>LQAG01000030.1_pt1 | contig 88604 bp, 128 predicted proteins | sample 1535801 | NCBI WGS metagenome assembly LQAG01 (sample SAMN04331584, study PRJNA305678) | bioreactor metagenome | isolation source: bioreactor_3 inoculated with Wadden Sea sediment 1st replicate of a... | place: Germany:Bremen
AGTGGTCATGGGATCCTGTACCGCCGGTGGAGCCTATGTCCCGGCCATGGCCGACGAAAGCATTATCGTGAAACAGCAAGCCACGATATTCCTCGGAGGGCCGCCACTGGTCAAGGCTGCAACCGGCGAAGACGTCAGTGCCGAGCGGCTGGGTGGAGCTGACATTCATTGCCGAACGTCCGGAGTGACCGACTACTATGCAGACGACGACCCGCATGCGCTGGTTTTAACGCGGAGCATTGTCAACAATCTCAACCGGAATAAAAAACCGCTGCTAAAACGCCTTAAGAGTCGTGAACCGCTCTATGAGGCAGAAGAATTGTACGGTATTATCCCGACCGACACCCGTCGGGCTTACAATGTGCGTGAAGTGATTGCCCGTATCGTCGACGGCAGTGAATTTGACGAGTTCAAGGCCCTGTTCGGAACGACTCTGGTCTGCGGCTTCGCCCACCTGCACGGCATCCCGGTTGGAATCATTGCCAACAACGGTATCCTGTTCTCCGAATCGGCGCTCAAAGGAACACATTTTATCCAGCTCTGCTGCCAGCGCGGCATTCCATTACTTTTTCTGCAGAATATCACGGGCTTTATGGTTGGAAGCAAATACGAAGCGGGGGGAATCACCAAGGATGGTGCCAAGATGGTCACTGCGGTTGCCTGTGCCGAAGTTCCAAAACTGACATTGATAATCGGGGGCAGCTTCGGGGCGGGGAATTATGCCATGTGCGGTCGTGCTTACGCTCCCCGCCTGCTGTTCATGTGGCCGAACGCACGCATATCAGTCATGGGCGGCGAGCAGGCGGCAGCGGTTTTAAGTCAGGTCAGGCAGGATCGGATCGCAGCCGATGGGGGTCGCTGGAGCTCCGGTGAAGAGGAAATGTTCAAAAACCGATCCGCGAACAATATGAACATCAGGGGCATCCCTACTACGCCAGTGCGCGGCTCTGGGATGACGGGATTATCGATCCCGTCGATACCCGCAACATCCTTGGGATGAGCCTGACTGCAACACTCAACGCGCCGATGGAAAAAACCAGGTTCGGCATTTTCAGGATGTGACTCATGTCAAAGCTCCAGATCGATATTGACGACAGCGGCGGCGCGACACTATGTCTTAATAATCCGGCAAAGCACAATGCCTTTGACGATCTTCTAATCGCCGAGATGACGGTCGCCCTTCAACGACTGGCCCTGTCCTCACAGGTGCGGGTGATCACCCTCTGTGCCCGAGGCAAAAGTTTTTCCGCCGGAGCCGATCTGAACTGGATGCGTCGCTCGGCAGACTATACCCGCGCTGAAAACCGTCGAGACGCACAAGCGCTGGCAAACCTGCTGAAAACACTGAACGAACTGCCAAAACCGACGATCGCTTTAGTTCAGGGAGCAGCATTCGGCGGCGGTGTCGGACTGATTGCCGCCTGCGATATTGCCTTTGCCACCACCCAGGCCGTTTTTGCCTGTCTGAAGTGAGACTGGGACTGGTTCCGGCAACGATTTCCCCTTACCTGCTCGCGGCGATTGGCGAGAGAGAGGCACGCCGCTACCTGCTCAGCGCAGAACGCTTCTCCGCCGAGCAAGCGTTGAGGATCGGCCTGATTCATCAGGTTGTCAGACCTGAGCAGCTGGAGGACAGCGGACTCAGGCTGCAACGCCGGCTATTGCGCAATGGACCGCAGGCGCTCACGGCAACCAAACGCTTAATCCGCGAGGTGGCTGGTCGCCCCATTGACAACAGCATGATTAACCTGACGGCTGAAACAATTGCGACGGCGCGTGCGACAAAGGAAGCGAAGGAGGGAATTGACGCTTTTTTAAACACACGCCGACCGGATTGGGACAAAGGTCCTGAGCGTTGAGCCCTGCTCCCCGGACCGTCGGAAAGAGGTGACGACAGATGAATCTTCCCCAAAAGTAAAACTGGTCGAAGTCGGTCCGCGAGACGGGCTTCAGAACGAATCCCGTATTATTCCGACCAGGGTCAAAATCAACCTGATCGATAAACTGTCCCTGACCGGACTGACTGCCATTGAAAGCGCAAGCTTCGTCTCGCCCAAACGGTTGCCGCAGATGGCTGATGGCCTGCAGGTAATGCAGGGTCTTAACCGCGCCCCCGGCGTCAATTACACGGCCCTGGTTCCCAACCGGCAGGGATTGCTTCAGGCGCTTCAGGCAAAAGCCAGCGAAATCGCCATTTTCACTTCCGTATCGGAGACCTTCACCCAGAGAAACCTCAACTGCTCGACGGCGCAAAGCCTTGTTCAGATAGCTGAACTCTGCCAGCAGGCGGCAATTCACCGCCTGCCCGTGCGTGGCTATATTTCCTGCGTTCTGGGGTGCCCATTCGAAGGAAAATCGCAGCAGAGCATGTCGCTCAACTGGCAGCGCAGTTACGCAACCTGGGCTGTTATGAAATCTCACTGGGAGATACCATCGGAATTGGTACTCCGGGAAGAGCACAAGAGCTGGTCAGACAGGTTACCAAAAAAGTGCCGCCGGAACATTTGGCGGTCCATTTTCACGACACCTATGGTCAGGCCCTGGCGAATATCCTGACCGTGATGGAGTGCGGCATCAGCACAATCGACAGTTCGGTTGCCGGCCTCGGCGGCTGCCCCTTTGCTCCGGGTGCGACGGGAAATGTTGCCAGTGAGGACCTGCTTTTCATGCTCAAAGGGCTCGGCATCGACACCGGTGTCAACCTGCAGTTACTCGCCGATGCCGGAAACTACATCTGTGCTTTTCTCGGTCGCACCTCCGGCTCTCGGGTCGTCAATGCCCTGGCCTCACGGCAATCACAAGGCTCACCGCGCTGAATTTTTCGTCAAGCCCGGCAGCTGCATTCTTTCCGATCACTCGGCAGAGCTGAAGCGCATATTTTTCAGCGCTTCGTCCAAACACTGTCGGACTTCAGCGAGCATGTCACCATCGACCTCTGTCCCGGACCGGTCCTGTTTTCCAATATGACCCGGGCACTCTGGACTGAGGCAAAACGCTTTTGCTGAACACTCAACAAATGGTTGATTTGTGCGGCAACAGGTGTCACCTGATCGCCACCACGAAGTTTGATTCGGACCGCCAGATCACCGGCGTTCGCCTTTTTCAGATCTTCTTCAATGCGGTACAGGGCACCTGCAATCGGTTTTGGGAAAAACAGGCTGGCCAGAAACCCGACAATGGCACTGATCAGAACCGCTGCACCGATAACAGGCCAGAGAAAATCGAGGAAATTTTGCGCCTTGATGTGAAACATCTGAAACGATGCGGTAATTTCCTGGTTGGAAAAATAGAAAAAGATCAGCCCGCTTAGAATCTGACTAAAAAACAGGATCAAGCAGATTCTGCCGATCATCCGAAACTGCATGTTCCGATTGATGGAAAAGTTCAGCAGCTTTCTCTTGTGCGGTTTCAGCTCGCTCATACGGACTCCTTCAATTTAGCGGAACATCGTGCTCGGTGAGCGGTTTTTAAATTTATAGTGGCAGGTGACACAGAGCTTGGTCTTGACAACTTCGCGCACCAGCATCTTCCCCTCGGCGCCATGAGGATCGTGACAGGTCACACAGGTCAACATACCGTCGACCGTTGGCAGTTCATCTGGAATCCGAACATCTTTCCCCCCATAGAGTCTCACCGGATGAGACGTTCCAAGATCCGTTTCCGAATGACACTGATAGCACACCTCAATCGTCAGATCCTCAGCCCCCTCATGGGGGATGTCCTGCCTGGTCGGAGGCGGACCGACCGCCATCTGTCTCACTCGGTTCTTGATCTATAGACAAACCATCCAGTTTCTGGACTTCGACCTCGACCCCCATCGGTCGGTTCGTTCGACAGACAACGAAAACCACATTGTTATCCCGGTAGAGAGAGGCCTGCGTGATCACAGGCGCCTGATTCGCAGGGAATAATTCTTCTATCTGCAGCATAACAGGCTTATCGGCAGGCAGTTCAGAAGGTCGCAGTCCCGTCCATCTCCCTTTGAGGGAGGGCGCACTGAAAGCCGAATCGGCAGGAACTGAGCGGAGCCGAAAGCGATAGGCGGTATCAGGAACCAATCCGTTCAAGCGCAGCAAATGGTCTGAAGACTCTTGCGCAGGACTCGTAAAGGTCAGCGGCTTGCGCCACAGCAATTCCTGGCTGACAACCGTGCCGGTTATCTGTTTTAATTCTGCCTGGTGTGCAGGTCCGGTCCATCGATTTCCTGCGACGAGGTGGCACAGATCGCACTGTCGCTCCCAAAAAGGAGCATGAACTTCACTGCTATTGAGACCATCATTAAAAACGGACACATGACAGCGGATGCAGGCATCTCCGGTCACCGTTTTTTCAGATTGACCGCTACCGGCAAAAAACCAGCCGCTGCACAAAGCGACTAGAACCCCGGACAGAAGGAGCACTTTCCGCCCCCGGACCCGTCTGCGGCTCCTGCGCTGGCATAAAACAGGTTTCACTGTTTAATCCTCAAGTATCTGAAAAACTTGAACCCGACTGTTGTTTCGATCAGCAACAACCAGATCGTCCTTCAAACTGATACAGAGTTGGGCGGGGTAGTACAATTGACCATCTTCCCACCCCATCCCGAACTTTCGTCCACGAAAACTGCCATCGGTGCCAACGGCTATCAAACCGCTGCCGTACTGGTCAGTCACGTAGAGCTCGCCATTGCCGGCAATCGCCAGACCGATGGGAAAGTTCGCGTAATCTTTCAGATCATGATTCAGGACAACGACCTTGTCGCTCCCCGGGTCTGCCCTGTAAATGGCTCCGCCAACACTGTCCAGCAGGTAGACTGCGCCCTGGCGACTGACGGCAAGATCAGAGATAAAACCGCTTTCTTCAGGAACAGGAATCGTGCGCAGGTATTTTCCGTCCGGGGTAAAAACCAGAAGCCGACCTGAAAGGATATCCATCAGATAGATGTTATCTTCCGAATCCAGTTTAAAACTGCGTGGAACATATTTTTCTGGGGCCGGAATCCCTTCAAGCGTCAACTCTCCCTGGACTCTTCCGGCCCTGTCCAGCCTGAGGAGCTGTCTTTTTTTCCGTCAAGAACAAGAACAGAGCCGTCTGTGGCCTGTTGAACGACCAGCGGGACAATGCCCGGTAAAGGGAAAACGGCATTGGCTACGATCCCCTGGGCAGACAGCTGAAAACGGACCAGACGATTATTCCCACTATCGGCCACAAGCAGGCCCTGGTCCGTGCAGGCGACACTTTCCGGATGCTTGAGTGCCATATCAGCATCATCTGAATAAAGAGTCGCTATATGTTTAATTTTCGCGCCGTGGGACAGTGACACGAAAAACATCAGCAGTACGATCAAAATAACCGGCAAGCGATAATATCTCAACATGGTATCATCTCCGATACTTGGTATGGCATTGAACACAGAGCGACTGAATATCCGGATAATAGATGAAATGCTTATATTCAGTTCCGTGAGTCCGGTGGCAGCTCAGACAATCCAGCTCAATATTCTGATTACGGGGATCGATGACCTCGGCGCCGATCGGATGCGTCGAGTGCGCCTGCCAGTCGTGACAATCACCACAGCTTTCTATCGTCGACTCTTGTCGGCTCAGGAAAAGATTGTCGGAAGCGTGCGGAGAGTGGCAGATCATACATTCACCATCATTAACCGGCTGGTGCTTCGAGGCCGACCGATCCTGTCGAGCCAGCGTATCAGCATGACAATCCCCACAAACCTGCTTCATTGGTGCCTTTAACAGAGAATCCTGCGCCGACGCATGCGGGGTGTGACAATTCATACAGCCGACCACGTCGGCAAGCGGCCAGTGCAGCCGGTCTTTAGCGAAGGCGTCGTTGATCATGTCATAATGACAACCCTGGCACAGCTCATAACCCTGCTTCTTCACCGCAAAGGGTTCAGTGGAATCGGGTTCGTTATGGCACTGATTACACATCTGTTTTTTAATCGGCATGTGAACGTTGTCGGCCAGAATAGCACCTGAACTTGAACCATGAGGGTCGTGACAGGTGGAGCAACGGCCCTGCTCGACCGGATAATTCATATGCAGACTCTTGAAGCTGCGACTGCTGATATCGTGACAGTCAAGACATAAGCCGGGCTCTTCGGCCTTCAGGAGACTATGGTTCTGCTCCGAAGCGTGAGGAGTGTGACACTCCATACAATCCTGCTCGACCGGAGTATGACCAAACTTGTTGGCCGCTATTTTCGCTCCAAGCTCCTTGTGGCAACCGAAGCAGAGATCACGGCCTCCTCTAACCAGATTGGCCGGGTTGGCCGATGCATGGGGGTCGTGGCAGGTGACGCACTGCCCCTCGGCAACGATTGCATGACTACTGACCGAATTATCGGGCACAACGCTGTCGTGACACCTGTAACAGATCGAATCGGCATCGGTTTCCATCAGCATGCCGTGATTTGACGTATGGGGATTATGGCAACCGGAACACTCCCCTTCCACCAGCGGCGTATGAATATACTTCTCTTGCATTTTAGCGCTGAACGCCGTATGGCATTCCAGGCAGAGCGTCCCCCGCGCTCCAGGCTTCAGCTTGAACTTATCTGCAGCCACAGCAGCCCCGGCAAGCAAGCAAAACATGACACCAGCCAGCACCACAAAGACAATGGTCTTGTTGACTCTCATATCAGCCACCTCTTTATTCATTCTCGACAATGTGGCAGGCATCGCAGGATCTGGAAGCGAAAGGCGCGTGCATTGTCGGTTTGAAATATTTAGGATCTTTCGATGCATGAGAATCATGGCAACTCATGCAGTCCATATCCTGTGCTGCTATCGAAATATGAGCCTTCTGAAAATCTGTGCTGTCGGCTTCATGGCACTCTCCACAAAGAGCTTGCATCGGCATGACCAGCAACGGGTCAATACTTGCGGAATGAGGCTGGTGACACCGCTGACAGTTACGTTCAGCCGGCGAATGGCTGTTCCCTTCGGCCATCCTGGTTTTCAAATCGGAATGACAGGCAAGACAAAGGTCAGGGTTCTGGGCCAGCAATAAGGCATTGAGTTTTGACTGGTGGGGGTTATGGCACTTACTGCATTCTCCCTCCTGGACAGGTTGATGGCGGCTTGATGCCGCCAGCATCTGGTCTTCCATGTCACTATGACAACTGAGGCAGAGCAGTTTCTGCGGCTCCGACGTCATTCCGACATTGTTACTGGCGTGAGGGTCGTGACAGGTCATGCATTCGTCGTCCTTATAGGGCCCGTGAATTGTGGCCGAATCCTCCTGAAAAAGGGTCTTGTCATGACAAGTTGCACACAGTTCCCCACCTGTAGCTTTGAGAAAAAGATCGTTTTCGGCGCTATGTCCGAGGTGACACGATGTGCAGTTTCCTCTCTGCACCGGCTGATGGATTGCAGTCCCCTGAAACTCCCCAACCAGCTCCGAATGACACGACAGGCAAACGGCGTCCGGTCGCCTGTCAGCATGTTTTCTGCACTCGACCCGTGTGGATTGTGGCAGCTGGTACACATATTTTCGGTAAACGGACTGTGCTGAATGACGCTCTTCATTCCCGCCTCGCGAACATCGGCGTGACATTCAAAACAGAGCTCTCCGTCTGTCTTGTTGACCAGCCCCGCACTGATCGCCGAATGGGGAGAATGGCATGACAGGCAGCCTTCTTCACTGTCAACGGGCGCATGAGGGAAGCGATTCATCTTGCTGGTGTTTTCATGACAGGAAAACACAGGTTGTTGCCTTGTGCAAGGAGCAGAGTCTCCTGCTCTGCGGTGTGAGGGTCATGGCAGGACAGACAGTTTCCGGTCATGAACGGTTCATGTTTAACGGCACGATCCCCCTGCATATCAGCAGGATCATGGCAGGTCAGGCACAGCTCTTCGGCGGCGGTATGCAGCCCGAAAGGTTCTTGGGCCGAAGAATCGTTGTGACAGGAGGCACATTCACCTTCGGCAACAGGGTTATGCAGACTCCCCTTCAAAAGTTTCGCACGGGCTGAGCTGTGGGGGCTATGACAGGTTGTACACTGCGACGTTGCAACCGGATAATCGCCATGAGCCGTTTTAAAGTCGGAGCCACTGCTGTCATGGCAGGACAGACACAGTTTTTCCGGGGCCATTGTCAGGAGATCAGGCTGTTCCGAAAAATGGGGCCGATGACAGGCTTGACACCCTTCTTCGTTAATAATTGCATGAACGTTTTTTTTCTGGAATTTGTCGGCCTGGTGGCATTTAAAGCAGGTTTCACTCCCCTGTGCAACCAGCAAGCTGGCATTATCCGAGGCGTGGGGATTATGGCAGGTCGCACACTTTCCCTGTGCTAAAGCGGTGTGAACCCCCTTTTTCTTGTCCAGGTTGAAATCTTCCTTTTTATGGCACCTGAAACAGAGTTTGTTGCCATCTTCAATCAATAACAGCTTACCGACGATTCCGTGCGACAGATGGCAATCCTGACACTTTCCGTTTTGAACCCCAGGATGCTGGTTCTTCAACTCGCCATAGGTTTTAGAAAAGTCGCTGTGGCAATCGAGACATTCTTTCTTCTTGAATTTGCGCGCGGCATCGCTCTCTGCGGGAGCAAAAAGAGACACAGCCAGGACAACGCAAAACAACAGCATACCTGTCAGGGGAAACTTTCGTATTTCAGAGTTCTTTGCCATCATGACAACTCCATATTATGGTCCTGTTCAAACGGTACAGCAGAAAGACAAAACAAGATAACGCTGATTCTCGCTTACTGAACAATCAATATTTGCGTTTCATATGCTTCTTTTAACCTTCTGACCCATTCCTCAAAGGCCTCTTCTATTTTTTGGCCGTAGACAATCCTGCCGATCTCATCTCTCGCTTCTTCGTATGGTTTCGCTTCCGGCGGATAGACCGTTTCAACCACCAGAGCGTAATAAAGCTCATCAGACCCCGGATAAAGATGAATATCACCCGGCTTGGTGCCCACCAGCTTTTTCTGCAGATCCTGCGGCAAGGCCGTGACGGCAAGCAGTGAACCACCGAAATTAAGGATATCAGGATTGTCAGGTTCAGCCAGTCCTTCGACATTTGCTGAGACCCATTTAAAATCGCTCCCGGATCTGAGCTTACTCACGGCATCATCGGCACTTTTTTGATCGGTAAAAACAAGGCTCTTCATCGTCAGCATCATGGGAGAGGAATAGTCTTCGAGATGATTATAGTAGTATTTCTTGACATCTTCTTCCGGGACAACCAGACCGGGCAAAACAGCCTTGGCCATAAAAGTGTCGAACAGTACCTGCTCTTTATATTTGGCAACCGCCTCCAGATAAGCCGGAGAGTTGTGAATATTCTGTTGCTCTGCTTCCATCCGGCCCGTCAATGCGGTCAACGAATCTTTGATGTAATCAGAGGTCAGCTTATTCATCTGGTTGACGTCGATCTTCCCTTCAACCCCGTGGAAAAGTGACGAGCGCAATGATTTACCGATATCCGCAACGGTGATCGTCGCAACCTCCTCGCCGTTGACCAGAGTCACCACGGGACGTTGATCCACCTCCATCTGTGCCAGCACCTCAGCCTTGGTCATATTCGGGGTTTCAGCGGCCTTTTTCTGGTAATCGAGGTCAGCCAGTACAGCGTCGTCGAAGGTGGCAAATTTATCGATCAGTTCATTCAGGTATTCCATCTGCCGCCTCTGGGCAGCATCCTGCAACACCCGTTTCCGTGCCTCCTGCCGCACAGCGTCATCTTCATAAATCTGCCGGCCCTCCAATCGAAAACAAAAAAGCCTTTATCCGACTGGAAGATCTGGCTGATATCACCAGTCGACATAGCATATGCGGCCTTGGCAACGTTCGGCAAAAGATCGGTCAGGCGGGTATAGTCGGTCACCTCATCGCCCGAGGCTTTGCCCTCTTCAACCATCCGCTTTGCCACGCTGTCAAACTCGGCCCCCCCTCGATCTCCTCGATAAAGGTCTGTCCGTCGGTCTTTTCGTCAAAACGATAAACCAGCAGTTTGACCTCGACTGCCATCTGTTGATAAAGCTCTTCGACAGCTTGCGGATCCGCTTGAAGATTGACAATCTGCCTTGCCAGAAGCTGCTTGATCAAGGTTTTCAAGGCAAACTTTTCTACCTTTTTCTGGACTTTCAGGCGTTCTGTCAAAACCGATATTGAGGGCTTCCTGTTTAATCAGCTTGATCGCAATCAAACGGTTCAGGAGATTGCTGAAATTCTGGCTGTGGGGTGACTCGGCAGCGCCCATTCCACTGTGCATACTGCTCAGCTCCTCAACAAACGCTTTAAGAGGAATCGGTTCATCATTGACCAGCGCCACCGGCAGATCGGCATACTCCTTCGAGAACAGGGGCACCTCAAGAATATCCCCGGTCTTTTCCTGCCTGACCTTGATCGTCAATGAAGCCGAGGGCCCCGATAGAGCGGGCTGAGAAGAGTGTCCGCCGAATCGGCAAAGCTGCTCTGCGGCAGAAGAAATGCCAGAAGGATTGATATGAAAGGAATCAGTCGGAAAAAAATCTTTGTCATGAAAGTCCTCTTTCTTGTTGTGACAGCACTGTGACAGCCCTGTAGGCAAATCATTATTCCCCCCCCGAGAAGCCTGATCGCAGCTTGAGTCATCTGACTGGCCAAACCATGAGCAGATTGAACTTTGCCCCAATTAAACAAATAAACTCCCTGGAACCCTCGTGCGTAACTGCGTGAAGCCCAGACCACCTCACTGGAGGCACCATCGAAAGCCTGCATGGAAAAATCAACCTTGCTCTCACCGATATCCCCCTGGTAATCGAACACCCGACCGGAAATCACCATATCTGCACCGAGAATTTCCGGACTGGTCAAAACCCTGGCCGAAGAGATTGAAGGACCAGACTGCATCACCATCCGGTAACGCAGCAGGACATCTCTGACCAGACCGGGTTCGATGACCCGGATATTCCCGTAGCGATGCAGCTGCTTGGCAATATGCAGGGCAATAATTTTACTCGCGTGTTTCCTGGCGTTAATATTGAGAAATTCAACAACGGCAACCCGATAGTGATCAGCCGGTTCAAAGGTTGAAGCGCGATAATAAAATTTGGGCTGGTGACGCCCCTTGGCAGGTTGAAATGCCTCATCAGCCGTTGTTTCAACAGCGTTGATCTGGCGTAACCGGATCAACTCCGGAAGGGGGTCAGGGAGGGACTCCCGGGGACTCAACGCTGCATGAGGCCGCCACACAGTGTGCAGGTATTCCGGATGCCGCCCTGCGAGATACGCCTGAAAAGAAGTCGCAAGTTTATCCACGGCCCGCTCCAGCAGAACCCGGATATCTTCCACTTTCCCCAGAGCCAACAGCCCGGGAGAGTCATCCCCCGTCAGTCCGACACTGTCGATCCAGATAATCTCAGGCTGGTCCTCGGCCGTCACCAGACGACTGATCATCGAAATCCGAGGCGATGCGGAATCCTGCCAGGTTTCCAGTGACGTGATAAAGACTCCGGAAACACCTAACTGTCGAGCCAGTTCCTGACCGATATTACGGTTGATCCCACCCATGTGCCGCATGCGCTGTTGTGCCATAAATGCTCTAAGGAGCTCCGGTGCCAGAAGCCTGAATCCACGTTGTTCCAGCTGTCGATTCAACGTCGCCTGAATTTCATCCAGAGGCGCCTTGTGGTCACTCAGGTTTTCAAGTGGCAATACGGCATAGAGGCTGCCGGCTTCGAGAGGAGAAGAAAACGGATACTCTTCGGTCCAGCCACTGTCGACACGCCGCCCCAATTCATCGCTGACAATGACCTTCAAGCGATAAAGGCCGGGTTCTTTAGGTTTCCATGCCCCGCTGAAATCGGCATTGGCGGAAAGAATCCACTCTATGCCATCATTAAGAACCCGTATTTCCCGTCTGATTAGCCCTTGTCCCCCGTCGGTGGTAACAGTCCAGCGCAATTCTCCGCGATGGGCCACTGGAGCGCCTGTCGTGACGACATCAAACGCAGCTATACTGAATTGCGGTACGGGCGAGGTCACCCCCGTGCAGCCCGTCAGGCCGAGCGCCAGAAACAACGAGAAGACAACTATTTTATTCAAATAACTGGTCCAAAAGATCATTGATCACCTGTATCGTCACATCATTCATCGGCTGTCCACCGCTTCCCAGTAAACGATCGGCCATCGTTATTCCTCCCTTGGTCGATTCAGCCGACCAGACCACCGTACCGGTCTGGGTTTCAATCATTTTCAGGCTCAAAGAGACCAGGTTGGCCTCTGCCGAGCCGGAACGAACGGCTCCATACTCACGCAAAACCCCGGTGATGACAGCATCGACCTCAAGCACTCCCTTGAGCTTAAGGACATCTTCAATCGACGGAGTGGACGCCGTCTGGATATTGGTCCGATTGATTCCTCGTGCAACCTCCCCGGGCGGCAGGACGTAAATAGCCTCGGTGGCCAACAGCATCCCTGTGAAAGCGTCACGCATTCTCTCCCCGGCCTGATCGTCTGAGCTCAGATTCTGAAATGGCAACACTGCAACGGTTCTGACCGCACTGAAATCCATCTGTTGGTTGGTATAATCGGGTGTACTCAACGATGTCGTACAGCCGGAAACCAATAGGACAACGCAGCAGAGGCCCCAAACGTTGAAAAAGGATCGTGTATACTTCATGTCCTTACCCTCTCAAAAATAGGAAGATTCTCTTCCCGCCAAAACCGTATCACCGCTTTTGCTCAATAATAAAACCTGACATTCATCTGCGCTGAATCAAGCCTGTTTCGTTTCCGTCAGCGTATCTTTTTCACCTACGGTATAGTCAAAGGATAGCAACATTTTGGGATTAATCTGCCAGCGCACCCGAGGTGAAAGGTTCCATATTTTTTCGTTTTTATCGGTATCTTCAGACTTTCCATAGGCCAGTGAGAACAAGAGAGTCCCATCTTTGAAGGGCGACCAGTTAAAGCTGTAGCGCTGACTGGTACTGGAATCGTCGACCTCCCCTTCTTCATCTTCAAAGGTCAATTCAGCCGACAGACTCAACGATTGAGTGGGGACCCAGTTAACCACCAGACGTCCATCCTGATCAACCGTTGTCGAACTCCCCTGTTCATGCTCCCAGGAGATTTTGTAAGACAAGGTAAAATTCATCCAACGATTCGGAACAATGTTGTTGCTGACCTGTACGAACGTTGACCTGCTGTCCGCACCGGAGACAGGACTCTGCCAACTGTAACCGGTATCCAGATCGATACTCCACCCCTGATAGAGGTCGAGATTATTACGCAGGAAGATAGCGCTCGACCGGCTGGTTTCTGAATTTTCGTCATTCTGATGGCTGAAACTGTAGATCAGACTCTGGTCAAAGGTCTCCAGGTATTGTGCAGTCAATGCGGCTGAAAAAGTGTGATTGGTGTTGGGTTTTTCTCCCCGTTTTGGGTTTCCGAACGCTGCAGACGCGTCCGGCCGACAAAGGTATCGTTAAAATATGACGCAGCCGCAGACCGGTGTTCAGCAGGGTGGTCCTGTCATTCAGAGGTTTGGAGCGCTGATCGCGGTAGAGAATATCGAACCCGGAAGACGTCTTCGCAGTCATCTGCCATTGAGCGGAGAGATCGCCGGTCCAATCTGTTGAGGTGAACTCGGACGTGTCCGCAGGGAGAGTCCTCTGGGCCACGAGAGAGCTGATCAGCAGTGTTTCACCCGATGGCACGACCGGTGGCGCCAGCGTTGTAGTGACTATTTTATGTAGCGTTTATCCTGTGAGGGAAAAGACAATTCAAAACGATTATCGGCCAGGCTGGTAAAGTCCTGAACCGGACTGACCTGGGTCCAGTTATCCGTTTCATTGTCGCGAACATAAACCCGCCAGGAGAAATCGCTGCTGCTGTTGCTTCCCAGGCTGGCAAAATTGATCAGTAGCCTGTCCACCTCCGTAGTCGATCCGAAGTCGAGGCCGAAGCTGAATTGCCTGAGCTCCAGGACGGAGTCGACCAGAAGATCGATAGCGGCAAGATCAAACCCCGGATCGGGATCACTGGTCTCCGGGTCGGAATCGTCGGCGGTACCGATCAGAAGACCTGCAGAAGTGGTGTCGACCAGCCGGGCGCCGGTGCCGGAAAATTGAACTGCTGACGTCGGCCACGCAAACCTGCATTGAGGGCAACCTTGCCATTCAATAGTCTACGGCTGAAACGAATATTGCCGTTATCCGAATTGATCCGCGTCCTGAAATCAGAAATTTTATTCAGCGACTCATTCGTGGTGTGGTTATAACTGAGCCGGTAATCATTGAAGGCATATCGACTCCTCAGCTGGTAGGTATCAACCTGCTGATCACTGGTCAGGGGGTCGTTATGGGTCAGGTTACGGGTGAAAACAAATCCACCTCCGGCAAATCGATCGGATCCCAGTTAAGACTGGCACTGTATTCTTCAAGATAGCGGCGTTCCGTTGTCACCGCAGAGCGACTCTGTTTGACTTCACTCTCACGGTAGCCTAGCGTTGCTTCCAGCAACGGTGTTTCCAGCTTCAGATCGGCAAAGGGACGAATAGCTGTCTCATGTGACTCGCTATCGCTTATCGTCGGGTCGTCCGATTCGTTACGTGAGTGATCCTGCTCAAACAATCCCCCGGCATTCAGCCTCAGGGCCGGAAAAATCTCTTTCTGCACTTCCAGGTTGTAGAGCTGGGAAAATTTGGTACGTTCAGTTTTTTCCGTCCTGCCTGTGGATTTCGTTGTGATTTCGTTGTTGTTGATCTCATATTCCAGATCGGTCAATAAACGCAAACTGTCTGCGCCCACCGATTGAGGAATGAAAATAAACAGAAAGCTCAGAGCCAACGGTAATACATATGCAGCAATCGTAGATAATCCCGCGTTGCGCATCGATCACCTTTCGCCCATGACAACAACAGCACTGCTGGATATTCCCAGCTCCAGACGACCCAGGACCTGCTTGCTCACCAGATCAATTTTCGCCAACTCCCCTCGCTGAGGAAGAACTGCAAACAAGGTATTTTCTTCGTTATCGATGGAGAGATCCTGCACCGGTCCCCCCTCCAACGAGAAGGTATCGATCGCCATCAAGGCGCGCGGATCGACGACAGCAATCGTCCCATCCCGCATACCGACAAACAGGAGATTACTGGCTGTATCCAGCAGAATTGAGACGGCTCCGTCGCCAATAAAAATTTTTCTTTCTAGACCCAGAGAAGCACTGTCCAGAACGCTCAAATCTGCGGAAAAGTCATTAATCAGATAAATCGACCGTCCATCATTACTCACGACACCGTCATGAGCCGTCTCATCCAATGCGGCAGAAAAACGGAGTGAGCGGGATGTGAGGTCAACCACCGAAAGCGTACTGACTTCCGGGTGGGTGACATAAGCGCGACTGCCGTCGGGATTGATAAACAAACCGCTCGGTTGAGCGGACAGAGAGATCCGACCGCGCTCAAACAGCGAGGCGGTATCAATAATACTGACACTTGCGGTCCCACGATTCAATGCAACGAGCGTCTCTCCGCCGGTGGTCAGAACCAATTTTACAGGCTCGTCACCAAAACGTAACTGCACCCGTCCCAGGACAGCTCCCTTGTTGACCTCAATAACAGCAATGGCATCCTCTTCTGCCAGCGCGACGTAAAGCCAGCCGCGCTGTTGGTCGAGGACCAGATCCTGCGGTCCCTTCCCAACAGCAAGGGCCCCGCTGACCTGAGCAGTGCGCTTGTTGAAAACCGTGATTGAGTCAGAGCCACGATTACTGGCAAAGCCCTTTAAGCTGGCCAGTATGCGCTCTGCTTTCCAGAGTAGAAATTTGGGGGTAAAGAGAGCTCCATCAGTGATTAAGCGCTCCGGCAGGAGCTTCAGCAGAAGGGTTTCGGTCCGCTGTTCTTCAATAGTGAAAGGAAAATCAACAACAACAGGATCGGCCGGCGCCAATAGCGCCGCCGTCCCATTTTCCGTCTTCTGATCGGCATCAACAACCTGAATTTTAAGGCCCAGATAGCGGCCGGCAGGCAGGAAAGAAGAGACTAATTGCGTCTGTCCGAAACGGAACTCCTCCGGGGCAACGCTCCTGTGCTGAATTTCAAGCGGGATTTCCATTCCGTCAGTGCGACGGGCCAGCACTTCACCGAGACTGAAGCTGAGGCGATAAGCTTCCTGGGGTAACGGCTGTAAAAACAGCTGAAAGTTGACAGATTCAGTAACAACCGGTTTCGAAGCAGTCGTTGGCACACAGGAACAGCACAGCAACAGCACAGCCACCCACGCCGGAACACTACTCCTGACGAATCGGAAACCGTAACATCCGAGCTCACGACACCCTCTGAATTTTGTTGTCACTTTCATCAGCATCACCTTCAAGGCAAAGCAGCACCATGACACTTTTCGCACAAGGGTCCCTGATCGCTTCCGAACTCCGTAGCAATGTCACGCCCATAGTAACTGTACAAGACATCGTTGGGCGAAGCCCGATATCACCATTTGCCGGATGCGAGTCGACCAACAGGCTGGCAGTAAAATCCCATCGCCCGGCATTGGGAAAAGCCGAAGCGTGGGCCCGGTGACAACTCAGACACATGACATTCGAGTTCGTATCCGGTCCCTGGGTGCTGTTCGGGTCGAGAAACTGCCGGTCGGTTGTTCCGCGTTCAAAGGGGACAAACTGCACATAGGCTGCAGCGGCAACTCCACTGAAGTCGCCAGAGCTGCGATAGCTGTTATACTGATCGACAATATCCTGATCGAGCAGTTCATTCTCCCCGGCCGGATGCTCAAAAGCACCGGTTCCGATCATGTGATCATTATTCAGGATCCCGGCATGGCAATTTCCGCACCATTCACTCATCCCTGCGCCATAATCGACATGGGAACTATCGTTTTCGTCATATTTGTTGATCCGACTCTGACGGGCGACAGGAGCGTCGGCGCTGAAAGAGTAACCGCCCGTTTCATAATCGGCATCACCTAACAGTCTGTAGTTGCCGACTGTGGTCCCTGCAGGCGCTCCCGCTCCGTACGAGCCCGACTTTGAAATCGGCAGGTTTCCTTGCGAGGTCCCTCCTCCAAGCTGACCGTGCGGGTCGTGACAGCTGATACAACTGAGGCGCGCCGACGGATAAGTTCCCCCGGGTGCAAAACTCTGCACCGGATCGGAGGTCAGATTATAATCAAGAGCAACGATGTTGTGTCCGTGGTCATAACCGGGACTCTGGCCGTCGATCCAGCTGAAGCTTTTGGTCAGCCAGTAAAAATCCCCCCCCGGCGTCAGGGAAGAACCGTCCGGGCTGAAGACGGAAGGGCTGTTCGGACCACCTCGTCCGGCATGACAGTTGAGACAAAGAGAGCTCGGATCACTTTGCAACAGCAACCATTGATCTCCTGTTTGTCCTTGATGAAGTGAATGACAAGCACTGCATTGAGCTGCGCCCCCCCGATGAAACCCCTGCGCCAATGCATATCCGGGCAGGCTGAACAAACAGAGACTCAGCAGGCAGAGAGTGGCGCGGGCAAGTATGCAGGGTCCAGACATGTGAGTCACCTCAGGCAGACGATCGTAGAACAGGGAACAACATGTGTTTCTCACGCTCTGTCTGATGTTAGCAGAAATGCTCCTGATTGACAGTTTTAAATCGCGAAACGGCCAGTGATGAACCGGTTCAAAGAAACAGACTCCAGGAGCGCTTGTCGCAAAGTTAAAGCCCTTAAATAAGGTTAAGATAACAGAAAGGCTGACAGTGTCCGGCAGCACCGTCAGCCTTTCCGGTTTGTTCAGCAGGTTCCGGTTTCCTCCAACCGCAACCTGCCCGCTAACAGTTTAGTCCTTGACGTGACACTTGTTACAGAGTGAGCGCTGATATTCGCCGTACTCGGCAACCACATCGATCGCAACACCATTTCTGAAGTAAGGAACGGCTCCGCCAGCCAGTACTGTTGTCGATAATTCATTCAGCACACCGGAATCGGCCAGGAACTCATGAGTGCTGTCCCAACGCAGGGCATTTTCAAAGGCTGAACTGTGGGCACGATGACAACTGATACAGGAAACGGTTGAATTACCATCGGAACCGACAGTGCTGTTAGGATCAAGAGTTGCGGCAGCGCCACGCTCGAAAGGAACCAGCATGTCGTAAGAGGTCGCTACGGTACCGGTATAATCACCGGTTTTGACATAACTGTTATAAACAGCAGGAACAACATCGTCAACCGGGTGCATGTTGGTGGCGTTATACAGAGGGTGACAGCTCAGGCACCAGGACGCCATGCCTGTACCGTAGTCAGTTGCTACACCATAACTCTGACCGAAGGAACCATTTTTAGAGACTGCGGTCGGTGCATCGGCAGTGATCAACTTGTAACCTGCATCACCCAACAGACGGAAGTTACCAAGGGTAGCGCCGGCTGGTGCGGTCCCGCCGTAGGAACCGGAACCTGAAATCGGCAGGGCACCATTCGCGGTACCGCCGTCAATCTGGCCATGAGGATCGTGACAGCTGGTACAGCCGAGGGTGTTGGACGGCATGATACCGCCGGGAGCGGTTGTATTGGTGGCATCGACAGCCATACCGAAATCGGCCGCGATAACATTGTGACCATGGTTATCAGGATCAGAGGTAGCACCAGTAGTATCGCCACCCCAACGCGCATAGTCATAAGCTGCAGCAGAAGTCATCCAGAAAAAGTCACCGCCCTGGCTGGTACCATTACCAACCGAGCTTAAAGAGTGGTAGCTGTCGCCATTGGTGGCCGAGTGACAGTTCAGGCAGGTTGAACTGGCGTCGGACCCCTTCATCAGGTTATCGGCGTTTGTGGCAGCTGCATTTCTTGGGTTGTCAGCAGAGTTGTGCATTGAGTGACAGGCATCACAGTGAGCGACGCCGCCGCTATGCAGAGCGAATGCAGTCCCGCTGAACAGGAAATAGCAGCGATCATGGTTAACATAATCTTCGTTTTCATTTGTGTTCCTCCCGTTGGTTGTTGACGTATTGGCATTGCCGGAAACTGCCAATAAAAAATTTTGGCCTCCGATCCCTGTACAAAGCAAATGCCGTGCCCAAACGGAATAAAAACATTGCAGCCAATAGTATCAGCTATTTACAAAAACAGTCAGCGGCGATAATAAAAAGGAGAGCTCTATCTGGGAAATTCCCAGATCATTCCTCGGACATTTCCCAATGTCGTCCGCAGATGATGTCCAGCCCCTCATCGACTTTCAGTGCCGGGATGAAACAGATAAACACCGGGTCGATAAAAAAGGGCGATGTGAATTTTTAATAACTCACATCGCCCCTTTTTTATCAAATCAGCAAGCGGACTGATCGGCAAAAACAGCTCCTCAGTTAAATACAACCTTGTAGACGCCAATCCCCTTGTTGGCCCCCTGGGAGACAAAGACCCTTCCTCCGGTGTGGTCAATCGCAAGACCGTCCGGGACAAGAAGATCTTCAGGCCGACCGCCGCGATAACCGAATTCACCCTGAAACTGAAAGTTGCGATTGAACAGCAGCACAACCGACCTCAGTCGGTCGGCAACATAGATATTGCCCTGCTCATCGGCAGCAATCCCTGAAACGACGCCGAACTTCCCAGGACCGCTGCCAGACCGGCCAAAACTACTAAAGGGACCATCATGATCCTGACGAAAAGCGGTAAACAACAGAGGGGCGGTAAAGTAAATATTCCCCTTCGGATCGAGGCTGAACTCGGCAATATGAATTTCAGTAATTTTCTTCCTCTCAGGATCTTTTCTGTCGGCAACAGCGGTCAGTTTTTCCCAAAATCGTAGAGCTGCAGAAACTCGCCTTCGACGGACAGAACCACAATCTGCATCGCCCGGGAATCCAGAAGATACAGCTTGCGGTTCTGATATTTCAGGCGGTTGGCACGAAAAGACGTCAGCTCTGCTGGAAGAGACTGAGGAACAACCGTCGATTCCAGCTCGCCACGGTAATTGAAAACATGGATAACGGTCGCGTCAAAAGTTCTGGGAAGACCATAACTCCGACCATCGTTCCCGGCGGCGATGTCGATCAGGTAAGGGATCTCTCCCTCCCCCCAAGCTGAATATGTTCATTCCCTGCTGATTAAAAACCTGAACTTCATTTGTCGCCGGATTAAGGGTATAGATCTCATTATTTTTCTGATCGTAATCAACCCTGGCCCATTGGGATGGGATCGGACCGGAAAACCCGGATAGCAGATAGAGAAAACTCATCTGCAGCTGCCCCCCGGAGCGGACACTCTGCATTAATTCGGCCGTAGCCGGTTGAGACCGGAAGACAACGACTGCGCAACACGCAACGACAACAATCCCGATACCGTTTTTTAACAAAGTCATTTTATTCATAGTCTGATAAAATCTCCAGCAAACAGCGTACCATTTTAGCATAAGACGGAATTGTCGACCCGAAGTCATCATAATCTGTTCGCCGTCATGCTGCAATGGAGACAAATCTGGCAAAATTTCACATTCAATCTGGGAAAATCACCACATCACAAGCCAAGCAGCTCAGCCTAAAGCGAGATTTTCACCTGTCGCGACCGACACTAAGAGCATGATAAAGGCCACAAAAACAGTCGTTAAAAAACATAACCTAAAAGTGAAGATAAACCATTGGTTCAAGTGGCTGATTTTTTGCAATAACGACGTTAGCTTGGAGTGTGATGCTCACTCTTCCACTCACAGTTTCACATGGATCACCGGACCATGTGGTAGAATATTGGATAATAATGCAAATTCAATAAACAAAGAGTCAACAGAACGGGGAGTCGATCGATGGGCAATAACAGCATAACTTTGCACCAGGCAAAAGATACCGGCATGGCCTGCGTTCTTATCTGCCTGATCGGATACCTGTTGGCCGGTCAACAGGCATGGCTGCTTGCGGCACTCTTTTTTGTCTTGCTAAACATGATCCGGCCTCAACTTTATTCGCCGGTTGCCATCATCTGGTTTGGCCTGTCGCACAGACTGGGAGGACTGGCATCGGCCATCCTTTTGACAATCCTCTTTTACACCATCGTGACACCGGTTGCGCTGCTGCGTAAGGCCACCGGAGCAGATGCCATGAAGCAAAAACAGTGGCGGCAGAAAAACTCGGCCTTCACAGAGCGTAACCATAGTTTTACACCCGCGGATATGGAAAAACCGTATTGAATCGATCGCAGATCAAGGAGCGTAGTCATGGAATTCCTGTCGGACCTGTGGGGCTTTCTGAAAAGTCGTAAAAAATTCTGGATGCTGCCGATTATTGCCACACTTTTCATTTTTGGAGCATTGATCGTGTTAACCAGTGGGAGCGCGATTGCTCCGTTCATCTACACCCTCTTCTAGGTTTCGATTATGGCGCATGCAATTCTGGGAATTTCTGCATTTTACCATGACAGCGCCGCCGCTATTCTGGTTGACGGCGAACTGATCGCCGCCGCTCAGGAAGAGCGCTTCACGCGCAAAAAGCAGGATCCTTCCTTTCCGACGCATGCCGTTGAATACTGCCTGAAGGAGGCGGGGCTCAAGGTCTCGGATCTTGACCTGATCGCCTTTTACGACAACCTTTTTAAAGTTTGAGCGACTGCTTGAAACTTACCACGCTTCGCCCCAGAGGCTCAAGAGCTTTTTATCGGCGGCCCCGGTCTGGGTCAAAGAAAAGATGTTCATGCGGAGAATGCTGCGGGAAGAGCTCAAGAAACTCTCTCCGGGGACAGAGATCAGGCAGGTAAAATTTCTCTTTCCGGAGCACCATCTATCGCACGCCGCCAGCGCCTTCTACCCCTCCCCCTTTGATGAAGCAGCCATCCTAACCATCGATGGGGTTGGTGAATGGGCAACCACAACAATCGGCAAAGGCTCGGGGGGGGAATTGAAATCCTGAAAGAGCTTGCTTTCCCCATTCCCTGGGCCTGCTCTATTCAGCGTTTACCTATTACTGCGGCTTTAAAGTCAACAGTGGCGAATATAAACTGATGGGACTCGCTCCCTACGGCAATCATGACAGCGTCCAGGTCCGGCGCTTTGAACAGCTGATCAGGGAAGAGTTGGTCGACATCAAAGATGACGGGTCGATATTACTGAATCTGGATTATTTTGATTACCCTGTAGGCTTGCGCATGTGCAACGACGAAAAGTGGCAACGTCTGTTCGGCATTCCAAAACGCGAGCAGGAGACCGACATCAGCCAGGCGTACATGGATTTGGCCCTGGCGATTCAGAACGTCACTGAAGAGGTTGTCCTCAAACTGGCGGCCAGCTGTGTTGAGCTGACGCACTGTCGCAACCTGGTCATGGCTGGCGGGTGGCTTTGAACTGTGTTGCCAATGGGAAATTGCTGCACAGCGGTATCATTGATCGCCTCTGGATTCAACCGGCTGCAGGTGATGCCGGCGGCGCCTCGGCGCCGCATTGGCAGCACGGTATATCTGGCAGGGGGAAGAACGCCGGATCGATCCGTTGCTGCAGGATGGGATGCAAGGCGCCTACCTCGGGCCGGCTTTCAGTCAGATCGACATTGATCGCATGTGTCGCACCTATCGGGCTCCCCATCAAGAATACCCAGATTTTTCCCTCCTGTGCCAAGAGGTCGCAAGGTTGCTCGAGCAGGGCAAGGTCGTCGGCTGGTTCCAGGGGCGGATGGAATACGGTCCACGGGCACTTGGAAACAGAAGTATCCTGGGGACCCGCGCCATCCTGAGATGCAGAAGAAACTCAATCTCAAAATCAAGTTTCGTGAAGGGTTCAGGCCTTTTGCCCTTCGGTTCTGGCTGAAGACCGGGCAGACTATTTTGATCTGGGGGACGACTCCCCCTATATGCTGCTGGTTGGCGAAGTGTCTCCGGGCCGCTGCACACCATTGCCGCAGGGCTACGACCAGTTGAGCATGCACGAACGCCTTTATTTCCAGCGTTCCGACATCCCGGCAATTACCCATGTGGACTATTCAGCCCGCGTTCAAACAGTCCATCGCGAAACCAATCCGCGCTACTGGCAGCTGATCAATACATTTAAGCAATTGACCGGCTACGGTCTGCTGGTCAACACCAGTTTTAATGTGCGCGGCGAACCGATTATCTGCACACCTGACGACGCATATCGCTGTTTCATGCGGACTGAAATGGATTACCTGGTCATTGCAAATCAACTGTTCAGCAAGAAGCAACAACCAGAATGGCACGAGGGGGTTCGCTGGCAGGACCAGTACGAACTCGACTGATCAACACCCGATACGTCCCTGAGGATCCTGTATGAGTGATGCAACCATTCCGACACGACGCCTGTGGATTTTCCGACTGATCGCTGTCGTCCTGATTCCCCTGCTGTTCATCCTCTTGCTGGAAGGCGGCTTAAGGCTTTTCAACATTGGCCATTCGCTCAGTTTTACCACCCCCTGCAGCGTTGAAGAAGAAAACTATTTTTGCGATAACCCGCGTTTTTATAGAGCGTTTTTTCCCTAAGGATATCGCGCGGCAGCCGATCTCTTTTGCCTACCCGGCCAATAAGCGGGAAAACAGCTTTCGTATTTTCATCTCGGCGCCTCGGCTGCCCAGGGCGATCCTGAGTATTCTTATGGTTTTCACGCATTCTGGAGCGTCTGCTCCAGAGAAAGTTTCCGGGCGTACATTTTGAACTCATCAATACGTCCATATCGGCGACGAACTCTCACGTCGTTCTCCCTATTGCCCGGGAAGTCGGCCAACACCAACCCGACCTGGCGATTGTATATCTGGGTAACAACGAAGTTGTCGGCCCCTTTGGAGCCGGGACAATTTTTGCGCCGATTGCGGCGAACCGCACCCTCATCCGCGCCGGCATCTATTTAAAGACAACACGGATCGGCCAGCTCATCGATTCTGCTGCAAAGCAGCTTAAAAAACCGGAAACGCCCGGTGAATGGCGGGGGATGGAGATGTTTCTGGGCAACCAGGTCCGCTTTGACGCGGCTGAACTGAAAACCGTCTATGGCCACTATCAGAACAACCTGTTCGATATTATCAGCATCTTCAGTCGGCAACAGACACCGGTCATCATCAGCACCGTCGGGACAAATCTCAAAGACTTCCCTCCTCTGGAATCTCAGCATGGTTCAGGATTGTCTGAACCAGACCTCGCTCAATGGCAGGAACTTGTCGACCGGGGGCTGAAACAGCTGGAAGCAGGCAAACTGCCCCAGGCGATCACGTCATTGACCAGGGCTGAACAGATCGACGCCGAATATGCGGAGCTCAATTCCTGCTGGGACAGACGCATTTGCGGATGCAGAACCTTGATGAGGCTAAAAAATATTTCCTCCAGGCCCGAGATCTGGACACATTACGCTTTCGGGCCGATAGCCGTATCAATGCAATTATCCGTAAAACTGCAGAACAGTTCAAAGACCGTAATGTCACACTTGTCGATGCGGCAGACATCTTTTCTCAATCCAGTGAACAGGGCATTCCCGGCAACGACCTGTTCTACGAACATGTTCACTTAACCTTTCATGGTAATTACCTGCTTGCCCGCGAGCTTGCCGGACAGATAATCCCGCAAGTCGCGGAAACCTTGGCCCTGTCAGCATCAGACGACCGTTTCCCCAGTGAAGAGGAATGTGAAAAGCTCCTGGCTCTGGGGCCATTTGACCAACTGCGCCTGAGCCGTCTCATCCTTGGCCGCATGTCAGCCCCACCCTTTATTGATCAACTGTGGGCGACATCAAGACTCGAAACGCTGACCAGAGAATCCGCTCAGTTGAAAACGGAATTGACTCCGTCCACGCTAAGAGCAACAGATTCACGTTATCGGCTGGCTCTTGCAGCCACTCCCAATGATCCATGGCTGAGGTTTAATTATGGAGTTTTTCTACAGAGCCGCAACAATCCGACAGCAGCCATTGAACAATTTTCCGAAGCCCTCAATTGGCTGCCGCAGAGCTACAAAATCCATCGTCGCATCTCAGACAGCTACGCTGCCATCGGCCGCTGGGACAACGCCCTTATCACTACCGACAGCGCTGAGGCAAACTCAGGTTACCGCAGACCGAACCAAATTAAGACTGGCCACGGCCTACGCTCAGGCAAAGCTGAACCGCTTTGACGAAAGTATAGCGACCTATCAGAGGGCCCTCAAGGAGGCCCCCGAATCAGCGGATAGCATCTACCACGCCATGGGCAAGCTGAAAATCAGCACAGGAGACCTGCCCGCGGCCAGAGATCTGCTTGCCAAAGCGATTGCACATCAATCGGGCCAACGAGAAGCGGCCGACCTCTTCTTTAATTACGGGTATGTTCTCAGCCAACTGCAGGAGACTGAAGTCGCGAATGAAGCATACCAGAAGGCGCTGACAATCTATCGGACAGAACTGTCCAAAGCGGCTGATGATAAAAGCCGTGAATCGCTGCTGGTCGTCCTTGGACGAAGCTCATTTCAGATCGGGCAAATCGAGGCTGGAAGCGAGTATCTGCAACAGGCTATCGCCATAAACCCGGCTGAGATTAATCACCACCTGACCCTGATAACAGCTCTGGCTCGCCACGGTCGGTATACCCAAGCCAGAGTGTTTATCGACCAGGCATTTCAGCACATGCGTACGACACAAAACACCGCAGCCTTGAAACAACTGGAAGCTATCGATTTTCAGCTCCGGAAAAAAGCGCGTTAGTCACTCTATATTGAGAAGGTGAAAGACAACATTTTTGAGCGTATCCAAATTCACGCGGCAACGGCAATGAGACAGAAATTCAGACAAATCCAGATTACCACCGATGAAACGACTATCCGCCTGGCCGTCTCGCGTGCGTTTCGTGACACGTCCATCGATCCGGTTGTGGCATCCAACACCTTCCAGGCGTTATCCCAACTGGATGTGTTTGATTTTGATCTTTTTTTGCTGGACCTGGACATGAAGGACGGCTGCGCGTTCGAATTACTGGAAACAATGAGCGAACGCTTTCCCAGAGTCCCGACAATTCTCCTCACAACCATTGATTCCCATTCCCAGGAATTGATCAACAGAATTAAGGAGATCCGTTTTGACTGCTGCTGGGATATTCTGACCAACCTTTCGACTATCAGAAACTGGTCGGCTTCATCAACGGGAAGCCGGGTCGGAAACAACCGGAACAGGGGCGCCACCATCAGCACAAACGAAAAACCTGGCAAGAGAAAAGGTGCTGTCAACGCTTTACCCGTTTTGAACAGATTACGGTGACACAAACCGATACCGGTGAAAAAAACATCTCACCGATTGGCATTGGTGTACACTGACAGACATCTCGCTGGGCGGAATGGGGATAACAACAGACTTGCCGGTTACTGCGGGACAACAACTTCATTTCGATGAAAAATTTATGCATCAGTTCGAAACGATCGTCTGGGCCAAAAATAAAGTGGACCATCTGTGGAAGGTTGGTATTAAATTCCTCTAGTGCGAGCTCGGGTTCCGCCCAGATGACCGCGATCAACGATTTCAAACTGCGCTGACACTTTTTTTGCTTTCGTGTCAAACCTGAAAGGGACCAATGAAACGTCAAATACTACAAGGTCTTGTCGTCATGTTGATCTGTTTCATAATTGGTGGATCGTACATTATTTATGCGATCGGTGATGCAACCAGTCAGCTTGAACGCACCATTACCTTGCGGAAAACCCAAGCAAAAATGCAACATTTGCAAAAGGGAGTCGCCATTATCGGAACCCTTCTGCAGCAGGGGAAAAGCATTGATGACAGATATATTTCCATGCTGTCAAGTGACATAAACAGCATAGATACAACCTTAAGCAGCTGTCTTGCCTGCGATTTTCCAGGCCAGATCCACACCGAGCTCGGTCAGCTCAACCGTCAGGCAAATCATTACGTCCGCTTCCTGTCAGAGCTGCAGACGCTGCATGTTCCATCAACGGAATACGCACATGCATCCATTCAAGCGCTGCAGGAAGGTCAGGCTCTGTCTCACGAAATCGGTACATTTCTCCACCACGCGTTCAATGAATTCCCTGAAACTCATAACACCCTCTACTACAACATCAACCAGGTTAAACACCTCATCACCATCCTGGTAATCATTGGCCCGATAGCGGTTCTGTTAATGACAGCCTTCTTTTTTAAAAATTCACCGGTTCGATGGAGACTCTGACCAGAGCAGCAACCCTGTTCAAAGAGGGTAATCTGGATTACCGCATTGCAGAAAACCTGCAATACGAGTTTAAGGATCTGGCCCAGTCTTTTAACAGTATGGTCAGCTCGCTCAAACTTCAGCGAGACGACCTGCAGGCGGCAAGAACCCTGTATCAGACTCTCTTCGATAGCGCCGGAGAAGGAATATTCATTCTCGAACTGACACAGCATAATTACGGAAAAATCATCGCTGTCAACTCTGCAGCTGCGGCCATGCATGGCTACAGAAAAGAAGAGTTGACCAACATGAACATTGCCGATATCACTATTGACGATAACTGTCAAAAACGCCTTGCCTTTGCTTTGGATCGTGACTGGGTTAAATTCAACGTCAAGCGTAAAAAGAAAGATGGAACCAGCTTTATTGCTGAGGCGAGCATCGGCCTGATCAATATGCCGGAACAAAATTACGCCCTGGTCTTCAACCGCGACATCACACAACAGAAAAAAGAAGAGAAAAAGCTGCAACGTGCAAACCAGCTGGCCCTGGTCGGGGAAATGGCGGCCGGGTTAGCCCATGAGATAAAAAACCCTCTTGCGGGGATCAAGGTTTCGCTAGAAGTTCTGGCCGATGAACTCCCCTTGAGCAATGAAGACCAGGAATTATTCAGTCAGATTATCAATGAAACCTTCCGGGTTGAAAAGCTGCTCAAAGGGTTACTGAATTATGCTCGTCCAGCCAAGTTGAACTGCACCCGCTTCGACCTGCACAAGCTTCTTGACAATGCGGTTAAAAGCAGCTCACTGGCCAAAAAGGTCAATGACCGGAACAGCATAGAATTCATAAAGAACTATCCAACGGAAGCACTGCCGATTGAGGCGGATTCGGCTCAGCTGCAGCAGGTTTTTCTGAATATCTTTCTTAACGCGATTGAAGCCATGCCGGAAGGTGGTGAAATTGAGATTTCCAGCACTGTTATTGACAACGAAAAGGTTCAGATCACGATCAGTGACAATGGTCCAGGTATTCAGGAAACCCGCATAAGTGATATTTTTCTGCCATTCAATACTCGCAAAAACAAAGGAACGGGGCTTGGACTGGCAATCTGCAAACGGATTGCTGAAGATCATAACGGCACAATTGAAGCCGCAAATCGATCTCCCGAGGGCGACCCTGATGGTGACTCTTCCTCTGGAACAGAGCTAACGCCTGACAGCATACTGTAAAATGTAAAAGACAGGAGATACCATGTTGACCAAGAGTCGAATCCTGCTACTCGATGATGATGAATTGATCATTTCGATGCTTGCCAGAGCATTACGTAAAGAAGGCTATGAGACCTACCTGTTACATAGCTCAATCGATGCTATTGACAAGATTAAAGACTGGCAGCCCGACCTGATGCTTCTTGATATCGATCTGGGGGAGGAGAGCAATGGCCTTGACCTGCTTCAGACCCTTCAGACCGAACAGATCGATTTCCCCGTGGTGATGCTCACGGGCGACGACTCAAGCAGCTCAGCGATTCGCGCCCTGCGCTATGGAGCGTCCGACTACCTTCACAAACCATTCAATGTCGAAGAAGTCAAAATTGTCATTGAACGACTGCTGCAGACGGCACGTCTGCGCGATGAAATCGCCTACCTTAAAAGATCAAACATCATTGTCCCTGAAGAGCAGTTTATCGGGACGTCGCCAATCATCGACAAAGTCCTGGCGGACACTCGCAAAATTGCTGAAGCGGGGGTGCCGTCGATATTGATCACAGGAAAATCAGGCACAGGAAAGGAAGTCCTGGCACGCAACATCCATTTCTGGAGATTTGCGCAGCACGGTGACATCAACTCTGTCCCTTACATCGCCATCAACTGCACGGCCCTACCTGAAAATCTGATTGAAGGAGAACTGTTCGGCTATGTCAAGGGGGCATTTACCGATGCGAAATCAGACAAAAAGGCGTTTTCGAACTCGCCAACGGCGGGACCCTGCTTCTTGATGAAATTGGCGATATGAAAATCGATCTGCAATCAAAATTGCTCAGGGTTCTGGAAGAAAGGTCCGTGCGTCGTATCGGCGGCAAGGTCGACCGACCTGTTGATATCAACATTATTGCCTCCACCAACCGCAACATGAAAAACAGGTTGCCGACGGTAGGTTCAGGGAAGACCTGTACTACCGCCTGAGTTCATTCATGATTGAATTACCGGACCTGAAAGACAGAGATCAAGACGTTCTCCTGCTGGCGAAACATTTTCTGCAGCTCTTTGCCAAAAAATATTCCAGAAATGCGGTTACAACAATCTCTAAGGATGCGGAAAAAAGACTCCTTGCCTACGAATGGCCCGGAAATGTCCGGGAACTGAAGAATATTATTGAACGCTGTGTGGTCATGGAAGAGATGGAGACCCTGACCCTGGATGTTCTTCCTCTTGATATTTCCGGACGTCTGCAGACGACAGCGGAACGCCGCAAAAAGTTCCACCTTATCCTTCCTGAAGGAGGTGTGGTCATGGAAGACATTGAAAAAGAATTAATGCGGCTGGCTCTCCTCAGGACACAGAATAATATGACGCAGGCGGCTAAGCTTCTGCACGTCAGCTATGACACCTTTCGCTATCAGGCCAAAAAATATGACCTGTTGTAAGCTTTCATCACCCCTTTTTTGAGACGACGGCTCAACGCTGGCTAATCAGCTTATGGGCATCTTTATGACATTCGAGGCAATTCCGGAATTGGCTATGAAGATCTCGAGCGTGTGGCAGACCATGGCAATCGCGACATTCCGGGATGTTCGCGTGAAAAGAGTTGTGGCAGTGCAGACAACTCAGACCTGCGTGGTTGGTCCGGGTTTCCGCTAAAGCGTCTGCCTGCTCTTTATGACAACTGCGACAGAACAAAGCATTGACGTAGCCTTTGAAAACAACTGTCCCAGGGGCATGCGCGGGATGACACCCGGAACAATCATCAGCAACCTGATGCTGGTCATGGGGGCTATGACAATCGAGACAGGACGGCACCTCTTTGTGACGCGGATGACAGCGGGTACAAAACAGCTCGGCATGACTGTCGGGAGACTGTTGCATTTTTCTCCGACCTTCGTATGGCATGAAAGGCATTCTGTTCTGGCCGGCCTTGATATGTCCCGCAGAGAGATCAGAGGTCTGTGCGGATCAGCATGACACCCCCTGCAGCTGCCGATCGTAAAATGAAGCTGTCCGTCATGACAGACAACACAGCCAAGTGTCAAAGCTTCTGTTTCTGGCGGATGCTCACGGTGGCAATCAACACAATTCAGCTCGGTATGCATTCCGCCGCCAGCGCCGACCATCCGAACCTCAAAAGCATGACATTTGACACACTCATCTGCTCCCCAACCACTGATATCAACGGCAACAGCGTCCCCACAAGAGCGACAACAGCCCCTACCATCAAAAGACCAATGTATATATTTGAGCATCGACCCGATTTGTCGGCAAAGTTCAACATAGGACAACAGTCGCAGAAGATTAAAAGAAGAAAAATCCAATTTATACATTAGCAACCACCGTGCCACAAATCAATTCAGGCCACCCCCCCATCCGTCCGGTATCAAGCCTCCCCTACACCCAAGCAGAAGGACAGTAACGGTGAATTTGCCATATTCCATTTGGCCAAATAACCATTCGCCCGCCAGAAAAGGATGAAATTCAGATGGAACTCCTTATTCGTCTGCTCATATCCCCGGTAATCATTGAATATTTTCCTTTTCTTATTTTTTGTCCAACTGGAATAGTAATTGCTTTTAATTTTATTCTGAGAGCTATCCAACACAGTGATATGAGTTCAGAATGAATATGCTGCCATTAAAAATACTTGCAGTCGATAACAGACAACTGCTGCTCTGGGCTCTGGAAAGAGCATTCAGAAGCCGGGCTCTCGACATTTGTACAGCCTCAACTGTTGACCAGGCGCTGACAGAAATCGACCTCCACTACTATGACCTCTTCATCATCGATTTCGATCCTAAAACCAACAACTTCAGAATCTTCTGGAAAAGATAGACACCTGCTGTCCTTTTGTTCCGATCATCTTCATGACGGCCTGTGACACCCAGTCCTCCGACCTCAACAGCACAATCACAAACTTGCGGAAGCAGGGAGAGTGGCACCTGCTGGAAAAACCATTTAACCTGGATCGAATGTTCCACTTTATCGAAGCGATTTTTCACGACAGGGAACACCTTCTGCACGGCTACAACAATCCCGAGCACAATTATAACTGTGAAAAACGCCAACAGATTCGCCATCCCCATGTTCAACCGGTGACGTTTTCCTACAAATACATTTCTGAGGGACAGGAAAAAGTCACCTTTGAAAGTGGCATCGTGACCGACCTCAATGACTGCGGCATTGGCTTGTTGACTCATAAACGCCTCAGGATCGGACAGCTTATCAACTTTGGCGAATCGTTGGATGAGCAATACGGGGTTGTCAGCTGGTGCAAATCGATAGAAGCACAAACCTGCCGGGCGGGGATCCGGCTCTGTTAACACGGGGTAAGAGATTCCCGCCATGGACATTATCGATAACACTCCTTCAATTTGAGTCCGTCAACGCTCAACAATGCGATTAATCCTTTCTTCCTGCCAAGATATTCCACCAAAAATCCTCTTCTGTGCTAAAAGATAAGCAAATCTTCAGCAGCATTTAAATCTATTTGCTATGCTCTGTGTTGCATCGGGCAGTTATATTTTCAAGGAGGTTAAAATGGATGGTTTCACTCCTCTTTACTGGCACTGGCTCGTCGCTGGTATGGTGTTTGTCGTTGCCGAAATATTCCTGGTTTCATTTACCATTTTCTGGTTCGGTTTAGGGGCCTGCCTGGTTGGCCTGATTCTATGGATCGGTGTCGATCTTTCTCTCAATTGGCAGATTGTGATGTGGCTGTTCTCATCGATTGCCTTCACCCTCGGCTGGTTTAAACTGATCAAACCATTGTCGGTTGACCGGACCATGGCCGGCCTGTCACGGGAGGCGGTTTTGGGAGAGCGGGGCTTGTTGGTCAAAGCAACCGGCACATCAGGCCAGCGTGGAGAGGTTCGTTTCCAGGTCCCACTTCTTGGCAGTGACAGTTGGCCCTGTATTTCAAACACACCGATCACGGCGGGTGAAACGGTCGAAATAAAAGACGTTATGGGTAACACACTGGTGGTCTCAACGCTGGCCCCGCCCCGCTTGAACAACTCATCCCTTGAGGACCAATGAGCCTCATCGATCACAGTTATCGTTCGTCACCACTCAAACCATCAATATGGGAGAGATCAAATGGAAGGTCTGATTATCGTTGTTGTTTTGCCGCCTTGGTTATTATTACCATCGGCATGGGGGTGCGTATTGGTGCCCCAGGGCTTCAACATGTCGTTCAAAGGCTTGGTAAATATCATAAAACCCTGTCACCGGGACTGAACATCATCATTCCCTACGTTGACACGGTCGCTTACAAAATCACCACCAAAGATATCCAGGTCGATGTCGCTCCACAGGAGTGTATCACCAGGGATAACGCCGTCATTACAACCAATGCTATCGGTTTTATTAACATTATCAGTCCGGAAAAAGCGGTTTATGGCATCGAAAACTACCATCTGGCGATCGGAGCCCTGATCCAAACCAGTCTGCGTTCGATCATCGGTGAGATGTCTCTCGACTCGGCTCTGTCGGGACGCGATCACATTAAAGCAAAATTGAAACAAGCCATCTCAGATGATATTGCCGACTGGGGCATTACACTGAAAACGGTCGAAGTTCAGGATGTCAACCCGTCACCTACCATGGCCAAAGCGATGGAAGCCCAGGCAGCGGCAGAACGGGAACGCCGCGCTACGGTGACTTCAGCCGAGGGTGAAAATCGGCGGCGATTCTTGAAGCGGAAGGCCGGCTCGAAGCCGCTGAGCGCGATGCTAAGGCCAAGATCGTACAGGCGGAAGCGTCACAACAATCAATAGAAATGGTCGCCAAGGCTGCTCAGCATGGTGACTTGTCCGTTCACTATCTACTGGGTGAAAAATATGTTCAGGCCATCCAGCAGGCAGCAACGAGCAATAACAGTAAAACAGTCATATTGCCGGCAGATTTACCAGCTGCGATCAGAGGAATTTTCGGTGGGCTCAACAAGTAACTGGGGTTTAAGTCCGGCAACGAGCTCCCATTTAATCCAGATATAACGGAGCTCGCTTCTGCAATATAGAAAAACCGCCCATTTCGGGACGGTCTCAGATCGAGGACAAACCCCGCACTTAAATGATGCGGGGTTTTCTTTTATGCTTTTTCTCTTTTCTACGAAGGTTGAATCTAACCGAAGCCGGGTATCTTTCAAACCTCTGTTACGCAGCCGAATGTTGCCGCCCAGCTAAAACCGCGGAGCAACAGTTGGACCAACTATTTGACCACGGCATATGGGGTCTGATAGCATCTTTAATGATTCACTGAAAGCAAACAAATAAGGGCGTGTCGTCCCATCAGCTCAACAAAGATTTGCTATAATCCATATTACCGGCGGAAGCAGATAGGCAAATTCGGTCACCTAACCCACAGACTTAAAAGAATCCACAGGATGAAAACATCACCAGAAGGTCTCTACATCGTCTTGATCAGCGTCCACGGCTTGATCCGTGGCGACAACCTCGAACTCGGTCGCGATGCCGACACCGGAGGACAGACTCTCTATATTGTCGAGCTCGCTCGCGCCCTGTCAATGCAACCCGAAGTCGCCCAGATCGACCTATTCACCCAGCGTGTCAAAGACGAGCGGGTCTCTCCTGATTATGCCGTCCCGCTGGAGATACTGGGGGATAACCTGCGCATCGTAAGGATCGATGCCGGTCCGGAGAGATATCTGCCGAAAGAGCAACTCTGGGATTATCTCGACAGTTTGCTGACAATCTCGCCGACTTTTCCGTAAAGAAGAGCGTTTTCCCGATATTCTCCACAGCCATTATGCCGACGCCGGTTACGTCGGCTCTCGTCTGGCCAGCTTATTGGGCGTGCCATTGATTCACACGGGCCACTCTCTCGGCCGGGTCAAACGCAGCCGGTTACTGGCGAGCGGGTTATGCGACACAGAGATCGAAAACCGCTTCAACATGAGCCGGCGGGTCGAGGCGGAAGAGCTGACTCTGGCCTCGGCCGAGCGGGTCATCACCAGCACTCATCAAGAGATCGAGGATCAATACGAGCTCTACGATCACTACCAGCCGGAGCAGATGCGGGTCATCCCGCCCGGCACCGACTTGAACAAGTTTCAGCCGCCCACGGGTGAAGAGCTGGAGACGACACTTTTCGCCCGCTTGACCGCGTCGCTGAGAGAACCGCGCAAACCGATTATCCTGGCTCTTTCAAGACCGGACTCGCGAAAAATATCAGCGCCCTGGTCGAGGCTTACGGACAGTCGCCACAGTTGCAGGAGCTGGCCAATTTGCTGATCGTCGCTGGCAACCGGGATGATATTGATGACCTCGACGAAGGGGCTCAAGAGGTCTTCCATGAGCTGTTGGTGGCTATCGACCGTTACGATCTCTATGGCAAAGTGGCCCTGCCGAAGCATCACCAGCGCGGCGAGGTGCCGCTGATCTACCGGATCGCGGCAGCTTCTGGTGGAGTCTTTGTCAACCCGGCGTTGACCGAGCCGTTCGGCCTGACGCTGATCGAGGCGGCCGCCTCGAGCCTGCCGATTGTCGCAACCGAGGATGGCGGACCGCGGGATATAATCGGCAACTGTCAAAACGGTTTTCTTATCGATCCCCTCGAGCCGACCACCATCAGCTCTGCCCTCTGCCAACTGCTCACCGATCGAAACTTGTGGTTGAAGTTCTCCCAACGTGGCTTGCGCGGGGTTGAGGAGCATTACTCTTGGCAGGCCCACGCCAGGCGCTATCTGCAGATTATCGCGCCGATCGCCGCCCGCTCCGAACAGCTGAACCGGCAGCCGGTCACGCGTCGTGGCCGACTTTATCGCGATCGGGCGATTGTCAGTGATCTGGATCAAAATTTGATTGGCGATGACCGGTCACTGAAAAATCTGATTGAGGTTCTTTCCCATCAGCGTAAAAGCAGCTGTTTTATTATCGCCACTGGCCGAAGGTCGATTCGGCGCTGAAGCTGATGAAAAACATCGCATCCCGGAGCCGAATGTCCTAATCACCAGTAACGGCACTGAGATCTATCACGCCCCGAAATTGACCGCCGATACCGCCTGGGCGCGGCATATCGATTACCTCTGGACACCGCGTCAAGTCCGAAAAATCCTCGCTGATGTTCCTGGATTGAAACCACAACCGAAACTGGAGCAGAGCCGCTTCAAGCTGAGTTACTACATCGACCCGGAGATTGCCGACATCGAGGAGATCAAGCAGCGTCTGCATCAGGAGGAGCAATCGGTCTACGTACAGACCGCCTTTGGTCAGTTCCTCGATATTCTGCCGCTACGGGCGTCAAAGGGGCTGGCCCTGCGCTACGTTGTCGAGCGGCTTTCCATTCCTCTCGAAGCGGTGTTTGTCGCCGGCGGGTCGGGTGCCGACGAGGACATGATGCGCGGCAACACCCTCGCCGCGGTGGTCGCCACCGGCATGATGGAGGAGCTTCCCAGCTCACCGACATCGAGCGGATCTACTTTTCTCAGCAGTCGCATGCCGCCGGAATCCTTGAGGCGCTCGATTATTATGATTTCTTCGGCGAATGCCGCGATCCGGATGAGGCACAGCGCAATCATGCCGATGACTAAGCTTTTACTCTGTACCGATCTCGACCGTACCCTGCTTCCGAACGGCGAACCGCCGGAACATCCGGACGCCCGGTCGCTGTTCGGCAAGTTGTGTGCCCACCCGGAGGTCACACTGACCTACGTCTCCGGCCGCCATCTGCGGCTGGTCGAAGAGGCGATCAACGAATACGCGATCCCCCGCCCCGATTACGTCATCAGCGATGTCGGCACCAAGATTTACCAAGCAGATCTCGACGACTGGCAGGAACTCTCGAGCTGGCAGCAGCAGATCGCCGGTGACTGGCGGGGAAAAGTCGGCAACTGCTGCATCGGCTTCTTGACGAGCATCCCGAACTGGCCCTGCAAGAGGAGGCAAAACAGAATCAGTTCAAACTGAGCTACTATGTTTCTCTGGCGGTCGCCTGCGAGCCGCTGCTGCGCTGGGTTGAACAGCAGCTGACGCAGATCGATATTGCCGCCAACCTGATCTGGAGCGTTGATGAGCAGACGCAGACAGGGTTGCTCGATGTATTGCCGCGCAGTGCCGGAAAGTTGCATGCAATCGAGTTTCTGCAGCGACAGCTGGCCGAAAGGTCACAGCTGACGGTGTTCGCCGGTGACAGCGGCAATGATCTGCCGGTGCTGGCCAGTGCAATCCCGTCGGTGCTGGTTGCCAATGCCAGTACCGAATTGCAACAGCAAGCTCAACGGCTGGCCGCGGCGAACGGTCACGCTGATGCGCTCTACCTGGCACGTGCGGGCCAATCGCCGCTCGGCGGCAACTACAGCGCCGGAATTCTTCAAGGGGTGGGTCATTTTGCCCCGCAATATGCCGACTGGCTGAACAGGACGGGGATCTGCCATGAGCGGCGCAGCGCAAATCTACGTGTTCGGCGAAGTCCTGTTCGATTGTTTCCCCGACGGTGCGCGGGTACTGGGTGGTGCCCCGTTCAATGTCGCCTGGCATCTGCAGGCGTTCGGCGACCGACCGCAATTTATTTCACGCATCGGTGGCGATGAGTCCGGACGGGAGATTGCCCGGGCGATGGCGAGTTGGGGGATGGATTGTGCAGGCCTGCAGTACGACCCAGACTACCCGACCGGACGGGTCGAGGTCAGCATCACGGCCACTGAGCCGAGCTACGAAATTGTTGCCGACAGTGCTTACGATTTATCACTGCCGCCGAACTGCGAGGACCTTTTCCTGCCGGAATTCTCTATCATGCAGCCTCTGCCTGCGCAACCCGGTTGCCGCCGCGGCTCTGGCCGCTCTCAGTGGGCAACGGGGAATGCAGATTTTTCTCGACGTCAACCTGCGCCCTCCCTGGTGGCAAAAATCTCAGCTGGAGGCCCTGCTGCAAAAGGCCACTTGGGCGAAGATGAATCAGGACGAATTGCAGCGGTTGACTGTGGGACACAGTGAGCTGTCCGAACAGATGGCAGCCCTGCAGGGGCAGTTTGGACTGCAGCAACTGATCCTGACTCGGGGCAAACAGGGGGCTCTGGTGCGTACCCGGGATGGCGAACTGCATGCCGTTGCACCAAGTTACGCCGGACAACTGATCGATACCGTTGGTGCCGGCGACGCCTTCAGCGCAGTCTATATTCATGGCCTGCGCCACGGCTGGTCGATTGACAAAATCCTGCGGCATGCTCAGAATTTTGCCATCCGGGTGATCGGCCTGCGTGGTGCCACTACCACGGAGCGGGAATTCTACCGCGAATTTCTCGACAGTCTGGACGAGCTCCCCGGCAATCGCTAGGATCAAACCATCGCTAACCTCTGCCTCCTGAAGGGCGACCATGTACGAACAGCTTTCTCACTCACTGTTGAATGACATCCTCAACCGGATCAAACCAGAGATCTCCGAGCAGGACCTGCGTCACTTCTACACCCGGCTGGGAGCCAACTTTTATGCCATCCATTCGCTCTTCGAGCGCCTCTACGGCGACCGCGACGATTTCGTTGAGCACGCCCAACTGCTAGTTGAGACGATGGCCGAACAATATATCAAACGGCCGGCGGCATTGCGCCAGCTCGATCTGGAGCGGGAAAAAGATTTCAACTGGTTCCTCAGCCAGAAGTGGGTCGGCATGGCCCTCTACTGCAAAGGTTTCGCCGGTACCCTGCAGGGGCTGGAAGAGCGACTGCACTATTTTCAGGAGCTGGGTGTCAACCTGATCCATGTGATGCCGATCATGCTCTGCCCGGAAGGGAGCAGCGACGGCGGTTACGCGGTCAGCGATTTTCGCGAGATCGACCCCGAGGTCGGTAGGCTGGAAGATGTCAGACACCTGGCCGCCGAGATGCGCAAACGCGAGCAGCTGCTGGTACTCGACGTGGTCGTCAACCACACCTCGAACAGGCATTACTGGGCACAACGTGCAAAAGCGGGAGAACAGAAGTACCGCGACTACTACTACACCTTTGAAAACCGTAACGTTCCCGATATGTTCGAGCAGAGCATGCCGGAGATCTTCCCGGAAACAGCCCAGGCAACTTCACTTGGGACGAGGAGATGGGCCGCTGGGTGATGACTGTCTTCAACGATTACCAGTGGATCTCAACTACAGTAATCCGGCGGTTTCGTCGAATGCTCAACATTATTCTCTTCTGGGCCAACCAGGGCGCCGATATCTTGCGACTGGATGCAGTCGCTTTTTGTGGAAGAAGATCGGCAGCACCTGCCAGAACGAGCGCGAGGCGCACCTGATCCTGCAACTTCTGAAGGACTGCTGTCAGGTAACCGCGCCAGGCGTGGTCTTCATCGCCGAGGCGATCGTCGCCCCGGTCGAGGTGATCAAGTACTTCGGCGAAGATGCGGTTATCGCCAAGGAGTGCGAGATCGCGTACAACGCCACCTTTATGGCGTTGCTCTGGGACGCGGTGGCAACCAAGAACACCCGCCTGCTGAACCAGGGGATCAAAAGCCTGCCGGTCAAGCTGGAACGTGCCACCTGGCTCAACTATGTGCGCTGCCACGATGATATCGGCCTCGGCTTCGATGATCGCGATATCCTGCTCTGCGATTACGAGCCGACCCACCACCGGAAATTTCTCATCGATTATTTCACCGGCCAGTATGACAACTCCCACGCCCGCGGCCTGCCGTTTGGACAAAACGAGAAAACCGGCGACACCCGCATCTCCGGCTCCCTTGCCTCACTGGTCGGGCTCGAATACGCCCTTGAAGCTGGCGACGATAAAGGTGTCCGGGATGCCATTAAATTAATTCTTCTGTTGCACGGGATGATCATGTCTTTCGGCGGCATCCCGCTGCTTTACTATGGCGATGCGATTGGAACTCTCAACGATGACTCATACCGCAATGACCCGCACAAACAGGGAGATTCGCGCTGGGTACATCGTCCATCAATCGACTGGGACAAGGCTGAGCGGCGTAAAACGCCGGGAACGGTAGAATACGAAATATTCAGCGAGCTGAAACGGATGATCGCGGTGCGTAAAGAGATTCAGGTGTTCGCCGACTTCAACAACCGCGAGCTGCTTGAGGTTGACAACCCGCACCTGTTCGTATTTACCCGCTACCTGGTCGAAAAGCCGGGTGAGCAGGTGCTGGTGGTGGCCAACTTCAGCGGACATCCGCAGCACCTCAACCTCGATGAGTTGGCTTTGTGGGGCAACCGCTATCGACCTCTGGTTGACCTCTATAAAGGAGAAAGCCCAGACACCTTCAAGAATAGCTTGGTTATTCCGGGGTTCGGCTTTTACTGGTTGAGCGAAAGTTAGCAGGGAGATCTGTTCGGTTAAATGTCTGTCACGAGCCTAGGGCGGGTGAGTCGCAAGCAACAGGATATGTGCCCAACTCTTGTTTTTGCGAGTGAAACAAAGTCGCGCTTTTATCCAACAAGCATGCAAAGCCCGGCCGTGGGCTTTGCCATCAAATGCGGCCGCCCTGAAACGGGCGACCAGGATGCGCAAAAACTAATGTGTGCCCAAATCAAAACGAATAACGCAACCCTAAGATCAACTCCTGCAGAGTCAAATCAGCTTCAGTTTTAATCACTCCCAGATAATTAATCTCGGCACTGCCTGCGTCCACATAACGGTATCCCAGGTCAAGAGATAAGTGGTCACTGATTCGACATCACATCCAAACCTATACTCCAAACGAAATTGGAGCGATCTTCCGATGAGGACATAGTTGGAGTTCCTATGTCATCTCTATACTTTAAACTTGCGTCAATAAACGACCACCCCGCTCCAGCACTTACGTACGGCGTGATGGGCGTTGTATTTTCAAAGTCATAGAACAGACTGAAAAGCAAGGTATCGACATCGACTTCCAGATCCATGCTCCAATCCACAGGGCCCGACATAAACAGCCCTTGATCGCCACTCCAGTCAACATCGGCGGTATTCCGCAGCAGGTACTCAACCTCCAACCGGATAGGGCCGCCAAAACGATACCCCACAGCAAGTCCACCAGCGGCAGAGGAACCTCTTTTGTCACTGAAATTCCACTGTTGCCCGAAAGCGGACAAAGAAGGATCTTCGATCTCCTGTAAAGAATATGCTCCTTTGATACTGACATAGGCCCCTGCTTTCGATTCAGCATAAGCCACTGTCGTCAATATAAGCACCACAGCCACAACCATAATCGTCTGTTTCAACATCATCCTCCTTCTCCTGTTTGAGTGTTTTGATAAACCATTTTGAATTTGTTTTTTCTAACGCCAGAATACGGATTTTGGTTAACAATGTAAGTCGTCTTATTGTAGTCTTTTGAGGATTACACCTGGTATTGATACGATTTTAGAATCTTTTATCGTTGTAACGGCTCTCTTTTATGCGGACTCTCCCTCTTTTAACTTTTGCAGCGTTTGTCGGCTGGTTATTGCTCTTCCCCATGGGAGGACTGACGATACCCGGGGTCGACCTTCGCTATCCCCTGGTTGATTTTCTGCTACCGCACATCATCGGCCTGTTGCTGATCGGTCGTTTTGTTTCCACCAGACACTTCCCGGGCTGGTCTTTTGGGGCAACGCTTTTGACAATTGTACTGACACTGACCTATCCATTTTTCCCTGGAGCGGCAGCGATAACCATGCCGCTGGTCGGTTTCTGCTCAGCCTTTCTGTCCGTTCGCAGTTGTTCTTTTTTAAAACAGAGCGATAGTCCCCTGCTCCATGCAGGGCTAGGCCTTATCATCGGCAATCTGATCTTACTGGCGGGCACACTCATTCCAGCCTCCGCCGGTCCGAAACTCCTCTGCAGCGGAGGGCTCTTACTGCTCCCATTATTCTCCCCCGGAGAAACAGAAACCGGAAAGAAAACCCACCCGTAACCCAGGTCTGTTCGCCTATCTGCCATTTATTCTTATTTATCAATTGGTCACCGGTATTATGTACGGCGGTCTCATGCCGGCATTCAATCAGGTGGGAATCGCACAGGGAGGGGAGCTTTTTTTCTATATGGCGGCGGTTGGCGTGGGAATTCCGCTATTCCGTTATAATCGGGAATACCTGTTGGCACTTGGGATTCTATTGGCAATGCTGTCATTGACCTGCTTCCTTGGCCAGTCACGCTGGCAAATTACATACAGCATGTATGCGATGCAGGCGTCTGCAGGCTGCCTGGATATTTTTATCCTTGGTTTTCTTTTATCCTTTGACAATCTGCTTGAAGCCTTTGGAATTGGCAACGGTACGATCTGTCTTGGACTCTTCGGTGGACACCAACTGGCTGTATGGATAGGCCCTCCCTCCTCCATTCTGGTCATGAGCGGCTGCCTGATTCTCACGGCAACCATTCTCGCACTCTATTTTTCGGGACATCGGCGCACAGCCACAACGGAACCGCTGTCACCGACAGCTCCACCAGGGCTGACACTGGCAAAGGGATTCTCTCCAGCCGTGAATATGAAGTTCTTTGTTGTATTGCTACGGGCAAGACATATAAAGTTGCAGCAGAGGAATTGCATCTGTCTGAATCGACGATTAAAACCTACATGAAGAGAATCTACGATAAATACGGCGTCACCAGTAAAAGGGAGTTGCTGACCAAAATCCATGAGGGATGAGCCTGATGTGCTCACCAGTCAGGACAATAAAAAGGTGGATATTCTTCCGGTTGCTCCTGTCCTGCCACCGTCTTCGACCAGGTTCCGGCATTTAAAAAGCGGCAGGCTGAACAGCCTGCCGCTTCGATTTAAGAACGAGAGCACTCCATGGACGACATCATGCCCCTACGCAAAAGTGCACTTTGCGTAACGAGCAAAACTGGAGCGGTGTTAATCCTCATCGGTAAAAGTTTTCTGATTAACAAAGCAATGCACCCACCCAGAATCAGCAGCAGGACGATTGCCCCACCGACCATTTTACGCTGACCCAAAGTATCCTCGTAATCAAGGATGGCAGCCTTGGTTTCACTTAAACCTTCTTCGATTTCAGACTTCTGATTATTGATCTTATCAATATTGACCGTATGGAAAAGACGGCGGAATGAATTTCGCGACGAAAACAGGCTGTCTTCAAGTCGTTTGGTATCAATCCCAACCCGGTGCAATGATGCAACCGATTTTTCCAGCTGAGCCAGAGATTCCTCAGTCGAGCTGATTGCAGTTTTAACTTTGACAGCACGCTCATAGTCGTGGCAACGCGAACAGCTGTTTTCATTAATCAGTTCAATGGATGCCAGCTGAATAGCATGGCTTTCATGACACACAACGCATTGTGCTCCACCCATCTCCAACGCCTGGCCATGGGCACTGGCCATATAATCGTCCTTTACGCCGACATGACAACGGCCACAGAACTCAGGGACTTGGGCATAGTCCGGGACACCGATAAAACCACTCTCCGGCAGCATCGCCAGCTCAAAATCGGTCGGATCTCCACCATGGCAATCGTGACAGGAGATACCGTTAGCAGAATGAACACTCTCTTCCCACTGTTTCACCGGTGCCGAAAGAACTCCATCCAGGCCTCCATGGCACTGAATACAGACGGTATCATCAGCGGCATTGGAAATCGTCACCCAGAAGAAGGAGGAGACAAGAACAAGAGCAAGGACAAATATATTTCTTATTTTTTTCATGAGTAATGCCCCCAGATCGACAGACCGACGAAAAGCAGGATTCCCAACAGATACAGAGTCACAAAAACCGGACGTTTTGACGGTCTGCGTTCAGGGCTGCGATCGAGAAACGGCAGCATTGCCAGAAATCCCATTGCGGCACCCTGAGAGGCCAGTCCCAGCAATTCACTCGGGAAAATTTTAAGAGTCTGATAAGCCCAAAGGAAGTACCATTCAGGCTTGATATGTTCCGGCGTTGAAAATGGATCTGCCGGTTCCAAAGCATCGAGAGGAATAAAAAGCCAGGGAGCGTAAAAGGTAATCGCCACCAGTGTAGCCAGAGCAAAGAAAACCATGGATAGATCTTTGATGGTGTAGTTCGGGTGGAAAGGGACGCCACCGATATGCTCTTCGTGGTGGAAACTCTGGGTCAGCTCGGTCGGACGGTACTCATCGCCGAAGGGCGGACTCGAAATACCGATCCGCCGGACACAGAAGAGGTGCGCTCCCACCAGGCCGAGAAAAGCCATCGGCAACCCCATGACATGCAGGGCAAAGAAACGTCCCAATGTCGCTTCACCGACAGAAGGACCACCACGCAGGAATTCGATCAGGTAGTCACCTACAATCGGGATCGCTCCTGCGGCATCGGTCGCCACGGTGGTTGCCCAGAATGACAACTGGCTCCAGGGCAGCAGGTATCCGGTCAGACAAAAAACCAGGCCAAGATTAAACAGCCCGAAACCGGACAGCCAGGTTAATTCGCGCGGCCGCTTGTAACTGCCCATAAACAACACCGACAACATATGCAGAAACAGAAAACCATAATCAGGTTTGATCCGACAACGTGCAGATACCGGAGCAACCAGCCATACGGCACTTCGTTCATGATCATGGTCACACTGGCAAATGCTTTTTCCGTATCGGGGACATAATAAACCAGCAACACAATACCGGTCAGAAATTGCAAGCCGAACATGGCCATCAACACGGCACCGAGTGTGTACCAGATATTGATATTGCGGGGCAGCAGGTAGCCTCCCATATTACTGTGAATCAGTTCCCTTACGCCGAGACGCCTGTCCAACCAATCCATCGCTTCTTTAGGTAGATTCATTCGGGCCTCCTCAGCCGATCAGGATATCATCGCCATCAATATTAACGGTATAGGTGTCCAGCGGTTCCGGAGGGGGCCCCCTAAACCTGACCGGCAGTCGAAAAGCGTCCGGCATGACAAGGACAGAGGAATTCCTGCTTATCATCGACCCATTTGACAATGCATCCAAGATGGGTGCAGACAGCACTTAAGGCGATAAACTCTCCCGCCTGAGGCTGAAGCAGGACAGCCGGTCGACCTTGGTAAGAAAAGAAATGGGCCCCTCCGACCTTGACCTGCTGGCGCGCAATACGAACCTGCTCAGCAGCACCGCCTTTATCAATAGGTGAAAGATAACGAAACAAGGGCCAACTGAAGGCACCGGCAATCACAGCGCCGATCGCTCCCAGCATAATTCCAAGAAAAGTCCTCCTTTGTTTGACATTTCCAGGGGTGTCACTCATACAGACTCCTTCAACAATAATCCGATCAGTTGGTGGATAAACGTGCCGAAACCGGCACTCTCAGTTCAGGTACGGCAGAAAAATCGCTACGGAGTATAACATACCCTGTAAGGCGCCTTTTCCCCTGCGGGAATGTCGCTGAAACAGTCAGCGTCGCTTTTTCTCCGGCATTGATAATCAAAGATGATAATTGAGCGGTTATTCCAGAAATTGTCACGTCGGGAGCAGTAAAAGAAACAACCTGGTCAGAGGCATTAACAATATCAAGGGTTGTCGATAATGCACTTCCCGCTTTGACGCGTCCCCAATTAACTCGCTTGGGGGTAAAAAAAGCTCAGCTTTTACATCCCCTTTAAGAGAAAATTCGCAGAGGGATGATCGGGATCATTGGTATCAAAAGTTATGAGCTTCTGCACCATTCCACGAAAACCGGCAGAATTGAAAGTCACCTTCAATTCTCCCAATTCCCCGGGAGCCAATCGCTGGGCAGACAAAAGAGCGGCAGTGCAGCCACAGGAGGATCTGAGTCGACTGATTTCAAGAACCTCATCGCCCGCATTTTGAAAACGAAAAGTGTGCGTCGTCGACTCTCCTTGAGTCACCTCACCAAAATCATGAAGGTTCTTTTCGGCAACAAAGACAGGTGCGGCGGAAACCGGATCAGTCATGAAAGCAAGGGCCGTGACAGACAATAACAACAGACAACGAAACATATATAATTCACCTCGTTCACAAATCAAGAAATATAAACCTGAACAGTATAGCATAATAGTTCAGCCAGAAAACAGCGGTCACGGAATTCGTTTCAATTGACACGGCGACTTTCTTCCTGCTATAGATTGCGCAACTTTAAATAGGCAGGGAGTCACAAAGCATATGGCGGAACAGAGCCGCAGAATTCTTTTTTCAAAAGAAAAATAGCCACTGAAGTCAAACGACTGGCCACAGAAATCAGTCGCGATTATGAAGGTCAGGAAGTTATGCTGGTCGGAGTCTTAAAAGGCTCCTTTTTATTTATTGCCGACCTGATCAGGGAACTTGAAGTCCCGGCGATTATCGATTTTGTGCGCTTGGCCAGTTACGGGTCGGGAACACAGACATCGGGTATCATCGAATTCCGCAAGGAGCTTGAAATGCCGATCAGGGGGCGCAACGTCATCATTGTCGAAGATATCGTTGACAGCGGCTACACCCTGGAATGCCTGTTCAACAAGTTACTTATCCAGGAACCGAAGTCATTGAAAATCTGTACTTTGATCGATAAAACTGCACGTCGCGAGGTTGAAATCAATGCCGATTACATCGGTATTTCCATGGAAGACGGCTTTATAATCGGTTATGGCCTGGATCATGATGAAAGATACCGAGATCTGCCCGACATCTATCTGGTTGAGGGTGTTTGACCCGGGGTTCCGGTATTTGTTGTCAGTAACACAGTTTCATGGACAGAACCTGAATTGAATGTGTCGGCCGTGAGGTCAAAGAGCCCGACTGTGTTAATACTAACAAAGGAGTGCGCCAGATGATCATTGTCTGTCCCGAGTGTTCGACCAAGTTCAAACTCAATGCTGAACGAATCCCCGATGGCGGTACTAAAGTCCGTTGCGCCCGCTGCAAACACGTCTTCAAGGCTGAGAAACCGGTGGAGCAGGAATCAGAGTGCGCACCGGTTATGGAAGCGGCAACTCCTGACCTGGCGGCGGTAGAGGCCGAGTTACCAGACCTGTCTGATGTTCCTGAACACGAATCGGCAGCACCGGAAAACGGCCCGACTGAAGAAAGGTTCAGTTATGACCGTTTCCGCGAGCTTGACGAGGACCGGGAAGAAAAGTCCTTCACCTTCGCCGCTGAGGAGGAAGAGCCCTCCGACTCGAGTGATGATTTTTCTTTTTCGGGAAAGCCTGAAGCAGAAAGCGGTCCGATCGAAAAATCATTACCACCGAACAGGCTCAGCAGAACGGCAAACCCACAGCGACGGAAGAATCCGCTACGCCATCCCGACCTGCAGAATCTGTCGCTGATCCCGAATTTCCCGCTCAAGCCCCCCAAAAGGGTGGAACCCTGTCTGCAATCTCCAAGGTTCTGTTAATTCTGATTCTCGGATTGCTGGTGGTCGGTGGAATCCTGGTCTACATGAACGGTCCGGACCAGCTCAGTCAAACATTTAAACAATTGATCGGACAACAAACTGAACGGCCGGCACAGTCCGGCCGCATCACTCTGGCCGAACTCGAGGGGCGCTTCGTTCAGAACCAGCACGCAGGCGAGCTGTTCCTGATTCGGGGGATGGCGACCAACGACTACCCCGAGCCGCGTGCGGGGATTCAGGTAAAGGGTGTTATTTTTGACCCAAACGGCAAACCACTCCTTCAGAAAACTGTATTTTGCGGTAACCCGATCAGCGAGAAAGACTTGCAGACCCTGTCTTTCGGGGAACTTGAAAAAATGATGGGGAATCAGTTCGGCAAAGAACTGAGTAACATGAAGGTTGACCAGGGACAGGCCCTCCCCTTCGATATTGTTTTTAAAGATCTGCCTCAGAATTTGTCAGAATTCAGCGTTAAGGTGACCGCCTCAAAGCCGGCAACAAAGTAAATAATCCCAGTTTTTCCAAATCCATCTATTCATTATAGCGATCAACCACTCACGCAGAAACAAAAAAGACGGCAACAACCGAAGTCATTACCGTCCTTTTGGGAGACTACATCTCTAAGCTGTATATTATTCAGCAGAGATGGCGTCTACAGGGCATGAATCAACACATGCACCGCAATCGGTACAGGTTGCGCCATCGATGCTGTAACATGGATCGCCTTCGCTGATTGCGTCAACAGGACAGGTTGCCATACAGGCGCCACAAGCGATACACTCGTCAGAAATTACATGAGCCATCTTTCTCTCCTCCTAAATATATTAGAGTTTTTTTACGCTCCGCTTATCGGATGCGTCTGCTTAATGCGAAAACACTCTAACCGATCTTCAATCGCCTGTCTAGCCCAGAAAAACCTGAGTATTCTACTAATTTTAAAGTTAACCACTTGACTTTTTTTTGTAGTCAATTTTAATAACCACAGGTAACATAGGTGAAATAATTCAGACCCCATCAACGACAAGATAGAGTCCGAAAAAGAAATCACATTCATAGCCATATATTTCTTAAATGAGGAGAAAACAAATTATGGACATTCTAGCCCTGAACTGCGGAAGCTCGTCAGTCAAATACCAGTTGTTCGACTGGACCAAGAAAGAAGTTATTGCCAAAGGTATGGTTGAACGCGTTACCATCGGTGATTCTTATATTGTTCACGAGGTTCCCGGACGTGAAACCTATCGCGAAGAGTACGAATGTCCCGATCACAAGGTTGCCATTCAGCTGATCATCAAAACCCTGACCAGCAAACAGTACGGTGTCGTCGAGGACATGAGTTCAATCTCTGCAGTCGGACACCGCGTGGTCCACGCCGGCGAGAGATTTGCCCATTCAGTTATGATTGACGACAGTGTTCTCGAGGCAATCAAAGAGGTCCAACACCTGGCTCCTTTGCATAACCCGCCAAATATTCTTGGTATTGAAGCGGCAAAAACAAACCTTCCGGACGTGCCGCACGTTGCTATTTTCGACACCGCCTTTCATCAAACGATGCCTGAGCATGCCTATACCTACCCTGTTCCAAACGAATGGTATGAAAAGCACGGTGTCCGCCGTTACGGCTTCCACGGCACCAGCCACCTCTATGTTTCCAAGCGAGCTTCAGTACTGCTGGGTAAAAAGCCTGAAGACTGCAACATCATCACCATGCACATCGGCAACGGCGTTTCTCACGCAGCGATCAAGAATGGTATTTCAGTCGATACCTCCATGGGCCTGACTCCGCTGGAAGGTGCCGTAATGGGAACGCGTTGTGGTGATATTGATCCCGCAATCCCTGCTTTCATCATGGAACGCGAAGGTCTGACACCTCAGGAAATCGACAGCGTCCTGAACAAGAAGTCCGGTCTGCTCGGTATTACCGGCGAGTATACCGACCGCCGTGACGTCCAGGAAGCAGCTGAAGCGGGCAATAAGCGCTGTCAACTGGCCATGGACATCGAAGCCTACCGTCTGAAGAAATATATTGGAACATATTGTGCTATTCTCGGTCGCCTCGACGCCATTGTCTTCACCGCCGGGGTTGGTGAAATGGGTGCGGAGATTCGCGACAAGGCACTGGAAAACCTTGAGCACATGGGCATCAAGATTAATAAAGAGCTCAATCTCAAAACCAGAACCGCAAAGAAGAAGTTGAAATCAGCACGCCTGATTCACCGGTCAAAGTTTACGTCATTCCTACCGATGAAGAGCTGGTCTTCACTGAGGACGTGGTTGCCATCCTCGAGGGTACCTATACCGACCACATGAACTTCAAGTACACCTTTGCAGATAAGAGCTTCGTACGCAAGTAAGTCGCATCAGGGCTGTCACAGGCCCGGGACGGGCCTTGTCATCACAAGCAAAGGGCCTTCTGCTTATCAAAAGCGGAAGGCCCTTTGTGTTTTTCAGACCACTGCATTCTCTCGATCTTTTGAGGCCATCACCAACGTCATCAAAAGTACTTTTCGCCGTAATCCGGGACCTGCCCTGCCCACTCAGGATGCCGTTGCGCGTCTTCCAGGCAGCTTCCGCCTGTAGTATCAATTTCTTACGATCCTTGGGATAGCTACCCGCCAGATTGAGAATATTCGAGACATGGTTCGAACGCAGTATGGTTCGCCGTGGATTGAGGTGGCGAACAATCATCAACGCTTCCTCGATGATCTGTCCATTCGTGAGAGGCTGGATCAGATCAAAATAGTCGTCGTTATGGCGTTTAAACATCGTCAACAGGGAAAAATACTCAGGGGACAATTGATTGATCCATTCAGCGGTCGCCAACGCGTGTTCAGTGCTACGTGAACATCCAGCCAGACCGAGAATTGCGGTAACCGACAGCCTCAACCCTGCAGCCTGAGCTTTGCAACACTGCTCCAGCATCTGATCGGGACGATAGCCCTTACGGACCAGCGCCAGAGTATCGGGGTCGCCACTTTCCAGGCCGAAATAGAGAATACGCAGTTTTTTTCTTTGAGCTGTTCCAGCTCCCCCTTGTTTTTGTCGTCAAACTGTGCGGAGAAGCATAAATACCAACTCTGTTCAGGAGAGGAAAGCTGTTGTTGAGCAGCTCAAGAATCTGCAACAACTCCTCCTGAGGATAAATCAGAGCGTCTCCATCTGCAAGAAAGATCCGGCGATAATATCCACGGTGGGACTCAGGTACCGCGTTAATATCAGCAGCAATATCGGAAACGGAACGCAAATGAAAATGCTTCATTTTATACATGCCGCAAAATTTGCAGTGATTCTGGCTGCAACCAATAGTAATCTGAAAGATCAGCGACTGAGCTTCAGAGGGGGGCCGGAAAACAGGCTCTTGGTAATCAAAGTAATACACGCTTATCCTCCATCGTTTTGCAGACGTCGCTCTTCAATCATGCGCAAATACGATTTTGCCTCTGCCGCCAGCTCTTCACTGCGGGCCAAATCATAGGCAGATAAAAAATAGTGATATGCACTTGTTGCATAACGGGGATTCAACAGCATTGCCTTCCCCGCTCCCAGATAGGCAAGATCAATCCGGGGAGCAGCCGGCCGGTCGCTGATAAAACGCCGAAAGACACTGAGACTGTCCTGCTGCCGTCCGACCTGCAAAAGATATTGCCCCAAAGCGATGACATCGTCATCCTCAACCTGCAACCGCTCTTGGCGCCCCTGCAGTCCCAGATAACAGTTGACTGCACCGGCAAAATCTCCCGCAGCCAGCGCCGGACATATTTTGCCAAGCGAAGTGAAGCTGTTTGGTCTCATCGTCGATGATTGAGGCCTGATGAACATGAAGTAACGGTCGCTCGCCCAGGCAATCGCCAAGCCGCCGAAAAAACCACCGATATGAGCGCCATGAGCGATACCACGACCGGAACTGGATGAAAAAATAAACGGCAACAAATTATCGATGACAAGATAAAAACCGAGCACCAGCCTGGCTGAAAGGTAAATACTGGTCACGATGAATGGGAACAGAAAGACAAATATCCTGACACGATTACGCGGAAACCAGAGAAAATAACAGCCCAGGATGCCGAAAATCGCCCCCGAAGCACCGATCAGAGGAACGTGTGAGTTGGCGGTAAAAAGAGCAAAGAAAAGAGTCGCAATCACGCCGCAGGCAAAATAAACCAGCAAGTAGCGTACCCGCCCAAGACGATACTCGACATTATCACCAAAAATATAAAGAAACAGCATATTCCCGGCTAAATGCATAAAGCCGCCGTGTAAAAACAATGAACTGAACAAAGCAACCAAAGAAAACGCTGCAGGCCGAAAACCGTACTGAAAACCAACAGATCATAATTGGACAACTGTTGGTAAACATCCCTGGCGGAAACCCTGCCGTGTAACCCTAAAACGTTGAGGTAATCGATCAAAACAGGATCGTTCAGATTGACTTTGGACATCGTTGCCGGGAGAGAAACAAACAGATAGACCGTCACATTTGCCGCAATAAGAAACCACGTGACATAGGCTCGTCCAGATGGGTTCGGAGTGTCGCCAATGGGTAAAAACATTTTCTCTCCAAGTCAGGTGAACAGTATAAGCATATCCTAGCACAGCGCCATCGAAGACCAAAGCAGAAGACTTGCCTTTCCCGCCCTATAGAGCTATCTTCCATGCCATGAATTTACTCTACACCTCGATCTGATAGGAACGGTGGCATTGCCGCATCTGGAGCTCTGGCCGGAGTGCGACGCGGAATGGACCTGTTTGGCATTATGGTTCTGGCAATGGTGACGGCAATTGGCGGCGGGACTTTACGTGACCTGTTGCTCGGCGACCTGCCCCCCTTTTGCCTACGCAATGAAACATATTTGTGGTTACCAATCGCCGCTGCCCTCATCGTGTTTTTCACCCACAATCTATGGCCTAAGTTTTCCTCCATCCTGCTGCACCTTGACGCTGTCGGTCTGGGGACCTTCACCGTCATAGGAACCGGCAAGGCTATCGCTTTTCAACCGGCCCTCTCGGTGCTGTGATTATGGGTGTCATGACCGGGACGGCAGGTGGGATCATGCGTGACATCCTGGCGAATGAAGTTCCCCTGATCATGCGACGGGAAATCTACGCATCAGCCTGCATCATTGGCGGAGTCACGTTTGTTATCATGAAGAATCTGAGCATGGCGGATGATCTGACCCTGCTGATTTCAGCATCAACCGTGATTTTGCTGAGAATTCTGGCAATTCGCTTGAACTGGTCATTGCCGAAAGCAAACTGATAGTTGTTCAAACACTCATTAATGATGAATGACAAGGAGTAGAATGTATGCGCGAAGTAAAGATCAAAGGCACGGAGCAACGTTACCCGATCGGTAAAATCATCTGCCTGGGGCGCAATTACCTGGATCATATCCGTGAACTCGGCAACAAGGTTCCTGACCGCGCCGTTATTTTTTGTAAACCATCCAGCAGCGTTATCTCAGATGGCCAGACAATCACCATACCGCCGTACAGCTCCGACTGTCACCATGAGTTGGAACTTGCCGTTTTGATCGGTACGCCAGGTAAAAATATCCCTGAAAGCGAGGCTCTCCAACATGTTGCAGGCTATGGTGTCGCTCTTGACCTGACTCTGAGAGACCTGCAAAGTCAACTGAAAGCCAAGGGGCTGCCCTGGGAAATTGCCAAAGGCTTTGATAGCTCCTGCCCACTGTCCGATTTTGTCCCGGCGGCTCAGGTCGATACCCCAATGCCGTCAAGTTGACTCTCCATGTCAACGGCACACTGCGTCAGGAGGGGACAACAGCCAGATGATGCGCTCTGTAGAAGAAATTATTGCTGAAATTTCACAATTTTACAGTCTGGAAACAGGCGATATCATCTTAACCGGAACACCGGCGGGTGTCAGTCGAATCGTCAGTGGAGATGAATTGGTCGGTGAAATTGAGCAGGTCGGAACTCTCAAGGTTTCCGTCGCATGAACCCGATATTGCCTTGATCGGTCCAGGCAAGTCGGCTGTGCCTTTAGCCGTCAACTACAGTTGGCTGGCTACCCCATTGTTGCAGTCATCGGTCGCAACCAAAATCGTGCTGTTGAAGCATGCCGTTTCATCGGCTGCGCAGTCGATAGTGCATCAACGGAACTGAGCCGCGCCCTTCAAGCACGGCTCATACTGATCGCGGTACCTGACGACGAAATTACCCGCACAGTCGAAACTCTGTGCCATGAACAACAACTGAAGGGCAGGACGCTCATCCACTTCAGCGGCCTCCATCCTTCCAGTTGCATGCAGGCAGATGCCGCGGCGACCCTGTCGATACACCCCCTGCTGTCTTTTGCTGATCGCAATCTGGCCGTTCAGCGCCTGCAGAACTGCCCCTGTGCCCTTGAGGGAGACAGCAACAGTCTGTCCCTCGGCAGAGCTGATCAGAGCAGTCGGCGGCATCCCCTTCTCGATCAGAACGGAAAAAAAAGCCCTCTACCACACCGCCGCCTGCATCACGTCAAACCACCTGGTTGCTCTGTTGGAGAGCGCCTCTGAAATCCTGGAGGAGTGCGGCATCGACACAGAGCCACTCACCCTGTTGATGCCGCTCATTAAGGCGACTATCGATAACGTCGATCGCCTTGGAACCAGCCGGGGGCTGACAGGGCCCATCGTCAGAGGTGACATTCAAACCGTATCCCAACACATTGAAACGCTTAAGCAACTGTCACCACAAAATCTTGCTGCCTACCTGACAATGGCTCAAAAGACTCTCGCTTTGGCGAAAAAATCTGAGCGACTGGACCCTGCCGACGCAGAACAGATCCAGCGACGACTGACAGAGACCTGGCCAGCAGGAGACAATAAGGAATCATCCACATAAAAAGATAATTAAAATTATTTATTTTTAGCCTGATTTACAGTAGACTTCCATTTTATTTCAGCGTATTAGCTGTCACAGGCTAACCTCGTTGCGGTCTTCAATCACAGGAGTGCAGTCCGGAATGCAGTCGATCTACCTCAATAACAAGCGTTATTCAGTTGAAAACCTGCCTTCGGAGCCCAGCCTTCTGATTGAGCTGCTCGACCTGTGCCATAACGATAATGCTAACTTTGAAATGTTTGCGGCGGCCATATCCAAGGACGCAGCTCTCTCCGCCAAGGTTCTGCAGGTGGCCAACTCACCGGCCTACCGGCAATGGAATAAAATCACCGATCTTCGCCGTATGTTGATTATTCTCGGCATAACCAATATTCGTAACATCGTCACGACCTGTGCAATTCAACAGTTTTTTTCCAGTTTTTCCCGCTCATTCAATCAACACGTACAATGGATCTGGCTCAGGTCGTTAATCTGTGCCAATCTGGCTGAAAGGCTGGCAAAACTGACAAATTACAGTAAACCGGGTGAAGCATTTCTGAGCGGCTTACTGCACCAGGTTGGTATGCTGCTAATGCTCATCAACAGGACGGAAGAGTATACCCCCTTGCTCGAGCGCTATTACACCGACACGGAACATTTCTGCACCCTCGAGCAGGCCACCTTTCAGTTGGACCACTGTCAACTGGGAGCGGCATTGGTTGACAGCTGGAAGATGGATTCCTTCATCGCCGACGCAATTCAGTTTCAACAAGCCCCCGCAGTTGAACTGAACAGCTCGCCGCTACTCCTCAAGATTCTTGCTGTTGCAGCGCCTCTCAGTTCCAGGAACAGCGCCCGCGATAACCAGCTTTTCCTTGAAAAAGCCGGATTACTTTTTCAATATGACTGAAGCCACAATTCTGGACTGCCTTGATCTGGCGGTCGATAAAAGCAAGCAGATGATCTTAGATCTTGGTTTCAGTGGCCGCTTTTACCTCGAAGACGAGAAAGATCAGTTTTTTGATGAAAAGCGTCATCTTGAGACAACGGAAAAGCTGGCTGAACAGGTTAAAAACATTGCGCTAAGTACGACAATCGGTCGAAGCGAAAAAACTGAATTGGTTAATTACACAAGAGAGATAAGAGCAAACTTCAATACTCTGTTCAGCGTAGATCAGCTCTTCTTTTTTAAAGCCGATGACGACCGGACCCATCTGACCGCCATCAATGATCTGGAACTTAATCAACTGGAAGAAATCAGATTCGATCTCGCAGACTCTCAAAGCCTGATGGTCAAACCTTCAGCGACCGGAATCCCAACCTGTCGCTGAACCAAAATAATTCAATTGCCGATCGTCAGGTCATTCGGCTTCTGGGCAGCGAAGCGGCTTACTTCCTCCCTGTTCACCAGAAGGATTCCTGTGTCGGTGTTCTGGTCATCGGGACAAACCGGCAGGATTGGCCAGAGCTTGAAAAAAAAGAGCCGCTGCTCAAGTTATTGAGCAGTGAAATCGCCGCCAGGACATTGATGCCCTCAAATGAAAAGGATCAGACATCAATCATGAGCACGGTCGATTTCCGTAAAGTTGCCCATGAGATCAGTAATCCCCTGACGATCATCAATAATTATCTCTATATTCTTGGTAAAAAAATCGATAACGACCACCCGGCCCAGGAAGAAATCAAGTTTATCAGTGAAGAGATTGAGCGGGCCGGTAATATTTTATTACGTGCCAAAGATCCGAATGCCCCTGGCCGTAATATGGACAAACCTGTTGACATCAATCAGCTGGTCAGTGAAATCGACACTCTGTTCACCAATTCACTCTACAAGACCAATCGGGTTGAATCCCACTTACAACTCGATCAAAATATACCGGAGATACACTGTTCCAAGGACAAATTAAAACAGGTCATACTGAACATCATTAAAAATGCTGTTGAAGCCTCTGCCGGTGGGGGTAAAATTGACATTTCGACCCGCGACAATTTTTTCCAGAATGGTCGTCACTATGTTGAGATTACCATCAGCGATGACGGTCCCGGCATTGCGGAAGGTATCCTGAAAATCTTTTTCATCCCGTAACCAGTACCAAAGAGGGCCATTCGGGACTGGGTTTATCAATCGTTAAAACGTTGATGGATGAAATGTCTGGCAGTATTTCCTGTTATTCAAAGCAAGATGAAGGGACTGAGTTTAAAATCTTTATTCCCCGGCAGACAGACTCTATAGATTGTGAAATGGACACATGGACTTAAACTTTTTGAACGATATACAAACCGCTCAACGTCCGATTCAGGATACCAGAATTCTGATTGTTGACGATGAGCCGGCCATGGCAAGAAGCATAATGGGGGTGCTTTCACTTGTCGGGCTTAAGGCAAGTTCCGTATCGGGAGGCAACGAGGCGATCAAGGAGCTGGACCATACCAGCTACGACCTGATTTTACTTGATCTCAAAATGCCGGAGGTCGACGGAATAGATGTCTTAAATCATATCAACGAAAAAAAGATTGAGACCAATGTCATTATTGTCAGCGGTGAATCAGAGATAAAAAAAGCGATTCACGTCCTGAAAATGGGGCGAGGGACTTTATCCGCAAACCCTACACCACCGACGAGCTTCTCTTTTCGATAAAAAATGTCCTTGAAAAGATTCAACTGGAAGAGGTGAATCAGGAAATGCTGGAGAAGCTGGAAGAGTCAGAAGCTCTTCATCGCTTCATCGTTCACCATTCGCCGGACCTGCTCTATATGCTCGACCCTGGTGGTTATTTTGTCTTCGTGAACAAAAATACGGTTAAGCTTCTGGGGTACAGTCGCAAAGAGATCATCGGAAAACACTATACCGAAGTGGTCTATCAGAAGGATGTTGAGCGAGCCAAGCTGTTTTTCAACAATGGCATTCTCCCTCAGAAGGGTAAAAACCTTGAGATCAGGCTGCAGGGCAAAAAACAGAAATCCCTGCTTCATGTTGAAATCCGCGCGATCAATATTGAAAGAAAGATATCTGGAGGCTATAAGCTCGGCCGCCATGACAACCATAAACCCAATTTTGTCGGCTCTTACGGAGTTGCCCGGGATATTACCGAACGAAAAAATCGGAAGAATTGATCCGTTATCAGTACAACCATGACTTGCTGACCGGCTTACCGAACCGCACGTTTCTGAAGGAACGAATGACAGCGCTGATCAATCAGAGCTATGGAACTCAGCTACAGTTTGCTGTCCTCTATATAGACATCAACCGTTTCAAGTTGATCAACGATACCTATGGCCAGAGCATCGGAGACGGTATTCTGCAGAGTCTGGCGGATATTCTGCGCCACAGTATTCGTGAGGGCGACACGCTTGCACGGCTGGGCGGAGATGAATTCATCCTTCTGCTTCCCGATATTGACAATGGCGCCGATGCCGTCAGCGTCGCCAATAAAATTGTGGAAGAAACATCTCCGCCTTTCCGCTATAACGGTCACGAAATATATATCACCATCAGCGTCGGCATCGCGATCTACCCGGAGCATGGGCGCAGCTCTGAAGACCTTCTTAAATGCGCCGATATCGCCGTCTGTAACGCCAAGACGAAAACAAAGAGTCGACATTACCTGTACCATAAAAAGCTTAGGAACAAGAACAGTACGAAGGTTTTTATTGAAAATCTGATCCGTGATTCCATGAAGAATGATCGCTTTGTGGTTCATTACCAGCCCCAGATCGACATTCCATCCAGTTCGATTCATGCCGTTGAGGCGCTGGTAAGAATCAATTCTCCCGGCGACAAACTGATTCTTCCCGGAAAATTCATCGATATTGCGGAAGAGACATCACTGATCACCGACATTGGCGATATCGTTCTGGAAAAAGTTTGTCAGGACGTTCAGGCCATGAACCGACAGGGCTTGATCATTCAGGTTTCCATCAACATTTCCGCTGTCCAGCTGACGATGGATTATTTTGCTGAAAACATTCTCGACAAACTCCACACCTACGGTCTCAACCCGCAGCTGTTTGAAGTTGAACTGACTGAAAACGTTCTGGTTCAAAACATGAACAAGGCGGTCACCAACCTGCTCCATCTGTCTGAGGCCGGATTAAAAATTGCCATTGACGACTTCGGCACAGGCTATTCATCGCTCAGCTATCTTGATCGTCTGCCTCTCAATACCATGAAGCTGGATAAATCTTTTATGAACAAGATTAGTGACGAGCATATGGACGACTCGATTATCCCTGCCATGATCAGTGTCGCCAAAGGATTGAAGCTGGACTTCATTGCCGAAGGAGTCGAAACCCGGGCCCAACACAACTACCTGAGAAAACTGGGAAACTGTATCGCGCAAGGCTTTTACTACAGCAGGCCCCTCAGCCGCGAGCAGCTGATTCAATTTACCGACAGACACCGGGTCGTCATGTAGCAGCCGGCAGACAGTCTACAGAACCGGCAAGAGCAAAGTCCGGAAAAGCAAAAAAAGCCCCTCTTTTACGAGGGGCTTTTGCCATCAAAAACTTATCTGGTTTCCTTCAGAGCGGCATGGGCAGCAGCCAACCGCGCTATGGGAACCCGGTAAGGAGAACAGGAAACATAATCCAGACCGATGTCATGACAGAAGGCAACACTGCTTGGCTCCCCACCATGCTCACCACAGATACCAACCTTCAGCTCAGGACGAGTCCTGCGGCCATTTTCGAAACCGAACTTCACCAGTTGACCGACACCGCGCTGGTCCAGCGCAACAAAGGGATCCCTCTTAAGGACACCACGCTCAACATAATCGGGCAAGAAATGCCCGGCGTCATCGCGTGACAGGCCATAAGTGGTCTGGGTCAAATCATTCGTTCCGAAGGAGAAAAATCAGCTTCTTCGGCGATGGTATCAGCAGTCAGAGCAGCCCGAGGCAATTCGATCATTGTGCCGATCAGATAATCGACCTTGACGCCATACTGCTCACACACCTGATCGGCAATCCTGACCGCATTAGCCCGTAAAATTTTCAGTTCGTTAACATGACTGACCAGCGGTATCATGATTTCAGGAACAATCTCGAAGCCCTCATTTTTGACCAGCTCACAAGCGGCTTCCATAATGGCACGAACCTGCATGTCGTAGATTTCAGGATAGGAAATCGCCAACCGGCAACCGCGATGGCCCAGCATCGGGTTGAACTCGTGCAGATGGTCCACATGATCCTTAACCTCCGAGAAACGGATACCAACAGCATGAGCCAACTCGGAAACATCATCGTCAGTCTGAGGCAGAAATTCATGTAATGGCGGGTCAAGCAGTCGGATTGTGACCGGCAGCCCTTTCATCTCACGGAAAAGTCCCAGAAAATCACTCTTCTGCATTGGTAGAATCTTATCCAGAGCGCGTTTACGCCCCGCCAGACCATCAGCGAGAATCATCTCGCGCACGGCTTGAATGCGATCGCCTTCAAAAACATATGCTCTGTACGGCACAGCCCGATCCCCTCGGCACCAAAATCGCGAGCCACTTTGGCATCGCGTGGAGTATCGGCATTTGTTCTGACTTTTAGCCGTCTGAACTGATCAACCCACGACATTAACTGAGCGAAGTCACCGCTGACCTCGGGTTGGATTTTCGGTACATCTCCCAGGATGACTTCACCGGTCGAACCATCAAGGGTGATTTCATCGCCACTTTTAAAGACCATACCTGAAGGAACCGTAAACTGTTGCTTTTCGTAATCGATTTTGATGTCGCCACAACCGGAAACGCAACACTTCCCCATACCACGAGCGACAACGGCTGCGTGAGAAGTCATTCCGCCGCGGGCCGTCAGGATTCCCTGAGCAGCATTCATTCCATGAATGTCTTCAGACTGGTTTCGACGCGTACCAGAATAACCTTTTTCTTCAGCCGGTTTAATTCTTCGGCCTCGTCGGCGCTGAAAACGATTTGCCCACTGGCAGCACCAGGCGATGCAGGCAAACCCTTGCCACCACTTCCTTGTTGAAACCCGGATCAAGGGAGGGATGAAGCAACTGATCCAATTGTTCAGGATCAACCCTCAGAACAGCTTCTTTCTGGGTGATCAGTTTTTCGCTGACCATATCCACGGCAATCCTGATTGCCGCATGAGCAGTGCGTTTGCCATTCCGTGTCTGCAACATATAGAGCTTACCTTTTTCAATCGTAAACTCTATATCCTGCATATCCTTGTAATGTTTTTCAAGAATCATCCGGATTTGGTCCAGTTGCTCATAGCTTTCCGGCATGACATCCTCCATGGCAGGAAGATCGCCATCTTTATGCTTGGCCCGATTAATCGGCTGAGGAGTCCTGATCCCGGCAACGACATCCTCACCCTGAGCATTGACCAAATATTCACCGTAGAAATAGTTTTCACCGGTCGCAGGATCGCGGGTAAAAGCAACGCCGGTTGCACAATCGTCCCCCATGTTGCCAAAAACCATCCCCTGCACATTCACCGCAGTCCCCCAATCAGCTGGAATTGAATTCAGCTTGCGGTAAGTCACCGCCCGGGGATTCATCCATGAGCCAAAACCGCTCCGATAGCTCCCCAGAGCTGTTCCTGCGGATCATCGGGAAATTCCTCATTAAGCTTTTGCTTATAGCTGGCCTTAAAGTGGGAGACCAGCTGCTTCAGATCATCGGCACTCAGATCGGTATCCAGCTCGACCCCCCTGGCCTCCTTCATCTCCTCCAGAAGACTCTCAAGCACGCCCCCATCCATACTTTTGACCACATTGGCATACATCTGTATGAAACGACGGTAGGAATCATAGGCAAAGCGCGGATCATTGCTCTGCTTGATGACCCCTTTAATCGTTTCATCATTAAGACCGAGGTTAAGCACAGTATCCATCATTCCCGGCATTGACGCAGGAGCGCCGGAACGTACAGACACGAGAAGCGGATTTTCACTGTCGCCAAATCCCTTGCCCATTCGCTCTTCCAGCGTTTTCAAGGCAACTGCGACTTCACCTTTAAGACTTTCCGGATAGTTACGGTCATTGTCGTAGAAGGCCTTGCATACTTCTGTCGTCAAGGTAAAGCCTGGTGGGACCGGAAGGCCGATGGATGTCATCTCAGCCAGATTAGCCCCTTTTCCCCCGAGCAGCTCACGCATTGCTCCTTCGCCGTCAGCTTGCCCATCTCCGAACGAATACACGTACTTTGTCATGCCGTCTTCTCCTCAGTACAGTAATAACAGTGACCGCCTTTTAAGCGATGCGACTAAAATCAGCGATACCGCTGAACAGATCAGAAACTGAAGTCAACAAAGCCAGACGATTATTCTTGACAGCCTCATCCTCAGCCATAACCATAACATCTTCGAAAAACAATCAACATGGATGCGCAATCCGGCAATCAACTCAAGCGCACGGCCATAATCGCGTGCATCAACCGCTCTGGAAACATCAGCTCGGGTCTTCTCCCAGGCGGCAAAAGATTCCGTTCAGCCTCTTCACTCAACAGGGACGGATCGACCGGCTGGTGAATCCCACCTTTGATCATATTCCCGATCCGCTTAAAGGCAACGGTCAGGGGCTCGAAATCATCCTGATCTTTGAGCTCCGACAGAGCCCTAATCCGCTCAACAGCTTCAGCCGGCTCACTGAAATCAGCGCTTAAAACGGCATCGACCACATCGGCTGGATACCCTTGGCTCGACAGCATGTTGACCAGACGCAGACGGATGAATTCAACCACATCGGCAACGATCTCTTCTGCCGGGCGCTGGCGCTTGGCTTCGAGCAGGGCGACACTTCTGCCCACCAGCTCCGGGATGGAAATAGCGAAATCACGATCCAGAATAATAGCCAGGATACCAATGGCGCAGCGACGCAGAGCATAGGGGTCGGCCGTTCCTGTCGGGATCAGACCGACACTGAAACACCCGCAGATTGAATCGATCTTGTCGGCCAGAGAGACAAAAGCGCCGATATGGTCACTGGGAAGGTCCCCTCCTGCCTGAGTCGGCAGGTAATGCTCAAAAATGGCTGTGGCGACACGCGGATCTTCCCCTTCGAGCAAGGCATACTCACGCCCCATAACCCCCTGCAATTCGGGAAACTCATAAACCATTCCGGTTTCCAAGTCACACTTGGCCAGTAAGGAAGCGCGCCTTGTCAGCTCAAGATCAGCGGCAGACAGCTGCTCTGCCAAACCGGTCGCCAATTGGGTAAAACGCTCTATCTTTTCATAACTGGTTCCCAGCTTGGCCTGATAGACAACCTTTTTGAGCGGCTCAAGCTTGCTTTCCAGTTTATGCTTCTGGTCTTCCTGCCAGAAGAACATGGCATCCGACAGGCGTGCCTTCAGAACTCGTTCATTACCGGCGACAACCACCGTGGGGTCTTTAGCCAGAGTATTGGCGATGGTAATAAAGCGTGGGAGCAACTTGCCGTCATCGTCAGCGAGGGTAAAGTAGCGTTGATGCTCACGCATACTGGTAATCAGCAGCTCAGGAGGCAACTGAAGGAACCGCTCTTCAATACTGCCGGCCAGTGCTTGCGGAGTTTCAACCAGAAAACTGACTTCAGCCAGAAGTTCGTCATCAGGATTGATCTTGCCGCCCAATTCTGCCGCCAGTTTTTCCAGCTGAGTTTCAATCATCTGGCGACGTTTTTCTATCTGCGGAATCACATGGTGCTGCTCCGCCTTGACGATATAATCAGCAGCACCACTGACTTCAAATTCGTCCGGAGCCATAAAGCGGTGGCCGCGGGACTTATTCCCACTGACCAGATCGCCAAAGCCGAATGGGACAACCTCGCCATCGTAGAGCGCGACAATCCAGTGCATCGGCCGGGCAAAGCGAACATCCAGATCCTTCCAGCGCATCGACTTCTTAAAAGGTATTTTGGCAACAACCCGGGCCAGGATCTCCGGTAATTGTTCGACAGAATCGCCACCTTCGATCACTTTGGCCAGGAAAAGGTATTCCCCCTTCGGCGTTTCGATGGTCTTAAGCTCATCGACGCTGACCCCATTGGTCCGGGCAAAACCCTCTGCAGCTTTGGTCGGCTTCCCCTCAGCATCAAAGGCAATGCGTGCTGGTGGTCCCGTCAGTTCAAGCTCCTGACGCTGCTGCCGACGGGCGACATCAGCTATAGCAATCGCCAAGCGCCGGGGTGTTGCAAACGTCCGGATGTCGCCAAAGGCGATCCGGGCATTTTCCAGTTCCTGACTGAGCAGGCGTTTCATATCCTCCAGGGCACGCGGGATAAATCCGGCCGGAAGTTCCTCGGTACCCAGTTCTAGAAAAGTTCTGCAGACATTCTATAAACTCCAAATTATTGGTATAAGCCACGCGTAATGGCCACACAAGTATCTTATTTTTCAACAGAGGGTAGCCGAGTTTTTCGCGCTGCTTGACATAACCTTCGGCACAGAGTTTCGACATATTCCTGACCCGACCGATATAGCTGGCCCGTTCCGTCACAGAAATAGCGCTACGTGCATCAAGCAGGTTGAAGGCATGAGAACCTTTGAGAACAAAATCGTAGGCCGGGAAAACCAGATCTTTGCCAGCCAGACGAATGCATTCTTTCTCATACATGTCAAAGAGCTGAAACAGCATATCGGTATCAGCTTCTTCAAAGTTATAATGAGAAAACTCAACCTCCGTCTGATGATGAACATCGCCGTATTTGACCCCGTCAATCCACTCCAGGTCATAGACGTTATCGACTCCTTGCAGGTACATGGCAATCCGTTCGCAACCGTAGGTAATTTCTCCAGGGATCGGTTTCAGGTCGATACCACCACACTGCTGAAAATAGGTAAACTGGGTGATTTCCATACCATCGAGCCAGACTTCCCAGCCCAGTCCCCAGGCCCGAGCGTAGGAGATTCCCAGTCATCTTCAACAAAGCGGATATCATGAGCATTCGGATCAAGCCCGAAACTTTTCAGGGAGTTGAGATAAAGCTCCTGAATATTCTGCGGTGAAGGCTTGAGAATGACTTGGAACTGGTAGTAATGCTGCAGGCGGTTCGGATTTTCACCGTAGCGCCCATCTGTCGGACGACGTGATGGCTCGACATAGGCCACATTCCACGGCTCAGGGCCAAGGGCGCGCAGGAAGGTCGCCGGATTAAAGGTTCCGGCCCCTTTCTCAATATCATAGGGCTGTTGAATAATACAGCCCTGCTCAGCCCAATAATTCTGCAGCGATAAGATCAGATCCTGAAAAGTCACAATTCCTCCATCAAATGTTACACCGCTGTTTCAGCGGGAAATAATGTAGATTTACGGTTGAGCGAGTTTAGCTTTCGACCCTGCAGATGTCAAGAAACTCACGCATTATAACTGCCCGAGAAACTTGAGTGATTTAGGTTCACGAGGGAGGACCAGATTAAGAACCTGATCAAGGGCGAGATGTGCTTCACGGCAGGTTTTTTCACCGAAACGGAAGCCGTCGAACTGACGGTGGGAGAGCTGCAAAGATCGGGACAGAGAGCCAACCGTCCCCAGACTGATTCTCAAACTCGTCCTGTCTGAGCAGGACAGACACAGACTACCGCCGCGATCGGCATCAAAACAAATCTCTTCGTTCTTGAAAATATGCAGACAATCACTGCAGTGCAATAGATGAGGGACATACCCCAGCAACGACACCAACCTCAGTTCCAGCAACAAGCGAGCGGTCGCCGGATCTCCCCCTGGCTGAGATAGGCAAGAAAGCAATCCAGCAATTCGTAGACTTCGCGCTGAGGCTCTCCCTCCCGCAACAATAATTCAACCAGCTCAACCCCATAGCTGGCGAGGGAAAGTCGGGAGATGTCCTGCCGCAGCCCAAAGTGAGCCTCGATCAGATCGGCTTCCTGCAACAACCACAGGTCACCGCGCCCGTCACGCCATTGAAAAACCGCCTTGGTAAAGGGTTCCAGCGTTGCTCCGAACCGCTTTCGACTCTTGCGGGCACCGCGGGCAAAGCCTTTTTGCACCCCCTGCTCCAGCGTCAGCAGGGTGAGAATTCGGTCTGCCTCACCGTAATCGGTGTAGCGCAGAACCAGAGCCTCGCCTCGTTGTATATTTCTCGCCATGGAAATGTCTTCATATTCAAGCTGAAATCATCGTTTTTTTACCATGGAAGTGTAACATCTTAGCCGATTGCCGACAAACAAAGCAGGTATTTTAAATCACCCCGTTTGACAACCGGGCTGGGATTAACCAACAGGCACCAAAAATGCGTTTTTGCTGGAACGGAAGAGGCCGCCCTCCGATCAATCGATGCGAAGAGCGGCCGCCCGGCAGGAAGACTAGAACGTCCCGAACTCGTTATCATCAAGAGCAACATGCTGCTTCATGGCAATCCGGCTTTGTGGTTGGGGCTGGTCTTGCCCCCAACCTCCAACGTTCACAGGCTCCGGCTTAACTCGATCGACATCGGCGGCCTGTGGCCTGTTAAGAACAAACCGGGTCAGCATTTCTCTCATCTGTGCCGCTTGGCCGGAAGCTCCTCCGCGGCAGCGGCACTCTCTTCGGCACTGGCGGTATTCTGCTGTGTCACCTGATCGATCTGGCTCAGACCACTTGTCACTTCATTTATCCCCTGGGCCTGCTCATTTGATGCAACAGCAATCTCTTCCAGCAGATCGGACACTTTAGTTGTCCCGACCATGATTTCTTTCAATGCATCAGCCGTCTGTTCCGCCATGTGCGAGCCGCGATCAGTCAGAGCGACCGATCCTTCGATCAACTCAGCGGTCTCCTCTGCCGCCTTGGCACTTCGAGCAGCCAGATTACGCACCTCTTCGGCGACAACAGCAAATCCCTTCCCGTGCTGCCCGGCCCGCGCCGCCTCAACCGCAGCATTAAGAGCCAGTAAATTGGTTGAAAGGCAATCTCATCGATCACTTTGATAATTTTGGAAATATTTTGTCCGGCTTGGTTTATTTCGTTCATTGCGGAGACCATCTCCGTCATCTGACGATCCCCTTTTTCTGCCGCAGCCTGAGACTCGCTGGAGAGCTGGTTGGCCGCACTGGCATGTTCAGCGCTGGCCCGAACCTGACCGGCCATTTGATTCATTGATGCACTGACCTCCTCTAAAGAAGAGGCAGATTCAGTTGCCCCCTGCGACAAGGCCTGACTGGCATCAGCAACCTGCCCGGAACCGGACGCAATCTGTTCACCGGCGATCTGGATGCCTCCAACCATCTCCCTCAAGCCTTCCATCATGGTCTTTAAGGCATTCCCAAGTTGGTCACGTGGAGATTCAACTTTGACCTCCTGAGTCAAGTCTCCGCGCGCAATCGCTTCTGCCAGCTCACTCCGCCCCTGAAGGCTTTTTGCCATCCCGACAAGAACGGAACCAAGCTCGGTGATCTCGTCTCTGGCCCGATACACTTTACACTCACGGCAGTCGTCGAAGGTTCCGTTAGTCAGTTTAAAACAAATTGGATTCGGTCCGAACGTGCCTGTCTCGACCCAACAGTGCCCCTCTGTTCCGAAGCTGGGACATTCTTGCTGACCGCAACTATTCAAGCTCGAACAGTTCACCTTAGCGCCTAAGGGGAGGTCCTGATCGTGAGTGTCGCCTTTTCCGTACTGAGCAACAACAGCAAAGGCCCGATGCAATGGTTTGGTAATGCTGCGCGAAATCAGATAGGCGAATCCAAGACCGATAATCAAGGCCACAACTCCGATCAAGCTAATACCATTGCGGGTTCCTACTGCGGAAGCGATCATTTGTGTATCTGAGATAATACTGGCTTCAACCGTCTGGTTGACGCTGTGCATAAGTTTCTGCACATGATTCAAGTGTTGCTGCGTTTCCTTACCGAAAATGCGGTGTGCTTTTTTCTGCCCATCGAGAGCGGATGCGGCCATTACTCCGGCAAGCCTGACAAGACGACTGGTCTTGCGAAGTGTCGGGACAACCTGTTGTTCAAAATAACGTGCAGCACCCGGCTGATCACCGCTTGCCAGAAACTGGGCAACGTTCTCCCCATGCTGATGAAGTTTTTCGTGTGGAATCTTGATTTCTTCAATAATTGAAGCTAACTGCGGATTATCAGCCGCGGCTTTCCGGCCATCCTCACCATAAAGAAACTGCCCCAATGAGCAGAGGGTGTGATTAAACTCAACCTTAAGATCGGGATTATTACCAATAATTGCACTCTGAACAGCACTGGCCCAGGTCACATGATCGAGTTCCTTTTCAGTTAAAACTGCGGCAACCCAGAATCTGCAGCGCGATAAGCCTGCTTGATGCGCTGGGCGGTCTCATGCAGAAACTTGTGTGGCTTTTCCATCGCTTTCAGATCCTCTTCTATTTCTGGAACCAGGAGTAAAGCTTGTTTACGCTCATCGCCGTAAAGCCACTGTCCTAAAGCGCACTGCGTATGATCCATCTCGACATTGAGTTCGGTAATTGTATCATCGGTCAAAAACGATGAAACCGACTTAACCCAGTTCAGATGATCGATCTCACGGGCCAGAATTTCCCCTCTGAGCCGATTGCCTTCGGCCATTTCCTCTCCGTTCCCGACTGTGTTGGACAATCCCAGAATACTCCAAGCCAGAGTAATTAACATCAGAGTCAGTATTGATCCTGCCAACAAAGAAATTTTCGTACCGATTTTCATCCGTCTGGACATAGGTCCCCCTTTTACGTGGTTAATTTTTATCGTTAGCGGTTCTTGCCTGATTATTTTTTAACATCTGCTATCGTTTCTTAAATACTTGAAACTCATTGCTTTCTTGCACAAGAAGCCAGATTGGCCGACTGTCTTTGTCACCGATAACCTACTGTCCAGCCTTTCGTCTGAACGAATATTGTACAGAATCAAAAGGAGACAAACAGTGCACCACAAAACGTTGGCGATTGACCTTATTTTGTTCAGGGACAGAAATCATTCCGGCGACCTTTTCATTTGGAGCCTGATTGATCCAGGTGAGCATGGATACAGGTCAGAAAAAGGTGAGACGGACAAAATTTTACAGCGGACTGCTCTTTGGGAGGGATTCTGACAACTGAAGGCACCATACAGATAATCGGACTGTTGGCAAAATAGGCAACTTTATTCAATACGCCTGACCGATCCAACCCGGCGATCGAATTCAATACGATCAATTCATGCTTGTCGCCAATCTTATGGTCCAATGCAAGGCGGTTGATTAATTCATCGACGGAATGTACAAAAATGCACGCGATGTGAGACAGGTCCAGAAGAAACTTGAAATGGGCAATCTTTTCCAGGCAAGGTTCGTATAATAAAATATTGTGCACAGCCCCTCCCTCCAAAATTCCAGCTTTATTTCGTACGGACTGAATCCAGAAAAACAATAATTAGCACAAACTAACGCAATGAGTGTGCCAAGCGGAAAAAAGGAAAAGCACGGTTACAAGAGGGGTTACTGAAACCTCATGCCGATGCTGCTCAATCTCAATATCAACAAAAGTTCCAGTTTTTTTGTGCACAGCTGTTAATTTACTGATAATTAAAAGCAAAAAAAGGGGTGCAACTTTGGTTTGCCATTCAACCAAAGTTGCACCCCTTTTCAGCAGAAATAAACAAGTTATCCCTTTTTTAAACGTTTGCTGAGAGCCTGAGGCGTGACTCCAAGCAAGCGTGCAGCAACAGATTGATTACCGTTCGAGCGCCGCAAAGCCTCTCCCACAAGCAGGCGAGTCACTTCTTTCAGCGACGGCAACTGATCGGGAAACCGAATAGCTTCAGTCGAAACAGGCGTGTCGGAGCTCACCACCGTTGCCGCCAACCCCATGGCATCGACAAACCGCTCCAACGATAAGATTCCCTGTCTATGAACACTGACGGCATCATAGACCATGGATCTCAGCTCGCGGATGTTGCCGGGAAAATGATACGTCGCCAACAGTGAAACCAGTCAGGAGGACTGAAGGGTGTGGGCTTGCCGACAGCGGCGGCAGCATTTTCAATAAAATGCTTAAGTAAAAGAGGAAGGTCCTCTGTCCGCCGGCGCAAAGGCGGCACATCAACCCTGTGAGCATTCAGTCGGTACAAAAGATCGCGGCGAAAAGATCCTGCCAATTCGAGTTCGGACAGATTTCGATTGGTTGCGACAACAATTCTGGCGTTAAGTTTGTGGGACTTATCCGATCCGAGAGGATAGAATTCTCGCTCTTGAAGCATTCTCAGCAATTTAATCTGGGAGGCCGGAGCCAGATCTCCGATCTCATCGAGAAAGAGCGTTCCCCCGGAAGCCTCTTCTATCATTCCTTGTCGATGACTGTCGGCACCGGTAAAAGCACCTCTTACATGCCCGAACAGAGTATCGCTGAAGATAACATCATCAAGACCGGCAACATTGACCGCAATCCACGGTTTCTCAGCTCCTCCCAGTTGATGTAGAGCATCGGCGATGAGCTCTTTTCCGACTCCACTCTCTCCAGTAATCAAAACCGGTTCCAGACTGGTCGATATGGCCTTCAGGTAGGATAAGATACCCTTCATCAGCGGACTGACTGTCAAAATCCGAGAAAAAGCGGGATCGCCACAATCCTCCTCTCTCATCAGCTCTTGACGCAACAACAAGTTTTCGCCTTCTAATTGACTCTGCTTAAGGACTCTCAGGATGCCGTTGACGACTCGCTCACGTTCATCGGTTTTAACGTAAAAATCCTCTGCTCCCGCCTTAACGCAGCGAATTGCTGTCTCAATCTGATTCATACCGCTGATAACGACAACCGGAACATCGGGAAAGTCCTGCTTGATCATGGCCAGAACGTCCTCTCCCCCGATATAAGGCATGGTCAGATCCAACAACACCAGACTGATTTTTTTGTCGCAGACAGTCAAGCACATCACGACTGTCATTGCACACAGAGATATTGTTGATACCGGCTGACACTCTTAAGGACAAAGCCATGGTATGGGTCCAGCCGGGTTCATCATCGACGAGAAGAATCGGATGTTCAGGGTACAAACTCATTATCCCCCTTACTCGTATGCTGCCGGAAATGTCAATTTAACCGTTGTACCGACGCCTTCTGCAGAGTCAATCATCAACTGACCTCCATGCTCATGCACTATTCGCGATGACACGGATAGCCCTAAACCGGTCCCACCAGTTTCTCTTTTAGTGGTCATAAACGGCTCTAAAATCCGCTCGATGTTTTCTTCAGCAATGCCACAGCCTTCATCTCTGACAAGGATATCAATACCGTTGATATCCATGCTCTTTTCAGTGATAACAGTAATCGCCTGAGAACGATGGTCCAACGCCTGGCAAGCATTGACTAACAGATTAATCACCACCTGCTCAATGCGGGATTTTTCACCAAGAACCGGGAGCAGATTAGCAGAAAGCTTAACAACAAGACAGTCGGTCGATTGCTTTATTGTGTTATGAGTCAGTCGCAACGACGCCTGTACAACCTGATTAATGTCGATCAGCTCCCCTGCAGCCTCCTGATCCTGGCGTGCAAAATCCCGTAAATCATCCACAATGCGTTTAATCCGCTTGGCCGAATCCTTAATCATGGGCAACAGGTGTTTAACCTCCGACACCCCCTCGGCATAGGGATCCCCCCAACCGGACATGTTCATTCTCTGGAGCATCAACATCCAGGGTCGGTATGAGATCGTCAAAAATAGTTTCCAGCAACTCACTATTGTATAAGGTCAGCGCATTGGGGTTGTTAATTTCATGAGCAACTCCGGCAGCCAACTCACCGATAGCCGCCAAACGGCTACTACGACTCGCTTCTTCGTGCAGCTTCATCTGCTCAGAAACATCCCGACCGAGAACAATCAACCCTTTTCGCTCGCCCTGCTCACCAAACAATGGCTTCTTGATAAGGTCGAAGTGCTTCCTGGCACCTCCTGAGGTCTTCACAACGTAGCTGCAATGGTATTCCTTTCGAGAATGCCAGGCAATTTCGTCGCTTTCATTGCAAGCCTTCAATGCCTCCCGGTAGTCGGGATCAATAAGGCCGATCAACTCTTCATCGGTCTTACCAACATAGTCAACACCCTGAAGTTTTAATCGCGTGATCTGTGCCTGGTTTGCTTTTAGCCAACGCCCCTGGCCATCTTTAAAACAAATACTGTCCGGTGTTGCATCAATAAAGGATTCCAACTGCTCTTCATTTTTCTTGAGATCTTCGACGGCTCGTTTGCGCGTTATGATATCCCAGGCAAGATCGGCTAATTGCTCTATTGCAGTTTTGTCCGCCGGTGAATAATCGGCTATTTTGTCACTGACGCCGACAACGGCAACCGTAGCATTATCCCTGACGATCGGGACAATCAACGCCCTCTTTTCTCGCTCACTTTTTTGGGGTTTGACACCGCTTCTCGAAGTGGAAGAATCATGGTGGATCAGTGTTTTCTTGAGAGCAATGCAGCGCTGAATCATTTCATCGCAGGACGCAAATGAAAAAGCCTCAGGGCCCGATGGCGATACCTTCTGACCTGTACGGGAAGGGACAAAGAGACTTTTTCGGCCTTTACCATCACCGGCACAATAAAAAAGCTAAACCGGCTACCGGTTAAAATCCTCAGCCTCTGACAGCATCAATTGCAGAAATCAGAGGCTGAAAGCTCATCGGGAATCTGACTCAACGAAAGCGGGCAGCAAATATCTGCCCTTGCTGCTTTTGGGTCGTGATATCGCGGGTCACATGGATATACTGTTCTTCTTCACCATTGTTGTGCAGCGGTGAAATTGAAATTGAGAAAAAACGGCCTCGATGTTTATGCTCGACGGTTTTGATCTCTCTGGCGCCACTATTGATCGCATCAACAAACTCGCAGCCCTCAGCCCCATAAAAATCATCCCAGAACAATTCGCAATAATTCCGGCCGATCATCTCATTGGGTTGAAGTCCGACAAAATCGGCAGCGGCTTTATTCACCCTGATAACTTTTTTGTTGCTGTCATAGATGGACACCATATCCGTCATGGTATCAAAGGTTTTTCCCATTCTTCTTTTGCGTTGGAAATCAAGCGTTCGGACCTGATACGATAGCTGATGTCCTGTACGGTAAAGAGCAATTCCTTATCCGGCTCATCGATATTTACGGGCGTGGAGCTTAGAATCACATTGATTCTGTGTCCGTCGCTTGTTAGCATTTCGGTCTCGATGGCTCCCGTTCCAGTTGCAGCGATCTGGGGATGCTTGATCTGCCCAACCCTGTGATAGGTTTCGTCATCGGGATACAGGATTCGTGCATCCTGACCGATCAATTCATCCTGTTCATAACCAATCATCCGACAGAACACCTCATTGACTTCAAGAATAGTTCGCTCCCTGACAACTCCCATACCAATGGGGGCTGCACGTTCGATACTCTGCAAACGGGTATTGCTTTGAAGTAGTGCGGACTCGATGTTTTTTTGAGATGTCACATCAGTACATACAGCAACGACTTGGCCTGATGGGATCTTGTAGATGTAATTGTCACGCCAACTCTGGGCATCGGCTTCATAACAAAAGGCGGCGGGGAGGGATCGGGGTTCGCCCGTAGACCAGACGGACAAAAGAGCATCAAAAAACCGGAGGTTCTACCTGAGGAAAAATCTGTTTAAGTTTTTTACCAAGAACCTTACTACGACCAATCGCATCAATCTTTTCTGCGGCGTGATTCACTGACACAATGATAAAGTCATCCATCCCCACGACTTTTTCATAAACGATGACCGCACTGTTCATTTGGTTAATAACGGCCCAGTAATCGACATCAAAACCGTCCGATCCGTTTTTCTCTCCTCTAGCCATCCTTTTGTCCAGGCCGGATGTTGTGTCCAAATCGACCTCCTACTCATATGCATTATGAAAATACTGTCATTAATCTTGCAACCAGCGGCATCCTTTTTAACATACAGGCCGGAACAGAATTCTCACGAAAAATGTGTGTACAACTCATTTCAGCTTACAAATATATCAGAAGAAGACAAAAACGCCGGACATAAAAGTCCGGCGTCAGAGACAGGAGAGAGGATTCTCCCTGTTTTTAAATCACACAAACCTCAAATGAGATAGTTGAGAAACAGGCTCGCTGTGGCAAAGTAAATTGTAATTCCGGTTATATCATTTACCGTCTGAACGAAGGGGCTCGAGGCTATCGCGGGATCAATGCCGACCTTTTTAAAGAAGCCGTTACGACAACCCCATACAGGCAGCCACCGTAATAGCCGTCACCATGCGATGCCGACAACCAGCCCAGATAATAATTATGATGCCATATCATGGCGACAGATGCGATCACACAACCGCATACAATTCCCATGATCACACCGACGCGTAATTCTTTAAAAAATACCTGCCGCAAATTCGCAAAATCAATTTTCCCCGTTGCAAAACCGCGGACGAGAATAGTCGATGTCTGCCCGCCGACATTCCCCCCCATACCAGTAATAACGGGAATAAAAGAGATCAGCATAATCACCTGCTCTAGCGTTGACTTGAAGTACCACATCAGAGTCCCCGTGACCACCCCACCGATCAGTGTTGTCAATAGCCATGGCAACCGCAAGCGAGCGATTTGAAAAGACTTGTAACCAAGCAGTAATTCTTCTTCACTGGTACCAGCCATTCTCAAAATATCTTCTGTCGCTTCGTCGCGCATAACGTCAATAACATCATCAACAGTGATAAGCCCCATTAACTTGCCGTGATCATCGACAACCGGGATAGCGAGAATGTTATACTTTGCGACAAGATCAGCCACTTCTTCCTGATCCATATCTGTCCGCACGCGCATGACATTGGTCGACATGATGTCACACAGCAGAGTTCCTGGCGGCACAGTGAGAAGTTGTCGTAAAGACAGGACCCCGACAAGATGATTATGTTCATCTGTGACATAAACATAGAATACCATCTCGTAGTCTTCTGAATCCTGCAAGGCAGCAATCGCCTCCTTGACAGTTAAATCCTGATCAAGAAAAAAAACATCGGTCGACATGATACCACCAGCGGTATCTTCGTCGTATCCAAGCAGACGCTCAACCTCCTCTGATTGCTCGTCATGCATATCTCCCAGAATTTCTTCAGCTAAATCGTCAGGCAGACTACGAATAAAGACAGCGCTGTCGTCATCAGCCATTTCGTGAACGATTGCGATCAGGTAATCTTTATCAAGCAGTTGAGCAAGGGCGGGCCAGGCCTCAGGTTCAAGTTCAGAAACGACATCAGCGGCACGATCAATGTCGGGAACAAGTTCAAGTAGTTTTTTTGCTGTTCGGGTTCGAAATAGCGGAACAGATGGGCGATATCGGCAGGGTGAATTTTACCAAGAGCTTTTTCAGATTGGACGAAGCGCCTCTACGAAGGAGTTTACTGACAGTTCCCTGAAGAACCTGAATTTCTGCTCATGCATTTGAGCCCCGATCGCTGGCAAGCGGATAAGATATTATCGAATATATAGTCCCGGACAGACTGCTGACACAGTCTCACAAAAAAAGGGCAGAGATAATCTCTGCCCTTTTAAATAGATCTATCATGCAAATGAATCAGGCAGATTCTTCTTCCTTTGCCTGTTCACTAGGTTCTGCAGATGGCTCTGTCTCAGCGGCTTCAACAGCAGGTTCTTCTACCTTTTCGGATGGAACGAAGCCCTCTTCCACCAGCTCAATAATCGCCATAGGAGCATTATCACCAAGACGATTCTCAAGACGAATGATCCTGGTGTATCCACCCGGTCTCTGTGTATAACGTGGAGCGATCATCTCGAACACCTTTGCAACAACTTTAGGGTCACGGATAACCTGAAGAGCCTGACGGCGAGCGTGAAGATCACCTCTCTTGCCGAGAGTGATCATCTTGTCGACCAGCTTGCGCAATTCTTTCGCACGGGTCACGGTCGTAGTGATCTTTTCATTTTCAAAAAATGAAGTCACCATGTTACGCATCATATGTTGGCGATGATCAGGCTTACGTCCAAGCCTTCTACCGGATTTGTTATGGCGCATTACCTTTGTTCCTTTCTAAAAACCGATCAGAGGAAGACTACTCGTCGTCCTGAGTCTTTTGAATCAATTTCAAGTATTCTGGGTCTGGAAAGCTTTCAGCTTAACCCCCAGACTCAAGCCCATTTCGGCGAGAATATCCTTGATTTCGTTAAGTGACTTGCGTCCAAAATTCTGGGTCTTGAGCATCTCAGCTTCTGTCTTTTGAACCAACTCACCGATCAAATTGATCTGGGCGTTCTTCAAACAGTTAGCACTGCGAACAGATAACTCAAGCTCTTCAACCGATCGATAAAGATTCTCATTGATCTTCTGCTTCTCGTTTTCTTCTTCTTCAATTACAGGTTCATCAGTTTCGTCAAAGTTGATGAAAATCTGTAACTGCTCCTTAAGAATTTTAGAAGCGTATGCGACAGCATCCTCTGGCTTAATACTGCCATCAGTATAGACTTCGAGAGTCAACTTATCATAATCAGTGATCTGACCAACACGAGCATTAGATACATTGTAGTTGATCTTTTGAATCGGCGAAAAAAATTGCGTCGATTGGAATCGTACCGACAGGTGCGTTCTCATCGCGATTCTTTTCCGCAGATACGTAACCCTTGCCCATAGCAACAGTCATGTCAATTTCAAGATCAGTCTCTTCGCCACAGGTGGCAATTAAATGATCAGGGTTTAAAATTTCGACATTGCTGTCAGTGATGATATCACCAGCTTTAATGATTCCGTCACCCTTTTGGACAATTCTGATATTCCGGTCATCATGACCATGAAGGCGAACTTTAACACCTTTCAGATTCAGAATAATGTCAGTCACATCTTCAGTTACGCCAACTACACTGGAGAATTCATGCTGAACATTTTTTGATTCGGACGGAAGTAATCGCTGCCCCCTGCAAGGATGACAACAAAATGCGCCGCAGCGAATTTCCAAGAGTCGTACCAACCCGCGCTCAAAGGGTTCAGCAACAAATTTACCGTAGGTTTCGGTCAACTCAGTCGCTTCCAGGCGCTTTGGTTTGATTAGATCTCTCCAGTTTTTGTACATATACTAAGTCTCCCTCTCAAGAGCTCCTGATGAGGTTAATTATTTGGAGTAAAGTTCAACGATCAACTGTTCCTGGAATTCAGGCGTTGTCATTTCACTCCGTACCGGCAATGCTTTCATTGTTCCCTTGAACGCATCACGGTCTAACTCAACCCATGTCGGAACCCCACGACGCATGACACTGTCGAGTGATTCATTAATACAAGTAACTTCGCGGCTCTTCTCACGCAGCGAAATCACGTCATTAGGACGAACAAGGTAAGAGGGGATATTGACCTTATGACCATTCACCTGGAAATGACCATGCCGGACAAGAGTTCTTGCCTGTGCACGAGAAGCAGCAAAACCAAGACGGTAAATCACACTGTCAAAGCGCCGCTCAAGCAGGACAAGAAGGTTCTCACCAGTAACACCCTTCATACGATCTGCTTTGGAAAAGTACAGTCGGAACTGCTTTTCCTGCAGGCCATAAGTGCGCTTGACCTTCTGCTTTTCGCGTAGCTGTGTACCATAGTCAGAAACTTTGGTACGACGCTGACCATGTTGGCCAGGGGCATAGTTACGACGCTCTAAAGCACATTTATCTGTATAGCATCTGTCCCCTTTCAGGAACAGTTTCGCATTTTCTCTTCTGCACTGACGGCAGACCGGACCAGAATACCTAGACAACTTCTTCCTCCTCTATCTTAAACGCGCCGGCGTTTCGGCGGGCGACATCCGTTGTGCGGAATCGGAGTGACATCTTTGATCATTGTCACTGTCAAACCAGCCAATGAAAGTGCACGCAATGCAGACTCTCTGCCACTACCCGGCCCCTTGACATAGGCTTCAACTGAGCGCATGCCATGCTCCATCGCCTTGGTCGCAGCTTCTTCAGCAGCCATCTGAGCTGCAAAAGGAGTGCTTTTACGGGAGCCCTTAAAACCCTTGGCACCTGAAGTTGACCATGCAACGACATTACCCATCGGATCACAGATCGTCACAATGGTATTGTTGAATGTTGACTGAATATGAACGACACCTTTAGCGATGTTCTTCTTTTCAGTTTTTTGCGTACAACTCTTTTACCTGATTTAGCCATGATAACTCCGCTTATTTCTTCTTACCGGCTACGGTTTTCTTCGGACCTTTACGGGTACGAGAATTGTTCTTGGTATTCTGCCCATGAACCGGCAAACCTTTACGATGACGCAGTCCGCGATAACACCCCAGATCCATCAGGCGCTTCACATTCATAGTGATTTCACGACGCAGATCACCTTCAACATGGCAATTCTGATCGATGAGTTCACGAATCTTAGCGAGCTCTGACTCAGTCAGATCGTCAGTACGGGCATTAAAATCCACACCGGCCTGAGAAAGAATTTCTTGAGACGTAGTGCGACCAATTCCATAAATATATGTCATGGCCACTTCAATACGTTTATTACGCGGTAAATCGACTCCAGCAATACGTGCCAATTTTTTCCTCCTAGGTCTTTATCCCTGTCTTTGCTTGTGTTTGGGATTCTCACAGATGATCCGGATAACGCCCTTACGCTTGATAACTTTACACTTATCGCAGATCTTCTTGACCGAAGCTCTAACCTTCATTTTGAGATCCTTTTCTTACGATTAATCGGTTGTATACCGAACGAAACTTTACAAACGGGTCATTACCTCCGGCCCGTTATCTGTTATTGCTATAGTGTGCTCAAAATGCGCAGATCGCAGACCATCAGCAGTCACAGCAGTCCATCCATCCTCAAGGATCTTGACATCAGGCTTACCGACGTTGACCATCGGTTCAATCGCCAATGTCATGCCAGGCTTCAGTTTTGGACCACGTCCGGGCTTGCCGTAGTTGGGAATCTGAGGGTCCTCATGTAACTGACGACCAATTCCGTGCCCGACGAACTCCCTGACGACACTGAAACCATCCTTTTCTACCCTGGTTTGAACAGCAGCAGAAATATCGGACAGATAACCACCTGAAACAGCTTTTGCAATACCGCATTCCAGTGATTCTTGTGTAACTTTCAACAACTCAGCCGTTTTTCGATCAATCTCACCGACAGGTATTGTGATTGCAGAATCACCATAAAACCATCAATGATCAGACCAAAATCGACACTGAGGATGTCTCCTTCAACTAAGGGATCGTTATTCGCAAAGCCATGCACGACGCGATCATTAGGTGAGGCACATATTGTATACGGAAAGCCACCGTACCCTTTGAAAGCTGGTTTGGCCTTCCCTTTTTTTTACATTCTTTTTCTGCCAACAGATCGAGTTCAAGCGATGTAATCCCCGGTTTCACAGTTTCGCGGAGCAATTGCAGAATTTCTGCAACCATCTGCCCGGCATGCCGCATTTTTTTATTTCCTGTGGGGATTTTACAATTATCACTCAACTAGTCCTGAAGTGCAGTCTCAATCGCCTTTTGTACCGACTGCATATCCTGCATACCATCAACAACTTTCAGAAGATTCTCCTTACGGTAATAATCCTCTAAAGGTGCAGTCTGCTCATGGTAGACCTGCATACGATTCCTTATGGTCTCCTCGCGGTCATCATCCCGATGCATCAATTCACCGCCACAATCACGGCAACTACCATTGTCAGCAGGCGGATCATAGGTCAGATGAAACCCCTTGCCACAAGACTTGCAAGTTCGACGACCGGTCAGACGAGCGACCAATGCTTCAGTATCAACGTCTAAGGAGACAACAGCATCAAGATTCTTATTCAGTTCGGCAAGAACAAGCTTCAAAGCATCAGCCTGAGGCACGGTTCTCGGGAAACCATCAAGAATAAACCCTGCTCCACAATCTTCCTGTTGCAGACGTTCGCGGACGATCCCGACAACAACCTCATCTGGAACCAAAGCGCCAGCATCCATGAACTCTTTGCTTTAACGCCCATAGGAGACTGATCACGAACAGCCGCACGCAACATGTCACCCGTTGAAATCTGAGGAACATTATGCTTTTCTACTAACATGACAGCCTGCGTGCCTTTTCCGGCACCAGGAGGACCCAGTAAAATAATTTTCATAACGACTACCCGTGACGACCCTTCAGAGTCACACCTTTCATAAAGCCTTCATACGAACGCGATATAAGATGTGCTTCAATCTGAGCCGCTGTATCCATTCCAACGCCAACAACAATCAGCAGAGATGTTCCACCGAAAAAGAACGGCACATTCAACTGACTGATCAACAGAGTCGGCAATACACATACCAATGAAACATAGATCGCACCGGCGAACGTCAGCCGTCCAAGAACGGTATCAAGATAAGTCGCGGTTTCCTTACCAGGTCTAATGCCAGGCACAAAACCACCCTGATTCTTGATATTATCAGCAACGTTTACCGGATTGAAAGTTATAGCCGTGTAGAAGTAGCAAAAGAAGACTATAAATGCAACATAAAAAACATTGTAAACAACATGACCGGGAGAAAGATAAGCAGACGCCGTCTTAACCCAAGGCACGTCGATGAAATTTGCAATCGTTGCCGGAAACATCATAATCGAACTGGCAAAGATTGGAGGGATAACTCCACTCATGTTGATTTTCAGGGGCAAATGACTCGCCTGTCCGCCCATATTACGCATACCGACTACGCGTTTGGCATATGGATCGGAACTCGACGTTGAGCCGTTCCATAAAACGATTGCCGCAACAGTCACAAGCATCAAAGCAACAATGAAAACGACAATTGTCGGAGTCATTGCACCGGTCTGCACGAGGCGAACAGAGTTGACAATCGCAGATGGCATCCCAGCCACGATACCGGCAAAGATGATCAGAGATATGCCGTTACCGATGCCACGCTCAGTGATCTGCTCTCCTAACCACATGATAAACGCGGTACCTGCAGTAAGCGTGATGACCGTCATCAGAATAAATCCGATGCCGGGATTCGGGACAACAGGCTCACCGGCAGGACCTACCATCGACTGCAGACCGGTTGCAATACCGGTGCCCTGAATGATCGCCAGGACGATGGTACCATAACGGGTATACTCGGTAATTTTCTTGCGCCCCTGCTCACCCTCTTTTGAGAGTCGCTCGATCGGCTCAAAAACAACTGTCAGTAATTGCAGAATAATCGAGGCACTGATATATGGCATGATTCCAAGCGCAAATACAGCCATCTGCTGTAAAGCACCGCCAGTAAAAGCACTGACCAGTCCCAGCAGAGTCCCTTCAGTCCCCTCAAAAAACTTTGCAAGGACTTGGGCATCAATACCGGGTGTTGGCACATGACAACCGACCCGGTATACCGCGAGCATTGATAGTGTAAACAGAATCCTGCGACGCAATTCAGGGATTGCCAATATATTCTGCAGAGTCGACATTATTTAGATAACCTCAGTCTTACCGCCTGCAGCTTCAATCTTTTCAACTGCCGACTTACTGAATTTATGTGCCTGAACAGTTAAAGCTTTAGTCAGTTCACCATCAGCAAGAACCTTGATGCCGTCCTTCATGTCAGTGATCAGACCTGCTTTACCAAACTGCTCTACATCGACTACAGTACCAGCTTCAAAGGCATCAAGATCACGCAGATTAACAAGATTGTAAACTTTCTTGTTAAGAGAGGTGAATCCGCGCTTTGGAACACGGCGCTGCAATGGCATCTGACCACCCTCAAAACCAGGCTTGACACCACCACCACTACGAGCATTCTGACCTTTGTGTCCCTTACCGGATGTTTTTCCTGTACCGGAGCCTGGACCTCGGCCAATACGCTTTCTATTTTTTGTAGAACCGGGAGCCGGTTTCAGATTACTTAAATCCATCTTACTGTCCTCTGCGAGTTATCAGTCTTCAACCGAGACCATGTGTTCAACTTTACGGATCATTCCACGGATTTCCGGAGTGTCCTGTAAAGTGACTGTCTGATGCAGACGATTCAGCCCAAGCCCTTTCAGGACTTTTGGAAAAGTATGCCTTACGACCGATCGGACTTTTCTTCAGGGTAACTTTTACTTCTGACGCCATTTGTTACAACCTCCTGGATCCTGCCATTAGTCCTGATCTAAACCACGACGGGTTTTGATCTCTTCAGGACTCTTGAGCATTTTAAGTGCGCTCATAGTGGCCTTGACAACATTATGCGGATTGTTAGATCCGAGACATTTTGTCAAGATATTACCGATACCGACAGACTCGAGGATCGGACGAACAGCGCCACCGGCAATAACGCCGGTACCTGCAGATGCAGGCTTAAGCAAAACCTTACCTGCGCCGTACTTGCCAATAACATCATAAGGAATGGTTCGGCCTTCCTGAATAGGCACCTTGATCAGACTTTTCTTAGCCTGTTCAACACCTTTACGGATTGCCTCAGGAACTTCCTTTGCTTTCCCGAGACCATAACCGACGTGTCCTTCACCATCACCGACTACGACCAGTGCGGAAAAGCTGAAACGACGGCCACCCTTGACGACTTTTGCATTACGATTGATATGAATGACTCTATCAGTCAATTCCAATTCGTTAGGATCAATGTGCAGCACTGCTTTCTCCTCTACAGCTTTAATCCAGCTTCCCGTGCAGCATCAGCAAGTGCTTGCACTCGCCCCTGATACAGGAAACCGTTACGGTCGAATACGACATTGGTAATATTGTTTTCCAGCGCTTTTTTAGCGATAGCTGTACCAACCGCTTTAGCTGCTTCAACATTACCGCACTGTGCAAGATCAATCCCCTTACCAATTGTTGAAGCGGCAGCAAGTGTGCGACCGGTTTCATCCTCGATAATTTGAGCATAGATATGCTTTGCACTACGGAATACGGAAAGACGGGGACACTCACTGGTTCCACGTACTTTTTTTCTAACCCTCGCCTGACGCTTAAGTCTGGCATTTCGTCTCTTCTGGGACACGTCCACAGTCATGCTCCTTAATCAATAACTATCTTACTTGCCAGCCTTACCAGCCTTACGCACGATATGCTCGTCCGCATACTTAATACCTTTACCCTTATATGGTTCAGGCTTACGGAACGAACGGATCTTCGCGGCGGCAGAGCCGACAAGTTGCTTGTCAATACCCTTCACAGACAGCTTTGTCTGCTTTTCTACTTCTACAGTAATCCCATCAGGCAGAGTATATACAACCGGGTGAGAGTAGCCGAGAGAGAGAGTCAGAACGCTACCTGAAATCTCAGCACGATAACCGACACCGTTGATTTCAAGATCTTTTTGAAAACCGCTAGTAACGCCGACAACCATGTTATTAATCAAAGCCCGTGTCAGCCCGTGAAGTGCAGTAATCTGCTTATCTTCAGATGGACGGGTAACAACGATTTGATCAGTCTCTACCGCAATGGTCATACTCTCATGCAGTGTTTGAGACAGAGTCCCTTTCGGGCCATTGACTGTCATTTTATTACCATCAAGAGAAACTTTAACCCCTGATGGAATTGGAACTGGTAATTTACCGATACGTGACATTTGCTCTAGCTCCTTGACTATTACCAGACGGTACAGATAACTTCGCCACCAACCTGTGCCTGGCGAGCAGAAACGTCATCAAGGACCCCTTTAGAGGTCGACAATATGGACGCTCCAAGACCATTCTTCACCCGCGGGATCTCGTCTTTGCCAACATAGACACGACGGCCGGGGGTAGACACCCGCTTGATTTCATGGATCAACGGCTGCTGATTGGCGTCATATTTCAGATAAATACGCAGAATGCCCTGCTTATTATCACTGATAACTTTCAAAATTTTTAACATAGCCAAGCTCTTTGAGAACAGTCGCTACAGCTACTTTAGCATTGCTTGATGGCACGTCGAGCTTTGCATGACTCGCCATACCTGCATTACGGATACGTGTAATCATATCCGCCATCGGGTCAGTCATAGACATCGGTGGTACTCCTTCTTGCTGTTACCAGCTGGACTTGACAACTCCAGGAACTTTACCTTCGGATGCCAGTTTCCGCAGACAAATTCTGCACATATCAAACTTACGGTAGTAAGCGCGCGGACGGCCGCAAATCGGGCAGCGGTTGTAATTACGGACCGCGAACTTCTTAGGCCGTTTGGTTTTGGCAATCATTGATTTCTTCGCCACAATATCCTCCGCTTAACTATTTTCGGAACGGCATACCGAGTCCGGCCAGCAGTGCGCGGCCTTCCTCGTCTGTTTTTGCCGTAGTCACAATTGTAATGTTGAGCCCGGAAACCTTTGCGATCTTGTCCAGATCAATTTCAGGGAAGATCAACTGCTCGCGAACTCCCAAGGTATAATTTCCGCGGCCATCAAATGACTTGGCAGAAACACCCTTGAAATCGCGAACACGCGGGAGAGCGACATTGACCAGGCGATCAAGAAATTCCCAGGCACGGTTCTGCCTGAGAGTTACACATGCGCCAATCGACATATCCTCACGCAGTTTAAAACCGGCAATAGATTTCTTGGACTTCGTAATGACCGCTTTCTGGCCACTGATCCGCTCAAGCTCTTCTACCGCTGATTCCAGCAGTTTGGGATTCTGAATTGCTTCACCAAGTCCCATATTCAATACAATTTTTCAATACGTGGAACTTCCATCACATTTCTGTATTGAAATTCCTTCATCAGTGCAGGAACCTGCTCCTGACGGTATGCCTGTTTTAACCTGGCCATCGAACTCTCCGTTATTTATCGACGCTCGCGTTACATTTTTTGCAGTAACGAGTTTTACTTCCATCTTCAAGCTTACGCACACCGGTCCGAGTCGGCTCATTGCAAGAACCGCATACGAGCATAACGTTCGAAATGCTCAGAGATGCCTCTTTTTCAACGATTCCGCCCTCTGGATTCAGTTGATTAGGACGGGTGTGACGCTTAACCACGTTGAGGCTTTCGACAACAACCCGGTTCTTGGCGGGAAAAACACGCAAGACCTTACCAGTCTTGCCACGTTCTTTACCTGCGATAACCTTGACCATGTCATCTTTTTTGACATGCAGTTTTGCACTAGCCATAGACTTGATTCTCCAACAGTCTGTTTATAAAACTTCCGGTGCCAGCGACACGATCTTCATGAAATGACGAGCGCGCAACTCCCTGGCAACAGGACCAAATATACGAGTACCAATCGGTTCATTACCGGCATTAACAACAACTGCAGAGTTATTGTCAAAGCGGATAAAAGAGCCATCCGGACGCGGAACCTCTTTTGCAGTGCGGACAATAACGGCCCTGACAACATCACCTTTTTTCACTTTGGAATTCGGCAACGCTTCCTTGACACTGCAGATAATAATGTCGCCGATTCCGGCGTACATACGCTTTGATCCTCCAGGTACTTTAATACAGCAAAGTTTCTTTGCACCTGAATTATCTGCTACGCTGAGCATTGTTTGCATTTGGATCATGACTTAATTCTCCTACGCGGTAACGGCCTTTTCCAGAACTTGGCGAACACGCCAACGCTTGTCTTTAGACAATGGTCTGGTTTCGACAATCAGACTTTGTCACCAATACCGCAACTGTTAGCTTCATCATGAGCCTTGCAGTTGACCTTACGTTTGATGAACTTTTTTATATACACTATGCTTAACCAGATCATCGACCCTGACAACGACGGTCTTGTCCATTTTGTCGCTGACAACAACACCGATCCGGGTTCTTCTGTTACCTCGTTCTTGACTCATTTTTCCTCACCTACACTAAGCGTTCAGCTTACTGGAAAGAACAGTTTTACCCGCGCAACATCCCTACGAACCTGAGAGATTCGTGCTGTGTTTTCAAGATGCCCGGTATGCAGTTGAAATTTCAGATTAAACAATTCCTGCTGCAATTCTTCGGCCTTTGCCTGCAGTTCTTCAACACTGAGATCTTTGATTTCATTAACTTTCATCGCCAACCTCTCTCTTCACAAATTTCGTCCGCATTGGGAGCTTGTGCGCACCCAGGCGGAAAGCTTCACGCGCGACTTCTTCAGTTACGCCCTGCATCTCATAAAGGATATGACCAGGCTTGACGACTGCAACCCATTTTTCTGGAGAGCCTTTACCTTTACCCATACGCGTCTCTGCAGGCTTGCTGGTCAGAGGCTTATGAGGGAAAGAGCGAATCCAGATTTTTCCACCCCGTTTAATATAACGAGTCATCGCACGACGAGCAGCTTCAATCTGACGAGACGAGAGCCAGCCACACTCAAGAGCCTGCAGACCAAAGTCGCCGAAGCTGACTTCAGTGCCACGGGAGGCTTGGCCTGTCATCCGCCCGGTAAACTGCTTCCTACGTTTAACTTTTTTTGGCATTAACATGACAATTTACTCCTGATCAGCCGACTGGCTGCTCGTTTTCCTTACCAAGCACTTCACCCTTGAAGATCAGTACCTTTACACCAATAATTCCATAGGTGGTCTTCGCCTCGGCAAAACCATAATCGATATCGGCGCGTAAGGTATGCAATGGCACACGACCTTCACGATACCATTCAGTACGACTCATCTCAGCACCACCAAGACGACCTGCACAGTTGATTTTGATTCCCTTGGCGCCAAATTTCAACGCCATGCTAACACTGCGCTTCATGGCACGGCGGAAAGCCACCCTTCGCTCGAGCTGGAGAACAACATTCTCTGCTACAAGCTGGGCATCGACTTCAGGCTTGCGTACCTCCTGAATATTGATGAAACACTCATCATCGGTAATTTTGGCGAGATCCTTTTTAAGAACCTCGACCTCAGAACCTTTTTACCGATAATGATCCCGGGGCGAGCAGCGAAAATATTGATCTTTACCTTGTTTGCAGCGCGCTCTAATTCAATTTAGAGATACCTGCATGATAAAGACGCTGTTCAAGAATTGCGCAGTTTCAGATCTGCGTGCAATTTTTCAGAGTAATCTGAATCTGCATACCAGCGGGATTCCCAAGTCCGGTTAATTCCCAGACGAAATCCAATCGGATGAACTTTCTGACCCAAAGGAATACCTCCTCGACTTACTTGACATCCAGAACCACAGTTATGTGGCTGGTCGGTTTACGAATCCGGCTGGCACGCCCCTGTGCGCGGGGCATAAAACGTCTGAGCACTGGTCCCTGATCGACCATGACTGTTTTAACAAACAGCTGATCAACATCAGAAATACCTTTTTGCTCAGCGTTTGCAACAGCTGACTTCAAAAGTTTTGACAGAACCGGTGCTGTCTTCTGTGGAGAAAACTGAAGGATATTCAGTGCATCCTGAATAGCCTTACCCCGCACCATATCTACAACGAGCCTCGCCTTGCGTGGCGAGAGGCGAACGTTTCTTAATTTAGCTTGTGCTTCCATAACTCGGAACTCCTGTCAGAAAGTTATCTGACCTTGCTTTTCTTATCACTTCCGTGCCCGTAATAAGTCCGGGTCGGGGCGAACTCACCTAACTTATGGCCAACCATGTTTTCACTGACAAAAACCGGAACAAACTTCTTGCCATTATGAACGGCAAAAGTCAATCCAACAAACTCAGGAATAATGGTTGAACGACGCGACCATGTTTTGATGACCTTGTTACGGTTCGCTTCACCTTCGAGGTCTACTTTACGCAACAGGCTATCCTGCACATAAGGTCCTTTTTTAATTGATCTTGCCACGTTCGACTCCTAAAGATTGTGATTACTTCTTATTTCTGCGACGGACAATAAACTTGTCAGTCCGCTTATTTGTTCTGGTTTTGTAGCCTTTAGTCGGAACACCCCAAGGAGTAACCGGATGACGTCCACCAGAGCTCTTACCCTCACCACCACCATGTGGGTGATCGACAGGGTTCATAGCGACACCACGAGACTGTGGACGCTTGCCGAGCCAGCGATTCCGCCCAGCCTTACCGATCTTGATTTTTCATAATCGAGGTACCAACCTGACCGACTGTAGCACGGCACTCCTGCATAACAAGACGAACTTCACCAGAAGGCAAACGCAGTTGAGCGTAACGTCCCTCCTTAGCGGCAATCATTGCATATGCTCCAGCACTTCTGGCCAGCTGACCACCCTTACCGACCTTAAGCTCAACATTGTGAACCCAGGTGCCGAGCGGGATGGATTTGATCGTCAAGGTATTACCTGGACGAATATCCGCGCTGTCGCTGGCCACGACGGTATCACCGACATTCAAACCGTTCGGTGCGAGAATATAGCGTTTCTCACCGTCAACGTAAAACAAAAGAGCAATGCGAGCACTGCGATTCGGATCATACTCGATAGCTGCAACCTTTGCTGGCACCTCAAGCTTGTCGCGACGAAAGTCGACAACCCTGTATTTACGCTTGTGACCACCACCGGTGTGACGCTTGGTAATACGACCAGTGTTGTTCCGACCACCTGAACGCTTCAACGGCGCAATTAATGATTTCTCCGGCCGTGATTTTGTAACCTCTTCAAATGTGGAAGAGGTCATATGCCGGCGACCGTCAGAGGTTGGATTAAATTTCTTGATACCCATGATAACTACTCCATACCCACAAAGCGTTCTGTGTTACACGCCGTAAAAATCGATTGATTGACCATCTTCCAAAGTCACGTAAGCTTTTTTCCAGTTGCTCCGCTGACCCAGGTTATACCCTACACGCTTCATCTTGCCACGGAAAAGCATGGTATTAACCGCTTTTACCTTGACATCAAAAGCTTTCTCTACAGCCTGCTTGATCTCGATCTTGTTCGCACTACGTGCGACCTCGAAAGTAACAACCTGACCTTCATCCTTAAGCAGGTTAGCCTTTTCGGTAATCAAGGGCTTGCGAATGATTTCGTATAATGGTTTCATTTTTCCAATGCTCCTTGAATCTCATTGACTGCAGCATCAGTCAGAACCAGGTTAGGGTACTTAAGAACGTCATAAACGTTCACCCCCTCCGCCCGCAAGACCTTGACGTTCCTCAGATTACGAGCCGACATCTCAATAGTTTTATCTGCCCGATCAATCACAATCAGCGCACCTTCAACTTCGAGAGTGTCAACAATCTGAGCAAACGACTTGGTGCTCACCTTATCCATGGAAAATTCTTTGACAACAAGCAGTTTCTCATCTTGGAAACGAGCTGAGAGAGCGCTGCACAGTGCCAACTTTTTCACTTTCCGGTTCAATTTAAAAGCGTAAGAGCGTGGAGACGGCCCAAAAGCCACACCACCACCTACGAAGTGAGGAGCACGAACAGTTCCCTGACGCGCGTTACCGGTCCCCTTCTGACGATACGGTTTCTTGCTACCACCTGCGACTGCGCTTCTGTTTTTCACGCAAGCAGTCCCTTGACGCTTTGCAGCGAGCTGGTAACGAACCATATCGTGCAGCAAATACTCTTTAACTTCAGTATTGAAAACGGAATCGACGAGCTCCCGCTCACCAATCTGCTTCCGGTCCTGATCATAAATTGCCACTGTTGCCATCTATCTACTCCTAAATCTTCAGCCTATCAGGCCTTGATCCCTTTACGAATTTCAACCAGACCATTCTTGGGTCCTGGAACAGCACCCCGGACAAGGACAAGATTCTGCTCGGGTCGTACATCAACGACAATCAGGTTCTGAGTTGTAACTGTCTCATTACCCAACTGACCCGGCATTTTCTTACCCTTGATAACCTTTGATGGCCATGCAGACTGACCAATCGCACCAGGTCTGCGCTTGAACATCGAACCGTGACTAGCGCGTCCCCTGCGAAGCCCCAGCGCTTCATAACACCCTGAAAGCCCTTACCCTTGCTTACACCTGTCACGTCAATACGATCGCCAGGCTTGAAAATCTCGCAGGAAACCTCATCACCAACAGCCAAGCTGTCTTCGGCAGGCTGGAATTCACGCACATGACTGAATGCACCCTTGCCAGCCTTCTTGAAGTGTCCCATCTCAGGCTTGTTCGTACGCTGTGAGCTTTTTGTCCCAAAGCCCAGCTGAACAGCTTCATATCCATCTGTGTCAACAGTCTTCTTCTGCAGCACTGTGCAAGGCCCCGCTTCCAGAACAGTGACCGGAATACGTTGTCCGTCAGCCGCGAAGACCTGACTCATACCAATTTTTTTACCTAACAATCCATTGATCATCATCGTGCCCTTAATATGATAAATCTATATACCTAGAGCTTTATCTCGACATCCACACCGGCGGACAGATCAAGCTTCATAAGTGCGTCTACAGTCTGCTGAGTGGGTTCCATAATATCCAGGAGCCGCTTGTGAGTACGAATTTCAAATTGCTCACGGCTTTTCTTGTCAACATGCGGACCACGCAAAACACAGTACTTGTTGATGACCGTCGGCAGTGGAATCGGGCCTACCAGCCTGGATCCAGTGCGTTTAGTCGTATCGACAATTTCGGCTACAGCCTGATCAAGCAAACTGTGGTCATATGCTTTCAAGCGAATTCTGATTTTCTGAGTAGACATCTATTAACCTCGTA
>LQAG01000031.1_pt1 | contig 86410 bp, 109 predicted proteins | sample 1535801 | NCBI WGS metagenome assembly LQAG01 (sample SAMN04331584, study PRJNA305678) | bioreactor metagenome | isolation source: bioreactor_3 inoculated with Wadden Sea sediment 1st replicate of a... | place: Germany:Bremen
TTGCCCCAAACCCCGTCCTCGCCGGAAGCAGGTCAGCAGCTAAACTGCTAACCAAGGGCTAGGATCTGGGGCGCCGAAGCGGTCAAGGGTCAAGATGAACGAGCGTTGCTCGCCCTTGACAGCTGGTGACTGTACAGATTTTTGTAAGACTAATTTCCATCTCCGAAGTTTGTAAGACTAACTTCCACTTTCCAGAGGAGAAGGGTGGAATTTAAATTTTCAATTAACGGCATATGGAGAACTTGCCTTCTCCATATGCCTTTTTTCTTGTATTTGCTTCGTTCGGATGTTATGATACATAGGTTGAAGTTTGCGGTTTTGCGGTCGATGATGATTGGAAACAGACCGTTGAACGATATGGTATCTTCACATCAGAAAGGAAAACCTAAATTATGAGAGATAAGAACATCATCAACATAGCAGTCATTGCCCATGTTGATGCGGGCAAGTCGACGTTGGTCGATGCGATGCTGGAGCAAAGCGGCGTCTTCGGGGCCCATGAAGAAGTAGTGGACTGTGTCATGGACAGCAATGATTTGGAAAGAGAGAGGGGCATCACCATCTATTCCAAAAACTGTTCCATCAACTATAAGGATTATAAGATAAATATTGTCGACACACCGGGACATGCCGATTTTTCATCGGAGGTGGAGCGGATCATCAAGACGGTGGATACGGCTATCCTGCTGGTGGATTCCAGTGAAGGTCCGATGCCGCAGACGCGATTCGTACTCCAAAAATCGCTGGAAAGAGGACTGTGTCCCATCCTCCTGATCAATAAGATCGACAAGAATGACCAGCGTGCAGAAGAGGTTGTGGATATGACCTTTGATCTTTTGCCGAGTTGGGAGCCCACGATGAGCAGCTGGATTTCCCGATTCTCTATGGTATAGCAAGAGAAGGCATCGTACGCTATGAAGTCGAAGATGACAACACGGACATCGAACCGCTGTTTGAGACAATCACCAAGCACGTGACCCCATACCCGGACAAGGACGATGAGCCTCTGCAGTTGCAGATTTCCGCTTTGGGATATGATGATTATATCGGTCGCCTTGGCATCGGAAGGGTTCTCAAGGGAATGATCCACCCGGGCGATATGGTCAGCATTGCCAAAAGGGACGGTTCCGTACAGAAGGGTAGAATCGGAAAGACATTCGTCAACATCGGACTGAACAGGACCGAGGCCGATGAGGTACACACAGGTGACATTGTTACGGTTTCTGGCATCAGTCACATATCTATCGGAGAGACGATCTGCCAAGAAGACCATGTTGAACCGCTGCCGATGATTGAAATCGAAGAGCCGACGCTGTCGATGAACTTTTATGTCAACAATTCGCCGTTTGCAGGCAAGAGCGGAAAATATGTCACAACGAGACATATCAAGGCCCGTCTTGAAAAGGAGCTGGAGACCAATGTCGGACTTAGGGTGGAGGAGATTCCTGGAACAGATGCCTACAAGGTGTCCGGCCGCGGTGAACTCCATCTGTCGATCCTTCTTGAGAACATGAGACGTGAAGGGTATGAACTCAGTGTTTCAAAGCCTGAGGTCTTGATTCACCAGACGGAGCAAGGCAAGCAGGAACCCTTTGAGCGGGTTATCGTCAATGCGCCGGATGAGTATGTAGGAAGTGTCATCAACAAGCTGAATCAGCGCAAGGGGATGATGGAACTGATGCATGCGGAAGAAGGATATACGAGGATCGAGTATTTAGTGCCGACTAGAGGTCTGCTCGGATATCGAAGCGAGTTCATCAACGATACAAGAGGCGAAGGCATCATGGTCAGATCCTTTGATTCCTATCAGGATTATGTCGGGGAGATACCTTCAAGGATCAACGGAGTTTGATCTCACAGGAACTGGGATCGACGATGGCCTATTCGCTTTTCAATCTCAGTGACAGGGGACGACTTTTTGTCGGATCGGCTATCGACGTTTACGAGGGTATGATCATCGGACTGAACAACCGACGTGAGGATATGGTGGTCAATCCGTGTAAGAACAAAAAGCTGACCAATACACGTTCTTCAGGTGCGGATGAGGCGTTGAAGCTGATCAAGCCCAAGGACTTCAGTCTGGAAGAGGCTCTTGAATTCATTGAAGACGACGAATGGGTGGAAATCACCCCCGATGCGATTCGTCTCAGGAAGAAATATCTGGATACCAACGAGAGGAACAGGTATAATAAGTCAAGAGGACTTTGATGTCGGAAAGGATGATGATCATGTATGGAACCGGAAGAAAACTGACGATTGCTGGAACTGTAATTGGCGTTGTGTTGCTGCTGGTCCTGGTCGTCATCCTGAATAAGGAAACACTATTGTACAGGTACGACGAAGTCGCTGTTGGCGAATCGATCACCATGGTACGCTTCCACAGGCTGTCCGGAGACATGCAGGTGTATCTGGAAGAGACGGAGGAGTGGGTGGACGATGACCTGCTGATCGAAAAGGAACCTGAAGCTGTGGAAACCGATGAACGTACACCGATTGAGCGGCTGGTTCCCGGTGGCGAAGGCTATCAGAAGAAGATTGACTTGCATGAGGACAAGGTGGATGAGCTTGAGAAGTCTGTTGAGGACTTGCCTTGATCGTTCACACAACTGTATCATAGTAAATAATCATTTTTGGTCGTTCTAGCACGTGCGAAAAGGATCGGATATTACGCTTTGGGAGTGCGGGGTACAGACCGGCAGGAACGAAAATCCTACTTCTGTAAGAAGCAGGACCTTCATACCAGCCGGCCAGTGACCCGATTTCCCATGACGCGTAACATCCAATCCTTTTCTTTGTTTCTAGAGGACCGCATTTGACTACTTTCAAGTACAATATTTATTTACTGTCATCACAAAAGCGTGATGCGTTTGGCGAGAGACGGGATTACAGGTTGAAACGTTCTTTCAGCGTCCCCAGCATCTTGACTTCCGTCCAGTCGATATGATATTTATCCTCAAACTGCATGAGGTAGATGTCAAAGTGGATGTACTGGGAGATCATCTTGACGAACAGTCGGTTCTGGCTGAAGGTGCCAATGTAATTCTCGTTCTTCTCTGAACCTGCGATCAAGGCTGTCTCGTAATCGCTGACGATGGTGATGGATTGGTCTTCGTCTTCCCTCTGGGGGTTCATCTCGGTCGATTTCTGATACAGTTCGATGGGAAGGTCCACATCGTTGATCGGATAGAAGGAGAATACGATGACACGGACGTCCCTTCGAAGTGCCGATGCCAAGGCGCGCTTGAAGATGCTCAAAGGATAATTGGTATTGATGTAGATCTCTTTCCTTGCCGATTTGATCATCTCTTTCGCCTTTTGGATCACGTTTTCTTCGCCTTCGATGTTGAAGTAGATGTCCTGTTTGGTCTCTTCGTTCAAGTGTTCGAGGTCATCCATCAGTTCAGTGGCGGCATTGTTGACCTGACTTTGAAGGTCTTGAGCAGTGCCTTCGGCTGTTTGGCGAATAGTCTTCGAGTTGCCGGAAACCATATACACGGCACCTTTCTTATAGAGCTTGTCCAGTGCGAGATAGGCTGACGGTCTTGTTATATTCAGTTCTTTGGCGATTTGGGAACCGTTCTGGTTCGGATGTTTCAATAGTTCTACATATACCTTGGATTCGTTGTCGGAAAACCCGAGCAGTTTGAATTTTTCAATGATTTGATTTGATAGATCCATGCTTAACCTTCTTTTCTAAAATTGGATGCTTTTGACATAAGCTACAAAATAAAGTGATTGTATATGGATGCCTACGGATTGCCTGGTCGTCTGCAATCCCGTGTAATATGCCTTGATACAGGTATTAGGGGAATGATGAAGTTTACACAAAACATTCGGAGTAATATTCTTTATACAACAATAATAGTACATAATAAACGGTTTGTCAATTTTGAAATGTACCAATTTTGTATCAGATATTCCGTCACAAGAAGCGTTGACATTTTATTCTGTTTGACATCATGGTCAGCGATGTTGATCAGATCGACAGGTGCATGTCGCTGGAGACGATTCAGACCTGTAATTTGTTTAGTAAATTTTTTTCTATATTGTTTTATGAATGAAAGGGTGTTAAATTAAAAGAACAAGAAGGAGGAATACCTATGGGAATTTTTATTGATGACAACAAGATGCGAGCGCATTTGTATACACCCAACACAAGCTATGTCATTGAGACCTTGGATGGCGAGCTGTTGCATTCATATTGGGGGAAGAGAATTGAACTGCCGGAAGTGAGTCCGATTGTTCCGATTGAAGAGGTTGTCAGCTTCTACCCGACACCCAACCTCGAAAACAAGACCTATTCGCTGCAGACGATACCAAGGGAATACCCGGACTTTGGGCGCAGTGATTACAGGAATCCTGCCGTGAGGCTTCGTCTTCTGGATGGGACAACCATAACGAAATTCGTGTTCGAATCATTTCAAAGCATCGATGGAAAGCCAGAAATTCCTGGGCTTCCGGCAGTTTACTGTGAAGACGGCGATGATGTCCAGACACTGATTGTCACTCTGCATGATGAGAAGACCGGCGTCAAGCTTGAGCTCTATTATACGGTGAATGCTACTTACGATGCCATCACCCGTCATTCGCGGTTCGTCAATGAAGGCAGTGAAGAGGTTCAGCTGACTTGCGGCCTCAGTGCCAATGTGGATTTTTATAATGACAATGATTTTGATTTGATACACCTGAACGGTTCCTGGGGCAGAGAGCGTGAGCTTACAAGACTGCCGATAGGAAAAAGCACACATGTTGTGGAATCCAGACGCGGTTCATCCAGTCATCAGCAAAATCCGATGGTGATGCTGGCCAGACCCGGAACTGATGACCTCGGGGTGAGGTCTACAGCATGAACTTCGTATACAGCGGCAGTTATAAGTCGGTTATAGAAGTGAACTCATTCAACTGCACACGGTTTCAAATGGGAATCAACGACTTTGATTTCATCTGGCAGCTGAAACCGACAGAGGAGTTCCATACACCTGAAGTCGTGATGGTTTACTCCGACGAGGGATTCAACGGAATGAGCGGCATCTATCACAGACTCTACAGACAGAGGCTGTGCCGTGGTATGTTCAGGGATAAGGAACGCCCGGTGCTCATCAACAACTGGGAAGCGACCTATTTCATGTTTACGCAGGAAAAACTGGAGGCCATAGCGGATGCCGCAGGAGAGGTCGGAGTGGAACTTTTCGTCTTGGACGACGGTTGGTTCGGCGTGAGGAATTCCGACCTCAGTGGTTTGGGAGACTGGTTTGTCAATGAGGACAAACTGAAGAACGGACTTGGTGGTGTAGCCAAGTATGCCAATAACAGAGGCTTGAAGTTCGGATTATGGTTCGAGCCGGAGATGGTATCACCTGACAGTGACTTGTACCGCGCACATCCTGACTGGGCGCTGCATGCCAAAGGGCATACTAGAAGTGAAGGCAGAAACCAGTTGGTGCTGGATTTCTCAAGGGAAGACGTGCAGGACTATATCATCAAGGTCGTAGGCGATATCTTGAGGAGTCATCCAATTGCTTATGTGAAGTGGGATATGAACCGAAATATGACGGAAGTGCATTCGGCGCGGTATCCGGCTGAACAGCAGGGTGAGATCACCCATAGATATATGCTTGGCCTATACCGTGTCATGGATGTGCTGACATCCGAATTTACGGATATACTTTTTGAGAGCTGTTCAGGAGGCGGGGGACGCTTTGATCCGGGAATGCTCTACTATATGCCACAAACATGGACTTCGGATGTGACAGACAGCTATGAACGCCTGTTTATCCAGTACGGCACCAGCATGGCCTATCCGCCTGTCACCATGGGAGCCCATGTCAGCGAATCTCCGAACCATCAGGTGGAAAGGGAAGCAACACTTGAAACCAGGGGATTCACGTCCATGATGTGTAATCTGGGTTATGAACTTGACCTGAGTAAAATGACGGAGAAGGACAAGAAGGAAATGGTCCGTCAAATCGAGTTCTATAAAGAGGTGCGCAAGGATTTGCAGTTTGGGAACTTCTACCGTCTGCTTAGTCCGTATACGGATAACGGCTACAACGGCAAAGGGACGGCATTCCTGACAGAGTCCGAGGACAGGAAGAGATATTATCTCTTCTATTTCAGAAGCCTCAACCGTCCGAACATCGCCATGTACACCCTTCCGCTGGTGTATCTGAGCCAAGGTGAATACAAGGCTAAACACATCAGTTTTTCAGAATCTGACTGGGTGATGAGAGACGCAAACGGCTATGAAGTGGAGTACTCGAAAGAGGAGATGTTCGCTGCAGGCGAAGGTGATGGCAATGTATATGATGCATCCTTCTTGAACCGTTTCGGGTATACATTCAATCCACAATGCTATGACTTCGATGCCCATCTGATCGTATTTGAGAAGACTGAGAGCCAGTCATGAACCAGTTGACTGTCACATCGCAGGAAGTCATGAGGCGAAACGAAAGGAGTCGAAATATTCAGAATGTAATAATATGAAATGGGAATAGAGCGTTAATAATGTTGCAAATGTGAAATCTATAGAATATATTAGGCAAAAATATAAAAAACAATACATTTGTAAAAGCTTGTTAACAATTTATTCATATTTGTTTGCTAACATTATATATGTAATAACTATCCCCCTTTTATTATATAGATATTAGCTTAGTCCTACCGAACAAACCGTACGGTAGGTCATTTTTTGTCTTCATCTTATCTGCGGAAATCCTGAAATGGCGATGGATTTCTTTCGGATTCCAGGCATATGGTGTATAATAGGCTCTATAAAAGAAGGAGAGGCATCGGACCTGACGGATCAATGTCTGATGCGGGTGTACATTATGCCGAGATTCATGAAGTCGTTTATATTGATGATGACATTTCTGACACGTATTCCAATACCCATGGGATTTGAATTCGATACGAAAGATTTTGAGAATGGATTCATATACTTTCCTATTGTAGGAGGTGTTGTAGGCAGCATCCTGATGCTGCCTCTTTTGGCGGTTGAGCATGTTCCAGAAATGGTAATGCCGTTCTTCATCATTATCCTTTATCTGCTGATTGTCGGTGGACTCCATATCGATGGAATCGGTGATGTGTTTGACGGCATTTTCAGTGCCAGGGATAGGGATAGGATGCTGGTGATCATGGAAGACAGCCATGTGGGAGCTTTTGGTGTGGTTGGACTGATCCTGTATTTTATCGGGATGTTTATCGGACTCTATGAAGTCTGTCAGAAGGATCAGGCGATGCTCTATGTTTTTCTGCTGCCTGTCCTGGGTAGAAGTTTCGGACTCATAGGTGCAGGTGCGGGCCGGTATGCCAAGGAGACAGGGCTTGGAAAAAGTCTCATTGACGGAACGAAACCTGTTGTCTCGGTCGCACTTGTTATGATATCATGTCTAGTGACATATGTGATCGGCCTGCCGGTGCTTGTGGCATTCCTTGTGACGCTGACTGTGGTGCTGACCATTGTGTTCAGGATACAAAAGCTGCTTGGCGGAATAACCGGTGATGTGATCGGTTTGCTGGTGGAGGTCAGTCAAGTGGTGTTCCTTTTGGCTCTGTCGGTCTCTCTGTAACAACAAGCATGCAGCAAGGAAATAATGACAAGGAGTTCTTATGAATATTACATTGATACGCCACCCTCAGACAACTGCAAACAAAGAGCATGTCATCTATGGTAAGTTGGATTATCCATATACGAACAGAGGACATAATCAACTGGAGTGGCTGAAGGAATACATGTCCATCAACTACGGGATGTACAAGAAGGATCTTGGACCGATCAAGCTGATCAGCAGCCCCAGAGGAAGAGCTGCTGAACTGGCCAAAGCGATTGGAGAAGCCCTCGAACTGATACCGCAGTATACGGAAACGGTCTCTGAAATGGATTTCGGGATCTTTGAGGGACTGACCATCGAAGAGGCACTTGATAAGTATCCTGAAGATTATAAGAATTTCCAGGAACATTTCGATACGACGTCCATTCCGGAAGGTGAATCCTATGAGGACTTCATCAAACGGATGGATAACATGCTGGCTTATCTTGAGGAGCTGATTGCCAGTGGAACTGTCGAAGAGGCGATTATCATTTCCCACGGCGGTGTGGTCAGGGAGATGGTGGAGCGGCTGCTCGACCTCGAACCCGGAGGATCATGGAAGTTCATGATCAGCAATGGCTGTATCGTGAAAATGGAACTGCATAATGAAGGCTATCGGTTGAAAGAACTGATTGCAAATAAATTTTAGTGGAGAGGATTATGAAAGATATGAAGACTAGAACATTGGTGATAGCCGCAATGCTCATCGCACTGTCATTTATCGGAGCGAATATCAAAATCAGCGGATCCATAGCTTTTGATTCCATGCCTGCGTTTTTTTGGTGCGCTGGTGCTTGGGCCTGTGGCTGGAGGAATCATCGGATTGATTGGTCACTTGCTGACAGCCGTATTCAGTGGATTTCCATTTGGACTCCCGGTGCATATCATTGTTGCTGTCATGATGTATATAGCTGTGCATTGTTTGGGATGACATTCAGGAAGACCAATCAAATGGCTGCAGGAGCAGTCGGCGTCATCATGAATGGTCCCGTATCCCTTGGGGCAGCAGCAGCCGTTATCGGATTTTCTGCAGGTTTTCCGGCTGCCGTCGGGATGTTCACCGGAATGGTTGGAATCCTTTCGGTTGCAGCACTATTGAATGTGGTGCTTGCATTGGCGATATACAAGGCTGTTGGATCCCGTATTGGAGAGCTGGGGTAAATGAAACGATATGGCGATATCCTGCTGATTGACAATGGAAATGAATATATTATGGTTGCCTGTGACAGTTCCGGCGGTATCGGAAGCAAAACTGATGACCTGATCAAAATCGATCCGGCTCTTGCCGGATATTTTGCGGCTTTCGTGCCGATTGTGGAAACGCTTGCTGCGAAAGGCTCAGTCATCTGCCTCGCAGATACCCTATGTGTGGAGATGGAACCGACCGGTGTGAAGGTCATTGAAGGTATAGGCAGGGCGATGATGGAAATCGGTGTTGACCCTTCCCTGTTGACAGGATCGACAGAGGATAATATTCCAACCCAGACAACAGGCATCGGTGTGACGGTCATTGGCAAGATCGGCAAGAATGCGATCGACGGCAAGCAAGTCCGAAGAGGAGACCGGCTGATGCTCATAGGGATTCCCAAGGTCGGACAGGAGTTTCTTGATGAGGAGCTGAATGGACGAGGGAATGAAACCCTGACACTGATGGTCATGAAGAAGCTTTCCGCAGATGAGAAAATCAGCGACATGCTGCCGGTGGGGTCGAAGGGTATCTCGCATGAAGCCAATGTGTTTGCCGACCGGTACAGCTTGGAGGTACGGCTCGAAGAGGTTCTTCATAGAGGAAAACCTCTCGATTACGATAAATCCGCAGGACCGTCAACCTGCATACTGGCTGCTGTCAGACAGGAATTCATCGAAGCGGTTGAGAGCGAATACCCGATGTTGCCTGTCAATGTTGTCGGAAGCTTTGAATGAAATAGTTTTAGGAGATAAGATTTATGAGACTTAGACATGTTAAAGGGGCGGTTGAGAGTATCGAGAATCATCCCCTCGTTAATCAGAAACCAAAAAATATAAGGGAAGATGGCATGAATTCTTCGGCAATGACAATCCCATTCATATTGAAATCGGGATGGGCAAGGGTGACTTCATCATCGAAAACGCGATGAAATCTCCGGATATGAATTTTATTGGCATCGAGAAGTTCTCAGGAGTCCTGATAAGGGCGGTGCAGAAGGTGGAACAGATGGATTCGCAGTTGGATAACCTCTGCCTGCTTCGTTTCGATGCTGTCGAAATTCTGGATGTTTTCGATGAGAGTGAGATTTCGAGGGTATACCTGAACTTCTCAGATCCGTGGCCAAAGGACAGATGGGCCAAGCGCAGACTGACTTTCATCAAGTACCTGGATAAGTACCGGACGGTTCTGACACCTGAAGCGGTTGTCAGATTCAAGACGGATAATAATGACCTGTTCGATTTTTCGCTAGAGCAGATGGAAGCATCCACGTTTGAGATAACAAAAATGACCCGCGATCTGCACCATTCCGAATTTGAAGAGGGCAATATCAAAACGGAGTACGAGAAACGGTTCATGGCTCAGGGAAAAAAGTCAATTTGTCGAAATCAAGAATCTGAAATAATCATGCTGTCGGTGGAATGGATGGGTTGATATCAAGCGCTGAACGTGTCAGGAATTCGGTAATGATAGAAACTGCTATGAATATGATCACTGTCAGTATCAGTGGTACGGTGATGACGGGCTGATGATTCAGGTTTTCATCGAATACCGGAAAAGGCGAATCCTGATCGTTAATCATATCATTCGAATCATCGATGATATGATTGCGGTCATTTTCTGATTCCAAAACATAATCTGCTTCCAGGTCGTAGTCCGCATCCGCGTGGTAATCCTCTTCCAGGTCGTAATCTTCATCCAGACCGTAATCCGAATCGGGGCTAATATCCGTTGCCAGGTCATAGCCGGAAACCAGGTCATAATCTGAATCGAAGAATTCGATTGAAGTGGCTCCTTTGGTCAGTAGTGAGCCTTTGTCGTTGACCGTGGCAAGGGCGAAGATCAGCAGACCGACAAACGGAGCTGTGATCACGACGAGAAAAAGAAGTGCCGGAAGGGCCTGCAGCAGCATCTGTGTCTGATCCAGGTTCTCGAGTGCTGCCTGAGCTTCCTGGTATTCTTCCAGCATCTTGAAGATGTCGCTTGATGCAAGATATGCCAGCGAGAGATTGATGCTGTTGACGATGAAATGCATCAGCATCGATGTGAAAATGGATCCGGTCAGATGCACGACGATGCTGAAAAGGAAGCCGAGAAAGAACGCGTACAGGAACTGATTGATGTTCAAATGCATCATACCGAAAAAGAATCCGCTCATGACTGAACAGATCCATATGCTCTTATGCTTGTAATGGGACAGGATGATGCCGCGGGATACCAGTTCTTCAAAGATTCCAGGAAACACTGCGATGGACAGGAGTGCAAGCAAATAATTCTCGTTGCCTATCTGTGCGAGAGTGTCGTCGAGCGCTGGGGATACGATGAACTGGCTTAGCACGTTGATCAGCATCACCAAAGGGATGCTGGCAATGGCAAGCAATGCAGAAAGAACGTAGTTCAGCGGGCGGTCCTGTATAGATTCAATGTATCTTCACAGTGGTGTTGAAAAGAAGAAGTAGTACAGGACCGGTAGAAATACAAGTATGATCTGGGTGGCACCGATGGATGGCAGCAAACCTTCCATGAAGGGGATTCCGGCAGTCAGACCGCCGACCAGAAAACTTCCCAGGATAAAATGTATGATGAAAAACAGGGCATAGAGATTGCCTTTTTGTTGTAAGCATAAGCACCTCCGAGTGTGTATTGACTTCATCATAGCAGATATTCTATGGCAATTCAATGAAAGTTGGGTTAAAATAGAAATGAAGAAAAATGAAGGGGTAAAAAGAGATGTTACTGAATTTATGTATTATCGGTCTTATGGCCGTTGTCTTGAATGCTCTACTGGAGAAAATCAAGTTGCCGGGGCTTTTGGGGATGCTTGCCATCGGAATGGTGATGGGGCCGAATGCCTTTGATGTGCTGCACCCGACACTGATGGAGGTATCGGTTGAACTGAGGGAATTCGCCCTCATCGTTATTTTGCTCAGAGCAGGGCTTGGCCTGCAGCGCAAGGAACTCAACAAAGTGGGAAAAGCGCTATCAAGATGAGTTTCATACCGGGGATCTTTGAAGGAATGACTGTGCTTGCGTTGGCATATTTCATATTGGGAATGAACGTCTATGAAGCCGGCGTGCTCGGGTTCATCATAGCTGCGGTTTCTCCGGCTGTTGTGGTTCCCCAGATGCTGGAATTGAAAGGAAAGGGAATCGGCAAAGACAAGGAAGTGCCAACGCTCGTACTGGCTGGAGCATCCCTGGATGATGTTTTTGCCATCACCATTTTTACAGCGTTCTTGTCCCTGTATTTCAACGAGTCGGTGAACCTGATGATGCAGTTTCTGAGAATTCCTGTCAGCATTGCCATCGGTATAGCATTTGGGGCTGTCATCGGTATCGTCCTGATGGTTGCCTATCGGAGATTCCGCATCAGAGATACCAAGAAGGTGCTGATCCTTCTGGCTCTCAGCATCCTCTTCAATCAGACGGAAGATTATGTGATGGCCAATAGTCTGCTGGGAATCATGACGACCGGATTCATCCTTCTTGAATATATGCCTGAAGTTGCCAACAGGTTGGCAGCCAAGATGAACAAGGTCTGGGTGTTTGCTGAGATCATACTGTTTGTGCTGATAGGGGCTCAGGTGGATTTTACGGTTGCGCTTGACACGGGCCTCGTTGGATTTTTGATCATCGGCATCGGTCTGGTTGCACGAAGCATCGGTGTCCTCATATCCCTGGCTGGAAGCAGGCTGAATGTGAAAGAGAGGATCTTCTGCGTGTTCAGTTATTTTCCGAAGGCAACGGTGCAGGCTGCGATCGGCGCAATACCACTGAGTCTGGGAGTTGCACATGGGGAACAGATATTGGCGATTGCGGTCTTGTCAATCCTTGTAACCGCTCCGATCGGTGCAATTGCCATACGGTTGAGTGCTCCCAGGCTGCTGACAAGGGAATCGTAAAAAGTTTGGATTTGGGGCTTGACTATATTGTAAAAACGTAATATAATGATTTCAAACAAGATGAAACAGGATGGCAAAAGCCAAAGGAGGAAATATTATGGCAGCATATGTTACAGATGCAAACTTTGAGAGTGAAGTATTGAATTCAGATGTACCGGTGCTTGTGGATTTTTACGCGGACTGGTGTGGTCCATGCAAGATGATCGGACCTGTCGTTGAGCAAATGGCAAAGGATTACGAAGGTAAGGCAAAAATCGTGAAATTGGATGTGGATGCCAATGGTGCAACTGCTCAAAGCTACAGAGTCATGAGTATACCTACAATTCTGCTTTTCAAAGGCGGTCAGGTGGTTGATACGATTGTCGGTGCGGTGCCAAGAGCAACATTGGAAGCAAAGCTGAACGCTCAACTATAATCTTTCGAATAACAGGAAACACGTATTGATATATCAGCAAGCCCAAAAATTCCTTAGTATAATGAATAGTCTAAAAAAGAACCTGCAGGATCTGCAGGTTCTTTTTGACTATTCATTACTTGTTCTAACTAAGAAATTGCTCTGAAAGAGTCAATTTCTGTCGACATCTGGAACAATCCGCGAAGCGGAACCAGACTCGTGAAACGAGTCTTTTGTTCTATTGTTCTTTCAGCATCAGCCGTTGTATCTTGTCATCGAGCTTGGTGAGGTCGACGGGCTTTTCGATATAATCGAGTATATGCGGCTTAAGGTGTTCCTTGGTATCATCCGGGCTGAAGTAACCGCTCAGGAAGATGACCTTGATGCTGCTGTCAAGCTGCACGAGTTCTTCAAGGAGGTTGAAACCGTCCATCTCAGGCATGATGACATCCAAGAGTACCAGGTCGATGTCGGAGGAGATGGAGTAGTAATCCTCAAGCAGTGCATTCGGGCTGTTGTAAACGGTCACCTTGTGTCCGAGTTCTTCAAGGAATTCCTGGATAACCATGGTGATGACCGGTTCGTCATCCACCAGCAGGATGCTGTATGGATTGAAGGTGTCAAGTGCTTCCTTTCTGCTTGAAAAGGTATACTGTACGGATTCAGTTGAAATCGGCAAGTACAGGTCGATCTGGGTCCATTCACCCTTGACGCTGTTGATGTCGATGGCTCCGTTGTGATTTTTGATGGTGCCGAATACAGCAGCAAGGCCCATGCCGGTTCCCTTGTTGGCTTTCGTTGTGAAGAACGGTTCGAAGATGTGGTCGAGGTCCTCGCTGTCAATGCCATCGCCGTTATCTCTGACGGAACATATGAGGTAGTTGCCTGCCTTCAGTTTGGTCATTCCGACATAGGTATCCTTATGGAAATTGATGTTCTTCGTCATCACCATAATCAGACCGCCGTTTGGCAGAGCATCCCTTGAGTTCAGGCACAGGTTGATCACAGCGTTCTGCAGCAGTGATTCATCGCCGATGATCTGATAATCTCTTGCTTCAAGCATCAGCTGGATAGGAACGTTCCGGTTGAGCGTATGGCTGAGGATGCCTTTCGTCTGATGAAGCAGATAGTGGAAGTCCATCGGCTTGCCGATGAATTTATCGTCTTTGGAGAAAGCGAGCAACTGCTTGATCATATCGGATGAATGTCTGACCGAGTCCTGAATCTGCTCGATATAATCTCTCAGCTCATAGTTGCCTGAGTTCTTCAGCTTCTCATCAAGAATCTCGCTGTAACCGCGAATGATTTGAAGATGGTTGTTGAAATCATGAGCAATCCCTCCGGCCAACTGTCCGATGGAATTCATCTTGTCGGCGTGTACCAGCGCTTTTTCGGCACGTTTTTTCTCAGTGACATCAGTGAAGATAACTGCAAAGTATCCTGGATCACTTTGGTAAACGACCATGTCAAAATATTTTTTGAGTGGCTGGATGTATTTGACCATTCGGACGGTCTCGCCTTCCAGGGCTGCCTTGGCAAAAGTGTCCAACCAGTCGGAATCGAAATCGGGCTGTAAATCGAGCCCCTTGCGTCCGACAATCTCTGCCGTATCCAAACCTGTCATTTTGCCAAAGGCCGGATTGACATAGATATATTCAAAATCAACAGGGTTGTTTTCATCGTCGGTGATCAGGCGGTGAAGGGCAAAGCCCGTATTCATATTATTGAACAGGTCATTGATCTGGTTCCGTTCGGATTCCAGTTCCAGCTGGTCAAGTTTCTGTGTGGTGATGTTGACGAGAATCCCTTTGAGTATGGTTTCCTGTGATTCGTCGTCAACATGGAGATTGGCATCCATGCGCACCCAGTTGTAATCCATCTCGTTTTGGCGTATGCGGAATTCGGAAGTGAATTCCGAGCTGGCGCCTTTGGCGAACTGGTCGACTTCACCTTTCAGATAGTTGACATCCTCTGGATGGACCAGGTTGAAGATTTTGGTTGCATCACTTGACAGATAGTGGATGTCAAAGTCGAACCAGCGAAAGACGTTCTGGCTCAGCTTCATCGTATTCAAGGTCAGATTCCACTCCCAGGTTGCCAGGTTTTCGGCGTCCATGGCAAGGTTGAGCTGTTCGTTTTGAAGGGGAACATTCAGCTCAAAGCTCTTGATGTTCTCTGACACCGCAATATAGTAGTACTGCTGGCTCAGCAGGGAGACATCCATTGTCAGTTGAATCAATCGGGGTTCGTTGATCTTGATGTTGTGGTCACTGCTTAATCTGGTCAGGTCCAGACCATAGCTGAAGGTTGAATAAGGCTGGTTCTTGATTGTGGACACCTTATCGACACCCAGCTGGTAATCGTTGAAGAGTGATAACGCTTTCAAATCATGGGGGTTGACAACGCCCAGCATCTGAACAAGAGCCTGGTTCAGATGCAGAAGATGCCCTTCCAGATCAAAAACCATGAATGCTTCTTTGGAACAGTTGAAATGAAAGTTCAGTATATCCTGATTTGGTTCGAATAGTTTATTTGTCATATTACACCTCCGGTAATCCTCTATACTATAGTATACGCATAAAATAGTAAAATGGCTATATCAAATTCAAATAAAAATGCAAGTTTTCAACACTGTCCGGAAGGTCTTTTTAAAAGTGAATGGTAATGTTATAATGAGGGTGAAACTGAGTAGCATCAATACCAGACGAAAGGGAAGAGATGAACGAATTAACGATACAGCCGTTCAGGGAGGAGCACCTTGAGGCTGCACTGGAGATTTACAATCACTACATACTTGAAACGACAGCTACCTTCAGCGTCGAAACGATCGATATCTCGGAGATGCGAAGGCTTGCTTTCAGCGGACTTGAACGTTTTCCTTCCTATATATTGCTTGAGGATGGGGAAGTGGTCGGATACAGCTTGCTGAATAGGTATAAGCCGCGGGAAGCTTATGACAGGACTGCTGAAGTCACGATCTATCTGCATAAGGATAAGCAGGGTAAAGGCTATGGCAGGAAGGCCGCTGTGCATATCGAGGAAGTGGCCAGGAAATATGGCTTCCGTGCATTGCTTGCCGTCATATGTGAGGAGAATGAGAAAAGCATTCGTCTCTTCAGGTCCTTGGGGTATTTCGAATGTGCCCATTTCATAGAAGTGGGAGAAAAGTTCGGAAGGCTGCTGGATGTGGTGATTCTTGAGAAGCTGCTTAAATGATTGGAGGAATTATGAAGAAAATATATGTACTTGGGATACCGGCATACCATGAGCAGGAGGAGATGGTGTTCACCTATGCGATTTATGAAAACGGGGAAATGATTGACAGGAAGGTTGTTTATCATGAATACAGAAAGCCTGCTCTTGTAGGGATGTATTCGGTCATGCTCCTGCTGAAGGAGATACCTGAACTGAAATCGGAACCGGTTGAGGTGATTGTGAATGATGGAGCTTTGATAGAGCAGATCAACGGAACGACGTCGACCAAGAACAAGGATGTGCTTAAAGTGGCTGAACTGACCAGAAAACAGATTGCCAAATACGGTGACCGTATCAGCATTCACAGCGTTGCGGGAAACTATCAGGCAAAACTTGAGTGGGAAAGCAAGCTGCAACTATGATCTGGAGAGAATATGGAGTACGCGAGACCGGAATTGACTATATGGTGCGGCCTGGCGTATATGGCGTTTGTTCCGCAGGTCAGGTGAGGATGAGGAGGAACTGAAAGTTGCGGTTGTCAACACCGAGGGAGGCCGGTTCCTGCCCGGAGGAGGCGTCGAAGAGGGTGAGGACCACGAGGAGTGCCTGAAACGGGAATTTCAGGAGGAGACAGGTTTTGATGTGGAAATCGGTCGGTTTGTCGGAAAAGCCTCTGAGGTGGGATTGACCCCAAGGTCAAGAATCCATGTGGAGCTGCAGGGAAATTTTTATCTTGCGACCGTTGGGGCATACATTGGGGGTCAGGTGGAGATGGACCATATTGTCGAATGGCTGCCGGTGGATGAGGCGTTGGTACGCCTGAAGCTTGGGTACCAGATATACGCGCTGTCAGAAGGCTTGAAGCTATTTCGGACATTGGAGAGGACAGATTAGATTAAAGTTTCATGAGATTATGCAATATCGGTTGAAGATAGGACCAGGTCTGTTATAATTTCAGTATAATCATTTATAGATAGGAGAGTAAATATGTGGACTAGTGCTGAATTGAAAGAACGTGCCAAAGGCGCTTTAACCGGATCCTACTGGAAAGCCTTCGGCATCAGTTTGATTTTGACGATCATATCCGGACGAGGAGGAGGCTCCCCCAACAGCTTCAATTGGAGGAGCGATACGAGGCCTGAAGATTTTTCAGTGGAAACTTGGATAGTGCTGAAATTTTCGGTTTTCTGGCGCTTTTCTTTGGGATATTCATGTTTGTCTTGGTGCTTGCACTAGCTTTTGGGGCGTTTATAGCAAATCCTCTGACAGTCGGTGTGAGGAAATACTTCGTGGAATCGGCTGAACTTGGCGGTTCGCCTGACACGGCACCCTTCAATCTCTTGGCCCATGCGTTTAAGGGTCAACATTATATAGAAGTGGTGAAGCCGATGTTTCTCAGGGATGTTTACATCTTCCTGTGGTCGCTGCTGCTGATCATTCCTGGAATCATCAAGAGTTATGCCTATGCGATGGTGCCTTACATCCTCTCGGACAATCCGCAGATCGGTACGAAGCGGGCGATTGAGCTGAGTAATGAGATGACGCGGGGCGAGAAGATGGATATGTTCGTCTTGGACCTGTCGTTCATAGGATGGTATCTTCTCGGACTGCTGGCTTGTTTTATCGGTATCTTTTTTGTCAATCCATATTACAATGCCACCCACGCGGAACTTTACAGGGTGCTTCGTGAGAAGGCATTCGATGATAATCTATGCAGCTATGAGGAACTTGGATTTGCGTCACCTGAAGCGGAAGTTGCAGACGATATAAGATACTGACAGCTATTTGATTGCCAAAAGGAGGTATGTTCATGAACGGTTGGCCTTTACTTGGTTTGTTGCTCATTGCTTATGCAGGAATGGTGGTATTCATTGCTGCCATGAAGCCGCAGAAGATCTGGCAGATGGCAAAGATCCGAGCCTTCATCAAGGTATTGGGTGAAAAAGGGACGGTCATATTCTTCTATATATGGGCGCTGCTTGCGCTGGTTATCGGAATTTATTGCCTGACCCTGTAATGAAAAACTGAATCGATGGAGCTGCTGTTCCTGGCAGCTGAGAATGTGATAGTGCCATATGAATGATTATGGCACTATTTTTGTTACCTAGGAAAGTGTTCCGTTTTATTTAGTAAACAAAAATCCGCTTTGTTTACTAAATAGTCTAGATAAGGATGATGTCAAACGGGATAAAATGAAAGATGGTTGTCTAATATAACTGTTGAAAGGCGCTGATGATATAGGTTTTTAGATAAAACGACCAAAAAAATAAAATGTTTAGTAAACTAGTGTTGACATTTAGTAAAACACGAGTTATAATAAGTTTACACACAGTGACAATCCGCTAAACGGTCGGGTGAACGGCCGGACAAACAGTCGATAGAGGGATTGTCCTAAATTCAAAGGAGGATTTATTTTATGAAAAAGGTTTTATCAATTCTATTGGTACTCGTGCTTACGATGGGGATGGTAGCATGTGGCGGCAGCGGCGATGGCGCTGAGCAAACGGCAACAGAAGCAAAGACCGATGCGAAAGAAGAATCAGGCGGCGAAAAAGTCAAGTTGACACTCATGGTTAACTTTCAGACAACAGAGCCGATCGTTGAAGAACTGACAAAAGCGGTTGACGGATTCATGGCCGAGAATCCAAATGTTGAAATCGAATTCATTCCAGGATCAGCTGAATACGAAGGCGTTATGAAAGCCAAGATGGCTTCCAACGACTTGCCTGACCTTTGGTCCACTCATGGATGGTCAGTCCTTCGTTACTCCGAGTATTTGACAGACCTTTCTGACCAGGCTTGGGTTGCTGATCTTCATCCTGCAATCAGACCGGTTATCACAAGTGCTGACAATGAGATTTTTGTACTTCCTGTAGACGTTGACGTTGCTGGTATCGCTTACAACAAAGATGTAGTGGAAGCGGCAGGTGTTGATGTAACAGCAATCAAGACTTGGGACGACCTGTTTGCTGCTATGGATGCAGTGAAGGCAAGCGGTGTGGAATTCCCTGTACATATCGGTGGTAAAGATCACTGGACAGTCGGAAACTTCTTTGACTGGGTTGCGCCGTCTATCTTCATCACAGATGAGAACAACTACAAAGGTCAGGAACTGATCGAAGGTACTTTCGATACAGCCACATGGGACCTTGCAGCAGAACTTATGGCGAAACTGCAAGAAGGCAAATACCTAAACGTTGACGTACTCAGCTCAACTTTTTCTGACTCGGCAAGAGCATTGGCAGAAGGTTCGGCAGCATTTGAGTTCTTTGGAAACTATGTCATCTCAGAGGCGAAAACATATAATCCAGATGCAAACCTGGGTTTCATGCCGGTTCCTGCCTATTTCGAAGGTGACGAGCCTTCATTGATCTCAGGTGAGAGAACTGCAATCGGTGTCTGGAAAGACTCCAAGCATCCGGAAGAAGCGAAAGCATTCCTCGAGTATCTTGCAAGACCGGAAGTTATGGCACCTCTTGCATCAGCAAATGTTATCCCGGCGGGTCTTGTAACTGCTACAAGCGATACCGGTGACCTCTCAGACAGCTATGAGATGTGGAAAGACGTTGAAGCGTTCCCTTACTTCGACCGTGCATTCCTTCCAAGCGGTATGTGGGATACGATGTGTTCAACCGGTTCAGGTGTCCTTTCCGGTGAAATGTCCATCGAAGATGCAAGTCAGCAAATGCTTAATGACTTCAACAAACTGTACGACCAATAATTACTGCTGATAGTTTTTTCAATATTGCTTTGTGGCGAGGGAGCTTGCTCCCTTGCCACATCCTCTAAGTAATGTTTCAGTCACAACGTTTACAAAGTATGGATCACTCGATTTTGCAATTTCATCGTTGGAATAACATGGAATTTTCTCAGTTTACAAAGGGGTCTTTGAGATGAATAATTTTAGTAAAAAGCATTTAACAAACGTCATGTATATTCCGGCGTTGATCATGTTTGCTATATTTATTGTTTATCCTTTCATCAATGGTATCAGGATATCTTTTACCAACTGGAATGGATTTTCGCAGGCATACGATTATATAGGTTTAGAGAATTATAAGACACTGTTCACTGACAAGAATATGGGAACAGCGTTCAAGAACACATTGATTTACGGATTCGGAAGTACCTTTATCCAGCAGATCCTGGGTCTTACATATGCGGTGCTCTTGAACAAGGCGTTTAGAGGACGGACATTCGCAAGAACAATGATCTACCTGCCGGTATTGATTGCGCCGGTCATCATGGGTTACATGTACTACTTCTTCTTCCAGTATAACTATGGAGCACTGAATGACATATTGGTAGTCATAGGAGCGGACAAACTGGATTGGCTTGGAAAAGGAAACCGTGCTGTATGGATCATCACAATGGTAAACTCTCTTCAGTTCTGCGGTATCTCCATGGTACTTTATCTTGCGGGTTTGCAGGGTATCTCATCCACATTCTATGAAGCTGCTGACATTGACGGAGCTTCAAAGTTCCAGCAATTCAAGAATATTACATTGCCACTGTTGCAGCCGGCAATCGTGACTTCATTGACGCTGAACCTGATCGGCGGTCTGAACTGTTTGATGCGATCAAGGCGTTGACGAATGGTGGACCTGGTTATTCCAGTCACTCCATGAGTACATTGATTGACTATACGTATTTTAGAAACCAGACGGCGGGTTACTCATCTGCAATCGGTATTATACTCTTTGTTTTCATTTTTGCAGTAGCACTGTCCATACAGGGATACTTCAAAGGTAAGGAGGTTGAATATTAATGGGAGCTATAGCTGAAAGAAATGCCAAGAAAAATTCATGGTGGAAAACACTCATTGCCATCTCAGTATCAATCATTCACATCCTGCCTTTCTACATTGCAGCGACGGTAGCATTCAAACCGAAGACGGATTTGTCATCCAGATGGATGATTCCTACGAATTTGTTCCTGGATAACTTCAAGTTGGCCATTGAGAAAGCGAATATATTCGGGGCCATCAGGAACAGCATCATCATCACAGCGGTTTCGGTATTCCTGGTTATGCTCGTCGGTGCCATGGCGGCTTACCCGCTGGCCCGAAACAAGAGCAAGTTCAACAGAGGCATGCTGAACCTGATTCTTGCCATGATGATGGTGCCGCCGCTGAGTATCCTGGTTCCGATCGTAACCATGATGTCACGTATCGGAGGAATCTCAACATACTGGGGAATTATCGTTGTACTGACCACTTACCAGCTGCCGATGAGTATTTTCCTCTACTCGAATTTCATCATCACCATTCCTGTGAGTTTGGATGAAGCAGCCAGCATCGATGGTTGCAGCAAGTTCACAATCTTCTATAGGATCATCCTGCCATTGCTTAAGCCCGTAACGGCATCCGTTGTTATCCTGACAGGTGTATTCATCTGGAATGACTTCCAGTTCTCGCTCTATATCCTTCAGGCGACAGATATGAAAGTTGTTACATTGGCGGTATCCACCTTCTTCGCACAGTCATCATCAAACCTGGGTGCGGCGGCAGCTTCAGCATTGATTGCCATCTTGCCGATCAGTATGCTTTACCTGTTCCTTCAGAGGTACTTCGTACAGGGTATGGTTGACAGTGCGGTAAAAGGATAGAGTAAGGGCGATTTACTGTTACACCTATTGACAAACATCCTTTGCAGATCAAATGAAGCAGATTTTACTTTAAAGGATCTGTGAGGGATGTTATAATGACTGGTAATGACATATGAAGACATAACATGTCAAATAGGAAAGAAGTGATCAAGTGCCAACGATTAGAGACATTGCCAAGAAGGCAAATGTATCTCCTGCGACGGTGTCCAGAGTACTGAACCTGGATGAGACCCTCTCTGTTGCGGATACGACGAAACAGCGGATCTTCGAAGTCGCGGAGGAACTGAATTATAAACCAAAAAAGAAGAATAAGATACGCAAGTTGGAGAAGACCTTTGGTCTGGTCTCGCTGTATTCGAAAACCATGGAATTCACTGACCCTTATTTTTGGCTATCAGAATGGGCATCGAAAGACGGTGTGCTGAGAAAAACATTAAGGTGGTCAAGATCTATAACCATGAAGACGGTTCTTACTCAGAGAAGCTGAAAAAACTTGATGGTATGATTCTGGTTGGTGACTTTTCGGTTGAGGAAGCAGACAGGTTGCAGGAATCAACCCTGCCCTTGTCTTTGTGGATTCCTCGCCGAATCCGAATAGATATGATTCTGTCATATCGGATTTGAGTGAAGCTACGAAAAAAAGTCGTGGACCATTTCATCGCGTACGGACATCGGAAAATCGGATTCCTCGGTGCGAGGAAATGGTATGGCTGGATGACAGAGAAGAAGTATATTCTGGATCATCGTGCCAGCGCGTTCAAGGAATATATGACATTTCTCAACTTGTACAATGATAACTTCGTACGCATTGGTGAATTCGATTCTGCCAGCGGGTATGAGATGATGAAGCAGATACTGGACGGAGGCGACAGGCCGACAGCCATATTCGCTTCCAGTGACACGATGGCCATTGGTGCCATGAAAGCCATCAATGAAGCTGGGCTGACGATTCCGGATGATATCAGCATTGTCGGTTTTGATGATATACCGACGACGGATTTTCTTACACCTGCACTCAGTACGACAAAAGTCTACACTGAGTTCATAGGAACGAAAAGCGTGGATCTGATGCTCGAACACCTTGAAAGCGACCGTGAGATTCCGCTGAAGGTGATGGTGCCGACTGAACTGATCATTAAAGGAAGTTAAATATATTATGAAGCGGGTGATGCTGCAGATTGTAGCATCACCCGCTTTGTTGACTTATGCAATCAACAGGTGTAATATAATGAATAGAGGTTCATTTTTAAGGCTGCGTTTACCGGCGCAGTTTTTTGTCGAATCAATAATGAATGGAGGTTCATTATATGGCCCAGGTTTTGAAAGATGAAGTTAAGGAAAAGATAAAGAACAGTGCCGTTCAGGTGTTCTGTGAGAATGGTTTCAACAGGGCATCGATAAAGTCCATTGCCGACAGTGCGAATGTATCGGTAGGCAATGTGTATCGATACTACGAGAATAAGGAAGATCTGTATGAAGCCGTGGTTGCTGATGTCTATGAAGGCATCAGGGAAATCATGGCTGAGGTGGATGATGCATCCGTCAGTGATGGGGCAATTAGCCTCACCATTCCCATCAAGAGATTCATCGGGGTATACACGGAACATCAGCAGGTGTTTGAGATGCTGCTGAAAGGTGAAAAAGACAGGCATTATGACAAAACCATCAGTATGATGACCGAACTGTTGACCGAATATTTCCAGAATTCATGGACCGAAGGGTTCGAAAACCGATACCAAAACGTATATGGACGGACGATGAAAAGATTTGATCCCGTTGAGGTGAGCGCCTTTACCCATGCGATGGTCTATGCAACCATTGAGATTGTCGGAAGGACCGATGATGATGAACTCGAGAGGGAACTGACTGCTTTTTTGACCAGGATGGTCAAGGGGTATTTCCATATGCGGCAGATGGAGGTGGTCGAAGGATGAAAATCAAATTTGTCATAGCTGCGTTATTGATATTGATCATCGGAGTGTCTGCAATGCGTATCAGGGATCTGATGCAGGAGGGGTTGGCCCCTTTGGAGGAAGTGGTGACGCCTGTTGAAGTCGAGGTGGCGATGTCTGTGAACTATACGGAAAAGCTGGTCTATCAGGGACCGGTGTCGCCGGACAGGGTCTACCAGGCCGGATTCAAGTCAACTGCACGCCTGAAGAGCTTCAACGGCAAGGTCGGTGAGATGCTCGAAAAGGAGAACTGTTGGCTGCGCTTGAGGTAGAGGATCTGAATCTGGCACTGGATGCCGCACGCGAACAGAGCAAGGCGGCCTCGGCAGAATATCAGCGCGCTGTGAAAGGTGCGAGACCGGAGGATATACGACTTGCGATGCTGTCCCTTGAGAAAACGAAGGAAGCATTGGCATATCTTCAGGATAGGGTTGCGGATCTTGATACATTATATAAGGAAGGCATAGTAGCCAAAAGCGAATTGGACGGAGCTATGCTTGAGTTGGATATGGCGACAAGAGACATGGAGCTCGCTGAAGCGGCTTATGCAAAAGCTGTCAACGGTACGGAGCAGGAGCTGATCAATGCGGCGAAGGCCCAGCTGGAAATGGCAAGAACCAATGAGGAAGCCAGCATGTCCCTTATCGAGGATGCCGCTTACCGGATGCCGGAGGACGGTGTCATCCTGCAGCGTTTCTATCAGGAAGGGGAACTGGTTCCTGCCGGGTATCCGGTGGCGCTGTTTCGGAGTGTTACCCAAAATGTGATTATCGGAGTTTCCAGGCGAGACCTTGAACAGGTATACATCGGCCAGGATGTTGAGGTGGAAGTGTATGGAAAATCCTATGAAGGTGAAGTGTTCAGGATAGCTGAGATACCCGATGAGACCCATTTCCTCTATGAAGTTGAAGTGGATTTTGATGCCTCAGGGCTGAAAACAGGAGAAATAGTCAGCTGTTCCCTGATTACCGGAACCAATGAAGGTGTGACAGTGCCCATTTCAGCGGTGATGAATGATGGTATCGACTATGTCTATCTGGCTGTGGAAGGTAAAGCTATGCTTCAGAAGGTCGTCATCATCAAGGTGCTTGAAGGAGAAGTACTGGTGGAAGGTATCGAGGAGGGCGACCTGGTTATCGTCAGCAACCTGAACAGGATTCATGAGCAAAGCAACATTCGCTTAGAGGAGTGATGGGATGATCGGTGCGGCAATTAAATATAAAAAATCGTCTTCTATCTTCTCTTTGTTCTCTTTGTAGGTGGCAGCTACAGCTATGTCGCTTTGCCGAAGCAGGAAGCGCCGGACCTGAACGCGCCTGTTTGCAGGATTACAGCTGTCTACCCTGGAGCCTCCAGAGAAGATGTGGAGAAGTTCGTAACGGTTAAGATCGAAGAGGAACTCATGAACATGGATGAATATGATTACGGTTATTCCTATACCTACAACAGTGTTGTGACATTGATTACATTCATGGAATATGGGGTGGATACGCAGATCACCTGGAATAAATTGCGCAGAATCATGAATGATCTGCAGGAAGAACTGCCGGATGAAGTCATGCCGCTTGATATCGATACAGATCTGGTGGAAACGGCCGGCATGATCATCTCCCTGACGGGGGAGCCGTATGACTATGATGAACTCAGCTTCTACGGCAGGAGAATATCAGAAGAACTGAAGGCTGTTGACGGTGTAGCCAAATTCGAGATGATTGGTGATATCGGTCAGGAAGTGCAGATCACCGTTAGCGGTGAAGAGATGAACCGACTCAGGTTGTCATACGAGGAGCTGTCGGGGCTACTGCAGGCTCAAAACCTGGAGATTCCTTCAGGAATGATTGAAACGACCGATGAAGATATACCGCTAAGGATCAAAGGGTCTTTCGATTCACTGAAGGATATGGAGAATATCATTCTGGATGTATCCAGAGACAATTACTCGGTTCTTGAGCTGAAAGACGTGGCAACGATCGATTTTGCCGATGAGGATGCAGCAACCGTCTTTAGGAGGGATGGCAGGAAGGCAGTCTTGCTGATCGGGTATTTTGAAGAGAACAAGAATGTGCTGGCCGTCGGGAAAGATGTCAGGGAAGCGATCGATGAAATCAAGAGGGAACTGCCAGAAACACTGGTGTTCGAAGAGGTGGTTTTCAGCCTACGGAAGTGGAACATGCCATCAATGGATTTGTGAACAGCCTGCTCATGGGAATCGGCCTTGTGATTGTTGTCGTATTCCTTGGCATGGGATTCAGGAATGCCATCATCGTTTCGCTGGCCATACCGGCATCCATTTTGACGACGTTATTTCTGATGCCGGTCTTTGACATCAAGATCCATACGATTTCCATTACTGCTTTCATCGTTGCGTTGGGGATGCTGGTGGACAACGCGATTGTTGTAGGTGATTCAATACAGAACAAACTGGACGATGGTCTGGAGCGGGTTGCAGCCTGCATCGGCGGCACCAAGGAAGTCATCATCTCCATTCTGACATCGACGCTGACCACGATTGCTGCCTTTTCACCTCTGATTCTTCTTGACTCCATCGCAGGTGACTATGTTCAGGCGTTGCCCCAGGTAGTGATCATTTCCCTCATAGCTTCGTTTTTCTTTTGCGTTTTTAGTGACACCGACGCTGGCTTTTGTCTTCTTCAAGGCGGTGCCCCATGAGGAAAGGGTGAAAAGGGAAACGGTCATGCAGCATCTTCTGCAGTTTTGTCTGAAGAGAAAGTTCATTGCATTTTTCGTGGGGATTCTAATTATTGTTGCTTTGGGAAGCAGCTTCTTCCTGCTGAATATCATCTTCTTCCCGAAAGCGGACAAGACGATCATGTATATCGACATCAAGGCGGAGAAGAATATCGATACGGATTACACCAAAAAGGTGACTGACCAGATTGAAGCCATCCTCAGTGAAGAGGATGGAGTAACGCATTTCACTACTGCAATAGGCGGTGCCTTGCCGAAGTATTACGATACCCTTGGGGTATATGCTGAGATTCCTGAAAATGCACAGATACTCATGGAAATCGATCTTGCTAAGACTGGTTCCCTGAAGAACACCTTGTATCGGAAAGAACTCCAGAAGAAGATAGACAACAAATTGGTTGGGGGCAAAGCGACCGTCAAGGAACTCGAATATGCAGAACCCATCAGCGCACCGATCCATATACGCATATCGGGTGAGGATATGGATTCCCTGTGGGAAGTCGCCACCGAATTGGAGACGGAGCTTAAGAACGTGGAGGGCAGCACCAATATCAGGACAGATTATGACCCGTTTGTCTATGAATTCTCCATCAGTCTTGATGAGGATACCCTAAGTTATTACGGTCTGATGAAGTATGATGTCCTCAATGAGGTGAGCATTGCTCTTCGCGGTAGAACCGTAAGCGTCTACAGAAAACACGGGAAGGAATACGACATCCGCCTGACAAGCGATATCCGATCGGTCGAGGATATTGAAACCTGATGATCAAATCCAGCGCAACCGGGAACAAGCATCTGATGAAAGACCTTGGACAGGTGGAGCTTGTCAAGATACGGCCGGCACTACGGAGGTACAACGGCAAGAACACCATCCTGCTGATGAGCGATATCAAAGTCGGATACGACAGCGGTTCCGTTGAGAAAGGCTTCAGGGAAGCCGTCAGCGGCAAGGACTTAGGTAATGCGACAATCCATTACGACGGGGAGTCTTCCAAGATAGGGCTCTATTTCGGTAATTTCGGAGTGACGGCTGTGTTTGCCACGCTGATGATCTTCACGATTCTTCTGATTCAGTTCAAGCGCTTCAGACAGTCGCTGATCATCCTGCTTTCACTGCCGCTATCGGCAGCCGGAGCCATTTTCGGGCTGTTCATCATGAATCAGCCGGTTTCCTTTACGGGCATGCTTGGTATCATCAGTTTGATCGGTATCGTTGTCAATAACGCCATTGTCCTGATGGAATACATCAACATGAAAGACGGGAAGGCATGGACGTTGACCAGGCTGCGGTCAGCGCTTCAGTGGTCAGGTTCAGACCGATCATGCTATCCACGGTGACAACGGTGACCGGATTGCTGCCGCTGATGTTCAGTAACAGCGAGCTTTTCAAGCCCATGGCGGTAACGCTGGTTTTCGGGCTGATAGTCAGTACTTTTCTGACGCTTGTCTTTATCCCGCTGGCATACAGCGTCGTCTATCATAATGAAGATGCGACCTGATTTGAGATTAAACATGTCATTTGACGGCAAGTATGGTAGAATATGAATATATTGAAATCTATGGTTAAATAGGATATAGAATATATAGAAGAAATGGAAAGTTTTGAGGTGGGCGTATGATAACTGCTATTACATTCAATCCAGCGTTGGACAGAACCATCAAGGTTGAGACCATCGACTACGGTGAAGTGAACAGAGTCGGCAATTTCCGTGAGGATTTGGGCGGAAAAGGCGTGAACATGGGTCGCATTCTGGGTGGTTACGGTGTCGATGTGAAGCACATCATCTTTTTAGGAGAGGAAAACAGGCAGCAGGTCCTTGACTTCTTTGAAAAAGACAGGATGGCAGTGGAATATGTGCAGGTTCCGGGACATACCAGGACCAATATGAAGATTATGGAGACTGGCAAGAACATGACGACGGACATCAATGAATCGGGCCCGGTCGTGGAAGAAAAGGATATCAAAGAGGTGTTCGGCCTGATCGACAAGGCGGCAAAAGAGAGTAATTACCTTATCATGGGCGGATCCCTGGCAAAAGGGATGCCTGTGAATGCATACGGTCAGATTGCTGATAAGTACAAGAACGAGTGCAGGGTAGTCATCGATGCTGACGACGACATCCTTCTTGAAGGCCTGAAGGGCAGTCCGTTTTTGATCAAGCCCAATATCCATGAGCTGGAAAATGCCTTGGACAGGGAACTGAAAACTTATGAGGAAATTGTCGAGGCCGGACGTGAAATCATCAAGACGTACCGGGTGACTTATGTTCTCGTATCCATGGGCAAGGAAGGAAGCCTGCTGGTGACAGCTGAGCATGCCATTCGGGGTGAGGCGATTGAAACGGAAGTCGTGAGTACCGTCGGAGCAGGTGACTCCATGCTTGCTGGATTCGTTTTCGGACTGGAAAAAGAAATGAATCTGAAGCAGTGCGTTGCTTTGGGAACGGCGTGTTCGACACTGACCATATCCGCTGAAGGGTACCCGAGGCTGGAACTTGTTGAAGCCATGGACCTCTGCAGGAAGGCAGTTGTTTTTGATCTGGAGATGTAAGGACATTGTGAATGGTATGGCGGAGATGCTATGTGACTGATTCGTTGAAAAAATCCATGATGCCGGAGTTTCACTTGACACATACAAGAAAAAATACGGAATTCATCCGCAATTCAGAAAAAAATTCGGGGCGCAGACGAAATCATGTCTGGCGCCCTAATTATTTTGCCTGGATGTGGAAAATACTGGAAATATTTGGTGAAATCGCCAAATAATTGAAAAATTTCTCCCAGGTTGTATAATTAAAGTATAAATTAAACCTAGGAGTGATGTTATGGACCAAATGGATAAATCTATTCTCCTTCTTCTGGAAGAGAACGCCAGAATGACGGTATCCGAGATCAGCAGCAAGATCAACCTTTCGGTTTCTGCTGTGTCGGAACGTCTGAAGAAGTTGGAGAATACAGGTATCATTGAACAATATACGACAATCATCAATTCGAAGTATCTGAACAAGAACCTGACAGCATTCATGTCGATTGCGCTGGACGGGCCCCATTATGTCGAGAAGCTTCAGGAGTTTGTCGAGGCGGAGGATGAGATCCTCGAAGGTTACTATATTGCAGGTGAATTCGACTATATGATTAAGATCATTACTCAAGATACCGAATCACTGAAGTGCTGCTGGACCGCATAAAGGCATCAACGGAATCGGAAAAACCAAAACGACGGTGGCGCTTTCAAATATCAAAACCAAGCATTCGGTCATACCCAAATGATGGATGTGCCGGATTGATAAGCGGTATGGACGATGGATCTGTTAACGGATTTTGAATTGGAGAGGTGTTAGTATGATTATTGGTGTGCCAAAGGAAATAAAGAATAATGAGAACCGTGTGGCTTTGACGCCGGCAGGTGTCAGTGCCTAGTGAAAGCGGGTCATGTGGTCTACGTGGAAACGGATGCGGGAGCGGGCAGCGGTATCAGCAATGAAGAATACATTTCGGCGGGAGCGGTCATCCTCGAATCGAATGTGGAGGTGTTCAGGAAGGCGGATGCCATCGTCAAGGTCAAAGAACCTCTACAGGAAGAATACGACCTGTTCAAGGAAGGGCAGACACTGTTCACCTATCTTCATCTTGCTGCCAATCCCGAGCTGACAGAAATGCTGATGAACAAAAAAATCATAGGCATAGCCTATGAAACCGTACAGCTTCCCGATAGATCCTTGCCGCTGCTGCGTCCGATGAGTGAAGTGGCAGGCAGGATGTCGACGCAGATCGGGGCCAATCTCCTGCAGAAATACAATGGAGGAATGGGTGTGCTTCTTGGCGGCGTGCCCGGCGTACCGCCTGCCGATGTGGTCATCATAGGTGGTGGCATCGTCGGTATCAATGCTGCGAAAATGGCTGTCGGTCTTGGAGCGAGAGTAACCATGCTGGATATTGATGCCGAGCGGCTGGGATACCTTGATGATATCTTCAACGGTCGTGTGGAGACCCTTTACTCCAACGAGTACAATATCGCTGAGTCGGTCAGAAAGGCAGACCTCCTCATCGGAGCCGTCCTGATTCCGGGAGCGAAAGCGCCCCATCTGGTGACGGAAGACATGGTGGAAACCATGAAACCGGGCTCGGTAATCGTGGATGTCGCCATTGACCAGGGCGGTTCCATCGAGACGGTCGATCACGTGACGACCCATGACAATCCCTGTTATGAAAGGCATGGTGTCATTCATTATTCCGTTGCCAATATGCCTGGAGCGGTTCCGAGAACATCGACTTACGCCTTGACAGGGGTGACGCTCAAGTATCTTCTTGAGATTGCGAATAAAGGTCCGGTAAAGGCTATGCTTGAGAACAAGGATTTGATGCATGGGCTGAATACCTATAAGGGGTATTGTACCTATAAGCATGTGGCTGATGATCTTGGGGTTGCTTATATGAATCCTGAGTCTTTGCTGTGAATCCTCGGATAATGGGACGGTGCTGGGTGTTGCAGGAATTGATGTCGGGAAGAGGCTTTGCATCCAAGTCGGACTAGACGGGAAATGAGCACTCTTCCTAAATCTAACAAACCTCGCCTTGAATGTATGACATTATTTGGAATCGCCGAGCTTCGTGCAGGTGTTAGATTTGTCGAGGGAGATTTTCCTGCTGGAAAATCCTGGAATTAAACGGATTAGCACCCATTTCCCATCAAGTCCGACTAGGACGCAATCCAAAATCCCGTCATCAACACCTGCAACACCCGACACCTTTCGCCATCATCCTCAACTTAGGGGATAGCTTAAGATGTTGATATGAACTATATAATCAATCATCGTCTTCTATATATTGCTATTGAATTGCATATCAGTAGCCAAGCATAAAAAGTAGAACAAAACTGCAAGCTATCCACCAACCAGTGACGCAGCAAAATTGATGTGCAAAACTATATCTTGCAGCCCGAAACCGAAAATGCGGTTAGTGAAACTTAGGCGGAATTTCAAGGGGCTAGTACAGCCTTGGTGAAACTATAGTGAGGCGACAAGCTCCTTGAAAGGTCCGCCATAGCTTCACTTGCCGCATTTGACCCTTTCCGGTTACATACTATAGCCCCGACACATCAAAACTGCGAAGTCGTTTTCTTAAGCTGTCTCTTTCTGGCATATCCGGAGATCAGAAAACTCAAGGGTACCAGGAGAATCCCGATGATGATGGACGGCAAGGTTGTTAGCAGTGGCAGCGGTTGGTCGAGGAACCGGCGCAGTGCGGGAGTATCGATGAAAATCAGCAATGCCATCAGACCTGCCGGTATGATGAAGGGAAGGACAATCCATATGCGCTTCAATCCGTTCCACTGTCTGCTGGCAGCACGTTGCATGACAACCAGCAGCCAGGGAAGAAAGATGAAGGCAATCAGAGCGTAGGTCAGTACGATACCGATGTCCAGCGTTTCGGTTGATATGTTGGTCGGATTGAAACTACCGTTTCTTGCAACCTTGTAGACTTTTATGAAGAGAATATAGATGACAAAGTTACCGAGGGCATATCCAAAAAGGTACAAAGGTGACAACTGGCCACCGGAAGCCTGTATGAAGCCGTTCAGAAAGGCTTCCGAATCGGGACCGACTACATCGCTGATTGACCGCCCGTCACTGTTCGCGTGTTCAAGTATCTCAAGGATCATCTCCATGGTATACTTCTTGGAACTGCGTTTCATGGAGGACAGACCGATGGCTTCGTTGGCATCGATATAGAATCGTCGGTATTCCTCCGGCAACTCGCTGACGCGATGTTCTATCCTCTTCATGTTGAGATAGCTTACAGTGACTGCAATTGCTGCCAGCAGTACAACGAGGATGGCAATGACGGATATCATGCCCGATGCTTCTGGTTGACGGCAAACAAGATGACGACTTGAATGACAAGGATGACTGACAGTATGATGCTTGTCAATAGTCTGATACGCCCGCTTTTATTCATGCGAAACACCACCTTCCAATATGACATTGACGGTTCGTGAAATATCTTTCCAAAGTTTTCTGAATTCAGTAAGGTACTCAATACCTTTTGCATTAATAGTGAAATACTTGCGTCTCGGCCCCAGTTCCGATTTCCTTGATTCGCTGGCAACGTAACCTTTCTTCTCAAGGCGGATCAGCACAGGGTAGACGCTGCCTTCGTTCAGGTCACTGAAGCCGTAACTGTTCAATGCTTCGGTGATCACATAGCCGTAGGTTTCCTCACGGGATATGATTTCCAGTATGCAGCCTTCGAGCAAACCTTTCAATAGTTGGGCTTTATCCATTCTCGTCACCTCATATCTACTATACAATATAGAGTAGTATATCATCATTATAAACCCGCTACTCTATATTGTCAAGTAGTTAGGGTTTGGTATAGAAAAAAGCGTATGACGTTTGGGTGTCATGCGCTTCAAATTCTTAGATTAACTGTGTATGACGCGGTAATTGGGCAGCAAGCTTTGACAGCAGGGCATCATATTCATGAATAAGGGTTGTCCATCGGTATCTGACCGTCAGATGTGCATAACTCCTTTGACGTATGTCGCTGATGTGGGTAACCGCATGTTTCAGCTTAGCGTAGAGTTCTTCATTGTCTTTGTAGAACAGCTCCGGATGCGAGTCCATGTCATACAGGTCGGGGTATGTCAGGCGTTTGGGCAGCAACGGGTGACAACCATAGCCAATGGCTTCCATCACGCTGATTCCGAAAAAGTCATGGATGGATGTCACGGGGAGGATATCCGAGCACCTGAGCAGCGCGATATAATCGTCGTAGCCTTGAAAGCCTTCGGCGATGATATGTTCCCTGAGGGGTTCTATCCATTTGCTGTAGGCCTTCTGCGCTTTTGCATTTACCTCGCCTATCAGAGCCAGATTGAATGCAATGTCATCCGCTTGCAAACGCTGCAATGCCTTGAAGAAATCCACCGGATTCTTGTCGTGCTCAAGACGGTGATTCCAAAGGATCAATGGTTTACCGATCCTGTCGGTAGTTTCGGTGCTGAAAGGTACATCGATGCCGACCGATACATCTGTGTCGACCGGAGCGTCGATACCTATCGGCAGGATGTGGGATTTCGCCTGTAATCCGCCAAGGGTATCATGGGGATAATCGGGCATCTTGCCCAGGACATCCCTGATGCCTTTAAAAAGCTGTCCCGGTTGTACTTGGAGTTGAACAGCAGGAAATCGGCAGTAAGGGCGCTGGTGTAATTGGTCATGCCGTAGTGGACATCCCTCTTGTGTTTGATGTCATCGCAGTCCGTCTGCCATGGATAGGCAAACTGGTTTTCGTGAAAATAGATGCCGACAGGCGGATTGCCCAAGGCGGTCAGCTGTTTTCGAACCAGGGAGATGAAAACCGGTACATCCATCATATCTGTCGTGAGTATCAGGTCGAAGGGTTTTGGATGGTCTTCAAAAAGCTCCATGAATCTGTCGGCCATAGTAACGCTGCTGCCGTACATCCGCCATTTCCAGAATCTGCCTTCCATGGTCATAAGTTCAATGTGATGACAGGAATGCCTGGCAAACCGGTCAAGCCATGTCTTGTGTGAGCCGGAATAAAAGGGCTCGATAAAAAGTATTCTCATATTATGCCTCTCTTGGGATGGGATGCGGTTGAAATATAGAATAATCATATCATCTGTATCACTTCCGGGTCAATCCGAACTGAACTTGTGGTATAATAGACGGTGATTGGAAGAGAGGAGACCTGCATGGGATTTATACGTAGAAGACGGAAACTGTTTTCGGTCAAACGGGCAGGTGTGTATTCGGCGATGATCACAACATTGATTGTCGCCTTTTGGAACCAGCCTGTCTATCGGAGATATGAATTTCATACGGAAAAGATCAGCGGTGAAATCAGATTGGTCCATTTGAGCGATCTCCACAGCACGGAGTTCGGCGAGGATCAGAAGCTGCTGTTGAACATGATTGACAAGGCTGATCCTGACATGATCGTCATGACGGGGGATATGGTGGATGACATCCGATTCGAGCAGTGTGCCTTCGATCTGATCGGTGGGCTGGCGGAAAAGTATCCCTGTTACTTTGTAGCAGGGAACCATGAATACTGGCGTCATGACGTCAACTATGTCATCGACAGAATATCCGAGAGTGGTATTAAGGTATTGGACAGCATGGCCGAGAGTGTTGACTTTGGAGAGGATACATTTATCTTGGCCGGCATTGCGGATCCTGACAAGGAAAAGTTCACGCCGGAATCGGTCTACACGAGGAAAGCCCTTGAGCATCTCAGTCTGGATGAGATGTTGTCTGAGGATAAAGATGAACTGATGGTGCTGCTTGCCCACCGACCTGAGTATATGGAACTGTATGAAGAATACCCTATTGATTTGGTGCTTGCCGGCCATGCCCATGGAGGCCAGGTCAGGATACCTGGCCTGTTGAATGGCCTCTATGCACCAAACCAGGGATTTCTTCCCAAATACACCGGTGGTACTTATAGATGTGGAGAAATGACCATGATTGTGAACCGTGGATTGTCCCTTCGGCCAGTGGTTCCGAGGATATTCAATCCGCCGGAGGTGGTTATAGTGGATATAATAGGAGGTAAAGAATGAAAGCATGGATTGGAACAATAGCAAGAATGATGACAGTGTCGCTGACGGTATTCCTTCTTGGAATCGGGGTATATGCCGAAACGACAGATCCTGAAGTTCTTGACCGAATCAGAATCATGCAGGAGCTGGAAGAGGAGAAGAATGCCTTTAGGGGAATCAGGGAAAGGACATCGGAGCTTGATCGGGAAATAGCCCAGGCAAAAGACAGCATGGCGACACCGATTGATGTCATGATTGGAGGAAGGTTTCTGAAAACGGACGTGGATGCCATAGCCATCGCTGGCAGAACCTGTGTCCCCCTTCGTGCAGTGGTGGAGACATTCGGTCTTGGAGAAATCAGCTGGGATGCAGAAAGGTACAAGGCAGTCGTTGAAAGAGAGGGTCAGACCATTCAATTTCTGATCAACAAATCGGTCATTGTGGTGAATGGAGAAGCGATATCCGTAGATGCACCCACGGTTGTGGTGGATGGACGGACGTTGGTTGCGATCCGGCACATAAGCGAGATCCTGGGGTTTGATGTCGAATGGGATCCGGATTATTATGTGGTGTCCTTGAGCCATGAAGGCTATCAGGTGAATCAGGAAGGGCTTGAAGAACGGTTCTACAGTCTGGCTGAACTGAAGAACTTTTCGAAGCTTGTGATGAAGGAAGCGGGATATCAGGTCTATGAGACGAAACACGGTGTGGCCAGTGTGGTCATGAACCGCTATGACTCCAAACTCTACCCGGATACGATCGATGGTGTCATCTTTGACAGGGGTGGAGCTGTCCAGTTTCCGCCTGCACACAAATCAAGCTTTGAGCAAACCGTGCCCAACAGGGAGACGGTATTGGCTGTCAAGAAGGCGATTGGCGGAGAGAATTCTGTGGGGCCGTGCCTGTATTTCAATACATCACCCTTCAAAGGTCTGAAGATCTATAAAGTGGCTGACGGCGAATATTTCTGCTACTGATGAGGGGAATGCGCTTGAGGCGGTAATGTTTGGTAATTGTAAGAATTCTGTTCACGGAACATCATTTTCATCTGTTATACTGAGGTATATAAGATGGGATAGCTGTGGAGAGACAGGATAGAGAAAGTGATTGTGAGGTTAGATGATGTTTAATGTACTAGTATGTGATGATGATAAAGATATCGTAGAGGCGATTGCCACCTACCTGAAAATGGAAGGTTATAATCCCCTGAAGGCCTATGACGGAAATCAGGTGCTGGAAATACTTGAAAAGCGCGATGTCCATCTTTGCTGATGGATATCATGATGCCGAACCTCGATGGGATTGAGACGACAAGCAGAGTCAGAAAGACATATAATATACCGATTATCCTCATATCTGCCAAATCAGAAGATTTCGACAAGATCATGGGTCTCAGTTCGGAGCCGATGACTATGTGACCAAGCCATTCAATCCGTTGGAACTGATGGCCAGGGTCAAGTCCCAGCTTCGCAGGTATACCAATCTTGGCAGTATGGCGGTGGACGATCAGCTCCTCAAGTCAGGAGGACTGACCCTGAATCTGGATACCAAGGAAGTGAAGGTGGATGGCGAGGCCATCAATGTGACACCAACGGAATACAAGATCATCCATCTGCTGATCAAGCACCCCGGAAGGGTGTTTTCCATTCAGGAAATCTATGAAAACGTATGGAATGAAGATGCCATCGGTGCCGAGAACACTGTGGCGGTTCATATAAGAAGGATCCGGGAGAAACTGGAAATCAATCCTAAGGATCCCAAATATCTCAAGGTGGTGTGGGGCATTGGATATAAGATTGAAAAGTATTCCGTATAGCTTCACCGCCAAGGTCGTTGTTTTTATCTGTGTCCTGATCAGTCTTCTTATTCTTCTTGATTTCCAGTTATTGATAAGAGCGGATAACGAGGCATTTTTCAGCGGAGCCTTTTATGAAACGGAAGTGTTTCAGGAAAGTTACGTCAGACTGAGCCACAATGCAGTGGAAAAACATCTTGACCTGATCGATGAAGAGACCATCGATGCAACACGTACCGGACTCGACAAGAGTATCAGCCTCAACAGGCTGGGAACCATCGATGACAATCTGGGCAGAGCTCCGGCGTTCATGTATCTGCTGATCGACAAAGAAACCGGAGAAAAAATCACCAACACCGATGAGGAGTTGCTGGCATCGACGGAGATAACGGTAGAAGAGTATATCAAATCCTTCGAGACGGTTGTTCAATGGGATGAGTCAGGACTGTATTTCCCGGTGGGTAGTGTGATGAAAGATCAACCTTTTGTCTATCGCCACTACTATCCGTCATCACAGTTCAATTCGACCAATGTCACGGCATCGGATGTGGTTTACAGGCTGAGAAGCGGAGAATGGCTTTACTATACAGCTGTGGATTTTAATAAATTCGGCGATGATATCCTGTTCGGAAGCTCCTATTATCGCTTCATGGAGCAGAAAGGCAGAATGGCGAACTATATACCTATGTGGTGATGGGATTGGCAATCATCTTCCTGGGTGTCATTTATCTGGCCATTGTTACCGGAAGAAGGAGCAGCGACGAGGAACCGGAGCTTGCTATCATGGATCATCTGCCTCTGGAAATCCAAACAGCGATTGTCACCGTCGCATCAATACCATTATATGTATATTCGGATAGAGTCAATGTCGTTGCAGTGGACTATTATACGCGACTGGGACATGCTGGTCGTGGCGGGTTCTTTTTGGGCCTACTCATGCTGGAAGTCGTCTCCGTCATGCGTTTGGTCAAGACGCGTAAGATATTCAGCAATCCCCTTGTATTCAAGCTGCTGCACTGGATCAGAAGGATGCTTGCACTGGATTTCAACAATCAGCTCACCAAGGTGAAAGTGATATTTGTCATCGTCTGTTATGCGATTTTCAATCTCTTCATCTTCATCATCATCAGCCTGGATATTTCCGGATGGGTGTTCCTCTTGGCCCTATGGGCCTTTTTAGTCGTACACGCAGCTATTCTTGTTTATATGCTGACGATGATCGGCGATATTTCAAGTCTCGTAAGGGCTACAAAGCGGAGAGCTGAAGGTGATATTGAATTCCCGATTGACGAGAACAGCTATAAAATGGGGCTGAAGGATTTTGCTACGGATTTGAACAAGCTTCAAAGTGGGCTTCAGGTAGCCATTGAGGAAGCGGTCAAAGGGGAAAAACTCAAGACGGAGCTGATCACCAACGTTTCCCATGACCTGAAGAATCCCCTGACGTCCATTGTCACGTACATCGATCTATTGGACAAGACCTTTGAACGATACAATTACGGTGAGCTGACCCGTGAGGAGCAGCTGGAACTGGAAGAGACACTGAAGTCATATATCAGGGTGATCAACACCAAGAGTCACCGTCTGAACACGCTTATTGAGGACTTGGTATCAGCCAGCAAGGTAACGAGCGGAAACGTGGAAGTCCATCTGATGCATATCAATCTCATGCAGCTGATTTTGCAGAGCTATGGGAGAAAGAGGACAGGTTCAACGAAATGAATCTGCAGATGGTGATCAGACCGAAAGAGAAGGATGCCTTCTGGGCGCATGTGGATCCCAATCATATGTACAGGATATTTGACAACCTGCTCTCCAATATGATCAAGTACTCCCTTGAGGGAACAAGGGTCTTTGTCACCCTCTCCGAAGAAGCGGATGAGATTGTGGTAGAATTCAAGAACCTGTCGAACCACCCACTGGAATCGGAAGGTGCAAACCTGACTGGACGGTTCATCAGGGGAGATGCGGCAAGAAGCGGTGAAGGGAGCGGATTGGGTCTGTCCATAGTGGAGAGCTGGTGAATATACAGAACGGTCATCAGGAACTTGCCCTTGACGGTGACCTGTTCAAGTTTACCGTCTACGTTCCAAAAGGTGTCGAACCCGTCAGGGAACCGCTTTTGAAGGATGAGGATGAGGTGGTGGAGCATGATGAGATGGATTTTGAAGGAGAGACGGACATTGATATATAGGATGCTTGCTTTGCTGCTGCTGCTGTATATCCTATACCTCTGGCGTTTCAGGTTTGCAGTGGGCATGCTGCCGGTTTGGATAGGATTGTTTGCACTCAGCATCCTGTTTTCATTCAGGATAAGCCATGACTATCTGTTGGGGCTTGGCTGGTTCAGAGTCCTGTTCAATACGGGTGTGATTGTTTTTATCATCGTGGAAGCCATGATTGTTTATGCCGGATTTTCTACCACCGTTGAGGAAGAGAGCGATTATATCATCGTTCTTGGAGCGTCGGTGAAAGAGGAGACGATGAGCCTTACCCTCTATCACAGAGTGAAAAAGGCTTATGAGTATCTTCAGGTCCATGAAGATGCCAAAGCGGTTTTATCGGGAGGGCAGGGACCTGGAGAAGCGATCACCGAGGCTGAAGCCATGCGGCGTTACCTGGTGAGGAAAGGCATCGATGAATCCCGGTTGATTCTGGAAGAGCAGTCCACAAGTACAAAGGAGAATGTTGAATTTTCCTACGAACTGATCAATAAGGACACCGGTGCTGCCGGTGCGGATGACCAACGGATCATAATCATCTCAAGTCATTTCCATATCCTGCGTGGACAGATTATCGGCATGAAACAGGGATATGCACTGAAGGGAATAGGCGCATCGACGTTCATGCTTCTGGCGCCGAATTATTATCTGAGGGAGTTTTTCGGACTGTTTTTGGAGCTGGTCAGATAGGGGAAGATCTGAAAAAAGGATATCAAAAAAGAAGCGGAGGAACCGCTTCTTAGCTAATATTATAGCACATAAAAAAAGCCGAATTACAGGCTTTTTTTTATTGCGAAAAAAGCGTATAATTATATCTATTGGACATAACTAGTGAAGGTGAAAAGAATGAAATTGGATCAAAAGATTTGGGATTATGAAACAGAGAGACTGACACGGGTGATGAAAGAAATCATCGGCCAGTTGGCGGCCAATAAGGATAGAATAAAGGGACAGCGCGAATCCTTGAAGGAAATCAACAAGAACATGCTGTCCGAGTTCAAGTTTGAGACGGAATCCATGGTTGACCTGGAGGGCGCTGCCGTCATGCACCAATACCAGACGATGGGGCGCAATGTTGAAAATGCGATGGATTATCAGCTGCAGAGGAAGCATGCTTTGAAACGGCTTTACGAGAAGGCGTATTTTGCTAAGATTGAGTTTCATGAGGATGGAGAGGACGTTGAGGAGATCTACATCGGTTCCAGCTCGCTGGTGAAGGAAGGCGGGTTCGAGTATCTCGTCTATGACTGGAGAGCGCCGATCTGCAGTGTTTTCTATGACTATGAGAAGGGAAAGGTCAGCTACATAGCTCCGGGAGGAGAGATCCAGGGCGAACTGCTGAACAAGCGCCACTATAAGATCCACAACGGTGAGATCGAGTACATGTTCGATTCCAACATCAACATCATGGATGACATGCTGAAGGAGGCGTTGGCAAAAAGTGTCGATGACAAGATGAAGACCATCATCACCACCATCCAGCAGGAGCAGAACAAGGTCATCAGGGATGAATCCTCCGATGTCCTCGTGGTCAGCGGAAGCGCCGGGAGCGGAAAGACCTCAATCGCTCTGCACAGGATCGCATACCTGTTGTACCGCAACCGTGAAACGGTTCTTCCGAGTGACGTGCTGATTTTTACACCGAATGATATCTTCAGCGATTATATCTCCCATGTCCTTCCGGAACTCGGGGAGCAGAACGTGGACTCCATCACATTCAATGAATACATACAGGAGACGCTGGGTGTCTACCTGCCCGTCAGGGTTGACGAACACAGCTTCCTCTACGGTGAAACGAGGGAATCGGATGAAGAGGTGCCGGTAAGGCTGATCCCGTAGAAAACAAGATCCTCAAATGTTACTGGGAGGAAATCGAAAGTTACTATGATCAGATGGAGTATCTGCTGTCACCGGTCCATGATCAGGCCTACAGGGACCGGATCGAATCCATGACCAGAAAGTCCTCCGTTGAGTTTTTCGAGGCCTTTGACGTCTTCATACATAAGGTGGAGCGTCAGGACAGCAATTTTGAAGACCTCTACTACAAGGAACATCTACTGTTGTCGAAGGATGAAATTCTGAGCAGTTACCTCACTGCGCCGATGTCATCAAATGTACGTCCAGGCTGCTGCAGGTCAGAAGCCGTATGATGTCGAAAGTCAAGGAAATGAAGAAGATCGTCGCTTATAATTATGAGCGTAAGTTGATTGAGGCACCGGACTATTATACAAAGGCGGATATCAAAAGGAAGACGTTCAAGTATCTGAAGCGTCACTTCAAGCCGCTGCACAAAAGATTAAGGCCATGACTTCACTGGATCTTCTGGAATTGTATAACCGCTTTCTTGTAAGCATGAAGCTGGAGCCGCTTGACAAGACACTTGCATTCGAGGATGCCCTCTGTCTCATGTATATGAAGGGACGGTTGGATACGATCAAAGAGGTCAATAAAGTGAAATATCTGGTGATTGATGAGGCTCAGGATTATACGCTCCTGCACTATAAGATTATCGCACTGATTTTCGGCCACTGTAAATATACACTCCTAGGGGATCCGAACCAGGCCATACATCCCTATATATCTTCGAAAGTCAGCGGTGAGGTGGAGGATTTCCTCGGAGAGCGACCGAAACATATCCGCCTGACCAAGACCTACAGGTCGACGAGGCAAATCAGTGATTTTGCAACAGGATACTGCTTCAGGATATCAGCGCTGAGAACGTCTTAAGGGATGGGAAGTCCCCGGAAGTGGTTGAGGTCGGTACAGAGACCTTGTACAGCCATGTGGTCGGGAATGTGAAAGACTGTCTGGACAGGGGATACAGGTCCGTTGCCGTCATCGGCAAGACCAAGGAACACTGTGAGAGTATTTTGAAGGCATCAGCGCACTGGACAGCAAGGTGCAGGTGGGGCTGCTGAATAATGAGGAGCAGCTGTACAAGACAGGTGTCGTCGTCATACCGAGCTATCTTGCAAAAGGGTTGGAATTCGACACGGTACATGTGGTGACTGACGATACATGGACCTATGACCATGAGAGAGAGCGCCGCCTTTTCTACACCGTCTGTACAAGAGCGCTTCATGAATTGACCCTGTATCATACAGCGGATAGACCAGAACTGTTACCACAATGATGATTGTAACACCCTGTCGCTGCGGAAATGATACCGAAGGCAGGGTGTTTTATAGTTCTGTCTAATATTTCATGAAAACTATAAAGATTTTATTGGGATTTTACAGGATTTATTGCATAGCAGGGCCAAAAAGCTTATAATGGTATATATGATATAGTCTGATATGACTATATATTAACAATCTTTACTGACCTATCTGCATCAATTTAGACAGATCCGTTTTGACACAAGACAAGACATCAAGACCAACAGCGAAAAAGACTGAATGAAGGATATCGTGGCGATATCGGTGAGAAGGGCTTTTATGGAGCCTTATTTGGCGTTCGTAAAAGCTCGGTCTGCAACAGGTCTTGGATTACCGAGATTCGTTGAACGAAGGGAATCTGAAGACAAACCAATCACAGAAAGGACGGGTTTTATGGAGAAATTAATGGAGTTCATCAAGAAAAAAAGTCATATTGAGTATGATATGAACAGTATCGAGAAGTACATTCAAGGCGGTGACTTTGACGGCAGTCTGAAGAAAACTTGGGATGGTTTGAAGCGGAGCTCAAAGATGTTGAACGCGAAATCGCCCTGCTCAGCAATTCCGAAACCAAGGAAATTGAAGAGAAGAAATTACAGCTTATGGATGAAATCCGCGGTCATGAGGCTGAAATAGCCAAGCTTCAAAACCAGGTCAAGGAATTGGAGAAGATGGTGCTTACAAAAGGATAAACCAAAAGGAGGCCTATTATGGAGATAAAGACATCATGTAATTGGGATCAGATGCCTGAAGAGGAAAAGCTAAAGCTTGTGGATGAGGCCATCGAGGATTACGATTATAATGAGGATAACCTGATTCAGATTCTTCACATGGCACAGAACATATATGGATATCTGCCTATAGACCTGCAAAAACATATAGCGAATAAAATGAAACTACCCCTGTCGAAAGTCTCAGGGGTGGTTAGTTTCTATGCGCTGTTTACAAAGGAAAAGAAAGGCAAGTATGTCATCAAGGTATGTCTGGGGACTGCCTGTTATGTGCGGGGTGGCAAGAAAATATTGGCAAAATTCAAGAACCTTCTGGGTATTGAATTGGGAGAGACGACCGAGGATGGAATGTACTCCTTTGAACTAACCAGATGCATAGGCGCCTGCGGTCTTGCGCCTGCCATTTCCATCAATGACCAAGTGTACACCCAGGTGAATGCGGATAAGCTGCAGGATATCCTGGATGACTTGGAATAGAGGGGAGGCCGGAATATGATTAGAACATTTGAAGAACTGAACCAGGTGAAATTCAAACGGAATCAGATGCTTAGGAAGATGGACAAGATCATCAATGTCTGTTATGGGGCCGGATGCATTTCAACCAATTGTGAATCCATTTATCGTGAAGTGAATAAAGCGCTGAAGGACAATGGTCTGGAAGAGAAGGTAAAGGTCAATCAAACAGGCTGCATCGGCGCCTGTGATTTGGGACCTTCTATATATATACAGCCCGATGACATTTACTACTGCAAACTTTCTCCTGAAGACATTGACAGGATCATCCGCGAACACCTGGTGGAGGGGAATGTCGTCACAGAGAAATGCTATTTTGACCAAGTGAAGAACGAATACTTCGAACATATGAAAGATATCCCTTTCTTCTCCAAACAGCAGAAGCTGGTTCTGAAGAACTGTGGACTGATGGATTACCACAGCCTGGAGGCGTATATCGGTAATGACGGATATCACAGTCTCTACTATGTCATCAAGGAGAAGAAACCGGAAGATGTCGTCAAGGAGATCAGCGATTCAGGACTGCGCGGACGTGGTGGAGGTGGTTTCCCGACCGGTTTCAAATGGGAGCTCGGCGCAAAATCCGTCAGTGATGAGAAATACATCATCTGCAATGCGGATGAAGGTGATCCCGGGGCCTTTATGGACCGATGCCTGCTGGAAGGTGATCCCCATTCCATCATTGAGGGGATGGCCATAGGTGCCTATGCGATAGGAGCGGATAAAGGGATCATTTACATAAGAGCTGAATATCCACTCGCTGTGGACCGTTTGACGGATGCCATCAGTCAGGCGAGAGAGGAAGGGCTGCTTGGAGACAACATCTTCAACAGTGATTTCTCCTTTGATGTGGAGATTAGAATCGGTGCAGGAGCTTTCGTATGCGGTGAGGAAACCGCATTGATGAATTCGATTGAAGGCCGAAGGGGTGAGCCCAACCAGAAGCCGCCGTTCCCGACGGACAGCGGACTCTACGGCAAACCGACCGTCATCAATAATGTCGAGACCCTAGCCAACATACCGATGATCATACTGAACGGTACGGATTGGTTCAACCAGTTCGGTACCGAGAGATCCAAGGGCACGAAAGTGTTCGCCATCGCTGGAGCAGTCAGGAATTCAGGTATCGTTGAAGTGCCGATGGGAATAACCCTTGGCGACATCATCTTCGATATCGGAGGCGGCATCAAGAACAACAAGAAGTTCAAGGCAGCCCAAACAGGAGGACCTTCGGGAGGATGCCTGACCAATGAAGCTCTGAATACACCGGTCGATTATGATTCTCTGAAGGAAAAGGGTGCCATCATGGGATCGGGTGGCCTGATCATCATGGATGAAGACAACTGCATGGTGGATGTGGCCAAGTTCTTCATGGAATTCGTCCAGGACGAATCCTGCGGCAAATGTGTGCCGTGCCGTCTTGGTACGAAGCGGATGCTTGAGATTCTCGAGCGGATCACCATGGGCCTTGGAGAAGAAGGAGACATCGAAAAGCTGATTGATCTCGGTGAGAGCATCAAGACATCAGCCCTCTGCGGATTGGGACAGACTGCGCCGAATCCGGTGCTGAGTACCATCAAGTACTTCCGTGAGGAATATGAGGAACATATAAGAGACCAACGCTGCCGCGCTGGTGTTTGCACCGACCTGTTCCTGTCGCCTTGCCAGAATGCATGTCCGTCAGGGGTGAATGTACCCGGTTACCTGGCTCTGGTCAGCGAAGGCCGTGTCCTCGATGCCTATAACCTGATCAGGCGTGAGAATCCGATGCCGGGAGTCTGCGGCAGAATCTGCACTCACCCATGTGAGAGCAAATGTCAAAGGGCGATGCTGGATGAATCCCTTGCCATCGTCGATGTGAAGCGATACATCGCAGACAAGGTCTATGAGATGAACGAACCGTTCAGGACCATACAGTATCCGCCTACAGGTAAGAAGATAGCCATTATCGGAGCCGGGCCTTCAGGCTTGACCTGCGGCTATTATCTGGCGCAAACCGGTCATGATGTCACGGTGTACGATTCCAGACCACATGCCGGAGGCATACTCAGATACGGAATCCCCGAATACCGGTTGCCGAAGGACGTACTCCAGAAGGAAATCGATGTGATGAAGCAATCCGGCATGAACGTCATCCTGAATACCGAAATCGGCACGGATATCACATTCGATGAACTGAGGGAGCAAAACGATGCCATCTATATCGCGACCGGAACCCAGTACAGCAATGAGATAGGCGTCAAGGGAGAGCATCTTCGTGGTGTATACCATGGATTGGATTTCCTTAGGGATGTCACCATAGAAGAAGACGTCAATGTCGGTGAGAAAGTGGCTGTCATCGGTGGTGGAAGCACCGCCATGGATGCCGCAAGAACAGCGCTGCGCCTTGGTGCGAAGGAAGTCCATGTGCTGTACCGCCGTGAGGAAAAGGACATGCCTGCCGACCGCAGGGAAGTCGAAGAAGCCGTCGAGGAAGGTGTTTTTCTCCATGAACTCGTTGCACCGGTGGAAATCAGGGGCCATGGCAAAGTTCAATCCATCCGCATTGAGAATCTCGGTCAGGGACGGTTCGATTCATCAGGTCGAAGAAGGCCGGTGAAGGAAGTCGGCACCGAGTTTGTGATGGAAGTGGATATGGTTATTCCGGCAGTCAGTCAACACAGCGATCTGCCGTTCATCGACAAGGATGAAATCGAGATGACCGATTGGGGTACCTTTGTCGTCGAAGCGACGACTGGAATGACCAAGCTGCCTGGCGTATTTGCAGGCGGAGATGTGGTCAGGGGTCCTGATACCGCGATATGGGCCATTGCAGACGGCAAACGGGCTGCGGTTTCCATCGATAGGTATCTTGGAGGCACCGGAGAATTGAACAAAGGTGAAGAGATCGAGATTCCTAAAGCCGGGGACGAGGATTCTCCGGATGAGCATATGCGTTTCGAACGCCGCATGCTGAGTGCGGACGAACGCCGAGCCAACTTCAAGGAAGTCTCGAAAGGTTACCATAAACTGAATGCAATGGCTGAAGCGATGCGATGCCTGCGCTGTGACCGTAGATAGGAGGTGGAACATGGTATCTTTGACAATCAACAACAAGCAGATCCAATGTGATGAAGGATTAACCATCATTGAAGCGGCCAAGCAAAACGGTATCAACATACCAAGTTTCTGCTATCTCGAAGGCGTGCATCAAATCGGTTCATGCCGAATCTGTGTCGTGGAGGTGGAGGGTGCGAAGACTCTCCAGGCTTCCTGCATGGCAGAAGTAAGCGAAGGCATGGTTGTACGTACCAATACCGAGGAGGTCAGGAAGGCGAGAAGAGTGGTGTATGAGCTCATCATGAGCGACCATAACCAGAACTGCCTGATTTGTGACCGAAACGGAACCTGTGAGTTCCAAGCCCTTGGGGAGATTCTGCAGGTCAATGAAGAGAATCCATACGAAGGTGAAAAATCAAAACCATACGAGCTGGATGTATCCAATCCTTCGATCGAGAGGGATTTGTCCAAATGCATCCTGTGCAGACGGTGTGTGACCGTTTGCAATGAGGTGCAGGGTATCGGAATCCTCAATTCCCAGAACAGGGGATTCAAATCCTACGTGGGTCCTACGGAAGAGTTCGAACTGATGGACTTGAACTGCACCTTCTGCGGTCAATGTACGACAGTGTGCCCAACTGGAGCTTTGAAGGAGAAAAGCAGCATTCAAAATGTGTGGGAGGCCATCAACGATCCGGATATGAGAGTGGTGGTTCAAACCGCGCCAGCCGTAAGAGCTGCCCTAGGTGAGGAGTTCGGTTATGAACCTGGAACGCTCGTGACTGGCAAGATGGCGGCAGCGCTTAGAATGCTTGGATTTGACGATATTTTTGATACGAACTTCGCAGCTGACCTCACGATCCTGGAAGAGGGAACGGAGTTCCTTGGAAGGGTCAAGAAGCTTCTAGCAGGCGAGGAAGTCAGCATGCCGATGATTACCAGCTGCAGTCCGGGCTGGATCAAGTTCATCGAACACAACTTCCCTGAACAGTTGAGCCATCTGTCCACCTGCAAATCCCCGCATATGATGCTTGGGGCTTTGGCAAAAAGTTATTATTCTGAAAAGATGGGAATCGACAAGAAGGACATGTATGTGGTTTCCATCATGCCCTGCACGGCAAAGAAGTATGAAGTGACCAGGGAGGAAATGGCAGGAGATGTTGACGCTGTGCTGACAACCAGGGAACTGGGTAAGATGATCAAGGACGCAGGCATTGAATTCACCGTGCTTCAGAACGAAGATTTTGATACACCGTTCGGCCTGTCCTCAGGTGCGGCCGATATCTTCGGCACCACTGGCGGCGTTATGGAGGCGGCCATTCGGACGGTTTATGAAGTTGTCACAGGCGAAGATGTGCCGTTTGAGAACCTGCATGTCAAATCGGTCATGGGCCTTGAATCCATCAAGGAAGGCAGTCTGACCTTTGAAAAACCCTGCCTGAATACAAGGCGCTGGAAGGGCAGGAAGTGAAGTTCGCCGCAGCCAGCGGCCTTGCCAATGCCAGGGTGCTGATGGAACAGATCAGTGAGGGCACTTCTCCATACCTTTTCATTGAAATCATGGCCTGTCCGGGAGGCTGCCTCAGCGGCGGAGGTCAGCCAAGAATGACAACCCAGGAAGTCCGCATCAAAAGGATGAATGCCATCTACCGGGAGGACGAGAACAAGAAGCTTCGGAAGTCCCATAAGAATGAGGCGATCGGTAAGCTCTATGAGACCTTCCTGAAGGAGCCTAACGGGCATCTTTCGCATGAATTGCTACATACGCATTATGTGAAACGGGAATGATGATGATTTGAATGGGCGCTCGGGTGGTGGGGACGGTACCTGCTGCTGCAGGAATTGATGTCGGGCTGAGGCTGAACATCTAAGTTGCACTATCCGTGAATCTTGTACTGAACCTAAAGCTAAAAACCTTGCCTTGAATTTCTTGGCAAGGTTTTTTTCGCCGAGCTTCGTGCACGATTTAGCTTTGTTAGGGAATGTTTTCCTTCCGGAAAACAACCGAACGAACGGTTCAGCACAACATTCACGCCAAGTCCAGCTAAGATGTGATCCAAAATCCCGCCATCAACACCTGCAGCATACGGCACCTGTCGCCAGTAGCCTCATTACGGGAGACTGCTTCAGTATTGGCGAGCTTGTATGACTGGCTGGATGGGTAGATAAGAATGTGCTTGTTAATTGATTCATGAAATTCTCCTATAAACACAATAATTAGATAATGCGCACTTTCGGTGAAACAATAAAAACCCTTGCCAAATGATAGGCAAGGGTTTTCGATATGATTCATTACTTTGTAAGATCCTGAAGGATGTAAGCATACAACTCTTCAAGCGTCAAATCGTATTCATAGATGAAGGATGCGAGCTCCTCGCCCATATAGCGGAGATGCCAGGGTTCATAGTTATAACCGGTAATATCTGTCCGGTCTTCGTGATAGCGGATGATGAAACCGAATTCATGTGCATTTTCAGCCACCCAAATGCCTTCCTCCGTTTCGCCGAATTCGTATTCAAGTCTGAAACCTGTGTTTTGGCAGGTGATGTCCATAGCAAGACCGGTCTGGTGCTCGCTGTGACCTGGTCGGGCGCTGACTTTGTCGGCTTCCTCCTGGCCTCTGTTGTTGACCTTGTAGTTATACACCGAGGTTTGCCGGCTGTATGAACGGTATCCTGACAGAGCAAAAAGGTACAGGTTCTCTTCTTCAGCTGCGGCAAACATGGCCTCAAGGGCAGATGCGGCTTCGTCGCGTAGATTCCTCTTCTCGTTCTCTTCCTCGAAGGTGAAGCGGACTTCCGGCTCCCTGAGATTCTCCGGTATGTAATCAGCCGGTAAATGGTTCAGTTTGTTGGCCAGAACATAGAGTGAATCAGGTGCTGATACTTCCCCGATCTGGTGCAGAGTCATATTGTAGTCATAATGCATCAGGTGGTCGATCAGCAGCTGCAGTCTGGCATCGTCAAGGGGGATGTCCAGCTCAATGTCTTCAACACCGGAGAGGGTATCATGATAGCCGTTGATGTCTTCGGTTGTAACCGTGAAAGGTGTCTGGATGATGGATGGAACCGTCGTTTCCTCGGAACCGTTGATGTCTTCAGCGTCTGTTTCCGTATCACCGTTCAGTGTCGTGTCTTCGAGTGACGCATCGGTTGCATGGTTGTTTGAATTGCCCTGTGTGGCAGTGGAGCTGTCTCCGCAGCCGGCAAGCAGGAGTGTGATTGCCAGCAGCAACATCCATTTATTTGAAATCATTGTTTACCTCCATAAGTTAAGCTTCGTACTCAATTGTAGACTATCCGACTGTTTTTGGCAATGCTATTATGGTCATCTTCATAATAAAGTAAGAAAACCGATATTCTAATGAACCTTTAATCTTTTTAACAGACCAAGTTAACAATGGGTGCTTATAATAAGGGTATCAACAATCAAGAGATGTTTGTTAAAATGTGAGGTGAATTTGATGAATAAGAAGCTGTATCGTTCCACTTCGGACAAGATGTTTGCGGGTGTGTGCGGTGGTATAGGAGAGTATTTCAATATCGATTCCACACTGGTCAGACTGGCTGTCGTCCTGTTGACACTGGGAGCTTTCGGAGGCGGTGTCATCGCCTATATCATTGCTGCCATCGTCATTCCTGAAAAGCCTGAAGGTTATGAGTACGATGAGGAAGATGTGGAAGTATTCGATGAAAACGGCAATAAAGTAGATGTGGATCCGCAGTCAAGGCAAAAAAAAACTAAACAGATAATCGGCATCGGTCTTTTGGCCGTCGGCGGCATGATGTTGTTTGAGAACTTCTTCCATTGGTTCGATACAAGCGTTGTCTGGGCAGTGGGAATCATCGCTGTGGGTGTATATCTGCTGATGAAACGTGAAAGCGACCAGGATAATGACCGGGTCAATGATCAAGACTATGACCAAGCCGACAATCAGACCTATGAGCAAACCGACAATCAGACCGATGACCAAGCCGTCGATCAAGGCAATGAACAAGACAATGATTAAGAATGAAAATGAGCACACGGACGTATAGTATGTATTTACTATGGCGTGCCGATGTGCTTTTTCTTTGGCAGTTTGCAGTTGTCATGGATGCATATGTCTGCTAAACTGTAGTCAAAATTGATATCAGTGATCAGAACGGAGGATTTGTGCATGAAGATTTTGGCGGTTAACGGCAGCGGCAGGTCAATGGGGAATACGGCAGCGCTTTTGGAGGCATGCGGCAAAGTGATGCGGAGGATGTGGAGTTCGAGACGGCTCATTTGGCTGAGTACAGCTGAAGTCAGCGGACTGAAATACGCGATGGTCATCGGTGTCTGCGAGCAGGCGGGCGAGAGGGACATGGGCTTTACCGTCGATGCGATGTCCATGCCTCTAAAGGCCTTGGATTATCGGGTGACGTATGAAGTGAAAGTGCTCAATCTCTTCAAGGCGGGAGAAGCGGAAGAAAGTGACGAGGCCATAGATCGGTGAAGCAAGGTGCAGTGAAACTCTATAAAACCATTGCGCTGAAGCATAAGGTGAAGAAAAGTTTGCAGAAAAAGGGATAAAAATCTGAAATGTAGAAACGAAGAAGTATCATCGTTGAAGACGCATATGAAAAAGGATCAATCACCATATGGTATGGATTGATCCTTTTATTTTTACCTAGGAAAGTTCTCTACCGAAGAACTTCCCGGCTGGTCGTAACCTTCGGTTACTGCTCGCCTATGCAGCCTAGTCGACATTTGGAACAATCCGCCTAAGGCGGAACCGTGTGTGTGGAACACACACTTTTTCAGTCTTGGGGAGCGGCTTTGCGGTTGTCCGCCTGTAACTGCTGGATGACTTCCTCGAGGAAGATGAAGAAGACGGTTCTGGACTTTTCATATGCCTGAAGGTAACTGGGCTGTGATTCCTTTGAAAGCCAGAAGATCTTATCGCATTGGTCAAACAGGGAGGTATTGTATTCTTCCACGACCATCGCCACATCACAGCCTTTGCTCTTGGCATTGTGATACACCTTTTCAAAAGACTGATAGTTTCCTGTGACTGTGAGAATCACCAGCAGGGTATTTTCATCCACCATGGAAGTGACGGAGATCTGGTCTGAGACAGCCGTCACCATCTTGTTTGAGCATGTGCGCAGCCGGTACTCGAAGTATTGCGCGCATAAGAGGGATGGGCCATATCCGAAGAAGACAATCTTGTCGTGAGACCGTATCAGGTCAAGGAATTCGTCTCTCGTGGATGCATCGAAGCTGTCGATGAAGTTCCGGATTCTATCGAGCTCACCGGAACTTTCCTTCAAAGGAATGTCACCGCCGTAAAGAAAATCCAGATACTGCTTGAAATTGGAGAATCCGAGTTTCTTGACGAACTTGGATATCTTTGAGACTGAGCAGTCGCATAATTTGGCTGCGTGGGTGATTCTGAACCTGGGATTGTTCTTGGAATACTCCATGAGGGTCTCGTATATTTGGTTTTCCAGAGCGTTTAAATTACGTAAATCGACATTGATCATAACGGGCATTCTCCAATAATTGTTATAGTGGTTTCATTTACCTGATTTTAGCACTTGCATTTCTTTTTGTAAAGGAAAGAATAAAATGGTTTTTTGTTGAATATACACATAGTAATCGGATAATACTTGAATATCGTATGGAAAATTTTCCGAATGTAAAGATTTATTGGAATTTAAATAGAAAAATTTCCATATATTTCTTGACATTTCGACTGACCCTTCGTATAATGTGATTATGATCATACATGACCGAGAGGTTATGTGAAATAATCCGGTGATGCAAACGAAGATGAAATGGAATATGAATTATTAGGAGGCAAAAAGGTGAACAAAAGAACAGATTATTCAGTCATTGATGGAAATGTTGACGATCGAGCAAGTGAATACGGATCATGAAGACCTGTATGATGCATCTGCAGACAGATATAAGAAATACGCGAAAGCAAGAAAAGTATTGGATGTGCCGTTGCCGGTGGCTATCGTATATCCTAAGGACAATGAAGAAGTCAGTGAGTTGTTGAAGTTTTGCAACGAGAACCAGATCAATGTCATTCCGAGAGGCGGAAAGACGGCGACTGAGGGTGGTTTGGAGAACTGGAAAGAGACGACCATTGTTATCGATGCACTGCATCTGGACAAGATCATCAAAATTGACCCATACAACAGCCAAGCGACGGTTCAGGCAGGGGTGGCACTTCAGGATCTGGAAGATGAGCTTAGAAAAATCGGTTATACAACCGGACATTCACCTCAATCAAAGCCTGTCGCCAAGTATGGCGGATTGCTGGCAACGAGGAGTATCGGTCAGTTTTCAACGTTATATGGCGCTATAGAAGATATGGTAGTTGGTCTTGAATGTGTATTCCCGGACGGACATATTTCAAAGATCAAGAATGTATCCAGAAGGTCCGGTGGTCCGGATATCCGTCATATAGCTATCGGTAATGAAGGAACACTGTGCTACATCACCGAAGTGACTATCAAAATCTTCAAATTCTATCCTGAGAACAACAAGTTCTACGGTTACCTGGTGAAGGATGTTGAAACAGGTATAAGCGTACTTCGTGAAGTGATGGTGAATGGTTTCAGACCATCCGTTGCAAGAACTTATTCCGAAGAGGATGCGGCACAGCACTTCTACCATTTCTATGATAATAAATGCGTACTGATATTCATGGCAGAAGGACCTAAGGGCATCGTGAATGCAACAGGTGAAGCCATAGAGGAAGCCGTTGAAAAATTCAAGGACGGCATCGTCAAACAAGTGGACAGCAAGCTTATCGAAGATTGGTTCAATCACCTGAACTGGTCACAGCAAGACATCGATGATGAATTTGAAGGTATGATCGAAAATAATAGCCACGCAGGATTCACTACAGAGATTTCCGCTGACTGGGAGACTATTCCAAAGATCTACAATAATGTCATTGAAAGAGTCAGAAGCGAATTCCCGCGTGCTCATGACCTGACCATGTTGGGAGGACATTCATCACACAGTTACATCAACGGTACGAACATGTATTTCGTCTATAACTACGAAATCCAGTGTGCACCGGAAGATGAGATGGAAATCTACCACCATCCTATCCATCGTATTATCATCGAAGAGACGTTGAAACTGGGTGGTTCCATGTGTCACCACCATGGTATTGGCAAATACAGAAACGAATGGGCAAAGGAAGAACATGGTTCAGCATTCTATATGCTTGAGAAACTGAAAGAGACTTTTGACCCGAACGGCATCATGAATTTCGGTACGATCTATCCTCAGGAAGAGGGTATGAAATATATCTACAAAGAAGCGTTGAAGGAAAAATAATGAAAATAATCTGTATGGTGAAAATTGTACCTGATGTGGACAAGTTCAAATTTGATTTCGAACGCAATACCGTTGTTCGGGATAATGTCAGGATGATTCTGAATCCGGATGACGCCAGTGCAGTTGCCTTTGCCTTGAAAGCAAAGGCTGCTGTACCGGCAACGACAATCGAAATCGTTACGATGGCACCGGAGTCTGTTGTTCCTGTTGTTGAGGATCTGCTGAGAGTTGGAGTCGACAAGGCGACTTTGATTTCCGACAGGTGTTTTTCCGGAAGCGACAGCTACGCTACCAGCAAGGTTCTTGCGAGATATCTTGAAACGGTTGAGTTCGATTGCATCCTGACAGGTACGCATGCTATCGATGGTGATACTTCTCACGTTCCGGCTCAGATCGGTGAACTGCTTGATATCTGCCAGATGTCCAATGTGGTCAACATTGACGAGCTGCAGCTGGATACGTCCAAAGCGGTTTTCGCCGTCGACAGCGAACAGTCGATATCCGTATATGAAGTGGAACTTCCTGCTGTGCTGAGTCTCCAAAAGGAAAGCAACTACAAATTGCCATACATGAAACGTGAAGACATCAATAAAGATGTCAGAAACAGGTTAAATATTATTACGAACAGCGACCTGGCCTTTGAAGAGGGCGAGGTTGGACTGAAAGGTTCTCTGACGAAGGTGAACAGGACCTTTGTCAAGGAATATGAAAAAAGGGAAAAAGTCGTTGTCGGAAATGATGACGAAGGCATCGATGAGGTCTATGAGTTCCTGAAGAAAAAAGGATTTGTATGATATGAAGAAAACCCTGATTTACCTCGATGTTGAGAATCATAAAAATTCAATAGACCTTCTTGCAGTCGCAGGGCAGATCTTCAGCCATGTTGATAACGAGACTTTTGGTGTTGCCGTGAACCATGACTGCGTCGAAGCGCATGGGTTTTTCGATAAGATCATAAAGGTGGAGGATACCCATCTTCTTGAGCGTGACCCGATGATTGTGGCAAGTCTTCTTGAGGAACTTCATAACCGTCATCGTTTTGACTGCATACTGATTCCTGCGACTGTTTTCGGAAGAATGCTGGCACCGAGGCTTGCCATGAAACTGAAGGTGGGACTCGTGGCTGATGTCACAGCTATTTCTCATCACGGAGATGTTCTTGAAATGGTGAGACCGGCCTTTAGCGGCAAAATCATGGCAGGTATTGTCAAGACTGGCGATGGCCCCATCATGATGAGCGTCAGACAGAATGTCTTTTCCTATATGGAGGAAGCCGATAGGCAGACGCAGGTGCTTGATTATCGGCCGGCAACGCACCGGACAAGCAGACTGAAACTGATTGAAACCAGGGAAAAGGTGCAAACCTATGACATCAGGGAGAGCGAAGTGCTCGTCTCGGGTGGGGGAGGAACAGCCAGAAGTTTCCATAAGCTCGAATCCTTGGCGGATGTGCTTGACGGACAGGTGTCGGCAAGCAGAAAGATCATCGACAAAGGGATCGTATCCCGCAGCGTACAGGTTGGCCAGTCCGGCAAGACGGTCAGACCGAAACTGTACATGGCTCTTGGCATCAGCGGAGCGATTCAGCATGTGGAAGGTCTGAAAAATGTCGAGAACATCATTGCTGTCAATACAAACAGAAGCGCACCGATCTGTTCCCTGTCGGACATCGTCGTCGAAGGCGACGCCTCTGAATTCATTGACAAGATGGTGCAGAGAATTAGGGATGGAAAATAGAACCATAATTGCGAACAAAGTAAACGAATGGATGCATTGCACATGATTATCCATATTTTATTCACATAGGAGGAAAGGTATGAACGTTACAGATTTTAACATGGATTTCTTTTCACTGGAAGGCAAAAACGCGATTGTTACCGGGGGGGAACGGTGGCTTGGGTCAGGCTTTTTGCACAGCTCTTGCTAAAGCAGGTGCAAACGTCATGGTTGCAAGTATTGCAGATGATGACGGAACAACGAAGGAACTGGTTGAAGGATGTGGAGTGGAGTATAAGTTCGTTGAAGGTGACATCACTGCTGACGGCGAATGTAAGCGCATTGTTGATGACTGCGTCAATACATGGGGAAGCATTGATATCCTCGTCAACTGTGCCGGAATCAGCATCAATGTGGAGGATGTCACGAAATACACCCGCAAGGAATGGGACAAGATGGTTTCGGTCAATCTGACAGCCGCTTTTGAAATGATCCATGAATCCTGCAAGTATATGATCAAGCAGGAAAGCGGTAAGATCATCAATATCGGTTCATTGTACTCATTCCTCGGTGGACAGTGGTCACCTGCTTATGCAGCCACCAAGCATGGTATCGTTGGACTGACCAAATCCATGTGCGACGAGCTTGCCCAGTTCAACATTCAGGTCAATGCCATTGCACCGGGATATTACGCGACACCGCTGACAGAGAAGACCAGACAGGATGAAAAGCGCAATGCCGAAATCCTCTCTCATATTCCGGCCAACAGATTGGGGTTTTACGGCTGATCTTATGGGTGCGACGATATTCCTGTCAAGCGCAGCTTCCAACTACGTAAACGGTACTGTAGTAACCGTTGACGGCGGATATTTAATGAGATAGCACCATTTCGCATGGTGCCACAACAAGGAGAAGGTTATGGAAAATCAATATATTATTGCCATTGATGGCGGTACTCAAAGCACGAAGGTAGCCATCTTTGATATACAGGGAACGGAAATATGCTCGCATACGGTAAAACTCCGTGAAATCGAGCTGTTCGACAACGGGTGGGCGTTACATCCCGATGATGACTTGTGGGATAGCCTTAAATTCGCCTGCCATGAGATGTTCAAGAAGTTTCACGGCGACAAGAAGGATATCATAGGGTCGGATTGGGTTCCATCAGATGCTGCCGTGCACTGATCAAGGAAGACGGCAATCTCGCATCACCGGTGCAGAGCTGGATGGATATGCGTTTGTCGAAACCCTATGAACATGATGATGACGCAGTCAAATACGTGACGACTACTACAGGTTATCTGACTTACAGAATGACAGGTGAAACGAAGGATACAAGGTCCAACTATGTCGGTCCTTGGCCGATCGATCCGATGACGCTCAAATGGTATGAGGATAAGGAAACGTTCGATTCCTTTACAACACCCCGTGAAATGCTCTTTGATTTGGTTGACCCTTCATCAGTGCTCGGCAAAGTCAATGCGTTTGCCAGTGAAGCAACAGGTATACCTGAAGGATTGCCGGTGGTATCGACTTCCAACGACAAGGCGGTCGAAGGTCTTGGAGCTGGACTGGTCAATGACGGAACAGTACTGGTTTCACTTGGAACCTATATCACTTCGATGATGATCGGTGAGAAAAACGATCCGAATACGGTCAATTACTGGAGCAATCCGGGAGCCACACCGGGAGAGTATCTGTACGAAAGCAGCGGCATCCGTCGGGGTATGGCCACTGTTACATGGATCAAGGATCTGCTGGGCAGTGATATCGTCAATGAAGCGGCAAAGCACGATATGTCACCTGAAGGCTATCTGAATGTACTTGGCGCAGATGTACCTGTCGGCTGTGACGGACTCTATACCGTCCTCAACTGGTTGGCAAGACCGACTGTACAGCATGAACGCGGTATGATGATCGGCTTCAACGGTACCCACAAGGGTCCGCATATGTTCCGGTCGGTCCTTGAAGGCATCGCTATGACCATGAAGAACCACGCACAGGCGATGTGCGATGAGCGGGGCATAGAACTGACGAACATCGTTGTCAGCGGAGGAGGATCCAATGGAGAGCTCTTCATGCAGATCTTCGCGGATGTCTTTGGAGTTCCTGCACATAGAAACGTGGTGAACGGATCGGCCAGCATGGGGGCGGCCATCTGCGCTGCGCTGGCGCTTGGTGTCTATAAGGATAGACAGGAAGCCATCGACCATATGGTGCGAAGACGCGATACGTTCATGCCTATTCCGGAAAATGTTGAACTTTACAAGGAGATCAACGAACACGTTTACAAACATATCACAGCATACACTGATGAGCTGTTGAAAAATCCCATTCGATATTCAACGATTAATAGCCGGAAGCTATTCAAATAGATTCAGTATTACTAAGGTATAAAGGAGAACGAAATATGAAAGAAAGCACAAGAAAATGGATTACGGTTGCAGTCCTTGCAACAGCTGCAGGTATCATCTTTGAACTGCCTTACATGAGGTACACATTCTATGATCCACTTCGGGAAGGTCTTGGACTTTCGCATGAGCAATTTGGGGAACTCATGAGTTTCTACGGTACTTTGGCGTTTATCTTCTACCTGCCGGGGGGTTGGTTGGCAGATAGAATATCACACAAGTATCTTCTGGCTTTTTCAATGATAGGTACCGGTCTTGGTGGATTCTACCTATCCACATGGCCAAGTTTTGGTGGAGCAAGAGTCCTGTTCGCTTTTTGGGGAATCACTTCGATTTTCACATTCTGGTCAGTTATGTTGAAAGCGATCAGTATGCTTGGTGACAAGAGCGAACAAGGTAAGCTGTTCTCACTGACAGAAGGTGGAAGAGGAATCATCACTTCGGTAACGGCACTCATTGCAACCGCTATGATTGCACAGTTTGGCAGCAGCCCTGAGCAGTTCGTCGTCGTACTGTACCTGTACTCCATCATCTGCATCCTGACAGGCGTGACATGCCTTGCTTTCGTACCACATAACAGGATTCCTGGAGAGGAAAGAGAAAACGGCATGAATGTCGTCAAGGACATGATTGAAGTGGCGAAGATGCCCATCACATGGATGCTTGCAGTCTGCATCTTCGCGATATATACTGTATATACAACGTCCAGTTACTTCACACCATTCATGACGGAGGTGTTCGGAGTTTCCGCGGCAACAGCTGCTTTGGTGGCAACGTTCAAGAACCACTTGTTCAGACCGGTTTCAGGTGTTGTCGGCACATTCCTTACTGCAAAACGGGATCTTCCATACCGTCAATGAAGATCAGTGTTGCTTTCCTTGCAGTCCTGATAGGTATCACATTGGTGCTACCTGTATCTGTGGCATTCGTCTTTGCCATCAGTATCGTGATTGCACTGATCGGATTGATGACGTTTGTACTCAGAGGATTATACTTTGCTCCAGTTGGTGAGGTGGGAACGCCGAAGCGACTGTTGGGAGCCGCCATGGGACTTATCTCTACAATCGCGTTCACATCAGACATGTTCAACTTCAAGATTGTTGGAAGAATCCTCGACAACAATCCGGGCATCGCCGGCTACAAGATGGTATTCACTTATATCCTCGTACTGTTGGCTATCGCATTCGTTTCCTTGATCTTCCTCAAGAAAGCTTCGGACAGCACTGCCAAGCTGCATCAGACTTCAGATGAAATGCTGAACGAAACTGCATAATAGAACAAAAGTGTCGTTTAACGACACTGGTTTCGCCTTCGGCGAATTGTTCCGGATGTCGACTAGGTTGCATAGGCGAGCAGTAACCGAAGGTTACGACCAGCCGGAAATTGACTCGTTCAGAGCAATTTCCTAGTGAACAAGATAATAGGATTAAAGCGATTCCATTTGATTACATAATATCAACGGCAGAAGGTGGCCTGCATTCAGCGGGTCATCTGCTGTCGATATTTCGTGTTTTTGAGAATGGTACTATCAACTGTTTCCAGGGAGGTTTACATTTTGGATAATATGAAGAATACAGGAACCAAACAATCAACACTTTCACAACTCAGACCGTTTGTCTTTTCCCGGCATTCATACTGCTGGTGCTGACCATCGTTATAAGCTTCGTGAATTACGATGCATTCCTGAACATGACGACGGCAGCCAAGGATTTCATGGTTGTCGACATGGGATGGATGTTCAGCATCACAGGCATCATGTCGGTCATCGTCATGATCCTCGTGTATTTCTCGCCGATCGGCAAAGTCAGACTGGGCGGCAAGGATGCGAAGCCGATTCTCAAGAATCCTCATGGTTTGCCATCACCCTGTGCACGACGATCGCTGCGGGCATCTTGTTCTGGGGAACGGCTGAGCCGATGTGGCACCTTGTATATCCGCCGGAGTCACTGGGCATCGAGCCAATGTCAGCGGAAGCTGCAAAGTTTGCCATGGAACCATGTACCTCCACTGGACTTTCGTACCATATGCGATCTACGCAGTGCCGACCATCATGTTTGGGTTTGCCTATTATAATATGAAGCGCTCATTCAGTGTGGGATCACAGATATCACCGCTGATTTCCAGAAAGAATCAGAAGAAGCTGAATGGAGTCATCGATGCGGTTGTATTGTTCACGGTTGCAGCTGGAATCGGATCCTCCTTCGGTACTGCCGTCATGAATATGGGAGGCGGCATGAACGCCCTTTTCGGCATCGACAACACCAAATCCCTTTGGATCATGATCACCATTGTCGGAACCGCGGCTTTCATCATTTCCTCTGGAACAGGTCTGATGAAAGGAATCAGAATACTTTCAGACATCAACGTATACCTCTATTATGTCATCATTGCAGCACTGCTGATTCTTGGGCCGTCCGTATACTTCTTCAGTTTGGGCACTGAGGCTTTTGGCGGATTTGCGGACAACCTGTTCTCTAAAGCGCTGTTCACAGGTGCATCAGCGGGAGACACATGGGCTTCGGGCTGGACGATGTTCTATTGGTCCAACTGGATGGCGTGGGCGCCTGTAGCAGCAGTATTCCTTGCAAGAATCGCCTATGGTTATACGATCAAGGAAGTCGTCATGATGAACTTCGTGATCCCAAGTATCTTCAGTACGGTCTGGATGACAATCCTGTCCGGTACGACCATCAATTTCCAACTGACGGGGCGGGTGGATGTCATCGGTATCATGAACGAACAGGGATCCGGCGCAGCTGCTTATGCTGTGCTCGGTGAATTGCCTTTCGCGGGAGTGATTATCGGAATCTATCTGATTGCTGTCATGATATCTTTCATCACAGCGACGGACTCCACAACCAATGCCATGGCAAGTATCTGTACGACAGGTATCAGTGACGGAAGCAAGGAAGCACCACTCCTGATCAAGATTACCTGGGGTATCATCGTAGGTGCTGTATCCCTGATCTTCATCACGACACTCGGGCTGGACGGCATCAAGATGCTCTCGTATCTCGGCGGATTCCCGGCGCTGTTCCTGGGCATACTCAGTATCTTATCCCTGTTCATGATCATGAAGCGGCCGGAAAGATTCGATGTATTCAGCGGGGCTAAGGTAAAGGAAGAAGATGAGGAAGAAGGTGATGCCCTGATTCCAGAGCTGAAAGTTGAATTGAATGAAGAATAGAATGGATGAAGTTGATTTGGATGAGTAATGCGCTGCATGCATGCGTCATTATCATCCTGAAAGATATAAAGAGGCGCTGCCCGGCAAATGGATTTGCGGGCAGCGTCTCTTTATATACTATAAATCAGAAAGTTTCTCAACAGACCTTCAGTATCCTAACCGATCACATGTCCCATATTGTACATCCCAGTCTCCTGTTTTGCCAGGAAGATGGCTGCATTGATGGAACCGACTGCAAAAACATCCTTGGAGTGTGCCATATGATTGATTTCGACGATCTCATCCTGACCTGCGAAGATGACCTGATGCTCACCGACAATGGTGCCGCCGCGGACGGCGTGGATGCCGATTTCCTTCTTCTGACGCTTGACGCGTTCCTGGCTGCGGTCGAAGGTGTAGTTGTATTCGTTGTTCAGGGTTTCGTTGATGGAATCAGCGATGTAAAGGGCTGTTCCGCTCGGCGCATCTACTTTTTGGTTGTGGTGCTTTTCAACGATTTCGATATCGAAGTTCGCTGGAGCAAGAATCTCAGTCGCCTTCTGTACAAGGTTCACCAAGAGGTTGATGCCCAGTGACATGTTGGCGGAGAAGAGTACCGGTATCTTGGTGGCAGCTTCATTGACGGAGGTGATCTCCAGCTCGCTGAGGCCTGTCGTGCATACGACCACCGGCAAACCTTTGGCTACGGCTTCCTCAAGCATAGGCTCGACAGCCTGGGCGATGGAAAATCGATGACGACATCCGCCTCGACATCACATTCGGCCAGTGAGGTGAAGACCGGATAGTCAAAATGTCTTGTGGTGTTCAGATCGATGCCTGCAGCCATTGTGCAATCCGGGTGTTCCATCACAAGTTTTGAGATGGTATGGCCCATCTTGCCGTTGCAGCCATGCATGATAATTCGTGTCATAGTCATAAACTCCCTTCGCTTACTTCACGTCGAGACCTAGGTCGGTCATCGCAGCGCGAAGAATCTCGATGTTGGCAGGTGCCATGTCGTAAAGAGGGAGGCGGCAAGGACCCGCACCCAATCCCATCTGGTTCATGGCTTCCTTGATCGGAATCGGATTGGTTTCGATGAACAGGTTCTTCATCAGGTTGTGAAGCTTCATCGCAAGGGCCAGGCTCTCGTCAATCTTTCCGTCCATCCAGAGCTCCACGATATTGTGGGTTTCTTTTGGCAGCATATTCGCGATTACGGATACGACACCTTTACCGCCGACGCTCAGCAGCGGGATGATCTGGTCGTCATTTCCCGAATAGAGGTCAAGGTCGCCCTGGCAAAGCGCCATCATTTCGACGATGTGACCGATGTCGCCGCTGGCTTCCTTCATGGCGATGATGTTGTCGATCTTAATAAGTTCGGCGACAGTAGCAGGAGCGATCTTCATACCGGTCCTTGAAGGCACGTTGTACAGCATGATCGGAATGTCGACACTGTTGGCGATGGTGCCAAAGTGTGCGATAAGGCCTCTCTGCGTCGTTTTGTTGTAGTATGGAGACACCTGAAGCAGTCCGTCCGCACCAAGCTTTTCAGCAGCCTTGGAGAGAGCGATCCCGTGATGGGTGTCATTGCTGCCCGTTCCTGCGATGACAGGAACCCGTTTGTCAGTTGCCTCGACAGCTATCTTGATGCATTCAAGATGTTCTTCGTCGTTCAAAGTGGATGCCTCTCCGGTGGTTCCGCAGATGACAATGGAGTCGGTGCCTTCCTTGATCTGCCAGTCCACCAGTTCGTAGAGTTTTGAGTAGTTGACTGATCCGTCCTGATTGAATGGTGTAACGATAGCCACACCTGAGCCAGTAAATAATGCCATAGTAATCCTCCTTTGCCCTTTAGGCTGAAATCTCTCCAATATCGGTAGAATAAGTATTCAAAATATGAAAGTACAAAGTGGACAAGTCCACATCAACTCCCTAATCCCTCATTTATGAGGGACTTGGAAGCTTTGCCGCGCTGAATGTGGTCACGAAGTGACATCTTCATTACACATTCATGTGCTTCCATAGTGGAACGCTTTTATTTCATAGAAAATTCCGAAGGAATTTCCTGTGAAATAAAAAAACAGTCAGCGGATGCCGACTGTGTATGAACGATTCAATACAAGTAGCACTCCATATTCATCAAGAATATGACAGTCATACAGCTCTTAACTGAACAACCAGGTTATGCAACGTCAGGCATGCATCCCTTCGGCATTTTTCCCTTTCTCCCGGTTTCTTCGGTTCCTGCAACCTCCGTCGGGGTACTGATTAAAAATGCGCCTCTACACAATGATGGATTAAATTTTCAAAAAATATATACGCTATGTAGAATAGCATTTTACCCGACAGTTGTCAAGATAAAAATAGTGAAAATTTACGGTTTATCCACATTGGTCGTTTTCTGGGTTGCGAATCTGTGGAACAATCTATGAATAATATTTGAACAAAGCCAATAACACCAAGGGTTTGTGGGACTTGACCCTTCAGGTGCTTGAAAATATGCAAATTCAGAAGTTATCCACAGAATCCACACATGCTTGATACAATGACGATAAATGTTATGCCTGTATGGGTTGGCTACTGCATGTCCTTTTGCTGCTGCAGCTGCTTGGTCGCTTCGGATAAAATCCCCTTATTGTCCTTTTTTCATCCGGATAATTGACAATGCTGTAGAGGAACTGGATAGGTATCGTCTTTTGATTGAGGCTCAGGGGATGAAGCAGTAGATAGTTCTTCAGCTTGCTGACCAGTTCTTGGCATTTCAGAGCATCATACCCCGGCAGGATGACATGGAACTCGCTGCCTGAACTCTTGCATACGATACCGTCCTTATCGGCCAGGCGTTTCAGCCCGAATGCGAACTCGATCAGCAGTTTGTCACCGCATTCATAGCCTTCATAGGCATTGAGATGTTTCAGCTCATGTAGTTTGAAGGTGATCAGCGAGAGCGGGGTCTTTTGTTTTGTTGCACGGTTCAGTTTGTGGGTGAAAACATCGATGAAGTAACGGCGGTTGTATGTGCCGGTCAGATAATCATGATCCATGAAATAATTGGTTTTCTCCATGGAGTTGAACAGTTTCAGTACATTGATGACTTCAAAGGCGAACATTTCGATGATACGGCGATCCTCTTCGTTGTAGGCATCCTCAAAGCTGCTGTCGATGTTCAGCATGCCGTAAAGGGTATCGTCAACGATAAGCGGCGTGCTGAGAGAAGTCATCACATCTTCGGAATTGGCGCTGAGAATCACGTCGATATTCTCGTCATTCAGTCTCTTGCGGTCATACTCAAATGGATCGTGGATGACGATGGTATGCTCGATTTTACCTTTGCTTTCACGGTAGAGAAAGGACTGGTCCAACCTGAGATAAGTGGTCTTCAGCACGTTATAGTCGTATCCCTTTGCAGCAACAAAATGCAGGAGGTTGGTTTCAGGATCAAGGAGCATGATGGATCCCTTTTGGGAAGCAGGGATGGCCTTGATGGCGCTTTCAAGTATCAGCTGGTACAGGTCATGCCTGCTGCTGATGTTTACAGACTCCTGCATCAGTTCGAATAGGATCCGGTTGAGGTTGCCTTCTTTTTCGTATGTTTGAACCATACGCCGGTGTCTTCTGAAATAAAGGCCAATCGTGATGAGAATGAAAGCATACAACGCTGAAACCACAATGAACAGCGGAAGGATGTAACCATTCTGATATGTCGTTGCAATCCGGAAATATGCCCGGTCATCAGGATGATGAAAAATATGGAGATGCCGATTGTCGCCTGCATGAATCTGTCTTTTATCATGATGTACTCCTTAGGATTATTCAAGATAATTATAGCATATAATCACTTGATAATGTGACTGGAAACATATGTTGATTATAGAATTTTGATGGAAATAATATGATGCAGCAAAAAGCCAGGCATTCTGTGATCCTTGGATCTCCCGGAATGCCTGGCTGAATGAATCAATGATTGATTTACTGGTATTTTATTCTTGTCCGTATCTGTTTTTCCACTTCCTCTATCGAGACGCCTTTGCGTTTGGCATAGGATTCAACCTGGTCTTTTCCTATGTGGTACAGGTCGAAGTAGGAGGCCTGTTCGTCAGCGAAGTACAAGCCGCAGACACTGGCTCCCGGATTCATCATGTTGCTTTCGGTGAGAGTGATTCCGGTATGCTCCGTAGCCCTGAGCCAATCGAAAAGAGTGAGTTTCTCTGAATGGTCGATGAGGGATGGATAACCGAAAGCAGGTCGGATGCCGCGGTACTTGGCCTTAAGGAGATCCTCTTTGCAAAGGTGCTCGTCTTTGGCGTAACCCCACAAATCCTTTCGCACATCCAGATGGAGCTTTTCAGCGAAGGCTTCAGCCAGGCGGTCGGCAAGTACGCGGACCATCAGGCTGTGGTAATCATCGTTTTCAGCGTCGTATTCCTCAATGAGCTAGTCACGCCAAGTCCGGCCGTGACTGCGAACCCTCCGATATAATCAGCGGTGCCGGTCGCATCCTGCACCTCTTTGGACAGGATGTAATCAGCCAGTGAAACATGGTCGGAACCGGCCTTCTGTTGTCTGAAGTTGTAGAACGTGTATTCCTCACCCTCAGGGCAGACCACGATTTCATCACCCTTGGAATATGCCCTTTCGATGGAGACCACACCCTTGATGCTAAGTGCGTCTCTCCCTGAGAGGTCTCTCAGCAGATGAAGGGCATCGTCGTATAGGCGCTTGGCCTCTTCACCGATATCGGGGTCATCCAGGATTTCGGGGAACTTCTTGCGCATTTCCCAGGCGGTGAAGAAGAAGGTCCAGTCGATATATGGCAGAAGTTCTTCGATGGTGGCTTCAACGGTCATGGTTCCAGTGAAACTCGGTACGTGGATTCCGGGCGTTTCATTGGAACCTCCATTCACCGATGCAGCCATGCAGGCATCCTCATAGGAAATGAGCGGGCTGGCAAATTCCTTTGATACATTTGAAATTCTGTCGTATTCACCGTAGATATCCTTGATATAGATTGGATGGATATTCTTATCCAGCAGTGCCTTGGCACTTTCCACGCCTTTGGTTGCATCCATGGTATAGATGACCGGATGGCTGTAGTGTGGAACGATCTTAAGGGCAGTATGAAGCATGGATGTAGTGGCGCCGCCGATCATCAGCGGAATATCTAGGTTGCGGTCAGCCAGCATCTTGGCAATCGTGACCATCTCATCCAGTGAAGGGGTAATCAGTCCGCTCAGTCCGATGATGTCTACGTTTTCTGCAATGGCGGTTTCGATGATCTGTTCCGGAGGAACCATGATGCCAAGGTCGATGACCTCAAAATTGTTGCACTGCAGGACTACCGCGACGATGTTCTTGCCGATATCATGTACATCGCCCTTAACCGTCGCAAGCAGGATTTTACCAGCGGATGTCGTCGTTTTTTCACTGTTTTCAGCTTCTATGTGAGGCAGCAGGAAGGCAACGGCCTTCTTCATTACACGGGCGCTTTTGACCACTTGAGGAAGGAACATCTTTCCTTCACCGAACAGGTTGCCGACCACCTTCATGCCGTCCATCAAAGGGCCTTCAATGATGGAAATCGCATTTCCCAACTTGTCATGCGCTTCTGTCAGGTCTTCTTCGATATGGGATGTTATGCCTTTGATCAGCGACGTGCTCAGTCGCTTTTCAACGGAATCGGTTCTCCATAAATCAGCGGATGCGGCTTTGGTTTCTTTGCTTGCAACGATGGTTGCAGCGTATTCCAGCAAGTCATCTGTTGCAGACTCGCTGCGGTTGAAGATGACATCTTCAACTTTTGCGAGCAGTTTAGGGTCGATTTCGTCATAGATCTGAATCAAACCCGGATTCAGGATGGCCATGTCCAATCCAGCCTTGATGGCGTGATAGAGGAAAACGGAATGCATCGCTTCGCGAATGACATTGTTGCCCCTGAAAGAGAAAGACAGGTTACTGAGACCGCCGCTCGTCTTGGCGTGAGGCAGATTTTTCTTGATCCAGCGTACCGCTTCGATGAAGTCGATGGCATAGCTGTCGTGTTCACTGATACCAGTTGCGATGGCAAGGATGTTGACATCAAAGATGATGTCTGCAGGATTGAACCCGGTGCCATCCACCAACAGGTCATAGGCACGTTTGGCAATGCTGATCTTGCGCTCATAGGTGTCGGCCTGACCCTCTTCATCAAAGGCCATCACAACGGCGGCAGCCCCGTATCGTTTGATCAGACGGCCTTGGCGCAGGAATTCATCCTCGCCGTTTTTCAGGCTGATGGAGTTGACGATGGGTTTACCCTGAATGGATTTGAGGCCTTCTTCGATGATTTCCCATTTTGAGGAATCGATCATCATCGGTACACGGCTGATATCCGGCTCGGAAGCTATAAGTTTCAGGAAAGTAGCCATTTCGACTTCGCCGTCAAGTAAGCCGTCATCGAAATTCACATCGACGATCTGGGCTCCGTTTTCCACCTGATGGCGGGCGATTTCAAGGGCTTCTTCGTATTTTTTCTCACGGATGAGTCTCGCGAATTTCCTCGACCCTGCAACATTGGTCCGCTCTCCGATATTGACGAAATTCAGGCTCTTGTCTATTCGAAGGGGCTCGAGACCGGCAAGTACAGTAGCCGTATCCACAGCTGTAGGGATATGAGGAGCATAGTTCTGTACCATATCTGAAATGGCCTTGATATGGTCGGGAGTCGTACCGCAGCAGCCACCAACGATGTTGATTGAGGATGTACCAGCAAGCTCTTCGAGCAAGGATGCGGTTTCTTCCGGTAATTCGTCGTATTGACCCAATTGGTTCGGTAGGCCGGCATTCGGATGCACGCTGATAAAGGAATCCGTGAATTCCGCAAGCTGTTTCACATAAGGGATGAGATCCTTGGCTCCGAAGGCGCAGTTGAGGCCGAAGCTTAAGATGTTATCATTCTTTAGGGAGGTACAGAAGGCTTCCAGCGTCTGGCCTGATAGTGTCCGACCACTTTGGTCCGTGAGGGTTCCGGATAGCATGATCGGCATTTGAATGCCTTTATCGTCAAAGACTTCCTCGCAGGCCATGACAGCTGCTCTTGCATTGTGGGTGTCGAAGATGGTTTCAATCAGCAATAGGTCGACGCCACCATCGATCAGCCCGCTGATCTGCTCCACATAGGCGTCCTTTATGTCATCGAAGTGTACACTTCTAAACCCGGTTTCCACATCGGGTGACATGGAGAGGGTCTTGTTGGTGGGGCCGATGCTTCCGGCGACAAACCTGGGTTTGTCCGGATTGAGTCTTGTATAGTCATCGGCGCAGTGTCTCGCCAGTTTTGCGCCTTCAAAGTTGATCTCATAGGTCAGTTTCTGAGTCAGGTAATCGCTTTGGGAAATGGATGTTGCGTTAAAGGTGTTGGTTTCAATGATATCAGCACCTGCATCCAGGAAAGCGTTGTGTATCGATGCGATCACATCAGGCTGTGTCAGCACCAACAGATCGTTGTTGCCTTTAAGATTCATAGGGTGGTCCATAAAACGGGTGCCTCTAAAATCTTCTTCAGTAAGTTTCAGATTTTGGATCTGGGTACCCATTGCACCGTCGAGCACTAAAATGCGCTTGTTCATCAGTTCCTGTATCTTGTGCATCTTCACGACCTCCTTATCGTCTGAATTTATTGCCCATCAGGCAATTTGTTTTTTTACGGATTGTATTATATAATAAAACAATTATGTCTGAAAGGCAATGATAATCCATGTTTTATTTATAAAAGACACTATCTATATTATAATAGAGTTTAAGCTGTAAGAATACATGTTTTTAGGAAGGAACATCATGAGAGATAAGATTTTAAATAGAGAGTATGGTGTGCTGACGTATGGCATCACACCTCCCAAAGCCACAAATTCTGAAGAGAAGATACGTGAGATCGCTAAAATACAGGTGGAGAGGATCAGCAAATTGGATATTGATGCACTGATTATCTATGATGTGCAGGATGAGAGCGACCGTACGGATGATAAGCGACCGTTCGATTTCATTGAATTTGTTGATCCTTCACTGTATGCCAATGAGTATCTGAAGGACCTCGATGTGCCTAAAATCGTCTATCGCTGTGTCGGCAACTACGACAGGGATGATTTCAATGAATGGCTGGAAAGCGGCAAGGACGACTATTCGGTTTTTGTCGGAACCTCTTCCAGGAACCAAAAAGTCAAGATCACATTACACGAAGCCTATGAAGCGAGAAAGAACATCGCCGATGATATGCTGCTCGGTGGCGTAACCATACCGGAGCGTCATCTGGTCAAGCGTAACGAACATGAACGTCTTGAAGCGAAAGTCGCAAATGGCTGTGATTATTTCATTTCACAATGTGTCTATGATGTGGCGATCAGCAAGGCTTTCCTTAAGGATTATAAAGCCTACTTTGAGAAAAAGGGACTGCCGATCAAGCCGGTGATTTTCACACTGACACCCTGCGGTTCCAAGAATACCCTTTCCTTCATCAAATGGTTGGGTATCCGTGTTCCAAGTGGGTGGAGGAGGACCTTCTCCAGGCGGATGATATGCTGGCGCATTCCTTGAATCTCATCTCCTCCTTCTTTGTCGAATTGACGACTTTTGCGGAGAAACTTGGAGTACCGATCGGCTGCAATATCGAGAGCGTATCCATCCGCAAGGTGGAGATCAAAGCGACCATCGAACTGGCCAAGGAGATCAAGGGATATATAGACAGACATAAGAATCAATGTCAGTAGCATGAAGATTGAAAAGCCGCGGTATCGTGAGAAGATGACGATGCTGCGGCTTTTATTGAGTCGGCCACTTTGCTCTTTACTATGAAAGTTCTCTACCGAAGAACTTTCCGGCTGGTCGTAACCTTCGGTTACTGCTCGCCTATGCATCCTAGTCGACATTTTGAGCAATCCGCTGGAAGCGGAACCGAGTGTGTGAAACACACTCTTTGTTCTTACTGCTATGAATTTGAAGTTATATGTTGTATAATGGTAAGAGTTTGAGTAATTACAGGATTAATGGATTATACATAGAAGAAACAGTACGGGAATAGAGAACCGCGGAAAGAAGGAAATATGGAGAACAAATTCAGTGAATTAGGAGTTGCAGAACCGATTGTCAAGGCGATCGGTGAGATGGGATTTGATGTCCCGACAAAGGTGCAGGAGGAGTCGATACCGCATATCTTGAAGAATCAGGACCTGATTGTCATGTCCAAGACCGGCAGCGGCAAGACAGGAGCGTTTGGTATCCCGATCATTCAGAACATAGATAAGGATGAAAAGAAGATCCAGGGTCTGATTCTGACACCGACAAGGGAATTGGCGGTGCAGGTGGACAAGGAAATGGCCAAGATGTCCAAATACAAGGACATATCCACGACGGCTGTATATGGTCAGCATAATATCAGTACGGAGATCAAGGAAATCAATAAGGGCGTTTCCGTCATCACAGGTACACCAGGGCGTGTCTTTGACCATATCTCCCGAAAAACGATCAAGACCAAGGATATCCGTTTCCTCGTCCTGGATGAAGCGGATCGCATGCTTGACATGGGATTCTTCGACCAGGTGGTCCAGATCATCAAGACGCTGCCCAAAGAACGTGTGACCCTGCTCTTTTCGGCTACGATGCCGCCAGAAATCCAAAGGGTTTGCAAGGCTTATATGAAAGAGCCTGTGACGCTTGAATTGGGGTCCGATGTCAAGACTGTGGATACCATCACGCAGCTCTATTACCGGGTGGAACCCAGGGAAAAACGCACGCAGCTGAACAAACTGCTGAAAGTGGAACAGCCCGACAGTTGCATCATCTTCTGCAATACACGCACAGAAGTGGATTGGGTGACGAAGTTCTTTCAGAGGAAGGGATATGAAATCGGAGCCTCCATGGAGGAAACGCTCAGACCAGCAGAATGCGCACCATTGAGAAGTTCAAGAAGGGCAAATCTCAGATCATTGTCGCAACGGACGTTGCGGCCAGAGGTATCCATATCGATGACCTGAGTCTTGTCGTCAACTACGATGTCCCCGTGGAAAAAGACAGCTATGTCCACCGTATCGGCCGGACCGGACGTATCGGCAACGAAGGTAAGGCGATCACGTTGGTTACCGGTGATGATATATGGGATTTCTATGCTATTGAAGAGCATGTCGGAGCGCTGATTGAAGAGATGGAACTCCAACCGATGAATTGTCAGAGAATGCGAAGAGAAATCGGAGAGCGAGTGGACGAAGAAGCGTAAGGAGAATGCCAAGAGAATTGCGAAAGAGCAGTCGGGCAAGCCGGACAAGAAACCGCCGCACCATAAAGTGTCGACCAGGAATAAACCGCACCATCCTGCAAAATCCCATCGCAAGAATCAAAAGGGACATACGGCCGGGGCAACAGGCGGAGTCAAACAGGGTGCCGGGCAGCAAGGTGGAACACGACCTGCGGAGAAATCGGCAGCACATAAGGACTATACTTCAAAGGCAGCACAACCAAAGGCAGCACAACCAAAAGCAGTAGAACCAAAAGCAGTACCGCCAAAGGCCAAGAAACAGCCGGCCAAAGAGATTGATTATAGGGAAGAAGCAAGAAAACTGATGGAGCAGAGCAATGTCGAAAGAAAGCCATCTCTGAAGGACAGAATCAAGAAGATGTTCGGAGCCTGACAATCAGTGAAAAGATGAGATAAATATGATGAAATATGCAATAATGTTGAAACCAAACAGCAACATACCTTTTTTTGAAGAGCTGACAAGAATGTGCCAATATGAGGCAAAGATCATGTTCGACGCTATCGGAATCCGTGGAAAAGAGATGGAGGTCGTGCGTATCGGTAAAGGGTACTTCCTTGAATTCGATTCTGAGGAAGCTTTAAATGAAAGACAACTGGTCCACATCGGCCGGCTGTCTTTCTTCTATACCCTTTTTGAGATGAATGAAGACTGGATGAAACCGGTCGAATTCGAGGACGCTGCATACTTCACCGAGGATCTGAGTGTCCGTCTGAAATACACTGGAAAAACCAATGAGACTTTTACAAGGATGATGATGAATGTCGCTCTGTACTCAACGAAGCACTGGGACAGGGAACGCCTGGATATCCTCGATCCTGTCAGCGGAAAGGGCACAACGCTGTTCGAAGGCCTCGTCATGGGAGCGAATGTCTATGGAGCTGAAAAAAGCAAGACTTCGGTCAATGAGATGCAAAACTATCTGCTGAGATATCTGAAAGAAGGCAGATACAAGCATCAGCCAGAACCGGCAAGGCTCAAAGCAACGGCAAGACCATCGGTGAATCCGTCGAGATTCAGATGTACAGGACCAAGGAGGATTTCAAGAACAAGAATGGGGTCAGCCTGAAGGTCATGAGGGGCGACACCACCGATTGCCATCTTTTCTTCAGGAAGAATTCCATGGACCTGATCATCGGGGATCTGCCCTACGGTGTTCAGCACAAAGGCAAGAGCGGAGGAGAGAACGTCCGCAACCTGGAAGCGATGCTCGAGAAATCCTTCAAGTCATGGCATCAGGTCCTGAAAAAGGGCGGTGCCATCGGTCTTTCATGGAATACCTATACCAACAAGCGTCAGGACCTTGCGGCGCTGCTGGTGAAAAATGGGCTTACAGTGGTTGATTCTGAAGTTTACCTGGGATTTCAGCATAGGGTTTCTCAGGCGATCAATCGGGATATTATTGTCGCGCTGAAGTGAGTTCATAAAGTTTGATTATGTGAAGAAGATGGAGCGCTCGGGTGGTGGGACGGTACCTGCTGCTGCAGGAATTGATGTCGGGCTGAGGCTGAACATCCAAGCTGCACTAACCCTGAATCTTGCACAGAACCTAAAGCTAAAAACCTTGCCTTGAATTTCTTGGCAAGTTTTTTTTTTCGCCGAGCTTCGTGCACGATTTAGCTTTGTCAGGGAAAGTTTTCCTTCCGGAAACAACCGAACGAACGGTTCAGCACAACATTCACGCCAAGTGCAGCTAAGATGTGATCCAAAATCCCGCCATCAACACCTGCAGCATCCGGTACCTGTCGCCATCAACCTCGCTATACATGAGAGACATCAGTATCTGGCCAGCTTGAGAAACCGGCTTTTAGAATGTACTTCAGAATACAGTGAACATGAGATGTGTAGAATGCAAGAATGACGATGCGTGATACGGAAACAGTTCCGTTATCTAACATCATCATTTTTCGTATGTTCTGATCTATAGTTTATTCAAATCTGTAATTGTTAGAAGAACATAATGGTGACAACAGCCCCATCCAGCCGATCACTCAAGCTGGCTGACTACTGAAGCTGCCAACCTGGAAGCGAGGTGTGATGGCGACAGGTACAGAAGTTTTCAGGTGTTGACGGAGGACTTTTGGACTGCATCCTACTGTGACTTGGTCAGAATTTTGCGGTTCCACGTCTCGTTCAGTGGTTTTGCGGGGAAGCAAAACCTTCCCTGACACGCTCAAATCCTGCACGCGGCTCGGCGCTTTTCATCATTGCAGTACATACAAGGCAAGGTTTTGAGCGTAGTGGAACCGTGAAATTCTGAGTTAGTCAAAGTTGGATGTTAATCCTCTGTCCGATGTCAATGCCTGAAATCTTCTGCACCGTCCCCATGAAACCGAGCGCCCAATCATCTTCACAAAAGCAGACATTATTCACTTCCGGGGTGGCTGCATCAATACTCTGCCAACATGCATAACCGGTTGTAAGGATGAACTGAATCATGGAAATATAAAAAAACGACAATGAGAGAAGCTGTCATAATCAGTTACAGCTATCCATCATTGTCGTTCTGTGGTTCTATCATATAATTTATTATGAGATGCATTATTTATCTCTTGCAGATCCAATCACTCCAGCTACCTGGACCAAAAGACCGCCAACAAATCAAGCCGAATTTCGCGAGCGTGAGGATGATGGCGACAGGTGCCTGCGATTGCTGGCGTTGTCGGAAGCCAGTTAGATACTTAGCCTCTGCCGCCCGGCAATGTCAGCAATCGCAGGCGCCGTCCCATTATCCGAACAATTACTTCACTTTAATCATACAGTTCCTGATAATCCTAATCAATTCATCATAACCATTGGAGAATTGAAGCAGTGTCTTTGCGGTTGCGCCAAAGGTTTCAAATTCTTCCGGCTTCAACCGTCCGGCTCGTATGCTCTGACGAAATCCGGAATCTTCTCTTCCAGTTGCTTGATGTAGGATTCCTTCACAGGATTATCCATACGGTCTTCCACTGTGACAGTAGAGCCGTTGAAACGCTTTTGCCATTTGTATGGAATCGTTTGGGATACATCGCCGCCGATGAACTCGGACCAGTGCATATGGTTTCTGTATGCAGCTGAAAGGAGTTGGGTTCTGTAGCCTTTTTCCTTATAGATCTTATAAGCTTGTTTGAAGGCGGCAACGCCTGCCCATTCAAGACACTCGGGATCGACGATGATGTGGTCGCGGTCAACAACGGCCTTCATCCAGTCGTCGAGGCGGCCGACCATGATCGTACATACTGGATTCATGGTAGATATGTCAAGTCCTTCCGCTTCTCTGCGCTCGAGACCTCTCTCAACAGCCTCAGCGACAGCGAGGGCTTGTGGAACGGTAAAGCTTACGGTCGCATTGATGCTGACACCGTTGTAAGTGGCTTCTTCAAAGGCCTTGATGCCGGCAGCAGTTGCGGGCATTTTCACCTGCATGTTCGGAGCCAGGGTATCGAAATGGAGTGCTTGAGCCAGAAGCTTCTCAGCGTCCCTGTAGTATTTGGTATTGGTTTGAATGGAAATGCGGCCCTTCAGTCCGTTGTATTCATGGAAAATCGGTTCAAGAAGTTCTGCACCGGTGATGGCCATTTCCTCGTTGAGCTTCCATGCGATATCATCTTCTGTAGCAGTGGGCATATCCTTGATTAGTTCATAAATCCTGTCTTCATAGGATTCGAATTCCTTCTCAAGTACGTTCTTGACGATAACCGGATTGGTGGTTGCACCGACTGCGCCGCGCTGAATGGCGTAAGTCAGCTCAGGGATCGAACAGGAATCGTTCCAGTAATCGGTTTGGGTTGTTTGTGACATTTCGTGTAATGGACCTTTGTAATTGCTCATAAAACCTCCTCAAAATCATTCGATAAGTTCATTCGTTCAGATACTGATGAATGCAAAGAGTAAACGTTTACTCTAATACACTACATTGTATCAGATTTTTTGATTATTGCAATAGTCAGTTTTTTTATCAATTGTGCAGCAAGGTAAAGAATTTTCTTGAATGAGAGAGAAAACTTCATGAAAAGCTTTTCATGAACAGAGTGGAAGTAAAATATTGTAAAGAAAAAATTAAATATAAATGTAAAATATAGTCATTTGGAAAAAAGAGCAGCACAGAATTTTTTTTTCACAAATGAGACAGAACTTTGCGGTAGCGTAAAATATTACGCATAAATACAGAATATTACGCAATTGAAATTATGACGTTTTCGTTATATGATAATTGGAAGAATGCATACAGACGAGGAGATTTCCATGAATTTGATCACGATAGAAAATTTGAGTAAAAGCTATGGGGAAAAGGTGCTGTTGAATGATGTTTCCATGACGGTGAACGACGATGACAAAATCGGCATCATCGGTGTCAACGGTGCCGGCAAATCCACATTGCTTAAAATCATTCAGGGAATCGAGGATTATGATTCCGGTGAAGTGAAATATATGAAAGGGATACGGATCGAGTATTTGTCCCAGCAGCAGGAGTTTGATCCGGATGCGACTATCCTAGAGCAGGTGTTTAAAGGAGCTTCCAAGGAGATGGAGACCATCAGGGAGTACGAAAGGGTATTGGATGCGGTCGAAGACAATCCGGATGACGCCAATCTGCAGGAAGAGCTGATGGAATGGTCGTCGGTCATGAAGCAAATGGACCTGTGGGATTACGAGAGTCAAGTCAAAACCATCCTGACAAAACTGGGTATCCATCATTTTGAAAAGAAGGTGGGGGAACTATCCGGCGGTCAGAGAAAAGGGTTGCCCTTGCGACTGCGCTCGTATCCCCTTGCGATCTTCTGATTCTTGATGAGCCGACAAACCATATGGACAACAGCACCATCGACTGGCTTGAAGAGCTGCTCAAGAGCAGAAAAGGTGCGCTGTTGATGATAACACATGACCGTTATTTCCTTGACAGGGTTGTGAATAAGACGGTTGAAATCCATAAGGGCGGACTCTATACCTATATGGGAAACTACACGGAATTTGTCGAAAAAAAACTGGAGCGTCAGGAACTCGAGCAATCCATAGAACGCAAGAAACAGAACCTATACCGAAGGGAACTGGCCTGGATACGAAGAGGTGCAAGAGCAAGAAGCACAAAACAAAAAGCCAGGCTGCAGCGGTTCGATGAGCTGAAGGAGTCAAGGAGAAACCTGACTGAAGATGGGATGGAAATCACGGTGGGCAATACAAGGCTCGGCAAGAAGACCGTTGAAATCGAGAATGTATGTAAAAGCTTCGGTAGACTAAGGGTTGTCAGGGATTTCAGTCATATCCTGCTTCGTGATGACCGTATCGGTATCATCGGGGATAATGGGAAAGGCAAGTCGACGCTATTGAACATCATTGCAGGAAAACTGAATCCGGATGAAGGAAAGATGGATGTCGGACCTACGGTCAAGATCGGGTACTTCTCCCAGGAATCGGAAGATATGGAAGAAGCCCAGCGTGCCATCGATTATATCAAGGAGAGCGCTGAATTCATTACGACGTCGAACGGGGATTATGTCAGTGCGTCGAAATTCATGGAGACGTTCCTGTTCGACTCTGTCATGCAGTATACTTATATCCATCGCCTGTCAGGCGGGGAGAAGCGCAGGCTGTATCTGATGAAGGTTCTGATAGAGGAACCCAATGTGCTGATTCTCGACGAGCCTACCAATGACCTGGACATCGATACCCTGAAGGTTCTTGAGAGCTATATCGACTATTTTGAAGGAGCTGTCATCGTGGTATCCCATGACCGGTATTTTCTTGACCGTGTCAGCAGCAGGATATTCGCTTTGGAGATGACGGCGAAATAAAGGAATACATGGGCAACTATTCGGATTATCTGGAACAGGTAAAGGATGAGCCTATAGCAAACGGACGGCAGCCGTCAGTCGTTGACACGTCCGTGGAATCTGCTGGAAAAACGAAGCGGGGCAAGGTGAAGGCGGAAGTCAGGCGTCCCAAGTTGACCTTCAATGAGAGACGTGAGCTGGAAACCATCGATGATGAAATCGACAAGATGGAAAGGCGTCTTACGGAACTCGAATCCCTCATCGCAAACAGCACCTCGGATTATACCGCGCTTCAGGAATATATGGATGAAAACGAAATCCTGGAGCTGGAGCTCCTTGAAAAACTCGAGCGTCAGGAATACCTGACGGAAAAGGACCGTCTGAGCAAATCCTGACGCTTGTTCGTGAGAGTAGATTTCAATCGATTGTTTTGGCTTTTGAAATGAATCTATAGGGTTTGTTTCATGACAAATACCGGATATAGCCATAGGTCTTGACAGGTCTCGAAGACGCTGATGACGGCTATGATCATGAAGATGCCTCTGAATCCGATCAATGATGTGTAGTCGCTGTAGATGCTCATGTCCATTACGATGATGATGAACAGAACCAGGTTCAGGATTTCCAGAGCCAGGTCCATCAGTGCCAGGGACCTGGTTTTTCTGCCTGAGAACAGGGCCAGTATATGGTAAACGATTTCTCCGATGCACAGCAGTGTGACCATGAGAAGGTAAGTCGAAAACACTTCCATGTTGATGTGATGACCCAGCATGATACCACTGCGTTCGAAGCTGGTTTCCGCAAGCGGTATTAGGTGCGGTGCGAAGTTGATGATGATCAGGAAGAAGGTGAGGAAGATGATGGAGACGATGCTCTCGGCAGAGGATTCGACCTTCGGTGAGAGTTCGATCTCTTTCAGCTCATCAGGTGTCCAGTCGTCTTCCAGGTCCACGATTTCCTCTTTGTAGATTCTGGTGATTACAATGAAGATGATGGTCAATGTGCCTATGGCTGACAGCATGGCACCGGCAATCCTTCCGATGGCTGTCAGAAAACCGAGTCCCAGACTCGCTGCGGATATCGGGCCTGCAATCAGTTCCATGACATAGATGACGGTGAATGCGATGGAAAGGCCAAGCAGCATCATCTTGATGATGAAAAAATACAGGTCCGTGAAACCCGAACCGATGACAAAACGGTCGTTGCGATAACGGGCTGCCACCTTGCCGGGAGAACCGTATTCCGCTATGAAGGATTTGACCTCGTCGTCATTCGGTTCTTGACCGTATTTGACTTCCAGCTCGTCCAGTATCAGCGATTTCAGTTCCAGGCTGATCTCTTTTTTTGAATTATAGGGCAGTTTCCTGCTGATTGCATATATGTATTGATCGATTAACTTCATTGTTCGACCTCCTTTTCCAACATTTGTGTGATGGCAGCATTGGTTTTCTTCCATTCGATGGTTAGGTCCTGAAGGACTTCCTTGCCAAGCGGACTGATGTGATAGTATTTGCGTGGTCTGGATTCACTGGTATCCCATTCGCTTGCCAGAAGCTCTTGTTTTTCAAGACGTCTGAGCAGCGGATACAGGGTGTTCTGTTCTATATCGATGCCGGAATCATTCATGTTCTGTACAAGGGAATATCCGTATGTGGGTTTCTTGGTGCTGATCAGAACGCTGAGCACCAAGGTTCCTCTTTTCAATTCCTGTAAAAGGTTATCGATAATCTTTCGTTTGTCACCCATAAGATCACCTCCTGATTACATTATACTGTATAACACACACTATTGTCAAGAAAAGAATATAAAATGATGCACTATATAATTGCCGATGCAGTATCAATGCCTGTTCCATACAGGTTTGCAGGGTGAAAAAGAAAGTGGCGTTTTGAAAGATCTTCAGGTTTTGAAGGAGCTGCAGTGAACATCATAACTGTTTAGGACTATGATGAATGCAGTATAAGCATTCAATGAGTGACATGATCTTATTGTTTAAAGTGTTTTGTGAAATGATCTGTTGTTGCTCCATTGTGAACAGGTTGAACAAGAAAATGATGAACGGATGTTCAAAAACAGAGATTCTATAGACAAGTGTTCTATGGGTTGCTATAATGTCAACATCAACAAGACGTCTTTTGGAAAACATCAACCAGTATTGAAAGGGGTATTATATGCTCACGATTTTTTTGGGATTCATTGACAAGTTCTTAGGTCAACCACCACTTATGTTGGGTATCGTCGTATTCATCGTTACATGCTTTTGGGCAAGAAGTGGTACGATTCTTTGGCTGGCTTCATCAAAACCTATGTAGGTTTCAAGATTCTTCAGGTCGGTACCGGCGGGTTGGTAAAGACATTCAGACCAATCATTGACAGTCTTTCCGATCGTTACGGTATTGAAGCACTCGTTATCGATCCTTATTTCGGACAGACATCCGCAACTGAATACTTGAACTCCATCAACTCTTTGGCGTTCGTCGGCTATGTCATGATGATCGCCTTTGCGTTCAATATCATCTTGGTCATCTTCAGACATAAAACCAAGATTCGTACATTATTCATAACAGGACACATCATGTATCAACAGTCGGCGGTACTTCTTTGGGCGATGTACTATGTGATTGACGGTACTGGCAACAGAGTAACAACATTCATGATTGTTGTCATCGGTTTGTTGATGGGTACGTATTGGTCGGTCATGTCTAACCTGATCATCGAGCCTACGCAGGAAGTTACCAATGGTGCTGGATTTACGGTAGGTCACCAGCAGATGTTCGGTGCATGGCTTGCTTATAGAGTCGCTCATAAACTCGGTAACAAAGAGCACGACGTCAACCACATTGAAGCTCCGGGTTTCCTGTCCATTCTGAATGACAACGTTGTAGCCAACTCCCTGATCATGACGGTGTTCGTCGGTGCGATCATGGCGATCTTAGGAAAGATTCATTCGAGTACGCTGCGAACAAATACTACTTTGCTACATACATTTGGGAAACATGTGCATACTTTGCGGTTTACATCACGATCCTGTTGACAGGTGTTAGGATGTTCGTTGCCGAGTTGACTGCATCTTTCCAAGGTATCTCAGACAACTGCTCGACGGTGCCGTGCCTGCAGTTGACTGTGCGGTACCTTCGGTTTCTCGCCACAGGCTCCATCCTACGGATTCATCTTCGGCTTCTTCGGTCAGATGATTGCGATCTTCGCACTGGTAGCTATGGTTCACCTGTACTCATCATTGCAGGATTCATCTGTTTGTTCTTTGACAACGGAACTTTGGCAGTATTTGCCAACAAAGCCGGTGGACGTAGAGCTGCAGCCATCATTCCTTTCATTGCGGGTTTGATTCAGGTATTCGGTTCCGCTCTGGTACTGAACTTCCTGATCGGCCCTGAGCAGGTTATCGGATGGATGGGTATGTTTGACTGGGCGACCTTGTGGGCCGGTTCAGTAATTCTATCCAAGTACCTCGGGTATATCGTTCCTATAGTATTGATTCCGTTAATGCTTATCATTCCTCAACTCCAGTACAGAAGACATTCTGAAACATACTTCACAACGATGAGAGATGAATAAGAGTTATTCTTTTTGGCTGCCTTATTGATCGTAAGGCAGCCTATTTTTATCCGCGTGACGGCTGACATTGCACAGCAAGTGTTGGGTGAAATATTATTCTTGATAAACCGAAGCAAACAACAAAGTAACAAGAAGTGAACACTTGTTCAAAACATACCGATTTTATTGACAATTGTTCAGCAAGGGTTTATCATAGTTTTATGGGATATTCCCTCGTTTGTTGTGGGAAACAACGGATGATTTGACCGACATGAGAATGCGGAATAGTAAATAGCTGTGTAGAACATTCATTGGAAATCGGAGGAAAGAAAATGATTCAGGGATTTAAATTGACAGAAGATTACATTCGTTTTGAAGACGAGATCACGACATGGGAAGAAGCGGTACAGTTATCAGCAGAACCGCTGTTGAATGGTGGACAGATCAAGCAGTCCTATATCGACGGCATGATTGAATCGGTAAAAGAGCATGGACCATATATAGTCATTGCGCCGAATATCGCGTTGCCTCACGCGAGACCGGAAACCGGATCGGTGAAGATCGGCTACAGTGTCATGAAGTTGAATAAGCCGGTATCCTTTACAGAAGACGGAGCCAACGATGCTTCCCTGTTCATCGCACTTTCATGTGTTGATTCCGACACGCATCTTGAGATGCTCCAGTCCATCGTCATGATTCTATCTGACCAGGAAAAGCATGATGCGATTTTGCTGCAACCACCAAAGAGGAAATGTTGGCACTGTTCAACGTTTGATGACAATATTACCGACTGACCTGATTATATTGCTTCCATAAGTATGACCTGTAATTATAGAAGCAATCATATAAACACAGTAACCGGTATTTAAACAAATCAAATGGAATACCGTAGACAAGTTTGAAAAGGAAGGAACAAAACATGAGTAAAATAAGTGAAATAAACAAGAGAAAGCTGGATTCTCAGCACTTTCCCTGAGTGGGGCAACTGGTTGAATGAGGAAATCGAATCAACGGTGGTAAACCGGGAACGTTCTCCATGTGGTGGTTAGGATGTACGGGTATCTGGCTCAAGAGTGAAGGTGGAGCAAACCTATGCGTGGACCTTTGGGTGAAATCCGGAAAGAGAACCCATGGCAACGGACTGATGAAGGACCAGCATCAGCATCAGCGTATGATCGGATGTAAAGCGCTCCAGCCAAACCTCAGAAATGTGCCGGTTGTCATCGATCCTTTTAAGATCAAGGAAATCGATGCTGTGCTCTCAACTCATGACCACGGTGACCACATCGATGAGAACGTTGCAGCTGCCATCTGCCAGAACACAGATGCTTCTGTCAAATTTATCGGACCGAAAGCCTGCATAGCACTTTGGAAAAGCTGGGGAGTGCCGGAAGATCGCCTCGTTACATTGGTTCCGGGTGAATCATACAAGGTCAAGGATGTTGAAATCGTTGCGATGGAATCCTTCGACAGAACTGAGCTGGTAACTGCTCCAAAAGGTGTCGTTCTCAAAGACAAGATGCCACAGGAAATGGATGACCTTGCCCTTAACTACCTGTTCAAGACTCCGGGCGGAAACCTCTACCACAGTGGTGACTCACACTATTCAAACTACTTCGCCAAGCATGGCAATGACCATAAGATTGACGTAGCACTTGGTTCTTACGGTGAGAATCCAAGAGGTATGACGGATAAGCTGACTGCCGAAGGAATCCTTCGAATGGCTGAATGTCTCAGAACTGAAGTGGTTATTCCAATCCATCACGATATCTGGACCAACTTCATGGCTGATCCGCAGGACATCATGGTGATGTGGAACCGCAAGAAGGACCGTCTGCAGTACAAATTCAAGCCATATATCTGGCAGGTGGGCGGCAAATTCACATGGCCTGACAACAAGGACGATATGGAATACATGTATGACAGAGGATTCCATGACGCGTTTGCTATCGAGCCGGACCTTCCATTCAAGTCACTTCTGTAATATCGGTCAAAAATAGTACTAAATGAGCATAAAAAGCGGCGGAATTGATTGTTCCGCCGCATGTGACATATGTTATAATTGTATTAGAACATAAATTCAGCAGAAGTGGAACACCGTACCGATGTTCATTAATGGGATTGTTGTTTCGGTACAGGGCGTATATATAGAAGTCATCTATCAATGTGAAGTATAAATGTATTGGAGGAATGTGAAATGTTAAAAGTATTAGCTGCATGTGGTAACGGTATGGGTTCAAGTTTGATCATCAAGATGAAGATTGAAAAGGTGTTGAAGGACATGGGACTTGAGTGTGAAGTGCACCATGCGAGTGTTGGACAGGCTAAATCCGATGCACGCAACTTCGATCTCGTACTTGTATCAGAAGTGTTTGCCAAAGAGTTTGCCAATGCCGGTAACTGTAAGGTGGTTGGGTTGTTGAATCTCTTGTCAGAAGAGGAAATCAGGACAAAGGTAGACGCAGCCCTCAAATAAGAAGATGGAGTAAACATGTTTAGATTAGCAGACAATCCCATGGGGATTTACGAGAAAGCTATTCCGAACAAATTCGACTGGGCGGATAAAATTCGTATTGCGAAAGCGGCAGGTTATGAGTTCATCGAGATCTCGGTAGATGAAAGCGATGAACGCTTGAATCGCCTGTACTGGAGCAAGGAGCAACGGGATTATATCCGCCGGTTGTTGTTCGAAAATGATTTTTATATCAATTCAATGTGCCTGAGTGGGCACAGGAAGTACCCTTTTGGAAGTAAAGATGAAACTGTTCGACAAAAAGCCTTTGATATGATGGATAAGGCCATTGAGCTTGCCAAGGATTTGGGCATAAGGAATGTACAGCTTGCCGGTTACGATGTGTATTATGAGGATGCTGACGATGAAACCAAAGCGATGTTCATCGAAGGCCTCATTTACGCCACGAGGAAGGCTGCAAGCGCCAATGTCATGCTTTCCATCGAAATCATGGATACCGAGTTCATCGGGACCATAACCAGATGTATGGAGTATATCGATATTGTCAATTCACCATGGCTTCAGATCTATCCGGATTTCGGTAATCTGAGCAGATGGACCGAGTCGCCTGAAGATGAAATGGAACTTGGGATCAATCATATTGTAGCGATTCACTTGAAGGATACCAAGCCGGGAATCTTCAAATGCGTACCGTTCGGTGAAGGGACTGTGGAATTCGCCAAGCTTTTCAAAAAGATTGATGAATTGAAGTTCCAGGGACCTTTTGTTGTGGAAATGTGGGCGGACAATTCCGTTGACAATACGCTGGAAGACAGCATCAGACATATCGCTGATGCCAGGAAATGGTTAGTGGATAAGGCAGGAGAAAGGTTTGAACAATATGTCGGATAGATTGCAAGCATTGAAACAGGAAGTTTTGACGCCAACCTCGAATTGGTAAATCAGGGGCTGGTTATTTATACATGGGGCAACGTCAGTGGTATTGACCGTGAATCCGGGCTGGTTGTCATCAAACCTAGCGGTGTCGATTATGACACGATGACGGTTGAGGACATGGTTGTATTGGATCTTGACGGTAATCAGATAGAAGGAAAACTTCGCCCGTCTTCGGATGCACCTACCCATCTTGCCATGTACAGGGCCTATGAGGCCATCGGCAGCGTGGTGCATACCCATTCCGAATGGGCAACGCCATGGGCGCAGGCCGGTGCGAACATACCGTGCTACGGGACGACCCATGCGGATTATTTTTACGGTGAGATTTTATGTACGAGAGAGCTGAACTGTGAAGAAATCAAGAATGATTATGAGCTCAATACCGGATTGGTCATGATTGAAACACTGAAGGAGAATGGCAAGGCGCCGTTGGAACTGCCAGGCATGATCATCTTCAATCACGGTCCTTTCAGCTGGGGTGAAACACCTGCAAAAGCCGTACACAACGCCAAAGTAATGGAAGAAGTGGCTAAGATGGCCTACAGGACGGAGAGAATCAATCCGCGCATCACTCCTATCAGCCAGGATCTGCTAGACAAGCATTACCTGAGAAAACACGGGAAGAACGCCTATTACGGCCAAAAATAATGAAACGAGAGAGGTGACCTTTATGCTAGATAAGGAAGAACATCAACTGATCATTGATGCTTCGGTACTATATTACTTGGAAGGTAAGACTCAAAGTCAGATTGCCAAGGAGCTCTACTTATCCAGACCAAAAGTGTCTAGGTTGCTGAAGAAGCTCGAGAGCTGCAGATTGTGGATATCACCATTAACTATCAGAATGATGAACTGGAACGTCTGCAGGGAGAAGTCAGGCGTCTGTTCAATATACCGAATGTCGTCATTGCGAAGACCCTGACCGATGAGAAAGAAACGCTGAGGGAAGTGGGAAAAGCCGCAGCCAAGGAGCTTGGCATGTATCTTCGTGATGACATGACCCTGGGGATTTCCTGGGGGAAACATGTTAGGATGACATCGAGTTATCTCAAGAAACATGCCTTTTCAGGCATGCGAATAGTTGAACTTTTCGGTGCTATCAGTTATGATTTAAATCAGACGGATATGCTTAGTATAGGTAGAACCATATCTTCCAAGCTCAATGGAAAACTTTATCCATTGCCGTCGCCAATATATATCAACGACCCTATTGCGAGAAAAGCCATCATCGAGACGCCGCTGATACAGAGCACATTGCAGATGATCAAGGAATGCGACCTGATACTGTCTGGCATTGGAGCCATCGATAATGTTTCCCTACAGACCTTATGGGACACCTATGTGGAAACCGATATGAAGAATCAGATTGTCAGGAATGGCGGGGTAGGATTCCTGCTGGCCCATTTCTTCGACCGCAACGGTGAGTTCCTGGATGTGGAAGCGAACCGGTGTGTTGTCGGTATTGAGACGGAAACGATCAAGACAAAGAAGATCTTCGCAATCGCCTCCGGTCAGGATAAGGCGAAGGCTATTTTGGCAGCGCTTAGGGGTGGGTTGATTTCAACTTTGGTTTCCGATGAGGAAACTTTGAAACTTGTAATGAAAATGGCGTTACATGGATAGTATATACTGGAGATGGCGTTACATGGATTAAAAAAAGGAGAAGGAAGGTAAAAAGTATGATTAATGGAATCGGCGCAAGTGATGGAATCAGTATTGGAAAGATCTATAAGTATGCCCAGGTGGAGATTGTGATCGAAAAGGAAGCGGTGACGGATACCGTTTCTGAAGTTGACAAGTTCAATGCGGCTCTGAAGGTCAGTGAAACCGAACTTCAGGCCATCAAGGACAAGACGGAGAAGAACGTCGACGAAGAGACCGCCGCGATTTTCGGAGCGCACATCGAAATCCTCAATGACCCTGAGCTCAGCAGCGCGGTGACGTCGAAGATCAACGATGAGCATGTGAATGCTGATTATGCTTTGAAGGAAGTGGCGGATACCTTCGTTGCCATGTTCGAATCCATGGACAACGAGTATTTCAGGGAAGGGCTGCTGACATCAAGGATGTGACCAAACGTGTGCTCACCCACATCCAGGGTCTGGAGGCATCAAGCCTTGCGGAGATCAGCGAGGAAGTCATCGTCCTGGCCAAGGACCTGACCCCATCGGATACCGCTCAGCTGAACAAGGAGCTTGTGAAGGGCTTCATCACGGATATCGGC
>LQAG01000032.1_pt1 | contig 85610 bp, 117 predicted proteins | sample 1535801 | NCBI WGS metagenome assembly LQAG01 (sample SAMN04331584, study PRJNA305678) | bioreactor metagenome | isolation source: bioreactor_3 inoculated with Wadden Sea sediment 1st replicate of a... | place: Germany:Bremen
GGGTGCCTGATTATCGAGGATGGGTATCTCAGGCTGACTGATAAAGGGCGCGACTTGAGCAACCGGGTATTCAGTGAATTCCTGATCGATGAGGAATGAATCGTTAATAATCTTTTAATAATAAAATAAATGAAAAGTATTGACAAAAAGGGGTATTGATACTATTATATAAATGTAATTAGCACTCCATTATGGTGAGTGCTAACAAGGAAGGTGGTGAGGCCATGGAACTGAATGAGCGAAAACTCAGAATATTGAAAGCAATCATCAACGACTACTTTGAAACGGCCGAGCCTGTCGGATCAAGAACGCTATCGAGACATTATGATTTGGGTATCAGTCCTGCAACGATCCGAAATGAAATGAGCGACCTGGAGGAATTGGGATACATCATGCAGCCCCATACTTCATCGGGAAGAGTCCCTTCAGACAAGGGATACCGTTTTACGTGGATATGATGCTGCAGATTCAAAAAGCCGAATTCACCAAGCTTGTGTATATGGAAGAACTGAAGAACAGTGCCGCCAGGATCGAGGACCTTCTGAAGAACATCGGTCAGCATCTGGCTCAAGAGACGCATTATGCAACAATTGTCAGTTCGCCCCATTACAAGAAGAGCAAGATCAAGAATATCCAACTGATTGAAGTCGAGCAGAATGCCATTCTTGCAGTCATCGTCACTGACGCCAATGCAATCAAGGATTATTTGATCCGTCTTGAGCAGAGCATCAATCAGGAACTTCTCAGCAAGCTGGCCATTATCATCAATGATCAGCTGCATGGACTTACGCTCAATGATATCGCCCTGGATGTCATCAATCATATGAAGGATGCTTACAGCGGCGGAGAAGAAGTTGTCAGCAAGGTCATCGATGTTGTCTTCAAGACTATCCAGGAAGTGGATGAAACCGATGTATACACTTACGGTACGACCAACATATTGCAGTTTCCTGAGTTCAATGACATCAGCAAGGCATCGAACCTGATCAAGACTCTCGAAGCGAAAGATGTGCTGAAGGATATCGTCAATACAACCATCGAAAGCGACAACGGTAATGTGAAGATTGTCATCGGTGAGGAAAACGAACTCGAAGGTCTGAAGGACTGCAGTTTGATTACGACTTCCTACCATATTGGTGGTGAGAAAGTCGGCGCCATCGGAATCATCGGTCCGAAACGCATGGATTATGATAATACGGTTCAGAATCTGCGGTGTCTGATAAAGAGCGTCGATGAACTGTTGAATAAATTATAACGGAAATTTAGGAAAATGAGGCAATCAAATGAGTGAAAAAGTAACGAAAGAAGAAACGTCGAACGAAGAAGTGATTGAAGAAACGACAGCTGAAGAGACTGAAGCAGAAGCGACAACAGCTGAGGAAACAGCAACGGTCGAAACGGAAAGTGACATGACTGAAGAGGATGCCATTGAAGTGAATGCTGAAATAGTGGATGAGGCTGCGCTTGCGGCGGAGGCGATTGTCAAGGCAGAGGCTTCATTGAAGGAGAGTCAGGACAGATACCAACGTACGATGGCTGAATTTGACAACTTTAGGAAACGCACAGCCAGGGAAAAATCTCAAATGTATGAAAACGGAGCCAAGGAAGTGCTTGATAAGCTGCTGCCGATAGTAGACAACTTTGAAAGAGCCATCGACCATATCAGTGATGATGAAAGAGTCTGGCGATCACCCAAGGCGTTGAAATGATCTATAAGCAGCTGATGAGCACACTCTCAGAGCTTGGAGTGGAAGAAATCGAAGCGCTTCATCAGGAATTCGATCCCAATCTGCATCATGCAGTCAGTCATGAGGACAACGATGATTACGATGACAACATGGTTCAGGATGTTTTCCAAAAGGGCTACATGTATAAGGACACTGTCCTTAGATACAGTATGGTAAAAGTGGTCAACTGATAATCCAATCGGTTGCAAAAGATATAATAAAAAGATTTAGATGAGGTCAACAGTGTTTGACATTAAATGGAGGAATAAAAATGGCAAAAATTATTGGAATTGACTTAGGTACAACAAACTCATGTGTTTCCGTGATGGAAGGTGGAAAACCCGTAGTTATAGCAAATGCGGAAGGCGCAAGAACAACGCCTTCAGTTGTGGCATTCACGAAGAGTGGCGACCGTCTTGTTGGTGAGCCTGCAAAACGTCAGGCAATCACGAATCCGGACAAGACCGTGGTATCCATCAAAAGGGAAATGGGAACAGACCATAAGGTGGCTATCGATGATAAGAAATATTCTCCACAGGAAATTTCAGCAATGGTCCTTCAGAAGATGAAGGCGGATGCGGAAAGCTATCTCGGAGAAACTGTCAAGGAAGCAGTCATTACAGTGCCTGCATACTTCACGGACAGCCAGAGACAGGCGACTAAGGACGCTGGAAAAATCGCTGGTATGGAAGTAAGACGTATCATCAACGAGCCTACGGCTGCGGCACTTGCTTATGGTCTCGACAATGAGCATGAGCAAAGATCATGGTATATGACCTTGGTGGCGGAACATTCGACGTATCCATCATCGAAATCGGTGACGGCGTTCTTGAAGTTCTGGCTACAAGCGGTAATAATCACCTGGGTGGTGATGATTTTGACCAAAGGGTCATCGACTACCTTGTGAAAGAATTCAAGAATACAGAAGGGGTTGACCTTTCAGCTGACAAGATGGCCATGCAGCGACTTAAAGAGGGCGCAGAGAAGGCCAAGAAGGAACTTTCAAGCGCAACGACATCCAATATCAATCTTCCGTTCATCACGGCTACACAGGAAGGTCCGAAGCACTTGGATGTGACACTGACGAGAGCTAAATTCGATGAATTGACGCATGATTTGGTGCAGATGACAATGGGTCCGGTTGACCGTGCGATGTCGGATGCGGATCTTGACGCATCAGAAATCGATAAAGTATTGCTGGTGGGTGGTGCGACGAGAACCCCGTCTGTACAATCCGCAGTAACAAAAAGAATCGGCAAAGAGCCGTTTAAAGGCATCAATCCAGATGAGTGCGTAGCTGTAGGAGCAGCTATCCAAGGCGGTAAGCTTGCAGGTGATGCAGGTGCCGGCGATATCCTGCTGCTTGATGTAACTCCATTGTCACTCGGTCTTGAGACTTTGGGTGGCGTTGCTACAAAACTGATTGACAGAAACACGACCATTCCAACCAAGAAGAGCCAGATTTTCTCGACTGCCGAAGACAACCAGTCAGCTGTTGACATCCACGTTGTTCAAGGAGAGAGAGAGTTCGCAAGAGACAACAAGTCACTCGGACGCTTCAGACTTGACGGTATCCCCGCTGCCCGCCGCGGTGTTCCTCAAATCGAGGTTGCCTTTGACATTGATGCCAACGGTATCGTAACCGTTAAAGCGAAAGACCTTGGAACAGGTAAGGAGCAGCACATCACGATTACAGCAAGCACGAACCTGTCTGATGATGAAATCGACAGAGCTGTTGAAGAGGCAAAGGCGTTTGAGGCAGAAGACAAGAAGCGCAAGGAAGGCATCGACGCCAGAAATGAAGCCGACTCATTGGCGTTCCAGACTGAGAAATCCCTTGAGGAGATCGGTGACAAGATCGATGCTGCGGACAAATCCGACCTGGAAGCTGAACTTAAGAAACTGAAAGATGTTCTTGAGAAGACGAAAAAAAGTGAAGGCGAAATGCTGACTGAAGCTGAAGTTGATGAACTCAATACAGCTAAAGAGAGCCTGACCAAAGTATTCACTGAAGTATCACAAAAATTGTACCAGCAGGCAGGCGCACAGGGAGCACCTGGTGCGGAAGGCTTTGATCCTGGTGCAGGTGCCGGCTTCAATCAGGATCAACCTGAAGATGATGCGGCAGATGATGACGTTGTAGACGTGGATTTCACGGAAGAGTAATCTGACGTTTGACGATGAATAAAGTACAATCAATAACAGCTTGATTGATATATAGACAGACAAAAGGGGTGTGAACCCCTTTTGTCTCATGAAATGAAATAGGCGGTGTAATATGGCTGGAAAAAAAGATTTTTATGAAGTGCTTGGAGTATCCAAAGACGCTTCTGAGCAGGAAATAAAAAAAGCATATAGAAAATTGGCGAAGAAGTACCATCCGGATACCCATCAGGGTGATGATTCGGCAGCCCATCATTTCCGAGATGCTACTGAGGCATATGAAGTCCTTAGCGATAAGGAAAAACGTCAGCAGTATGACCAATTCGGACATGCGGCATTCGAGCAGGGCGGTCCGGGAGGACCAGGTGGATTCGGTGGTTTTGGCCAGGGCATGGATTTTGGAGATATGGGTGATATATTCGGTGACATGTTCGGTGATTTCTTTGGAGGCGGCTCAAGAAGAAGGGCAGATGACGGTCCGAGAAAAGGGGCTTCACTGAGGGCGTCGCTGGAGCTTGACTTTGAGGAGGCTGTATTTGGAACCGATAAGGATCTGAACATCACGGTCAGCGATCAATGCGATACCTGTCACGGCAGCGGCGCAAAGCCGGGTACCAGTCCGGAAACCTGTACACACTGCGGTGGTGCGGGTCAGGTAAGATACAACCAGCAGACCATCTTGGGAACGGTCAGCAGTGTCAGGACATGTCCTCACTGTCAGGGTTCAGGAAAGATGATCAAGGATAAATGTACAACCTGTTCCGGTTCGGGATATGTGAAGAAACGCAAGAAAATCAGTGTCAACATACCTGCTGGTATCGACAATGGGCAGACCATACGACTTAAAGGCAAGGGTGAGCCCGGTACCAATGGAGGTCCGAGAGGTGACATCCTGTTGACGATTTATGCAAGACCGCATAAGCTCTTTGAACGACAAGGCAATGACATCTATTACAAGATGAACATATCCATAGCGCAGGCGGCTTTGGGAGCGGATATCGAGGTTCCGACCCTGGATGGCAATGTGAAGTATCCCATCGAACCCGGCACCCAGACAGGTACGAGGTTCCGCTTGAGAGGCAAAGGTGTGCCGTATATCAACCATGCGAAGGCACGCGGTGACCAATATGTGGATGTGGTGATTTCGACTCCTAGGGATCTTACAGACCGTCAAAAGGAACTCTTCTTCGAATTGGCGGAAAGCTTCGGTGATGAGATTTCAGACAAAAGAAAAAGGCTTTTCGATAAGATGAAAGACGCATTTGAATAAAATGCGTTTTTCATGTGTTTCGGGGGATTTGCCATACCTCCGTTTCAGGAAAGAGAAGGTGCGAGATGAAATATAGAGAATTGAATCTGTCAGTAAAACGCGAAGCGGCTGATATCGTTTGTGCAATGCTGTATGATTATCCCATACAGGGTGTTGAGATAGAAGATGAGTATATCACCGGGCAGGAGCAGGAGGCCATGTTCGTTGATGCCATGGAAGTGGATAACGAGAAATCTGACGAAGTCGCATACGCTTCTATATATCCTATGAGGAAGACCTTGCAGGGATACTGAAGACATCGATGAAGAGCTGAGTAATATAGGCCGGAGGATTCCATTGGGAAGCCTGAAGCTATCCGCTGATGACTCGGATGATGCGGACTGGGCGCATAATTGGAAGGCGTTCTACAAGCCGTTTATGATTGGAGACAGGATACTTGTCCGTCCCATATGGGAGGATATAGACAGCATCGACGGCAGGAAGGCCGAGATCATCATCGATATAGATCCCGGAATGGCATTCGGTTCTGGAACCCACGAGACGACGTCCATGTGTGTCAGGGCGCTCGACAAGTATATTGGAGGCAATGAAACACTGATCGACCTCGGATGCGGAAGCGGAATCCTGGGGATAGCAGGCGCAAAACTTGGCATTCAATCGGGGATTCTGATAGATTTGGACCAGTCGGCCTGCAAGATTGCGAGTGAGAATGTTATCAGCAACGGTGTGGATGACAGATTGACCGTCATTCACGGTGACCTGCTGGACAAGGTCAGTGAACCGGTGGAAATGGTCGTTGCCAATATTTTTGCAGAGGTGATTATCGGTGTGTCGAAGGATGTGAAGGCGATCCTTCAGGATGGCGGGCTTTTCATTGCATCCGGAATCATCACAGAGAAGGAAGATGATGTGATAGCTGCTCTTGCCGGGAATGGCTTCTGCGTTCTGGAAGTGCTTCGTGAAGGCGGATGGGTGGCGATCATAGCCAAAAAGGAAATCATGTAGGTGTTTGAACAGACGGAGGTTGTCATGTATCATTTTTTTGTGGATTCCAGGCAGATCGGTGAGGAGTACATCGATGTCACCGGTGCGGATGTGAATCACATCAAGAACGTCTTGAGATTGGGTGTCGGTACCCATGTCATCCTGTGCGACAGGAAGGGGATGGATTACCATTGTGTCATTGACGCGTTGACTAACGAGGTGATTCGTTGTAAAATACTATCAAAAGGTAAATCCATGGCAGAGCTGCCTGTGGATGTTACGCTGATACAAGGTGCTCCAAAGCAGGACAAGATGGAACTCATTGTACAGAAGACCGTTGAACTTGGCGTCAATGCAATTATACCCATCATGATGAAACGGTCCATCGTGAAATATGATGGAAAAAAGGCCGCTAAGAAATTGACCCGATGGCAGTCCATTGCCGAATCTGCAGCGAAGCAGTCGAAACGTGGAATCATCCCTCAGGTGAATGAGATTAGGACCTTCAATGAACTATTGACAGAACTGAAGTATTTTGATAAGGTCATTGTTCCATATGAAAACGAACATGGTATGCAAGGCACCAGAGAGGTGCTTGGCAGTATTACAGCGAACGATAAGGTTGCAGTCGTCATAGGACCCGAAGGCGGATTTGATTCCGGAGAAATCGAGGCGCTGGTTGCCGCTGGTGGTGAGACGATCACACTGGGCAACAGGATCCTAAGGACGGAAACTGCAGGACTGGTCTGCTTAGCCATGATCGGTTACCAATTAGAGGAGGTCTAGACATGTCAGTCAGCGTACTAGTAGTGGATGATGCGGTTTTTATGAGAACCGTGTTGAAGAAGATATTGACGGAAGAAGGATACAACGTCATCGGTGAAGCCAGCAACGGCATCGAAGCCATAGACAAGGCAAGGGAACTCGAACCCGATATTGTCACCTTGGATATTACGATGCCTGAGATGGATGGTGTCACTGCCTTGCCTGAAATCCTGAAAGTCAGTCCGGGATCCAAAGTGGTCATCTGTTCAGCGATGGGACAGCAGCCGATGGTCGTGGAAGCGATCAAGAGCGGTGCGAAGGACTTCATTGTCAAACCGTTCCAGAAAGCAAGAGTGTTGCAGGCGATTGAGAACGTGGTCGGCAAGTAGCCGGCAGGAAAATGAGATTATGAATGTAGGTGGATTTTCCGCCTACATTTTTTACGGATAGGAATGTGAATGCTATGAGTATATATTTTGACCATGCTGCAACGACGCAGACGTGCAGCGAAGCGATAGAGGCTATGGTTGAGGCGGCAGGCCAGACATACGGCAATCCTTCAAGCCTTCATGGAAAAGGAATGGCAGCTGAAGACCGGATTGTCGATGCAAGAAAATTCTTCGCCAAGACTTTGGGTGTGACAGAAAAGGAAATCTTTTCACCTCCGGAGGGACAGAGAGCAACAACCTGGCGATTCAGGGTGTGGCAAGAGCCTACAGAAGAACAGGCATGCATGTCATTACCACTGAGATTGAACATCCTTCGGTGGGAAGTGTCTTTGCCAGCCTCGAAGAAGAAGGGTTTCGTGTGACTCGTCTGGGTGTCGACGATAAGGGGCATATTAAACCTGATGAACTTCGTGAGGCAATCGATAAAGAAACCATCCTCGTATCCATCATGCAGGTGAATAACGAAATCGGGACGGTTCAGGACATGAACCTGATCGGTAAGCTTGTCAAGGAAGCGAATCCGGGGCCTGCTTCATGTGGATGGCGTACAGGGATTCATGAAGTTGCCTTTGAATCTCAAAACAGCCGTATCGACCTGTATTCCGTCAGCAGCCACAAGATACATGGCCCCAAAGGTGTCGGAGCGCTCTATCTGCGCCATAACGTCAAAATCAAACCGCTGTTCTACGGCGGTTCACAGCAAAACGGTATTCGTCCGGGTACAGAAAACGTGCCGGGAATCTGCGGATTTCACAAGGCCGCCGTCCGGGCTTGTGAGCGATGGGAGAACGGCTATGTGAAGGCAATCGAACTGAAGAAGGCCCTTGTCGATAAGCTGAATGACAAACTGCCTGAATGGATGGTCAATTCGCCGGTCAGCACAGGTGTTTTTGAAGATGAAACAGCCAGTCCGTATATCGTCAGTATCCGTTCGGCGAGCATCAAGGGTGAGGTGATCCTGCATGCACTGGAAGACTATGGGTTTTATGTCTCGACCGGTTCTGCCTGCAGTTCGAAAAAGCTCAATATCAGCCATGTCCTGAAGGCAATCGGACTTAAGGATATTGAGAGCGACAGATCCATTCGCATCAGTTTCTGTGCAGATAATACGATAGATGAAATCGATGAATTTGTGAATGCACTTTGTCAGATAGACGCCATGTTCGGCAGATTCGTGAAGAGATAAAGAAGGAGTTGCTATGAAAAGATCTTTTTTGATTAAATATGGAGAACTGGCCCTTAAAGGCAAGAATAGATATCTTTTTGAGAACCGTCTGATGGATCAGATACGTCACAGAATCGATCCTTTGGGTGAATTCAAGGTGCAAAAGGAACAGGGACGTTTGTTTGTTGAACCTCTCGGGGAATTCGACGAGGAAGAGATACTCGGAGCCATCAGTGAAGTGTTCGGCATCTCCCATATCTGTCCGGTGGTCATGATCGACACCGACGACTTTGAAACCATAAAGGATACCGTGGTGGCGTTCATCAAAGAACAGTATACCGATTTGGATTTCACGTTCAAGGTGGAAGCACGGCGTGCCAATAAGAGCTATCCGATGAATTCCATGGAAATCTGCAGGGAAGTGGGAGCGCACATACTGGATAACTTCGAGACTCTGAAAGTGGATGTGAAGACTCCTGACGAAAGGGTATGGATTGAAATCAGGGATAGGACCTATATCTATTCGAGAGCCGTCAAAGGCCTTGGCGGCATGCCGGTAGGTTCCAATGGAAGGGCGATGTTGCTTCTTTCAGGCGGCATCGATTCGCCGGTTGCCGGATATATGGTCGCCAAACGTGGTGTTGCCATCGATGCGGTATATTTCCATTCCCATCCTTATACCAGTGAACGTGCGAAGCAAAAGGTCATAGACCTGGCAAAGATCATATCGAGGAAAGCCGGGCCGATCAGGCTTCATATCGTGCCGTTTACGGAAATACAGCTGGCCATTTACGAAAACTGTCCTCATGATCAGCTGACAATCATCATGCGGCGTATCATGATGACCATCGCAGAGGCGCATGCAGCGAGTGTAGGCGCACTGGCTCTGGTCACAGGAGAAGCGATAGGGCAGGTGGCAAGCCAGACCATCCAGAGCCTTGCAGCGACCAATGATGCTGCCACATTGCCGGTCTTCAGACCCCTTATAGGATTTGACAAGCAGGAAATCGTTGAGATCAGTGAGAAGATCGGTGCTTTTGAGACGTCCATTCTTCCCTATGAGGACTGCTGTACGGTATTCGTAGCCAAACACCCTGTGACGAAACCGAACCTCAAATACATCAGGAAATCCGAGGAAAAGCTGACAGATATCGATGCGATGGTCAAGAGGGCGGTCGATGACACCTATGTTATGAAAATCAAACCCGAAAGATAGAAATAAGCGTTTAAGCTTTTTTAGACAAATAAAAAACCACTATCTTTCGGATAGTGGTTTCATTCTTTGGATTAGCTGATGAAATCCTGAAGTGCGCTCGTCACTTCTTCAACGACTGATTCATCATGAATATTCAATTCGATTGGCTTGCTCAAATCGAGACTGAAGATTCCCATAATGGATTTTGCGTCAATTACGTAACGGCCTGAAACAAGGTCGAAGTCGGAGTCGTACTTGCTAATCAAATTAACAAAAGTCTTAACCTTATCAATTGAATTCAATGTAACTTGAATTGTTTTCATGTCATTACCTCCTTTTTATGCATTATTGTTCAGTTTGCTGAACTCTATCATAATATTAACATAGAGATACTGATTGTCAAGTTACAATTTTATGACTAATCGTAAACGCATGGAAAAGAAAGTAGGAGAAAAATGGATAGAGTTGCCTTTCATACACTTGGCTGCAAGGTGAATCAATACGAGACAGAAGCCATCGTTGAACAGTTCGTTGAATGTGGCTACCAGGTGGTGGATTTTGAAGAAAAGGCTGATATATATGTCATCAATACATGCACTGTGACGAACATCGCGGACAAGAAATCGAGGAAGATGCTGTCACGCGCGAAGAAAAAGAATGAAGATTCCGTTGTAGTCGCCGTGGGGTGCTATGTTCAAATCGCCCATGAACAGCTGGAGGAAATGCCGTATATCGATGTGCTGATCGGAAATACCCACAAGAATCAAGTGGTGGAGATCGTCGAGAAATTCATGGATACCAGACAAAGGGAGAGGACAATCGAGAATGTGCATAAGGACATAGCCTATGAGGAAATTCATATCCATTCACAGCATTCGAAGACAAGGTCTACCATCAAGATTCAGGATGGATGCAACCAGTACTGCACTTATTGTATCATTCCTTATACCCGAGGTGTCATCCGGTCAAGGCAACCGGAATCTGTCATCGATGAAGTGAAGCAGCTTTCAGGGAAGGGGTATAAGGAAATCATCCTGACAGGCATCCATTTGGGTTCATACGGCAAGGACCTTGATGGTGTCGAACTGATCGACTTGATCGAGGAACTGAACGATATTGAGGGGATTGACAGGATCCGCCTCGGATCCCTGGAACCGAACCTCATTACTGAGGAGCTCCTGGAAAGACTGGTGAAATGCAGCAAGGTGTGTGACCATTTTCACCTGTCCATGCAGAGTGGCTCTGATTCTGTTTTGAATCGCATGAAAAGAAGGTATGATACCGATACATATTACGCCAAAGTCGGAATGCTGCGCAGCTACTATGACAATCCAGCCATCACTACAGATATCATCGTCGGCTTTCCGATGGAAACGGAGCAGGAAGAAGAGGAAACCTTGGCATTCGTTGAGAAGGTTGCGTTCTCGGAAATCCATGTGTTCAAGTATTCCATAAGAGAAGGGACTGCGGCAGCCTCGATGAACCCCCAGGTGGATGGTAAAGTGAAGAATGCCAGATCCAAGAGGCTGACGGAACTTGGAGACAATCTCAAAGTTCAATATCTGAACAATCATATCGGCATGGAGATGGACGTCATAGTGGAAGAGGAACAGAAAATCGGCGGAGTCAACTATATGAGCGGTTATACCTGCAACTATATCAAAGTGTATGTGCCTGCTGTTTTGCAGGTGAATCAAGGCTCCCGAGTCAGGGTCAGGATGGAGCGGCTGCTGGAAGAAGGTATGTTGGGCGATATCGTGACGGCGGGTTGATTACAGTTTGATTAAATAGCATAAAAACCGTTGCTTTTTTTCGGTCTTTGTTATAATATGATGTAAGACGCATCATGCAACGATACAGATGAACACAAAGAGATAAAGATTGGGAGTGTTTCATATGGGGCTTAACAATACGCAGTTTTTCAAGAAACCCGGTAAAGAACCTGAAAATGAAGTCAAGAAGATCATGAAAGTCGTCTATGAGGCATTGAATGAAAAAGGCTACAATCCGATATACCAGATTGTAGGATACATATTGTCCGGAGACCCGACTTATATCACGGGGCACAACAATGCCAGAACGATGATCAGTCAGATTGAACGGGATGAACTGCTAGAAGAGCTTGTTAAGAATTATATCGATAAGAATATGTAATCTAAGGGCACACTGATAGGTGTGTCTTTCATATGTAACAGACATTATGCATGATGACAGGTATGAAAAGTGAGTGCTTATGAGAATAATGGGTTTGGATTACGGGACGAAAACCGTTGGTGTAGCCATCAGCGATCCATTGGGATGGACCGCCCAGGGCATTGAAACCATCAAGAGGCAGGATCCCAGAAATCTGATTGCTACGATAGAGAGAATCCGACAGTTGATTGAAGAGTATGAAATTGAACTGCTGGTTGTCGGATTACCCAAGAATATGAACAATACCGAAGGCGAACGGGTCAAGAGCACCATGTATTTCGTCAATCGCCTTAAAAAAGAACTGGAGATGGAGATTGTGACCTTTGATGAACGTCTTTCCACAGTATCAGCTGAGCGTATCCTGATTGAAGGTCAGGTCCGCAGGGAGAACCGGAAGGAACACGTGGATAAGGTTGCTGCATCCATCATTCTCCAGACTTACCTGGATTCCCAAAACTGAGAAAGGAAGGATACCGGTGAAAACAATACAATTTGTAGACGATGCGACAGGGGAAGAAATTGTTTTTGCAGTGCTGAGCGCTGTACAGTACAAGGAAGAGGGCTACATCCTCGTCATCGAGGAGAATGAAATCGATAACGATGAAGCGACGGCCTATGTCTTGAAAGCCACATACACAGAAGGTGAGGATATCATCTACGAGCTTGTGAGTGATGATGACCTGCTTGATATTGTTTTTCCAATGCTTGAGGAAAAAGTGGAAGATTTTGAATAATGGTAAAATTGACAAAATGAACACTATACTATATACTAATGATAATTATTATTAGTTGAATGGTCCGGATTGCTTCAATCCGTGCATCGATAGGAATGGTGAAGACAACATGAATACGAGATGTGAAGAATTCTACAGCAGATTGAAAGAAAACGGGTATAAACTGACATCCCAAAGAAAAAGTGGTGCTGAATGCGATGCTTGAACACTGCGACGAGCACCTGACGGTTGAAGAGATTTATCAGTTTGTCAAGGAGTCCAATCCCGAGATAGGCCTTGCGACTGTGTATAGAAATATACAATTACTGAACGAAATGAAGATCGTAGAGAAATTGAATCTTGATGACGGTTTCACCAGATATGAGTTGGCGAGCGAGGACGAGATGCATCGCCATCATCATTTGATATGTGAAAAGTGCGGAAAGGTGATTGAAGTCAAGGAGGACCTGATGGGGTCCATCGAGAAGAGCTTTAAAGAGACCTACGGTTTTGTCGTTCATGATCATCAGGCCAAGTTTTTGGTCTGTGCAAAGACTGTAACAATAATAATCAATGAGAAAATCAATGAATCTGCCTTTGATTATCCTTAATCGAAGGCTTTTATTACGGAGGTGTTTTCTTGAAGAAAACAAATGAAAAACTGAAAATTATTCCTTTAGGTGGAATGAACCAGGTAGGAATGAATATCACTTTGTTTGAATACAAGGATGATATTGTAGTAGTGGATTGCGGAATCGCTTTCCCGGAAGATGAGATGCTTGGGATTGACTTAGTCATTCCGGACGCGACTTATCTGAAGAACAATCTGAAGAAAGTCAAAGGAATCGTATTGACTCATGGTCATGAGGACCATATTGGAGCACTGCCATACATTCTTAAAGAAGTGAATGTGCCTGTCTACGGAAGCCGTTTGGCGATAGGACTGGTGGAGAACAAGCTCAAGGAACATGGCATGATGGGTGATACGACCAGGAAGAAAGTGTCAGCAGGACAAAAGGTGAAACTCGGGAAATTCACTGTTGAGTTCATTCGAACGAATCACTCCATCGCTGATGCACTGGCACTTGCCATCACTTCACCTGTGGGTACGATCGTGCATTCCGGCGACTTCAAGGTGGATTACACGCCAATTTATGGTAAGGCTATTGACCTGTCAAGGTTTGCGGAACTCGGAAGACAGGGTGTTCTTGCCCTGATGGCAGACAGCACCAATGCGGAGCGCAAAGGCTACACGATGTCTGAAAGCAGCGTCGGTAAATCCTTTGACGTGATCTTTGAGGAGAATAAGGGACGCAGGCTAATCGTTGCGACCTTTGCTTCCAATGTGGACCGTGTTCAGCAGGTTGTCAATGCGGCAAAACACCACAGAAGAAAAGTTATCGTACAGGGGCGTTCCATGGTCAATGTGGTGACGACTGCCATGGAACTCGGCTATATCAAGATGCCGAAGAATATGCTTACGGAGATCAATGATATCGGTAAGTATAAGGATGGCCAGATTGTTCTAGTGACGACAGGCAGCCAGGGTGAGCCGATGGCGGCGCTCTCAAGAATGGCGGCAGGTACGCATAGGAACATACAGATACAGGATGGTGACGTAGTCATCCTGAGTTCAAAACCGATTCCTGGAAATGAGAAGTATGTATCCAAAGTCATCAATGATCTGTATAGACGCGGAGCTGAAGTCATCTATGAAGATACCCATGTTTCAGGACATGCGTGTGAAGAGGAACTGAAGCTTCTGCATACCCTCGTGAAGCCGAAATATTTCATACCGGTGCATGGTGAGTACCGTCATCTAAAGAAGCACGCGGAACTGGCAGCGCATCTCGGGTTGGATAAGAAGAATATATTCATACTGGAAAACGGAGATGTACTGGAACTCGGAGAAAACGGCGGTGATATGGTGGATAGTGCGCCGTGTCAACCGTTGCTGGTTGACGGCCTTGGTGTCGGAGACGTTGGCAACATCGTCCTTCGTGACCGTCAGAAGCTGTCACAGGATGGACTGATTATCGTTGTGGTTACGATCAGGAAGGGTACGCTTGAAATTGTAGCGGGACCGGACATCGTATCCAGAGGATTCGTATATGTCAGAGAATCCAGCGATATCATGGATGAGGCCAGAAACGTTGTTGTGAAATCACTGAAAAGGTGCAAGAATAGCAACATCAGAGGATGGTCAAAAATCAAGAATGAAATGCGTCAGGACCTTAGGGAACATCTGTGGCAGCAGATGAAAAGGAATCCGATGATACTTCCTGTTATCATGGAAGTGAATTAGTCATTATTTTGTACGGAAGTCTTAATGGATAATTAATCTGAAACTGCCTTGCTTCGGTTGAAATTCCGGCGATAATGATGTAAAATAGTGACGGACAACAAGAAAAGCGGCTTCGCCGCACTTTTGCCTTGGCAAAATTTCGTTGTGTGGAAGGAAAGTATCATTGACAGAAAATGTGATGTTTCTGGACATTTTCTTAAATTGAATAACTTTCCTATAACAGAACAAAGAGTGTGTTTCGCACACTCGGTTCCGCCTTCGGCGGATTGTTTAGTGTGTTCGACTAGGTTGCATAGGCGAGCAGTAACCGAAGGTTACGACCAGCCTGAAATTGCTCCCGTTGAGCACTTTCCTAGCTAAGAAGTATGGAAGGTGATTGTATGTTTGATGCGATGAAAGCCGAAGCCGAAGTTTTGGTTAAGAAAATACAGAAAACCCAGGAATATATCGATTATTTGAACTATAAATCCATTCTGGAACGTCACGATGACTTATATCGTCGAGTGCAGGAATTTCGTAGAAAGAGCTTTGAAATTCAGGTTTCACATCATTACGGCATCTATAATGCCTATGAGAACCTTGTGAATCTGAAGAACGAGAACGAAGAACTGCTGAGTGAGCCGAAGGTCAAATTGTTTCTCGACGCGGAGCTGAAACTGTCTAAACTGATTTCAGTCGTGTATGACACCATTGCTGAGGAAATCGATTTTGACATTCAGTTTCTGGATTAGAAGGGTGAAACGATGATTAACAACATTTTTAAGGAACTGATAAGCTCTGCCATTAAGCTGGTGGTGATTGTCGTCGCGGTGATTATCGTATACAGGGCTGCGATATGGGCTTACGATTCCGCCTATGAGCTGATGGCCAAAGAGCCTGAAGAAAACCGTACCATCATCAATGTGGACGTCAACATACCCCAGGGATCCAATACCGAAGCCATCGGGAAGGTCCTGAAGGAAAACGGATTGATTAATAACGTGGTTTATTTCAGGGTACTTGCGAGGATCAAAGGCCTCGATGCGACATTCCAGTACGGCGACTACACATTCAACACCGGAATGAACGACGAGGAAATCATGGAGATTCTGGCCACTGAAGGTGAAAAACGGGAAGTCGTTACCTTTACCATACCTGAAGGCTTCAGTCTGGACCAGATCGGTGACAGGCTCGCAGCCAAGGGAATCTGCACCAAATCGGAATTCATGAATGCCATCGAAAACGGCCGGTACGGCTATAAGTTTCTTGAGTATATTCCGGATAGGAACCTGAGGCTGCAGGGATATCTTTTCCCGGCCACCTATGAGGTCTATGCGGATGCTACAGCTGAGGACGTGGTCAGCACCATGCTTGAGAAGTTCGACCAGGTCTTCAAGGATGAGTATTATGACCAGATGGAAGCATTGGGAATGAATCTGGATGAGATTGTCACGATCGCATCCATTATCGAGAAGGAAGTCAGAGTACCTGAAGAGCGGTCGCTGGTCTCCAGTGTCATCTACAACCGTCTTGATATCGGGATGAATCTGCAGATGTGCTCGACTGTTCTGTACGTTCTAGACAAGACAAGGGATCGACTGTTCTATCAGGACCTTGAAATCGAATCACCTTATAACACTTATAAGAATCCCGGGCTGCCGGTAGGACCGATCGCCAATCCAGGCGAAGCATCCATCATAGCGGCATTGTATCCGGATGACACGAACTATCTGTACTTTGTGCTGACGGATCCTGAAGTCGGATCCCATGAGTTCAACACGACACTTGACGAGCATAATAGTGCAAAAAGAAAATACAATCAGAAATTCTGATGAACGATTTAGGCTAAGGGCGACTTTAGCCTCTATTTTCATTTTGGAGTAAATTACGTGGACAAGTCCACTTTGTTTTTAGAGAACATCTGCAGAAAGAGGAAGCAATGGATAGCTTTGAAACTACAAAATTCCTTGAATATATTTGCGAAGAAGAAGGCGAACTGCTGGGGAGGATGCGACACTACGCACGAGAAAATGATGTGCCGATCATCCGACGTTCGATGAAGCAGTTCCTGGAAACGATGGTGATGATGAACCGGCCTAAGCGGATCCTGGAAATCGGTACGGCCATCGGTTACTCTTCCATCACTATAGGAGCCAAGATGCTGACCTATGGAGCCGCTGAAGATATCGAAATCATCACCATCGAACGCAGCGATGCCATGTACGGGCAGGCCATTAAGAACGTGGAAGCGGCCGACATGGGTGACATCATACGCATACGGCATGACGAAGCTGAAAAGGTGCTGAGAGAGCTGGCGGCCAATGGAGATGTGTTTGACATGATCTTCATGGATGCTGCCAAAGGCCAATACCTTACATTTCTGCCGTATTGTCTCGAGATGCTGCGGGTGGATGGCATCTTGCTTTCGGATAATGTGCTCCAGAACGGAGATGTGGCGAAGTCAAGGTTCAGTGTACCCAGAAGACAGAGGACGATACACCAGCGGATGCGCGAATACCTGTATGAGTTGAATCACAGGGATGACCTGCAGACATCCATATTGGATATCGCAGATGGCACGACAATCAGTGTGAAACTGAAGTGATGGACAACGGTGTATGGCCGAAATGACAACGAAGAAATGTGCATGACATGATTATGAAAGAAATACGCGAATGCGGATCGATTATATACGCATCAATTGAGAACGGAGATACTGATGGATAAGTTTATACCTAATGCAACAGAAAAACCTGAACTGCTGATACCGGCAGGCAGTCTTGAAAACCTCAAGATAGCTGTCAAATACGGTGCCGATGCCGTCTATATCGGCGGCGAACAGTTCGGACTGAGAGCAAAGGCGAAGAATTTCACCCCGCTGATATGAAATATGCGGTGGAGTATGCTCACGGATATGGCGTGAAGGTCTATGTGACAGCGAACATCATCGCCCATAATGATGACCTTGATGGTGTGGAAGCCTACTTCAACGAACTGAAGGAAATCGGACCGGATGCTCTGATCATTGCCGATCCAGGTATTCTGGCCATAGCCAAGGAGATGCTTCCGGATATGGAACTCCACTTGAGCACACAAGCGAACAATACGAACTACGCAGCGCTGAACTTCTGGTATCAACAGGGGGTCAAGCGTGTGGTCGTTGCCAGGGAGCTATCCTTTGAAGAGATTGCCACCATTAGAGCCAGGATTCCGGCGGATATGGACATCGAGGCATTTGTCCATGGTGCCATGTGCATCTCCTATTCAGGACGATGTCTGCTCAGCAACTATATGGCGGGTAAGGACGCGAATAAAGGCGCGTGCACCCATCCCTGCCGATGGACCTACAATCTGGTGGAGGAAACCAGGCCGGGAGAATACATGCCGGTGTTTGAGAATGAGCGTGGGACCTACATCTACAACTCGAAGGACCTGAACATGATCGAGTATATCGACCGTCTGGTCGAGGTCGGCATCAGCAGCCTCAAGATCGAAGGCAGGATGAAGACGGCGCTCTATGTGGCGACGGTTGCCAGCGTCTACCGAGAGGCGATCGATGATTATTTTGACGATCCTGACAAATATGACTCAAAAAGAGAGTATTATATGAGCGAATTGAAAAAATGCAGTCACAGGAAGTTCACCACCGGATTCTACAACGGCCGTCCGGGCAGTGAAGGTCAGATCTATGACAGCAACACCTATGTCAGGGATTATATCTTCGTCGGACGTGTCATAGAAGCTACAGAAGGTGAAAAACCCTCGTGGAACAGCGCAATAAATTCATCGTGGGCGATACGCTGGAACTGATGAAGGCCCATGGTCAGAATGTGACTTTCACAGTCGAGTCTATTGAAACCGAAGACGGTGAATCGGTAGAATCTGCGCCGCATCCGAAACAGCGTCTCTATCTGAAATTACCGGTGGCAGCTGAAAGCAATGAAATTATCAGAAAAGTTGCTCAATGACCTTGACATATTATGAATTTTATTCTTAAATTAATATAGAGACGACCTGAAGACTTTAATGATACAAATGTCGCATGTGGATTTGAGGGATCAAACTTGAATTGACATGATATACTAGATTCGAGAAGGGTGCGATATCAGTGAAAACATACAAAAAGAAACTTAGAATTGGGGATCTGCTCATGCAGTATGGCATCATCACTGATAGCCAGCTGCGAGATGCGTTGACAGAACAGAAAAAGGTTGGGGGCAAAATCGGAGAAATCCTCATCAAGATGGGCTTCGTCACACAGCAGAACATCAATGAGGTTTTGGAATATCAATTGGGTATTCCTTTTGTCAACCTGGATGAATATGATATCAGTAAGGAAGCCACCAAATGCATCACGGAGTCGCTTGCCAGGCGTCATATCCTGATTCCACTTCGCATGACGGATACCGAACTGTATATTGCAATGGAAGATCCGCTCAATATCTTTGCCATCGATGATGTGAAAATCTTCTCAGGCAAGGAGATCATCCCGATGCTGGCCAATGAGTCCGTCATCATGAAAGCGATTGATATCCACTACGGGAAGCAGCAGGCTATGGAAGCCGCGGAACAGTATAAGCAGGAGAATGCTATTGAAGTAGAGGATATTACTGAAGAGGACGCCAATGATCCAGTCAAGAGCGCGCCTATCGTCAAGCTGGTCAATACCATACTGGAACAGTCTGTCAGACACCGTGCCAGTGATATCCATATAGAACCATATGAAAAAAACATACGTGTCCGCTTCCGTGTCGATGGTAAACTTCAGACAATGTTCGAATACGAGAAGTCTCTTTTGAATGCCATCGTAGCGAGAATCAAGATTACAGCAGGCATGGACATCGCTGAAAAGCGAAAACCTCAGGACGGTCGTATCAATATCAAGGTCGACAAGATGGCCTACGACATCCGTGTATCCTCCTTGCCGACGGTTTACGGTGAGAAGGTGGTTATGAGGGTCAATTCCAAGGAAGGTTTCAAGAAAGGGAAAGACCAGCTGGGCATGTTTGAAGATGACCTTGAGAAGTTTGAGGGCATCCTGTCCCATCCTCACGGCATCATTCTGGTTACCGGACCGACAGGCAGCGGTAAGTCAACTACCCTTTATACATCGCTGAACGAGATCAACAGTGAGGACCTCAATATCGTCACGGTTGAGGACCCGGTTGAGTCCCAGATCGAAGGCATCAATCAGGTGCAGGTCAACAATAAAGCAGGCCTGACTTTTGCATCTGCGCTTCGTTCCATTCTCCGTCAGGACCCCGATGTTATCATGATCGGGGAGATTCGTGACGGCGAGACAGCCGAGATTGCCGTTAAGGCATCCATCACAGGTCACCTGGTTGTCAGTACTCTGCATACCAACGATGCGGCAAGTTCCATCACACGTCTGATTGATATGGGAATCGAGCCTTTCCTTGTTGGTGCTTCTGTTGTAGGTATCATTGCGCAGCGTCTCGTGCGCCGCCTTTGTACCAAATGCAGAGAAAAGATTTATGCAACGGATGATGAAAAGCGCGTGCTTGGTGTTTCAGAGCACAAAGAATTGACTATCTTCAAAGCTAACGGGTGCCACAAATGTGGTGATACGGGCTATCAAGGCCGAATCGGTGTATATGAAATTCTTCCTGTCGAGCAGGACATCCGGCATATCGTCAATAAGAACGGCACGGCGGATGATATTCGTGAAGCTGCTTTGGGCAATGGTTTGCGCACCATTAGGGCGAACAGCGCAAGGCTTGTCGTCAATGGTACGACTACTCTTGATGAGATGCTGAGAATTGCCTATGGATCCGAGTAAGGGATTAATGAACATTGTTATGTTAAAGTGAGTTGTTGCTATGGTTGATTAGGGAAATTTAGTCTCTCAACTGTGGTGGATGGACTCACTTTTGTTTTAAAAAGTCATTTGTAATTATATTCATTATTAGGCAGTCAAGTTAACAGCAGACAACTAAATGGATGACATAATTTGATCAGCAGCAATATGTATTGGAAATTCGAGGAGGTAACGACAATGACAATTGAGCATTTATTGGCACAGGCAGTTAATCAAAGAGCATCTGACGTTCATATTACAGTTGGTGTACCGCCGATTCTTCGTATCAACGGAAAGCTGACCTATGTTGAACATGAGAGGTTGACACCTAGGACAGCTGAGGAGATGATTACACCTTTGCTTAGTGAGGAGCTGATGGAGAGGTTCAAGGCAATGGGAGAGGTGGACTTCTCTTACAGTCTTCAGAATTTGGGAAGATACCGTATCAACGTATTCCAGCAAAGAGGCTCCATGGCGGCTGCCATACGACTGGTTGACAGTGTCATTCCACAGCCGGATAAATTAGGTATACCCCAGTCTGTAGTTAATCTTTTTCAGAAGAAGAGAGGTTTGGTTCTGGTTACAGGACCGACAGGAAGCGGTAAGTCCACGACGCTGGCATCTCTGATTGATCAAGTCAACCGTAACAGGAATGCACATGTTATCACCCTTGAAGATCCGATAGAGTATCTTCATAGGCATAACAAATCCATCGTCAATCAGCGTGAAGTCGGCGTGGACTCTGGATCGTTCTCAAATGCTCTTAGAGCTTCCCTGCGTCAGGATCCGGATGTGATCCTTGTCGGTGAGATGCGGGATCTTGAAACCATCTCCATTGCCATCACTGCTGCTGAAACCGGTCACCTTGTTCTATCGACACTGCATACCATCGGAGCAGCGAGTACTATCGATCGCGTTATTGACGTATTCCCGCCACACCAGCAACAGCAGATTCGGGTACAGCTTTCAGCGGTGCTGGTATCCATCATTTCCCAGCAATTGGTGCCGACTTTTGACGGCACCTCACGTTGCGCGGCCTTTGAGGTTCTTCATGCCAATCAGGCTGTCAAGAACCTGATCCGTGAGAATAAGACGCACCAGATTGCATCCATCATCCAGACGAACCGTCAGACGGGTATGATTACCATGGATGAATCCTTGGTCAACCTATGTAAGGACGGTATGATTACCAAGGAACAGGCGATCATTTTTGCCCAGGATCCTCAGTCGATCGAGCGACGTATTTTCTAAGAATATGATGAAATTCTATCACCCACAGTCAGATGGCTGTGGGTGATTTGTGTATAAAGTGTAAAGTAGAGACCTATATCCATAGGGCTATGGTCCTAGTTTTGTGTTGGGGCTGGTGTAAAATGTGAACGGACTTTTTAGAAAACAAGGCTTTATGAATGAACTATTAACATTAAATGAAAGAATTTAGATATTATTGATGAGTATTTCTTAATATGTTATAATTTATTCAAGCTTTGAGGGAGACATAAACAAACGGAAACAAGACAAACTTCAAGGCGAATAGGGGACTGTCAAATGCCGAAATTAATTACACAGCCATCACCCAAGACGGCAAGAACAAGAAAGGGGTTCTTGAAGCAGGAAGCGTTGAGTTAGCTCAGAATATGTTGAAGGACAGCAACCTGTTTCCGTTGAACATCACGGAACAGGGAGCCGGAAACAAAGAGTTCATGCTTGGCAATCCGGTGAAGGTCAAAGATCTCACCATTTTCTGTCAACAATTTGAAGCGATTCTAAGCGCAGGTGTAAGCGTGTTGGAGGCACTGAATTTGCTCAAGGAGCAAACGGACAACAAAGCGCTTGCCAAAGTTGTGAATGATATGTACCTTAGGGTTGAACGTGGAGAGTCCTTATCCTCGAGCATGAATTCAAACTCAAGAGTGTTTCCTTCCATCCTGGTCAACATGGTGGAGGCCGGAGAGGCATCCGGGAGTTTGGAAATCTCATTGAAAAGGATGGCAGTCCATTTTGAAAAAGAACATGATTTGCAGCAGAGAGTCAAGAAGGCTACAACGTATCCGGTCATAGTATCCGTTGTAGCGACCATCGTCGTAGTGATACTTGTGGTCGTCGTGGTTCCGACCTTCGTGGGTATGTTCGACGGTATGGGAATGGAACTTCCAGGTACGACAAAAGCCTTAATTGCAATCAGCGATTTCATCAAGACCAAATGGTACTTGTTGCTGATGATCATCGCAGGTTCAATCGTCGGTTTTAAACTTTATTCGGCATCGGAAGTAGGGCAGGCAACACTCAGCATGCTGAAGATGAAAGCTCCGATATTCGGACCTGTACAGACTAAAATCGTCGCTGCAAGATTCTCAAGAACACTCAGTACTTTGTTGGCATCAGGATTGCCGCTCCTGGACGCAATCGTCATCGTAGCCAAGGTCGTTGACAACTATGTTGTTGAAAAGGCTGGTTGATGCCAAAGATCAAGTGAGCAAAGGTGTACCACTGTCAAAGCCCATTGAAGCAATGGGGACATTCCCGCCGATGATCAATCATATGGTTCGGATTGGAGAGGATACCGGACAGCTGGAACCTATATTGAATAAAGTGGCGGATTTCTATGATCGCGAGGTAGAAACCGCTGTAGCTCAAATGACAACAATGCTGGAACCTTTAATCATCGTTGTTTTGGCACTTGTTGTAGGATTTGTTGTTATATCCATCATACAGCCGATGTTCGGTATGTATAAAGGGATTAACAATATATAGCGAGGTGGTGTTTATTGAATAATGAAGGGTTTACATTAGTTGAACTTATTATTGTTATTGCTATACTGGCAATCATTTCAGCAGTAGCAGCACCAAATATCATCTTCGCTGTCAATAATGCACGCATTTCTTCAGATCTTTACAACGCAAGGGTAATATCTGATTCTTTACAACAGGTGATTTCCAAAGATAATGGAATTCATAGAGTGGATTTTACTGATGTAGAGTTTGTCGAAGATGTTACAGGTGAAAGTGCAGAAGTTGAAGCCTTAGTTGAAGCTGCGTTTGAAGGTGTGCAGAAAAATCCAAGGATCAAGTACGGTCCTGATAGCGGTTCGCCTTTCAATGTGACAATTGGAGGTAGTTCGGGCATCAGCGTAAAAGCAGGTAACACAATCTTATACCCCAAACCCGAAGGGGATTGGGCAAATTAATCTAAAGAAAATAGGAGTGAGAGAAAATGAAAAAAATGTTTAGAAATGAAAAGGGTTTTACACTTATTGAACTTATTATTGTAATCGCAATTTTAGCAATCATCGCAGCAGTAGCAATCCCTAATATCTTGGGTGCAGTGGATAACTCAAGAAGGTCTGCGGATGTTGCAAATGCAAAGATTGTTTTGAATGCAGCAGCACAGGTTAATGCTAAAAATGAAGAAATTACGCCTGCAGCTGGGTCATATGATATCACTGATACGAATCTTGCTTTATCTGGAACTGTTGACACATTTGAGGAAGCTCTTTTTGTTGAGTTGAATAACTCTGCACCTGTCCCTAAGTATAAAGGTGGTACTGCAAGTGCAGATAACTTTGTATTAGTTGTAGCAGCTGATGGCACGATGGTTGTACAAACCGATGGTGGTACAGAAGTGGCTCCGAATCCAAGCCAAACAGATTACGCACAACAATAATCATGCTACTACTTACAGTATTCCTCTACGGCTTGGTCATAGGTTCATTCCTGAATGTATGCATCTATAGGATACCAAGAAAAGAAGATATAGTATTCACTCCATCCCACTGCATGAACTGCGGGAATCAGATCAAATGGTACGATCTGTTCCCACTGTTCAGCTGGTTGGCACTGGGTGGCAAATGCAGATACTGTAAAACGAAATTATCCAAACAATATCCCCTTATAGAGCTGTCCAACGGGGCAGCCTATATGGGTATTTTCCATATATTGGGATTTTCGTCTGAAGCAGTGGTGATATCCATTCTTTTCTCGGCACTTCTTGTGGTTTCCATGATTGATTTCAAGTGGAAGATCATACCGAACGGAATTGTCCTGTTCTTACTCATTATTGGCATCATATACACCGTTTTTTTAGTAAAACGTATATAGAAAGCATTATTGGATTTTTGCTGTCAGTGTTCCGCTTCTGCTCATTGGTATTGTCACAGGCGGTCAGATGGGCATGGGCGATGTGAAACTCATGGCGGTTTGTGGCATCATCCTTGGCTGGCAAAATATCCTGGTTGCTTTGATGGTGGGATCACTGATCGGTTCTGTCATCGGAATCACGCTGATTGCCTTGAAGATCACTTCAAGAAAGCAGCAGATACCATTTGGGCCTTATTTAAGCATAGGTATTATGATTGCAGCTCTTTATGGACAGGAGCTCATAGACATGTACCTGAATTTTATTTTTTGACACGGAGGGGGGAAGATGATGGCTCTTCCAAAGAAATTTTTATCCATCGATATCGGTAGTGAAAGAATTAAAATCGCACATATTCAGAATAAAGGCAAGAAGCTTCAGATTCTTGGCACCATTCTTATACCAACTCCGGCTAATTCAATCAAAGACGGGACCATTCATGGTCAGGAAGAGTTAACAGGGGTTATTCGCAATGCCTTGATGACAGAGAAAATCAAGGAGAAAAATGTTATATTCAGCATATCCAGCAGCAAGGTCATTACCCGTGAAGTGGAGCTTCCGTACCTGAAACCGAAGAAAATGAAGAATATCATCCGTATGAATGCGGAAGAGTATTTCCCGGTCAAACTTGAAGATTACTGTATGGATTATACGGTTACGGATGTGGTCGAATCTGAAGAAGGTAAAAAGGCGAAGGTCAATATCTTTGCAGCCCACAGCGGCTTGGTGAATCAATATGTCGAACTGGCTGAAAACTGCCGTTTGAACATCTGCAACGTCGATTATTCCGGCAACAGTGTCGTTAGTTATATATTGAATGAAAAATATGAAGGTACCAATCTTTTCCTGGACATCGGAGCAGGAAACACCATGGTCACCATCATGTCAAAGAATGTCGTTAAATTCAGCAGGAACCTCCTTTTTGGAACGAAGTTGATCAATGAGAGCATCATGAATCATTTTGAAGTGGATTACGATGAAGCCACTAAGATTTCCAAAGAGAGACAGTTGCTGAAGAGCGAACGTGAAGAGAACACCTATCTATCCAATGATGTTACAGGTGGCATGGACCAGATATTGAACGGTGTCTCTCGATTGGTTGACTACTATACTTCCAGGAACAAGCTTGGTGTTGAGAAAATCTATCTCCTCGGAGGAGGAGCTGAAATTTACGGTGTTGAAGATTACGTCGAAAAATTCTTCAATGTCAAGGCAGAAAAAATTGAAGCACCGCAGAGTTTATCCTTCAAGGAAAAGCAACGGGATGAAGCCGTTCAACTGTATTTTCCAACGGCTATCGGTTCGTCGTTGTCAACCATCAACTTGCTCCCGGATGCGATCAAAAATCGTGAGCTTGAGGCCACAAAACGCCGGTTGCCATATCTGATTATACTCTTCATAATTGTTGCTATGGCTGCATTCTATTATAACCAATATACAAATCTGCAAAAACTGCAAAGACAAAAATCGAGTATTGAAAGTCAGATTGCAGATATGCAGGAAATTGTTGAAATCAAGGCAGAATATGAAAGTTTGGTGGAAAAGGAGGCATTTAGAAGAACGCTTGACCAACTTTCCACTAGAAGGTCTGATGAGATACTGTCCTTGATTCAGGGGCTTGAAAGAACAATGCCTAAGGAATCCTTTATAACATCATTGACAGATTCTGAGCAAATGCTGACTCTGGAATATACGGTTTCCAATGAGGCGACACTTGCCCAGCTGCTGACATATTTGAAAGGCATCAGCGGTGTGACTGAAGAGGGTGAGATGCAGCCGTTATTCAGCGATGTCTATACCGGAACCGTCGTTCGAATTGGAGAACCTGATGATGGAGCATCTTATGTAACAGCTTCCATTCAATGCACCTATTTTGAAATGGAGGTGGATGAACAATGACAAACCGCAACAGAAATATGCTTATTGCCTTTGCTGTCGTTCTGCTGGCAGCAGTATTCTGGTTTGCGCTTTACCAACCGCTTAGCAGGAATATTGCAGCTATGAGAAACGAAGTCAATTCGCTGAATTCGAAGCTTAGTCAGTTGACGACAGAGCACAAGCAAAAAGATACATACCTTGGAGAAATTGATAAGATGGGCAGTTATATTGACATTGTCAATGACAGCTTTCCTGCAATGATTACACAGGAGATGATCATTCATACGATGATGCAGATCGAGGGTAATATTGAGACACTTTCCATACCTACTTATACCATGGGTATTCCTAGTGTCATTATAGGCGATGGCGAGTTTAAGGATCCTGAAACAGGTGAACTGAAGTTTCGTGAAACGCTGATGGAGACAAAATCTGACCTGAGTCTGCAAATGTCCTATGGGGACTTCAAGAAACTGTTGGCATTCATTCGAGACTATGATATCAAACTGAGCATCGAAAACATACAGGCAACCGGAAATTATGAAGAAGACCTCGTGTCGACATCTTTCGTGTTGAATTTCTATGGGCTTTCAGGCGAAGACCGGGAATTCGTTCCGGAAGATTACTTCGGACCTTATGCACCTAAAGAGGATTCGATCTTTGCTCCGTTCGAGAGTACAGGCATGTCCTTTGAAAGCGGCACGGTGGATGTGGATTACCCGGAAGAAGAGGATGACATCATACTTAATCTGTCACCGATTTATGCTGACAGAGAGACGGTGATCATCTACAAGAACAACGATCCGACTCAAAACAGTTATATCTATACTGATAATCCGGAAATGGAAAGTCTGGAAGTTGTCTTTGAGCAGGTGAATGGAGCCTATTTCTATAAATACAAGACATCGACCGGCTCATATCCTGGCAATTACTCGAATCCGGCGCCATTCGCCCCGGGAAGGGTGATCGACTTCACCGTATACTCAACGCCGAGAACTTCGGAAGATGCAAGCGGTGTCAATGCCACAGTGATCAACAATACCGACTTGCCGGTTAGACTGGATGTCATGTCGGATGACTCAACCAAACCGAGGTTCAATCTTGTATCACAGAAAGGTGTTATCAAGTTGACAAGAAAACTGTATTAAGCAGGTGATTGTATGTTGAAGCAGAGCGTTGTAACGTTTCTTAGAAAATTACATACCAGGATATCTGATGATGACAGTGGGTTTACATTAGTGGAAGCAATTGTGAGTGTAGCAATCGTGGGTGCTGTTATCACCCCGATTGCTATTATTTTCAGGGTTCCCTTGAAAATTCCATTGAAACCAGAACCAAGCTGAAGGCTAATCAACTTGTACAGCAGTATGTGGAAGCTGTTGAGGTGATGGAGTATGATACCTTGGAACGTATTGTCGAGGATAATCCGTATGATGACGGATTAACTGACGGCGGACTGGTTACACAGGAAAATACCGATGATTACGGCTTGCCCGAACTGCCTGATAATATGACGGTTATCATTGATGTCATGAATGATGTTACGGATCCTGAATATAACGGCGAATCGATGGATGCCTTCAAGATGCCGGCGGATCTGGTGGATTCTGAAGGGACTGAAGCGCTTGTTGATGATGACTTGATTCTCTACATGGGCTCAGCATCTGACAACAGTGTCAGGATAACTGACAGAAATGATGTAACGAGTGACTTCAATGGATATGTTATCGACAGGATTTTGGAGCTGTCCTATGAATATCACCCGACACTGGATGCATACAGAAGACTTGTACTTCAAAGGGATGACGGAGTGAGTGTGACCAAGGATTATGCAGTCGCCGATATCACTGGAAATATCGTCATACAATGTGACGATGTGCTGACAAGTGTATCAGACAGGATTGATACGACAGTACGAGTCACTAACATGACGGATACACCGGTGAGTATCTATGTTTTTGAAACGATCAACGACAGGATTCAGCCAGTGATTGAAATTGTTAACGGGAATGTTACATCACTGAGGAACCTCGCGATGATTGAGATAACGACACATCGTATCTATGAGGTAGAGGTTACGATTCTTGAGGATGACGAAGTCCTGACAAAGATAGTGACAACGGTTAAGGCTAAGTAGGTGATAGATTTGAAACATCTAAGAAGTGAAAAGGGTTCAACACTTTTGTTGGTTGTCATCACCATAGCGGTTTTGGCAGTCCTTGGCAGTACGTTGCTCAGCATGTCATATATGAATATCAATATGAAGTTTACCGATGAGCGGATGAAAAAAGACGTTGTATTACAGCGAGTCTGGTCTCGACCAGGTCTATGCGATCGTGGGCGGATATATCGATGATGCACTTGTTGAGGCGGACAGATTGACGAGTCTTGATATAGAAGCGAAGCAAGCTGCTATGATGGTTATGCTGGAGCAGTTTTCCGATGATACGGCAGCAATCATGGCTGATGATGATTTGAAGGAAGCCTATTATGATATATATAAGTTGATCTTTGGCGAAACCTCTCTTGACGGAATAACGATAGGTGAATTTGTCAGTAAAGGTCTTTATATCAAGGCTTTGTTGTATAATGAACCGGAGTATGACGATTATGCCCAAACCTTCCTTCGGCTGGAAGCTGAGGGTGAAGCAGATGAAATCGATGTCGAACAGATTGAAACTCTGGGAGTGATTCCGGACACGAAGCTGTTGTTGACGACTGATCACAGATTGATTGTCGATACGGATGAGATTGTCGAGTATTCAAAAAGACAATTGAATACGCATTACAAGGAATACTTGAATCCCATCATGGCAAGTGCAGATTTTGAAACGAAAATTGACAACCTGTATGTGTACTTGGACGACGCATCGTCAGGATCACAGGTCGACCTTGAATTTGATGGCGTGCAGCCTTTCGTAGTAGCTGAACAGGATGAGGATTTCAGAACAATTGGCAATGAGCTTGTTCTACAGAACGTTCAATCTACATTCAACTATAAGGGACTGACCAGGAAATCCGTTGAAACGAATGTGGTCATCAAGGCGCCTACGGATATCGTTCCATTGAACCTGGCACAGAACAAGGTTGTAGTCAAGAGTAATCCGTTGTGGCAGTATGCTTTGATTACTGAAATGATTTGTATTTCAACGGGCTGATGCTGATATTGACGGCAGTGTTTACGCCCATGGGACCAATCCGACAGGTGAATACAGCCTTGCGCCTTCGGACCCGAATTCACCACGTAATTCCCTCAATTATAAAGGTGTTGTGGTGACAGGTACCGGAGCGGATATTGACATTACTGGTGATGTATTGACAGAGAGTTATGTGCAGATTGCTTCAGGTTCCAGTTCTGGAACTTTAACCATTAATAACGGTCATGTATACTGCAACAGTCTGGTTGTCCAGGAGGGCAGCAGTGACGGTACGATCATCGCTGATAACAGCAATGTGTATACGCGTGACGACCTTGAGCTGAATGGCAAAAGAAGCACGATCAACATCGACGGAAGCTATTATGGTTTCATGGGATCTGCCAAGAACTTCAATATGACCAGTTCTATTGTCATCAACTCCGATATGAACGACTCCACGTTAAGCATAAGTGGAAAACATGCCCAGATAGTCGAAGAGAGGAGATAACGGAGTCGGGAATCTTCATCGGCGGTGTTTCTTATATCAATGAAGAATTCAATCCGGATCCTTACAGTGATGACAATAATTCCCTGTATCAGACGGGTGAGAGTATGGGGGTCAAAGGCAACTATATCGCCTATGCATTTCCGACCTCTTCAGGTGAATTTGCCAATGACAGACTGACGGAAACGGCAACCGGTGGATCCGGTCTTACCTTATATTACAAATACCTTGAAGAGCAGGTCGACGGTTCATTGGTCGAAAAAGAAATGAGTATATCCGATAAGGCTGATTATTTTGAAGCTATTTCAAACGAAGTAGCCTTCCAAGGCATCATCAATACCGGACAAGGCAATATCAATATTGATTCAACTTCTTATAAATACGCTCCCGGAGCGGTTATCGGCAATGTTGCCGGTTCACCGAAGGTGATCGTCAACAACTCGAATCCTGAACTGATCAACAGCTTTACCGAATCGGATGTTGCCAAAGATTACAGGTATATCATGAATGCACTTAGATACCGTTCTCATTCCATACCCGATATGTTTTTCAGAGAATACAACGACGAAGGCGTCCTTGTAGAAAGGAGTCCTTTGGATTTTATCGATGATCAGACCTATGCATCTGTCATTGCGAACTATTCCTTGATGAATGAGAACAGTTATGACCTTGAACTTGCGAAGAATGACATTATGTCAGAGGTTGAAGGACCGGCTTTGGCGCCAGCCAAACAGTTGGCAATTGTTGACAACACAGGTCTCACCAATTACTATCTCCTTGGGCCGGGATCGTCAGTGGTGGCTAATGATGGTGACACGATAGATATAGGTGGTACAAACTATTACGTCATCAAAACAGATGCTTCAAATCCAACTGAGATGCAGGGGATTATCCTGACTTCGGGCCAGGTCAGAATGAGTGGTGACTTGACATTCTACGGAGCAATCATAGCTCAGGATGATATCATCGTAGAAGGGAGTCAACTGGTGGAAGTTATCAATGATGATATGGAAACACAGCAGTATCTTGCAGAAATGGTACTGGTCAATCCTAAACTGTATGATGTATTTGACGAAGATACCAATGCGACAATCGGTATACCGATGGATGAAATCGAGTATATCAAGGACGTAGTCGTTGCAACCGGAAACATTAATTCGATGCGTATGAATTACGACGAATTTATCTTTTATCAGAATTGGAGAATTGCAGAATAATGCCAGCAAAGAGTTATGAAGGAAAAACACAACTTCATAGAAGACTGCTTCACGACAATGGCGGGTTCACGTTGATGGAGATGATCGTTGTCGTTGCCGTGATTGCCATTGTATCCGGACTGACCGGCTTTGGTTTGAATGTCCTGTTCAGGTCCAACATCGATGCGATGAGCCTGGATATTCATAATGATCTGAGGGACATACGTTTTCGGACTGTATCTGAGTATGACACCAAATATGAATTGGTTTTCACCTACGATACCGATACAGAACGTTACGGTTACAGAATCGACAAACAGTTCACCGATATAAGTAAGACTCCTGTCGAAATCGTCGATACACAGATCAAAGCAGTCAGTTACAGACCGACGTTGATTATAGAGCGACTGGCCATAGACGGCACATGGAAGACCATTGATGATGAAGCATGGAATCTGGCAGATAATCCCGGGAAGATGACGGTCATCTTTGAAGCTTCAACCGGTGGAGTTGCCACTGAGACGATTGGCGGCGAAACAGTCGGGTGCCTTGACGGAACGACCGGCAAGTATAGGGTCAGGAATACAAGCAACGATGAGGCTGTGAATCTCGAAATAATCGGACTTACAGGAAGGGTGGTCTATGATGAATAGGATGAAGCATCTTTTCAAGAGTGAGTCGGGTTTTTCGGCAGTTGAGATGCTTGTGGCAGTGACCATCGTCGGTATGATCATGGGAGCCATCGGAAGCTTTTTATCGTCCAGCATCCGGTCATTTGAAACGACGGTGGATGTCATCGATATCCAGTTTGAAGGACAGCTCGCATTCAATGCGATTGGAAAGACAGCAATGGAATCGACCGGGATCGATTACATACATGACGGAGCTCTTGAGAAGACGGGAACCAATGAAGTGGTGGTGGATCCTCAGTTTCTTGGGTTCAACAATTCAGATGGCACGATTACCATTTTCTATTTCAACGATGCTGAAGATAAGTTGATGTTCAAGACGACGACAGACTTGGATAGCGAATATAATCTGACGGATATGGACAGCTGGTACGATTTCGCTTATAATATTGATACATGGACCGTTAAGCCCGGAGTCGGCAATCTTGCCTACGATGATGGCAGGAGCATCCATATTCAGATGACTCTGGAAGATGATGGTGCAGCCATGAATATCAGCAACTTTTATGAGTTCAGAAATAAGGTGAATTAGTATGGAATGGTTATATCCTGACGAATACGTCAAATCGATTCATGATATCGACTATGATCAGTTGTTTCTCGATGGCTTTCGGGGCATCATGTTTGATATCGACAACACATTGGCAGCATATGACATAGAACATCCTTCAAAGGAAGTCATCCATCTGTTTGAAAAACTCAAGAACCTGGGTTTTAGGATATGTCTGGTTTCCAACAACAGTTCCAAACGTGTCTATAAATACAATGAGAATCTGAAGGTGCATGCTTATCCGAGAGCCAAGAAACCGCTGACACGGAATTTGATACGCGCAATGAGGAAGATGGGTGTCAAGAACAATCAGACCGTATTTGTCGGAGACCAGCTGTTTACAGATGTCTGGGCCGGCAATTCGTTGAAATTCAGAACAATTCTGGTACAGCCCATTCAGGAGAAGGAACAGCTTATTACTCGCGTCAAAAGAGGTATGGAAAGCTTGATTATCAAGCGATACATGAAAAAAAGAAATTATAGGTGAGGAAGACAGGTATGAAGACAGAATCAAGACAATCAGGGACAGTGAATACACTGATCAAAAACCAGAAAGTCTTCGTATTGTCCCTGATAGGATTCATCCTACCCATCTACGTAAGAGGTATAGCCATTGACCAGTCGGATATCGAGATTGAAGTTTTGAAATCGATAACAACACCTTTCAATATTGATATCTTTGGTGCATCAAAGGCGAGGATGCTTCTTTTTCTTGTGCTGCTATTGACGGTACAATTTTTATTCCTATTTCTCAAAGATAAGATCAGCTTGAAACTACATTGGAGCTTTATCTTTGTCGGTATATATGTGTTTGGCATCGCCTAAGTACTCACTATACAGAATACAAGGAAATAGTCTTCATGGGGATATCTGACAGATATGAAGGCGTATATGTTTTTGCTTATTACCTTCTATTGGTGTTTTTTGCCTTTATTATGGTGGAAAGCATCAGCAATATCAGGTTTATGTTAACTGCGACAACGAGTGCTATTGTTATAGTCCTTGCTGTCGGCTTGATGCAGGCTAATGATATATTTCCCTTGCTCAGTGACTTTATGTATCCGTTTATGTTCGGTATGAATAGTGATGAATACGTTGGGGTCATTCGTAGGTTCATCGAATATCATGAATCAGGGCATAGATCAGGTTTTGATATTGTTTCTTCAACACTCTTCAATCAGAACTATGCAGGTGTTTACAGCCTAGCTATGTTCTTTGCATCCGTTGGTTTGTTGGTGACTGAAAAGCAGGTATGGAGGAAGTCGTTGTATTATGTGTTATCCATGATGAGCTTTCTTCTTGTGTTAATTAGTGGTTCCAATGCTGCATTTTATGTATTCCTTATCGTTCTTCCTATGTTTGCCGTCCTTGAAATTATCCGGTCGGGTATAAAAGCCTTATACATTTAGTGGTGATACTTGTGATGTGCAGTTCATTATTCGCTGTAACTGATAAGATGACCAACGGTGAAATGCAACGGATGTTCCTCCATGTTTCTGAAGAAAGCCTACAGATTGACAGAGAATTAAAATCCGATAAACAGGAATTGATCAGATCCATTAAGATACTGGAAGAGGTTACCGTTATCAGCGATGATTCGACAAGTATTGAAGTCAGAAAGTTTATGGATAAACCAGCAGTTGATATCCATACGCTTTTAAATGCTGACTCGAGGTGGTCCTTTGATTATAACGGAGATATTTTCATTGTTAAGCACTACGGCAATGTGATCAACCTTGGCATTACAAGTGATGGGAGAATTGGGGTTTATGGCTCGGGTGGCATTACTGATTACATTCCTGAACCGGAGCCATTGCTAATCAATGGACATCTTTTTACATTTAGAGGATTGAATTGGTCCAATACGCTTAATCTAATCTTTGAGAGACCTTTCATAGGTTATGGAGCCGATACTTTAGCGATTTATCAACGTGATGCCGCCAATGTCATTGACAATATCAATTATGCCCATCACTCAGGATCGAGAGCCTTGAATCCCCACAACATGTACCTGCAAATCTGGTACAACTTTGGAATCTTCGGTTTAATCGGTTTTCTTGGATTTGTCCTTATGATTTTCATCTTTGGATTTATTCAATTTTTCAAGGAAGAGGAAAGCAGGGAGGTTCTTACGATGACGATGTATCCTGTGGCAGCATTCCTGATTGCAGGGATGCTGAATGACACGATTGTCGGAACGGGCGTCATCCTGTATCTGCTTCTGGGGTTGGCAGCGGTGGCGGTGTTCAAACCACTTGAGCTTGAAAAATAATTCAAAAAAAGTGTATAATCTAGAAGTTGTTGGTTTCTGCCGACAACTTTTAGTTCATTATACAGATTTATTATGGCATTACAGTGGTTCTTCCGAATGAAATGCTGTATATCATATAATTGCTGCAAGCAGGAGGTATTTATGACTGCGGTTAACGGTAAGACCAAAGTTTTCGGATTGCTGGGAAATCCGATTGAACATACGAGTTCACCGTTCATTCATCAGTTGTTCTATGACGAATTGGGGTATAACGGTATTTACAACCCGTTTTTCGTTCCTGAGGGTGAACTCGAAAATGCGATTCTTGGCATGAAGGGGCTGTCGATCAAGGGATTGAACGTCACGGTGCCGTACAAGGTTGAGGTGATGGAGTTCCTTGACAGGGTGGATGCTATGGCGATGCATATCGGTGCCTGTAATACCATCGTTCGTGAAGGCGAGGACTTTGTCGGATACAATACCGATTGGATCGGCCTCAAGATGGCGTGTGACCATGAAAGCATACCGATTGAGGGCAAGGATGTGGTCATCATCGGAGCTGGCGGCTCTGCGAGAGCTATTGCCTTCATGTGCCAGCGCGAAAGCGCAAACAGTATTACGATTCTGAACAGGACGGTGGAAAAAGCTGAAGCGATTGCGGCAAAAGTCAAGGCGGTCAATCAGGATGTGGAGATCAGAACAGGTGGACTTGACGAATTGGATTTAGTCCTGGAAGGTTCTGTGGCCATTCAGACCACATCTCTGGGTATGCATCCGAAGGTCGACAGATGTCCGATCGAAGACGATGAATTTTATAGTAAAGTTGACTTTATCGTAGATATCATATACAATCCAAAAGAGACGCTTTTCATGAAAAAAGGCAGCCGTCATGGTGCAAAGACCATGAACGGATTGGGGATGCTTTATTTTCAGGCGGTGAAAGCGTTTGAACTGTGGACAGGCTTGAAGCTGGACAAAGGTCAGCTGCAGAGAGGTTTAACGAAACTTAGACAATATGTATACAATGAAAATCAAGGCTGAGTAGGTGATTGAATGAATAATGTGATTTTAATTGGCTTCATGGGTAGTGGTAAATCGTCTGTAGGTAAAGCTCTTGCCAAAAACTGGAACGAAAATTCGTCGATATGGATGATGAGATCGAGATTGGCGAGAGTAAGACCATCAATGATATATTTGCGGAATACGGAGAAGACCATTTTCGTGAACTGGAGACCAAGTATCTCGAGAAATTCCTTCAGAAGAAGAACAAAGTCATCGCTACAGGCGGAGGCATCATATTGAAGGAGGAGAATGTCGAAATCCTAAACAGGATTGGGACGGTGGTCTTTCTGCATACACCTTATGATACGCTCCTCGATCATCTCAAAGGGGATACCAAGCGGCCGCTGCTTCAGACGGATGATGCGGAGGACGTGATCAAGAACCTGATGACCAAGCGGGAGCCGATTTATTTCAATTCAGCGACATGATCATACAGACCAAGGATAAGACCGTTGAAGAGATAGCGGATGAGATTGTACAGTTGTTATAGTAGGTGATGAGATGAAGATAGCAGTAATCAACGGTCCGAACCTGAATTTTCTCGGGATTCGCGAACCTCATATATACGGAAGTGAAACATACGATGACCTGGTTGAAATGGTTAGGGAATACGGCGAGGCCAGAGACCATGACCTGGAGTTTTTTCAGTCCAATCATGAAGGTGCTTTGGTTGACTATCTTCAAAGCTGTTATTTCAATCAGCTGGATGGCATCATCTTCAATCCGGGAGCTTATACCCATTACAGTTACGCTCTCCACGACGCCATCAAAGCCATCAGTATCCCGACCGTGGAAGTGCATCTTTCCAATATCCATGAAAGGGAAGGATTCAGGAGCATATCGGTGATTGAACCGGCCTGTGTGCATCAGATTTACGGGAAGCGGTTCAAGGGATATCTTGAAGCTGTCGACTTTTTGGAATCCTTGTTGGAGAAATAATAAGCAGGAAATACAGATTCAGAATGGATGTTGATTCATTCTGAATTTCTTTGTTTGAAATTATAATGGGAAGGGTGAAAGCATGTCAAAAAGGATTGAGAAACTGATTGAAAGCATGAACGAGGTGGAAGTGGAAGGTGTCATCATCTCGGACCCCTACAACAGAAGGTACCTTTCGGGCTTTACAGGGTCATCCGGTTATCTGCTGATCACCAAAAACCGGCAGTACATGCTGACGGACTTCAGGTATATCGAACAGGCGACGAATCAGTGTCAGGAGTACCGTGTCATCGACTTCTTCAAAAAAGGCCTTGCAGAAACCATGCTTGAGCTTGCGATTGAGAACGGCATTACGAGGATGGGCTTTGAAAACAGTCACCTGACGGTGAAGGAATTCGATTATTTCCAGGATAATATACCTGATTGCCAGTGGATTCATATGGATGATATGGTCGAAAGGATCCGGATGATCAAGGATGCGGATGAAATCAGGACCATAGAGAGGGCTGCTGCAATCGGCGATGCGGCATTTTCCCATGTCCTTGAAATCATCAAACCGGGTATGACAGAACAGGAGATTGCCCTTGAACTTGAATTCTTCATGAAAAGGCAAGGTGCGTCCAAGCTGTCTTTTGACAGCATTGTCGCTTCCGGTGTCAGATCCAGTATTCCCCATGCGGAACCGACCAATAAGGTGATTGAGCAAGGCGAATTCTTGAAGATGGATTTCGGCTGCATTCTCGAGGGGTATTGTTCTGACATGACAAGGACCATCGTTGTCGGGAAGGCTGATGACAGGCAAAAGGAAATCTATGAACTCGTAAGGAAATCGCAGATGGCTGCTCTTGATGGGATAAAGGCCGGGCTGACCGGAAAGGAATGTGATGCCTTTGCCAGGGACATCATCAGCGAGGCCGGCTACAGAGAAAACTTCGGTCATGGTCTTGGGCACAGCCTGGGACTCGAAGTCCATGAACAGCCGAGATTTTCGATGATGTGTGAAGACGTCATCGAGGCAGGCATGATCATGACTGTCGAACCTGGAATCTATATTCCGGAGTTTGGCGGTGTGAGAATCGAGGACCTCGTATTGGTCACCGAAGATGGCATCCGGAATTTTACGGGCTCAACCAAAGAATTGATTGAACTTGTCTAATTGTCACTTGAAATATTAAGGCAAATGCTTTAAAATAAATATGATGTTGTGGTATTTTGAAGGATTCTTTAAGAACGCCACATGATTTAGGAGGAAGAATAATGATTCAAGCTGGTGATTTAAGAAACGGCATGACCGTTGAATATGAAGGCAATATTTATAGTGTTATCGAATTCCAACACGTGAAGCCCGGTAAGGGTGCTGCGTTCGTTAGGGCTAAGATCAAGAACCTGAAGACCGGTGCTGTTGTCGAGAAGACTTTCAGACCGAACGAGAAGCTTGGCAAGGCTCATATCGAGAGAAGTGATATGCAATACCTGTACAGTGATGGGGAACTGTTCCACTTCATGAACCAGGAGACATTTGACCAGATAGCGTTGAATGCTGATGATCTTGGTGATTCCCTCAAGTTTGTCAAGGAAAATGATGTCGTAAAGATGCTTTCTTATGAAGGCAGTGTGTTCGGTATTGAACCTCCGATTACGGTAGAGTTGGAAATCACTCACACAGAACCGGGTATCAAGGGCGATACGTCAACCGGTGCCACCAAGCCGGCAACTGTTGAAACAGGCGCCAACGTATTGGTTCCGCTGTTTGTCAATATGGGTGATAAGATCAAGATCGATACAAGAACAGGCGAATACCTGTCGAGAGTATAATCTGTAGACAGGTATTTTGTCAGGATTATAATAAAGAGCAGCTGGTCTTGCCGGTCGCTCTTTTGTTTTGAAAACGAAGGTGAAAACTGTGTATAGCCGGGTTTGCATTAATGGATGAACTTGGTTATAATGGATGTAGAATTGAGATAGGAGGCTTATTAAATGGATAGACAATTATTCAAGATTCATGAAGCAAAGGATGTTGGAGCGGTACACATTGCTGATGAAGTCATCGCTATCGTTGCCGGTATGGCTGCGACTGAAGTCGATGGAGTGGCAGGTATGGTAGGTAACTTAGCCGGTGATCTTGTTGAGATGCTCGGACGCAAGAATCTCTCAAAAGGTGTCAGGGTTGAAGTCGGAGAGGATTCCGTGAGCCTTGAAGTTGCCTTGATTGTGGAATACGGCAGCTCATTGGTGGAAGTGACAGCGACTGTTCAGGAAAAAGTGAAAGTGGCTGTTGAAACCATGACCGGTTTGAATGTCAGCGAAGTGAACATAAAAGTTGCAGGTGTGAACGTAGAGAAGTAACACCTTTGGAGGAGCTATGAATCGTCATAAGCAAAGGGAATACACCTTCAGGGTGATATTTTCCCTGGAACAGAACAAGACAGAGATTCCTTTGGAAGATGTGGAACTCCACATCGACAGCCTGGGCATCAACAGAGAAGAAAGCCGTGAGCTGATCAAGGATGAGGTGACGAAGGTTTATCATAAGCTGGAAGACATCGATAGTCTGATCGATGAGGCTTCGGAGAAATGGTCCATCGACCGTATCGCAAAGATTGAGTTAGCCCTGCTTAGGGTGGCTGTCTACGATATGAAGTATGGTGAAGTCCCGATAAAGGTTGCCATCAACGAAGCTATCGTATTGTCAAAAAAATACGGAGAGGACCAATCCTCCAAGTTTGTCAACGGAGTACTCGGTCAAATCGCAAAGAGGTTATCATGAATAACGTGTTGTCCGTCATTCAACTGAATACATATATCAAACGGCTGTTTGAAAAGGATTTTGTCCTGAAGAATGTTACGGTTGAAGGTGAGCTGTCCAATTTCAAGAGGCACAGCTCCGGACATATTTACTTCACTCTCAAAGACGACAAGGCACAGGTGTCCTGCGTGTTGTTCAGAAGCTATCTCGACGGTAGTGAAAGGCAGCTCCATGACGGTGCCAAGGTTGTTGTCAAAGGGAGTGTTTCTCTTTATGAGAAATCAGGCCAGTATCAGATATATGTCAGGAAGATCGAGAAAGCGGGCATCGGTGAGCTGTACGTCCTGTTCGAGCAACTGAAGCGAAAGCTCCAGGAGGAAGGTCTTTTTGACGAGACTTCCAAACGGCCTATACCGAAATATGTCAAACGCATAGGCATCGTAACGAGCGGCACAGGTGCGGCCATCAGGGACATAGTCCAGGTGGCCAGGCGCAGAAATCCTTATGTCCAGCTTGTCTTGTATCCCTCCTTGGTTCAGGGAGATATGGCCAAAGAGAACATCGTCAGAGCCATAGAATATTTCAACGAAAGCGAACCGGTGGACGTGCTGATTGTAGGTCGTGGTGGAGGTTCCATCGAAGACCTTTGGCCTTTCAATGAGGAGACAGTCGCCAGAGCCATCTTTGAATCGAACATACCTGTCATCAGCGCTGTCGGTCACGAAACGGATTTTACGATATCCGATTTCGTATCGGACATGCGTGCCCCGACGCCCTCTGCTGCAGCTGAACTGGCTGTATTCGACTATCAGGATCAACTGCATCGTATGGATACATACCGGATCAGAATGAGCAGTTTCCTAGAGGCGCAATTGTTACGAAAAAGGGATATCCTGATCCATCTCGAAAAGAGATTGAAGCAGCTGCATCCAAGGCGAATACTGGAAGACAACCTGATGCACCTGGACCAGCTGCGGCTCATACTGGATGGAAAAATCGGATACCAACTGGAATTGAAACGAAATGACCTGGAACTGCTTAAAGCCAGACTGGAAGGGAAATCCCCGGTGAAGCGACTGGAAGAAGGCTATGCCTATGTCAGTGTGAAGGGGAAAACCGTGACAAGTGTCGAGGACATCCATGTCAGTGATGTCCTTGATGTCTACCTGAAAGACGGCAGGCTGGAGACCATGGTCAATAAGATAGAGGTGATTTAATGGCCAAGAGAACTTATGAACAGATGATTGAAGACATTGAAAAACTGATGGAAGAGCTGGATAACAAAGAACTTCCGTTGGAAGAAGCGGTCAAGAAATACAAGACTGGTATGGAACTGATCGGCGAATGCTCCAAGACGCTGGATAAGGTGGAAAAAGAACTGAAGATTGTCGAGGTGGACGATGATGAATAGCATGGCAGAGTTCAGAAACGGGATCAATGAGATCCTCATGTCTTTTATTCCAAAGGCCAACTCAGAACACCATCAACGGGTCATAGATGCTATGCAGTACAGCTTTGGCAATGGCGGCAAGAGGATTCGCCCCATGCTGATGTATGCGAGTTATCTTCTGACCAAAAAGGCGGATGCTGCGGACGAAAGATATGTACACGGATTCATGTCCGCGATGGAGATGATTCATACCTCATCACTGATTCACGACGATCTGCCGGCAATGGATGATGATGATCTTCGAAGAGGTGTGCCGACGTGTCACAAGAAATTTGATGAAGCGTTTGCAATTCTTGCAGGGGATGCTCTTTTGAATTACGCTTATGAACTGACTGCAGGGTTGACCGAAGAAGCGCTGAAGGGTCTTGGAGATGACGGTGGACAGACTTGTAGTAAACTGATCAAATCCATGAGCATCCTGGCAAAAAGTGTAGGTGTTTACGGAATGATCGGTGGCCAGGCTGCGGATATCAAGTTTGAATCGGTAGAGATGAAAGACAAGTCTGAGCTAGACTATATTCACCATAACAAAACCGGTGCTCTTATCAGAGCATGCCTGAAGATTGGGGCAGTACTGGGTGGGGCTACAGAACTTGAACTGGAAGCTGCCCAGCGCATCGGTACCAATTTGGGCTTGGCATTTCAGATACAGGATGATGTCCTTGATCAGACAAGTACGGTTGAAGTCTGGGAAAACCTATTGGATCAGATGCAAAAAACGACAAGATGACCTACGTGCCTTTGTAGGACTTGAACAATCAAAAAAGATATTGAGAAGTTGGTTCGAGAAGCCAAAGAAGCAGCTTACAGCATATCAAATGAACCCGGATTGATGATGGAAATCATCGAATTCATTGAAAACCGTAATTACTAACTGTTAAGGATGTGCAGAATGAGCGATTTAATGGAAATATTTTCTAATGATGTTGTAGTGGCCGCTTTGATCGGCTGGTTTGGCGCCCAGGGATTCAAGGTGCTGCACTCGATACTCAAATACAAGAAGTTTGATCTTGAAAGGGTCATGGGATCCGGTGGGATGCCCAGTTCCCATACAGCATCCATAACTGCAGCCACGTTTGCTGTCGGCAGTCATAACGGCTTTGACCATCCGGTCTTCGGATTGGGATTCATCGTTACGATGATTATCATGTATGATGCTGCCGGTGTAAGAATGGCAGCGGGCAAACAAGCGAAGGTGATAAAGATGATCATCAAGGAAATCGGCGAACATCGTGTCAGATATGAAGGAGAACTGAAAGAACTGCTTGGTCATACATATTTGGAAGTTTTCGTAGGATTTGTACTTGGGATAGCCATTGGAATCTCCGTTTGATTATGATATAATGAGGTTGCTAAAGATGCAGTATCCTAGTCAATCATACTAATTACGAAAACGGGTCTAAAATCCGTTAAAGGGCATATCGATGAAGTTCCTTGTGTTGGCTGGCGACGCCCAGTCGCGGGCTTATGCTGGGAGTTAAGACTTTAGGGCGATCCACAATGGCATGTGGGCGTTGACCCTTTAGTCGTGGAGACCAACAATTGTGGGATATCTCACGGGATGAGAAACTTACGGTGTTGGATTAAACCTGTCATGCGGTGAAAGCTGTGGACAGCGTAGCCTGCCTTGCGTGAAAAGTCGGGGATTACGGTTCAGACTGAAAGCCTTAGGCCAAAGGCTCCAAGTTATTGTCGTATGAAACACTTCTTTGCTAAAAAGGCTAGTAATAGAGAGGATTGTTGGGGAAAACCTCTAGGCTGTTTTATCAAGCGTATAATGGATTACGGTGGGGTTGAAAAGGCGATCCAGCGTGTGGAAATGGCAACTGCCACAGCAGGACTTTAAAGGGGAACCGCTTTTTGGCGACAAGGAAGCAGGCCTGCGGGAAAACCTGCTGGACCATATGCCTCAAAATTTACATTATACGCCATCTTTAGTATATTATCTTGAGGGGGCATCCCATTGAGTAAACTTGACAAAAAAGTAAAATTCAGGCAACAGAATGCCAATAAGAAAATCAATCACCAGTGGATCATAACCATCACAATCGTCACATTGATTATCGCCATGCTTTTAAGCTATTTTTCCCTGATCTTCATGGATCTGGTCAGCTTAGCAGGAGCAGTGGTCATACTCTTGGTTATCATCTTTCTTGGTATTTTTTTTGACTTGCTGGGGATTGCGGTTACCGCAGCCAATGAGACGCCTTTCCATTCGATGGCTTCGGCTAAGGTGAAAGGCGCAAAGGAGAGCGTGACGATCATACGCAATGCGTCCAGTGTAGCCAATTTTTTCAACGATGTCATCGGTGACATTGCCGGTATCATCTCCGGTTCCGCCTCATCGGCCATCATCATCAAATTGATGATCGATTCAGAGGGAAGGCAGCTTGCAGGCAGCATCATCCTGGGGGCATCATCGCAGCTCTCACCGTTGGCGGCAAAGCCATCGGCAAGGAGATTGCACTCAGGCATTCCAATGCGATAGTGTATAGAATCGGTGTACTCTTAAGTTACACGAATATGAAGAATAGCAGGTAATCATATGAAGATATTGAATAAAATCAAAGAACCGGCGGATATCAAATGCTTATCGATAGTTGAACTTCGTCAGCTGTCACATGAGATCAGAAAATATCTCATTGACGTGACTAGTGTAACAGGCGGGCATCTGAGTTCTAATCTTGGAGTGGTTGAGTTGACTCTCGCTCTGCATCAAGCGTTTGACACCCCAAAGGACAAGATCATTTGGGATGTTGGCCATCAGGCGTATGTCCATAAGATGCTGACCGGACGTCTGGAAGAAATGAAAACCATTCGTCAGTTCGGTGGCATATCAGGATTTCCTAAACGAAGCGAGAGCGTTCATGACAGTTTTGATACCGGACATTCGTCAACATCAATTTCAGCAGGTGTAGGAATGGCGGCAGCCAGGGATATCAAAGGTGAGGACAATTACGTCATTTCCGTTATCGGAGATGGTGCCCTCACAGGTGGAATGGCTTATGAAGCTCTCAATAACGCAGCAAATATCAGCAAGAAGTTTATCGTCGTACTGAATGATAATCAAATGTCCATCGATAAGAATGTCGGTGGTATGGCGTTGTATCTGGATAAATTCAGAACCGGTCATTTTTATAACGAGGTTAAGAATGATGTGGAACTGACACTCTCTAAGATTCCAATGATTGGAGACAGAAGCATCAAGATGGTCCGTGGTGTTAAGAACAGTATCAAACAGCTGGTTGTGCCTGGAATGTTTTTTGAAGAGATGGGTTTCACCTATCTGGGACCGATTAACGGACATGACCACAAGGCCTTGAAAATGAGCCTGAAGCAGGCTAAAAAGGTTGACGGACCTGTGTTGCTGCATGTCATGACCGTGAAAGGTAAAGGTTATCGACCAGCAGAAAAAGATCCTCATAAGTTCCATGGTGTCAAACCTTTTGACAAGACAAATGGTGATTTTTATTCCGACAGAAAGAATGATAAGGTTAAAAAAGATAACGCACAGACTGAAGCACTAAATCCTGTAAAAACCTACTCGAATATCGTTGGTGAGACATTGACGGAAATTGCCTATGTAAAACCTGATATTGTAGCAATCACCGCAGCTATGAGCAGTGGAACCGGGCTTTCCGGTTTCTGTCAGGAATTTCCGCACAGATTCTTCGATGTGGGTATCGCTGAACAGCATGCGGTAACTTTTGCAGCTGGACTTGCAGTTGAAGGACTTAAACCATTTTTTGTAGTCTATTCTTCGTTTCTTCAGAGGTCATATGACCAACTTGTTCATGACGTATGTCTCCAGAACCTTCCTGTAGTATTCTGTCTTGACAGGGCTGGACTTGTCGGAGCAGACGGAGAGACGCACCAGGGAGTTCTTGACATTTCATATCTTAGCCATATCCCTAACATGACGGTGATGGCGCCTAAGTCTGGAGCGGAGCTCATCGCGATGATGCAGTTTGCTGCTACATACAATGACGGTCCTATCGCTATCCGTTACCCGAAAGGTATGGATAATATGGTCCCTCTTGGTGATGAAATCATAATCGGTAAACCTGAATGGATAAACAGGCGCGGCTGTAATAGACTTCTGATCAATGTAGGCTCTTGCTATGACCGTGTAACTCAGGTAAGTGAGTTGCTGATACAGGAAGGATTAGAGTGTGACGTCGTTAATCTTCGCTTTGTTTCACCGATCCAGCAGGATTTCATCGATGAGATAGCCAAGGGCTACAAACATATATATGTTTTGAAGATAATCTGCTTAACGGTGGAGCGACATCCGTCTTGAGCAGAAGGATACATGAGGAAAATGCATTGACTCTGAGGCGTAAAGGCCCGATGGTCTATGGGTTCGGCATCGATGATGAATTCGTTTCCCATGGCAAGGTCAGTGAACTGAACCGGTCGCTTGGTCTCGACACAAAGAGCATGTTTGATAAGATTCTACGAATGGAGCTGTCGTCCAATGGCTAAGAAAGAACGTCTGGATGTATTGTTGGTGGAACAGGGGTTGTTCCCTTCACGTGAAAAGGCGAAGAAAATGATCATGGCAGGACTTGTTTCGTAGACGGTCAAAGAGAAGACAAGGCAGGCACCAAGATTGAGAGGACTGCAACCATCACAGTCAGGGAAGATCCGAATCCATATGTGAGTCGTGGCGGTCTGAACTCCATAAGCGATTGGATGCTTTGACATCGAATTGAGTGACTGCGTTTGCATGGATGTGGGCGCTTCTACGGGAGGCTTTACGGACTGTATGCTGCAGCATGGCGCTTCAAAGGTATTCTCGGTGGATGTCGGTTATGGTCAGTTTGACTGGAAACTGCGTCAGGATGAACGCGTAGTTTGTCTTGAGAAGACCAATATCCGTTACGTTACAAAAGAGCAGATCACCGAACCGTTGGATTTTGTTTCCGTCGACGTATCGTTCATTTCCCTATCGAAGGTCATCCCGGCTGTAGTTGCTCTGATGAAGGACCAGTCCTCTATCGTCTGTCTGATCAACCGCAGTTTGAAGCTGGCAGAGACAAGGTAGGAAAGAAGGGGGTCGTTAAGGATCCGGAAACACACAGAGAAGTGATCATCAAGATTCTCGATGTGTTCAGAGGGCATCATTTGGATGTTCAAGGTTTGAACTTTTCACCCATAACGGGTCCTGAAGGAAATATAGAATATCTTATATATGGAAGAAAAGACACAGAAAAAGAGATACAGCAAGATGAGGAAAGCAGGGCGATGCACATCAATACCATCAAAGAGCTGGTCAGTAATGCCCATCGTCAACTTTACGGGAAGTGATATAATGAAAAAAATACTTGTTATACCCAATCAGTTCAAAGACAAATCATACCGGGTCACATTGAAGGTGGTCCACTGGCTGCAGGACAAGGGCTGTACGGTTTTCCTGCCCGAGACGATCGAAGGCGCCAAAGAGCTTGAAGGATACGCCTTTGCCCACTGTGACCATCCTAATGATATGGCGGATATCGACTACGGCCTCGTTCTTGGAGGGGATGGCACAATCATTCAGACCTCAAGGATGCTCAGGAACGCCAACCTGCCTCTACTGGGAATCAATCTCGGAAACCTGGGATTTCTCGCGGAAATTGAGCTGTCAGATCTTGATGCGGCATTGGAGGCTTTCATGAAGGAGGAGTTTGTCATCGAGCAGCGCATGATGATTGCCGCTTCCTTCGACAATGGCAAGAGCTTGGTACCGCGCTGAATGATGTTGTCATATCCAGACAGTCCATTTCAAGGATGATCAATTTTGAAGTATACGTCAATGACGTTTATGTCAACAGTTACCGGGCTGACGGAGTCATCATATCGACACCGACCGGCTCTACGGCATACAATCTGTCGGCAGGCGGGCCGATCATCAGTCCCACGAACAATGTTATCGTCCTGACACCCATCTGTCCACATTCCCTGACAGCCAGGAGCATCGTGCTTGACGGTGATGATGAAGTCAAGATCACTTTCAGGCATCCGCGAAACAAACATGTGGATGACCTGCTTGTGACCATCGACGGACAGGAGGCTACAAGAATATATAAGACGGATACCATCGTCATCAGCCGTGCAACCGAAAAGGTACAGTTGATGCGGTTGACCGACAATGATTTCTTTGAAATACTGAGGAAGAAGCTTTCATAAATATACATAATAACTCAATTTTTATACACTTTTTATGCATAAAATGGTATACTTAAGGTAAGATGTTCATCTGAGAGGATTGCTCTAATCGCCTTGCATAAACCTTTACGAGGCAAATGAGGACATCAAATCCCATACAAGAAGGTATTCATATGAAGATAGAAAGACAGACCAAGATATTACAACTGATCAGCGAGAACGTCATCGAAACCCAGGATGAACTGGCCAAACGTCTGACAGAAGAGGGCTTTGAAGTGACACAGGCAACGATATCCAGAGATATCCGTGACCTTAAACTCACCAAGGTTTCCTTGAATGACGGCAGACAGAAGTACGTTGTTCACCAGAATAAGGCGGCCAATCTGAATGAAAAATATATCCGTGTCCTTCAGGACGGTTTTGTCGGCATGGACAAGGCACTGAACATGATTGTCATAAAAACCCTGTCAGGCATGGCCATGGCTGTTGCGGCTGCCGTTGAAGCTTTGGACTTCGACGAGGTTGTCGGCTGTATCGCAGGTGATGACACGATCTTTTGTGCCGTGAGATCGGAAGACGATGCCATTACGATGATGGAGAAGCTGAACAAGATTCTATAGGCCAGAGGAGATTCTATGCTTGCATATCTGCATGTTAAAATATTGCCTTAATTGAAGAACTGGAGATCGATTTTGACAAGGGACTGAATATCCTGACAGGTGAAACTGGAGCAGGTAAGTCCATTCTTCTTGGTGCGGTCAATTATGTTCTTGGCGCCAAAGTCAAGAAGGACTTCATCCGACAGGGAGCTAAGGAAGCCTTTGTCGAATGTGTCTTCGATATCAGCAATGATGCACAGGACAGAGATGCTATTGTCGGACTGCTTGAGGGATACGGCATTGAGGAGGATGAAAACCTCATCATCAGCCGCAAGACAGCCAGAAACGGCAGAAGTGTATTCAGGATCAATGGAGAAGTGGTATCACAGATTTTCATCCAGTCGGTCGCATCACTGCTGATCGACATACATTCGCAGCATGAACACCAGTCGCTGATCAGCAGTTCCAGACAGCTCGACCTTCTTGACCGCTTCGCAGGGCAGCAGCTCAGTGGTCTCATGAAGGATTACCGGGTAGAATACAGAACTTATACAGAACTGATGGATTCCATCAACGAGGAACTTCTGGATGACGACAAGAGAAGACGCGAAATTGCATTCCTGGAATTTGAAATCGAAGAGATCAACAACGGGAATCTGGAAATCGGCGAAGATGAAAAGCTTCAGCATACCTACGACCGCCTTTCCCATAACAGAGTCATCATGGAGAAGCTGTCAGGCATCAACAATGACCTATACGAGCGTATGGATATGGGCGGACGAATATCATCCGGGCTTGGGGAGCTTCAAAAGGTGGCGGATTATGATGAGGCGCTTCATCCCATTGTGGAATCATTGATGCAGATGGAAGATCTGGCGGGAACACTGAATCGTGATATGACCAGATACCTGGAATCGATGGATGATTATGAAGAAGAACTCTACAACGCAGAACAGCGGCTGGACGCCATCAATCAGCTCAAACTGAAATATGGTGACACGATAGAGGAGATTTTTAAGTATCTGGATGAAAAACGAATGAACACCAGCTGCTTGTCAATTTTGAGGAAAATCTGTTTCGAACCAGAGAGGAATTGGCAAGAAGCAGAGAAAAGCTGAGGCACTTATCGGAGGAGATGAGTAAAGTCAGGAAGCAGATGGCACAGGAACTATCAGAGGCCATAGTTATAGCGCTTTCTGACATGAACCTTATCAATTCGGAATTCGAAGTCGGATTCATGGCGCTTAAGGACTTCACTTCAAAAGGTACGGACAGAATATCATTTATGATAACCACCAATAAAGGGGAGAAAAAGAAACCTCTCAAGGATGTCGCATCGGGTGGTGAGCTCAGTCGTATCATGTTGGCGGTAAAATCCATTCTTGCAGGTGTTGATGGGGTGGATACGCTGATTTTTGATGAAATCGATACCGGCATAAGCGGTAAAACGGCTCAAAAGGTCGCTGAGAAGATGGCTGCCCTTGCCAAGGAAAGGCAGCTGATCTGCATCACCCATCTGCCACAGATAGCATCCATGGCTGCCCAGCATTTTCTTATTCATAAAGAGGTTGTGGATGAAACGACAGTAACGATGGTCGATTCCCTTGATGAGGAGGCCAGTGTTGAGGAAGTCGCAAGAATGCTCAGTGGTGCGGTGACAAGCGACCTGGTTCTGGCAAATGCCAGAGAAATGAAAGAATATGCCAAGAAGATATGACCGTGCCTGAGCACGGTTTTGTTATTTCATAATTATGGTACCAAAAAGAGTTGACTTGTTCGTAATATATAACAAAGGAAAGGAACTCAATCAAGGTTTATTCATATGGCAGCAGACAATATAAGAAATGTAGAGGATTATTTCCCTTTTATAATAGAAACCGTCAGCGAAGTCACCGGAAGGTATGTGGAAACAGAGAACAGTATCGAACTGAGTATCGCCATGGAGAAGTTTATAGAGGCTGACCGGTCATATGATGAGGAAAAAGGAAGCTTCATGACTTATCTGAAGGTTCTGATACGAAACGGCGTGATCGATTATCTTAGAAAACAGAATAAGACAATTGTTGACAGCGATATCGTCAATGACAGGATCGGAAATGAAAGCGGTGTGCATGAAAAGGCTCAGTTGCTCAGATATGAAAAGTTACTAAGGAAATACTCGGTTTCCTTCGAATCCTTGGCTGTTAAAGGCCCTAAACATAAAGAGACCAGATTGAGGATGGTCCGTTTGGCAAAAGAAATGACAAAAGACAATACTGTCATCCATCACCTTAAAAGAAAAGAAACGTCTTCCAATAACCTACATCAGCAGAAATTATGATGTGAGTGCAAAAGTGATCAAGACGCATAAGCTATTCGTTGTTGCAGTGTTGTTGGCATATATTGAGGGAGTGGATGTGGTGACGGATTGGATTGACGAACTATGAAAGGAGCGATGACATGAATAGCGGTAAAGTGATTAAAGTGAAAAGAAAATATGCCATGGTCATGGATAGATCAATGGCAGTCAGCAAGATTGTAGCTAAAAAAGAGATGAAAGTGGGTCAAGAAGTATATTTTACTCAAAATGACCTTTACCAGGAAAATGGACTAATGGCAGGATTGTCGGTATTGTTTGCGGGTAACGGAAGCGCATTGAAGGCAGCTTACGGTTTGATTGCACTTGTCGTCATTATCTCTGGATTTGCCGGAGTGAACTATGTACAGGTTCTCAACGCGCCATATGCGGTCGTAACGGTGGATATCAATCCAAGTGTGGAAATTGTTGTCAATAAGAAGAACAAAGTTCTGAAAGTTACGCCTAGAAATGATGATGGTGCCATTGTAGTGGAAAATGAATGGAAGGGCATGCCATTGGAGGATGTCCTGGATGAACTGTTGGAAAATGCAGTGAATGCTGAATTCCTGAGCGAAGAAGATGTTGTATTGATTACAAATACGCGCATCGATGGGAATGCCGACGATGCCGATGAATCCATAGAGGCTTCGGCAGAAGCAGAAGACAGTGACGAAGATGAGGATGAACTGGAAGAGACAATAAAGGATTTCATAATTAAGAAACAGAATCAGTATACATTCCTGCTGATGAAAGGTACGGAAGATGCTCTCAGAGCTGCAAATTCAAAAGGACTTTCGCTGGGCAAACATACGATGATGAGACTCTATGAAGAGGCAATGTCAGACAGTGAAGCTGCAGTTGATGCAGTTGATGCGGCAGATTCAGCTGATTCGACAGATTCTGAAGACACCAGTGAAAAGGCCGTCAAAAAGCAGATCAGGGAGCAGGTCAAAGAAATGAAGATGACTGAAATCGTTGAAATGCTTGAGAACAAGAAAAATACACCTATTGAGAAGCAAGTCAAAAGAATGGAAAAGTTCAAGTGCATGAAAAACACTGATTCCGACAAGACTTCGCCAGGTGACAAGACTTCGCCAGGTGAAGAGAACGGCAAGACCAACAAGGGAAAAGGCTACGAGAATAAGAGTGATGATTCCAATCAGGAAGAAGAAGATCAGGATACTCCAGGCAAACATAAAGAGTCTGACGGGGGTGGAGGAGATAACGGAGATAATGGCCAACAGAAAAAAGGAAATGGCAATTAACTCCACATGAGAGAAGGAGCTGCACAAGCAGCTCCATTTTTTTATCATTTAATCCAATAGGGTCAGACCCTCGATGCTCGGATCGATGAAAAGGGAATAATTGGTATGATAGATGACGTATCCCGGTGCGGAACCGTGTGGTTTCTTGAGATGTCTCTTCTGGGTATAGTCGACAGTGACTTTCGTGCTGTTTCGGGCTTTGCTGTAATATGCGGCCAGAGCAGCGGCCTCTTCAAATCCCCTGTCCGGCAGTTCCTTGCCTTCACATTTGACAATGACATGGGAGCCCGGTACATCTTTCGTATGGAACCACCAGTCGGAATTCGAGGCGAATTTGATGGAAAGCTCTTCGTTTTGCAGGTTGTTTTTGCCGACATACATATGAAAGCCGTCACTGGATAGATAATGATAGGGTTTGCTTCGCAGCTTCTGCTGTTTGGACCCTTTTCTGAATCGTATGTATCCGGTGTTCATAAGTTCCCTGCGGATATCTTCGATTTCGTCTTCGCTTGTCACATTCTCCACTGCGTATTTGACGGACTCGAGATAGTCGATCTCATTGCGTGTGTGTTCAAGCTGCTCGGTAACCGCTGTCTCTGTCCGTTTTTTCTTGTTGTATTTTGCAAAAGCCGTATTGGCATTTTCGACGGCGGATTTTTGCGGGTCTAGAGCAATCGTCATTTCCTTGTTCGTATAGTAATTCAAGACGGTTACACTTGTATCCTTTGGCTGAATCATATATTGGTTGGCGAGGATCAGCTCACCTTTTATCTTGAACTTCTCCATGTTTGACGTATCTTTCAACTGACGATCCTGAATGTCCAGTTTCTTGTAGCCTCTTTCGAGAGCTGTTTGAATGAGACGTCGCATGTCATAGGTTTTCTGCTTCATTCTGACCTGAAGAGCCTTGGTTTCATAAAAACTGTCGATGAGCGTGCTGATTGAGTCATATGAATCAACAACAGTCTCCGGTAGTTCATCGGTCAGTATGGTGCTGTGGTAATCCAACCATTCGCCTGATGGATTCTTGAGCAGTACAGGTCTGTAGCCATCCGTTTCAAGTCTTCCGGTCAGCATTTCGATACTCTCAAAAAGCAGAGCGGTTTCCGTGTTGGTCAACGATTCCACTGCGCTGTTGGAATCAAGGCCGGCTTTATAGCACAGGTGATTGGCGAGCATCGGACTGATACCGGTGTACTTGATATATATGGCCTTATAGAGCGGATAACCTGATGATATCAAGTCATCTCTCAGGATGTCGGGAGATTTGACATCCCTTATATCCTTCTTGTTCTGACTCGGAGGAGTTTCATAGGGTTTCCGGGGAAGATCTGGCGCACGGAACTGATATTGGCTCCGATGCGCTTGATGCTGTCAAGGACAGTGCCGTCCTGGTCGCATAGGATGATGTTGCTGTGTTTACCCATGACCTCTATGATCAGGTCGTAACTGCAAAGGTCACCCATTTCATTGAGCTGTTCCAGTGTGATCTTCAGGATCCGTTCAAGCCCGATCTGTGCAACACCGATGATTCTCCCGTTGCCGATGTATTTTCTCAGCAGCATGCAAAAAGAAGGCGGTGTCTGAGGATTCTTCTTGTTCCGGGGAGTCAGGTGAACACGCGGCATCGTCGCCTGAGCAGTCATCAGAAGCCTCTGCTTCTTACCGCCTGCCCGGATATGTATCAAAAGTTCATCCTTTTCAGGCTGGGTGATTTTGTCAATCCGACCACCGGTCAGGATTTCATTCAGTTCAAATGCAATATTATGTAAAACAATTCCATCAATCATTGTTATGTCTCCTTCGTTTAAGTTCATGTAGAGTATAGCACTATACTGCATATTATTCAATATTTTGGGCGTTCGACCGAAATATTTACGTGAATCGTTAGGGCAACAGGTGAATTATAATCCCTGTGAATAATGTCCGTCTGAAAACTTGCACTTTTCTTAGAAAATGATTGTTAATTGCGGATTTGTATCTTGATTTTGCAGGGTTTATTGTGTATAATTTCAAATATGATTTAGCGCACTAAATTTATATAAATGCAAAGCTCGGAAGTGCGAACGTGAGAGGCGGTTCGGGCACAATCGAAGAAGGGTGGATGAACGTATGAGAAAACTATTATCATTATTATTGGTGATGATCATGGCGGTTTCATTGCTCGCTGCATGCGGGAATGATCAAGCTGATGAGAAGAAAGAAGAAGCAACAACAAAAGCTGCAGAGGACAGTAAAGAAGAGGCGACTGAAGCCGCAGAAGATGCTGATGAAGCTGCTGGTACAATCAAGCTTGGTATGCTTTCTCCAACGAGCGGCGACTTGGCTGTTTACGGTCTCGCTGTAAAGAACGCAGTTGAACTTGCAATAGAAGAGATCAACACTGCAGGTGGAGTGAACGGCTCACAAGTGGAATTGATCGTATACGATAACGAAGGGGACGCAACGAAATCCATCAACCTGTTCTATAGACTCGTTGACGAGGATGAAATCGTAGCACTAGTCGGTCCGGTTATCTCCGGTACATCTTTAGTCGTAGGTCCTGAAGCAGAGGATGCAGGTATTCCCATGCTGACACCTACAGCTACGAATATCGATGTAACACTTGATCTTGACTATGTCTTCAGAGCATGTTACATTGACCCATACCAAGGTAGGATCATGGCCAAGTTTGCAGGCGAGAACCTCGGTGCTAAGACAGCAGTCATCTTCGAAAACGTTGGAAGCGACTATTCAAAAGGTCTCACTGAAGCGTTCACAGGCGCATTTTCTGGCGAAGTTGTTGCAACAGAAGGTTATACAAACGAAGAAAATGACTTTAAAGCCATCATCGAGCGTATCAAGGGTCTTGATGCTGATGTCATCTATCTTCCGGATTACTTCAACAAGGTCGGTTTGATTGCCAAGCAATTGAACGAAGCCGGTGTGGAAGCGACACTTCTTGGTGTTGACGGATGGGATGGTATCCTGAATGACTACGCAGATGAAGTAGAAGGCGGATACTTCGCCAACCACTATTCAACAACGGACGAATCCGAAACCGTTCAAAACTTCATTACTGCTTATGAAGAAGCATATGGTGAAACGCCAAACGCTCTTGCTGCACTTGGATTCGACGCAGCTAAAGTCATGGCTGCCGCAATTGAGACTGCCGGTTCAACTGACGGTGCAGCTATCGTCGAAGCTTTGAAAGCGACTGACATGGACGCGGTTTGTGGACAGATCACATTTGATGAGAATGGTGATACCATCAAGGCAATCTCAATCATCAAGATTGAGGAAGGTCAGTTCAAGCTTGAGACGAAAATCTCTGAATAACAAAATATCAATAATGTAATACATAACTGATAAAAAGGGGATGAATTCCCCTTTTTATTATGTTGTATGTTGTTTTAGTTCTTTAAAACGTTAAGTCGATGAGGTGACTGTTGAAGGCTAAACTCAACACTATTTATGGAGGTGGATTGATGACTCAGTTTATTAATCAAATTATCAACGGGCTAAATGTAGGCAGTATCTATGCACTCATCGCATTAGGCTATACGATGGTGTATGGAATTGTCAAACTCATCAACTTCGCACATGGTGAAATCTTGATGATTGGTGCCTTTATCGGGTACTTTTTCGCGATGACATTCGGAATGTCACTGATACCATTGCTTATTCTATCCATGATCGGTTGTGCCATCCTCGGTATGACCATTGACAGGATTGCATATAAGCCACTGAGAAATGCGCCGAGAATCTCTGCACTGATTACGGCTCTCGGGATGAGTATGTTCTTGTCGAACTTTTTTAAATGGCAGTTTGGTGCCAATGATAAGATCATGCCGGAAATCAACCTGATCGGCAATGTTCCAATGCCAAGCATCACAGTGATCACACTGGTGATTACGGTCATATGTCTGGTAGGTCTTGAATATGTCGTCAGAAGGACCAGAGTCGGCAAGGCCATGAGAGCGGTGTCGGAGGACAAGGGAGCAGCTCAGCTGATGGGAATCAATGTTGACCGCACGATATCCCTGACGTTTGCCATCGGATCCGCACTCGGTGCCGTAAGCGGAGTGCTGTATGCGCTCAATTACGGAAACCTTCAGCCTTATATGGGCACCATGCCCGGTCTGAAGGCGTTTGTCGCTGCTGTTCTCGGCGGTATCGGAATCCTACCGGGAGCGATGGTCGGTGGATTTGCCATCGGATTCATCGAAACCTTTGTTAAAGGGTACATCAGTTCTTCATGGGCAAACGTATTTGTATTCGGTATTTTGATTATTGTGCTTCTTGTAAAACCTACCGGTTTGTTCGGCAAGAATGTGAAAGAGAAAGTGTAGGTGATTGCAATGAAAAAGAAATTTCGTGATTATGGTATCAATCTCCTGACAGTCGTCATTGCATATTTCATCCTCAACCTACTGGTTGCAAACAGAATCATCAACAATTATATCGAAGGTGTCATGGTGTTTGCCATGATTAACATCATCGTAGCCATTGCCTTGAATATTGCTACGGGTTATCTTGGCCAACTCGCGCTCGGACATGCCGGTTTCATGGCTGTGGGAGCCTACACGGCAGGTCTGTTCACAAAAGCGGTCGATTATTCGGACCGGGTAGAGATGATTCTAGCCCTTTTCCTGGGTGGTTTGATGGCAGGCATATTCGGTCTTATCATCGGTATTCCTGCACTTCGACTGAGAGGGGATTACCTAGGTATCGTGACCCTCGGCTTCGGAGAAATGATCCGATACACCATCATCAATCTTGATGAGATTACCGGTGGTGCTTCAGGTCTTAAACGCATCCCCAAACTTGTGGGTGTAGAGCAAGTTTTCATCATTATGTTTGTGGTCATCGCATTTGTTCTTCTGTTCATCCGTTCAAGACACGGTCGTGCCATCATCTCTATCCGAGAAAACGAGATAGCGGCTGAATCCATTGGAGTACCGACGACTTTCTACAAGGTATACGGATTCTTCGTCTCATCATTCCTTGCAGGCGTCGGCGGTGCGTGTTTTGCCATGTATCAAAGATATCTCACACCGGACAAGTTCAAATTCATGTTCAGTGTCGAGTTGTTCATCATTGTCGTTTTCGGTGGTATGGGTTCCGTTACAGGCACCATCGTAGCAGGTGCATTTCTTGCGTTCCTTGCCGAACAGCTGTATGCCTATGATGACCTTCGTCTGATCATCTATGCAGTATTGCTGATTCTCTTGATGATCTTCAACCTGACGGTCTTCTGGGACGCCACGAATTCTCGTTGGTGAAGACACCGGCCAGAATCAAGAACCTGTTCATCAAAATGAAGGACAGATTCGGGAAAGGGGTGGCATAATGAGCTTATTGGAAACCAAGAATATTGGTATCGCATTCGGAGGACTGAGGGCGGTGGATAATTTTGAAATCTCCATCCAGCCCGGTGAACTTGTCGGACTGATCGGACCGAACGGAGCCGGAAAGACCACAATATTCAATATGTTGACAGGCGTATATCTGCCGACGGAAGGTGAAATATTCATCAACGGCAAGAAGGTCAACGGTAAGAAACCCTATCAGATCGTCAACATGGGATTGGGAAGAACCTTCCAGAATATCAGGTTGTTTTCAGAACTTACGGTTATTGAAAACATCAAGATCGCATTCCACAAGGATATGACATACAACACATTCACCGGAGTGTTCCGTCTCCCGAAATTCTGGAAGGAAGAAAGGAAATCACGGGTAAGGCAATGGAACTCCTGGCGCTTTTCAATATGGAAGGCGATGCTGAAAACCTTGCCAAGAACCTGCCATACGGAAAGCAGAGGAAGCTTGAAATCTGCCGCGCTCTTGCGACCAATCCAAAGCTTCTGCTGCTGGATGAACCTGCTGCAGGTATGAATCCACAGGAAACAAAGGAATTGATGGAGACCATCCATTTCATTCGCGATAAATTCAACGTGACAATCCTTCTTATTGAGCATGATATGAACCTTGTCATGGGAATCTGTGAACGACTGGTTGTTATCGATTACGGTATGATTATTGCTAAGGGTACGCCGGATGAAATCAAGACCAACAGGAAAGTAATCGAAGCATACTTGGGAAGCTAGGAGGAATGATCATGCTGAAAGTTAAAGATTTGAATGTGCATTATGGTGCGATTCATGCGTTGAAGTCCATGGATTTTGAAGTCAATAAAGGCGAGGTTGTTACCCTGATCGGTGCAAACGGGGCCGGCAAGACAACGACCCTGCATGCCATCAGCGGCCTCGTGAAGCCTTCGGGCGGATCCATCACCTTGAATGATAAGGAATTGACAGTAACACCTGCAGACAAGATCGTATCCCTGGGGCTTGCACAGGTACCTGAAGGACGTCGGGTTTTTGCCCAGATGTCAGTATATGAAAATCTCATTATGGGTGCGTATACGAGAAGGGATCCAAAAGAGATACAGATCAATGTCGAAAAGATGTATGCCCGTTTCCGAGGCTGAAAGAAAGGCACAAACAGCTGGCCGGAACCATGAGTGGTGGAGAACAGCAGATGCTGGCCATTGCAAGGGCACTGATGAGTGAACCGGATATTCTGCTTATGGATGAGCCTTCCATGGGACTTGCACCGATCCTGGTGGATGAGATTTTCAGTATCATCCGGGAAACCAACGAAGCGGGAATGACGATACTGCTTGTCGAGCAAAATGCCAGTAAGGCATTATCAGTAGCCCACAGGGCGTATGTTCTTGAAACCGGTAAGATCATCATGTCAGGAAACGCCAAAGAATTACTGAATGATGACAGGGTGCGTCAGGCATATCTGGGCTAACGCAAGAAAAGCGGCTTCGCCGCAATTCGTTAAATGGAAGAACATTCCTATATAATAAGAAAAACCGCCAGTCTCAATGGATTGGCGGTTTATTGTTTCGGTATTCATTCGATTGTCAGTCGTTATGATCTATCCTTACGATGTCATAACCCTTTCCTTCGAGTGCGCTGACAATGGAGTCAATCTCGTGTGTATTCAAACGGATGATGATTTCGGTTTCTCCGGTGGCTTCGTTGTTGAAATTGGTGATGTGTGTGATGTTGACACCGTATTCATGTATGATATGGGATATTTCCGCCAGTGTACCTTCTTCGTTTTGCGCGATGATCGTGATGCGGGTTCCCTTATCCCTGGCACCTACGATTTCGACAAACGCATCGAGGATGTCGGATCTTGATATGATGCCTACAAGGGTGTCGTCTTCAGTAACGACAGGTACTGTGTTGACGTCCAATTCATTCATTGTAATGGCAACATTTTCAATCAAGGTGTCTTCAGAACAGGTCATGACTTCGTTGGCCATGATATCTTCGACTTTGGTCTTGCCGAGAATATAATTCAGTTCAAACACGCTCAAGGTTGTCGCTTTTGAAGGAGTGAATTCGCTGAGCAAGGTTTCGGTGACCATCCCGACGAGTTTACCCTCTTTGACGACCGGCAGCTGGCTGATTTTCTTCTCGTGCATCAGCTGAAAAGCGAGTGAAATGGAAGCTTCAGGAAACACTGTGACAACATCTTTTATCATCTTATTGCCTACATACATGGAATTACCCCCAGTCTGAGTGATTTCTAATGATACCTATATTTTATCATATTTTTAAGGTTTTTCATAGTTTTTTATGTTATTTGACCATGCCAGGAGACAACATCCTGACATGAAGATTGTATTTAAGGAATGGCTATGGTATAGTAAGTGATGAATAATTTGAACTTAAAGGTGAAAAGAATGAAAGACTATCATACAAAAGTTTGGCGGGACCAGTGTAGCTACAGAGGAAGGCCGCAAAAGGGTCCTTGATATCATAAAATCTGCAAAGGAAGAAAACGATGCTGTCATCGTCGTGGTATCTGCCATGGGCAGATACGGCGCGCCGTATGCAACGGATACGCTTTTGAGTCTGGTGGACCATCAGACTGACGTCTTAAAGCCGGACGAGACCGATTTGCTCTTGAGCACCGGTGAAATTATAACTTCTGTAATCATATCCTATGGCCTGAAAACGCTGGGGTTGGATGCCGTTGCCCTCAGCGGAGCAGGAGCCGGCATCGTTACAAACGGAGACCATACCAAGGCTGAAGTGATGTATGTGGATAAGGAACCGATGGAGGGGATGCTCAAACAGGGTGTCATTCCTGTAATCGCCGGTTTTCAGGGGCGTACCCAAGACCATAAGGTGACAACCCTTGGCAGGGGTGGCTCGGATACAACTGCCGCGCTTCTGGGTGAGGCCTTTGGAGCCGAGACTGTAGAAATATATACTGATGTGGACGGTATCATGACAGCGGATCCAAAGCTTTGTGAAGATGCACGGACGCTTGAATGCATCAGCTATCAGGAGGTTTTCCAGATGGCGGATTCGGGTGCGAAGGTGATCCACAAGGGAGCTGTCGAGATTGCAAGAAGGGCTGGCATTCCGCTGGTGATACGGAATACGTTTACTGACCATGCAGGCACTTCTATCATGGAATATCATAAACTGGAAAAAAAGACAACCATCAATGACAAGATCATCACCAGTATTGCACACCGTCTGAACCGGATACAGTTTTCTGTTTATGGGATTCTCGATGATGATGCATTCTTCAAGGAATTGGCAGACAATGATGTCTCGATAGATATCATCAATATATTTCCCAAGTATCGGGTCTTCACGACGGATTCCGAAAAAGAGGAAGATGCCATCAAAGTGATGGAAAAGTTCGGTGCTAAATTCGACCTGATCAGAGACTGTGCAAAAGTAACGGTTGTCGGGGAGAAAATGACCGGAGTTCCCGGGGTCATGGCGAAAATCATACATGGCTTGAAATCAGAAGGTGTTGAGATACTTCAAACAGCCGATTCCCTTGCAACAATCGCATGTCTGATACATGAAAAAGACCTGGAGAAAGCCATTAGGGCACTTCATAAAACTTTTGAAATGGTATAGGAATTGAGTTATACTTATGTTAATGTGACTACAGACTAGGGGGACAACTATGGCTAGGCAAACATCTGCCAAAGCTTCGGCAAAACGCAGAAAACCGACATCGTCGAAAGCGAAGGCAAAGAACCCGAAATATAAAAACCATCCATCTAAAGATACGAATTTAAGCATGGTTCAGTATGAGATTGCAGTCATGCTTATTTTGGCGTGTGCCTTGTTTCTGATGATCAGCATTTATCTGAATGGCGGCGGACTCATCGGCGGTTTCATACGGTCGTTTGTTTTTGGTGCGTTTGGAGTATCGGCGTGGCTTCTTCCGATCAGCGTATTTACAGCCACTTTCCTCAAGGTGTTCAACAAGGGCAATGAACGCCTGAATATGAAAATCATCGTCTCCTTTATGCTGATAGCCGTCGTATCGGTTTTTGCCCATATCATGTATGTGGAGATGCCGCAGATACATCTGAAGCTTTCCGGACAGAGGGCGACCTTTGCAAGCCTTGCCAATTACTATCATGTATCAGCGACTTATCTTGTGGCAGGCGGATTCATCGGCGGACTGATCGGTGACGCATTCCTTTTGTTTTTAGGCCGTATCGGCGCCTATGCGGCACTCATCGTCATTGCAATATCGTTTATAATCGTCATTACCGAACAATCTTTCCTTATGCTGCTTCGAGCGGTCTATAAGGGTTTCATCAGTTGGATCATGAGCATGATCGAACTGCTTGGCAGAAAGTCTGAGGATATCAATGCAAGACGCGAGGAGAAGCGTCTTGAGAGAGAAATGGCTATGAAAGCTGAGCAGGAGACAAGTGCGGTTATGCCGGCAGGGGGCCTTGTCAGCAGTCTGCAGCCAGAACCGCCCAAAAAGAAAAAGCATATTGCAAGCTTGCTCAAATCCACAATACTGAAAGAGGATGGACAGGCTTTGGATACGGAAGCGCCAATCATGAAAGACGTCAGCACTGGTGGAGAGCAGCCGAAAACGAATCTGTTCACAAGACTGCTGGACGCATCTGATGTAGAGGATGTACCGCTTAGGCAAGATGATGCAATGTCCGGTTTCGAACCTGACAATTATGAACAAGGCAGTTACGGGCAGGTTGGCATCGGCCAGGAGGAACTTGGTGCGAGTTTTCCTGCCGGTGATGCATTCGAGCCTGTAAGCGAGGAAAAGCCTAAGAAGCCGAGCAAGTCTGAAGTGGAAAAGGGCAAGAAAGAGATAGAGCAGGAAATACTCGAAGTCGTTGAAAATGTGGAAAAAGTATACAAGAAACCGCCTATGGAGCTGCTTAAAGAGAATCGGTCAAGCGGCAGGAGGGTCAATACCCAGTCGATGCAGGAAAACGCTAAGAAACTCGAGGAAACACTGGCCAGTTTCGGTGTAGGCGCAAGAGTCATCGACGTTTCGCGAGGTCCGAGTGTCACGAGATATGAACTGCAGCCGGACCAGGGTGTCAAGGTCAGCAAGATTGTCAATCTCACCGATGATATCGCTTTGACCTGGCAGCCAACGGTATTCGTATAGAAGCGCCGATTCCCGGAAAGTCCGCAGTCGGAATTGAAGTGCCGAACAAGGATGTGTCATCCGTATATCTGCGTGAAGTCTTGGAAACCTCCGACTTTGAACACTTCCCTTCGAAGGTGGCCTTCGGATTGGGTAAAGATATTAGCGGTAAAGTGATTGTGACGGATATTGCCCGTATGCCTCACCTGCTCATAGCCGGTGCAACAGGCTCGGGTAAATCCGTGTGCGTCAATACCCTGATTACAAGCATACTGTACAAATCCTCACCTGAGGATGTCAAGTTGCTGATGATAGACCCTAAGGTTGTCGAACTGTCCATCTACAACGGGATACCTCATTTGCTGATTCCCGTCGTCACTGACCCGAAGAAGGCAGCAAGCGCCTTGAATTGGGCCGTCCAGGAAATGCTGGATAGGTATAAACTGTTTGCCGAAGCCAATGTCAGGGATATCAAAGGCTATAACAAGGCGATTGTCGGCAATGAGGACGGTCTGAAGAAACTGCCGCAGATTGTCATTATCGTTGATGAGCTCGCAGACCTGATGGTGGCTGCTGCAGGCGAGGTGGAAGAGGCCATCTGCCGTCTGGCACAGATGGCAAGGGCTGCAGGGCTTCATCTTGTCATCGCCACTCAAAGGCCATCTGTCGATGTCATCACGGGTCTGATCAAGGCCAACATACCATCAAGAATCGCTTTTAACGTGTCTTCAGGTACGGATTCTCGGACAATCATCGATATGAACGGCGCCGAGAAGCTTTTAGGAAAAGGGGATATGCTCTTCTATCCGGTAGGGCTTCAAAAACCTGTCAGGATTCAGGGGGCATTCGTATCCGATAAGGAGATCGAGAACATTGTCACCTATTTGAAAGACTCCAAGAAACAGGAATATGATGAAAAGATCATGAAGCATCTGGATAAATCCGTCACCGAAAAAAGTGAACTTGCAGATGATCTCGATCCTTTGTTTGAAGATGCTCTTGCCCTTTGTGTTGACAAGGAAAAGGCAAGCGCTTCAATGATACAGCGGCGTTTCAGAGTCGGTTACAACCGGGCTGCAAGAATACTCGACCAACTGTATGATGCCGGTTATGTCGGAGATGACGAAGGCAGCAAGCCAAGAAGGATGCTGCTGTCCAAAGAAGCCTTTGAAGCACTGAAAGCCAAAGCCAACGGCGACGGCAGTGATGCGTCAGGAAATGACGCACAGCCCGCAGAGACGGCATCCCATGATTTGCAATAAGTGATTTCTTATCATACATTTCAATTATAACAATTATTTATCTGTATTAACGAGGAGGCATTATGAAATCTGATATCCAAATAGCTACTGAAGCAAAGATGAATACCATCATTGACGTCGCCGGGAGTCTTGATATACGAGAGGATGAGCTGGAGCTTCACGGCAAGTACAAGGCAAAACTTTCGGACGAACTCTGGAACAGAGTCAAAGACAATGAAGATGGAAAACTTGTCCTTGTAACAGCCATCAATCCCACACCGGCCGGTGAAGGAAAGACGACAACGACAGTCGGAATCGGACAGGCACTCGGAAAAATGGGTGTCAACAGCATCATCGCCCTCAGGGAACCTTCCCTCGGACCCTGTATGGGAATCAAAGGCGGAGCGGCTGGCGGCGGATATGCTCAGGTGGTTCCAATGGAAGACATCAACCTTCATTTTACCGGTGATATCCATGCGGTCAGCGTCGCACACAACCTTCTGTCAGCGATGATCGACAACCATCTTCAGCAGGGGAACGATCTGGGCATCGACCAGCGACAAATCGTGTGGAAGCGCGTCGTCGACATGAACGACCGTGCACTCAGACACATAGTCGTAGGCCTTGGCGGCCGGCTTCAGGGTGTTCCCAGGGAAGACGGTTACATGATCAGTGTGGCTTCTGAAGTCATGGCAATCCTATGCCTTTCCAAGGACCTTATGGATCTTAAGAAGCGTCTTGGACAGATCGTCATCGGATACACTTATGACAGGAAACCTGTGACCGCCCATGACCTGAAGGCAGAAGGCGCCATGGCAGCTCTTTTAAAGGAAGCGATCAAGCCCAATCTTGTACAGACGCTTGAAAATACGCCATGTATCATACACGGCGGACCGTTTGCCAATATCGCTCACGGATGCAACAGCCTTCGCGCAACGAATTATGCCTTGAAGCTTGCCGATGTGGTCATTACGGAAGCGGGCTTCGGTGCCGACCTAGGCGCTGAGAAGTTTTTGGATATCAAATGCAGAAAAGGTGGATTGAAACCGAATGCGATTGTCATCGTTGCGACGGTACGTGCATTGAAGTACAATGGCGGTGTCGATAAGAAAGACCTGGCCGGGGAGAATGTGGATGCCCTAAAAAAAGGACTTGTGAATCTCGAGGCCATATTGAAAACATGAATAAATTCGGTGTTCCGGTCATAGTGACACTGAATTCCTTTGTGACAGATACGGAAGCCGAGATTGAAGCTGTTCGTGACAAATGTACGGAACTCGGTGCCAGATTCGCACTCTCCGAGGTTTGGGAAAAAGGAGGGGAAGGCGGTATCGAATTGGCCAAGACAGTACTCGATACGATTGAGACCGTTGAATCCGATTTCGCACCTCTGTACGAAGATGAACTGCCGTTGAAGGATAAGATCAGCAAGATTGCGACGGACATTTACGGAGCAGGCAGTGTCACTTACTCCGGAAAGGCCAACATCGCCATTAGAAGAATCGATGAGATGGGTCTATCCCATTTACCGGTTTGCATAGCGAAGACACAGTACTCCTTCTCAGACAACGCCAAGATGCTTGGCAGGCCAACAGGTTTTGAAATCAACGTCCGTGAGGTGAATGTGTCAGCAGGTGCAGAATTTGTCGTCGCCATCACCGGTGATGTCATGACGATGCCGGGGCTTCCGAAGGTTCCCGCTGCAGAGAACATCGATATTGACGCTGACGGTAAGATAACAGGATTATTCTAGAAAGGTATGGATATGAGTACAATATTATTGGATGGCAAAGCCACCTCAAAACAAATCAAAGATGAACTGAAAGACAAGGTCGCTGTCTTAAAGGAGCAGGGTATCGTTCCGACCCTTGCGGTTGTCATCGTGGGCGATGATGCCGCTTCCCATGTGTATGTCAAATTCAAGAAGCGTGCATGTGAATATATCGGTATCAGGTCACTCAGCTATGAACTCCCTTCGGCGACAACTGAAGAGGAAATTCTGAATCTTGTCGATGAGCTCAATGGCCGGGATGACGTGCATGGCATACTCGTCCAGCTGCCGTTGCCGGATCATATATCGGATGACAAGGTGATCATGGCCATCGATCCGAAGAAGGATGTAGACGGATTCCATCCGGTCAACGTAGGGAACCTAAGCATAGGGAATCCTGGATTCATCTCCTGTACACCTTATGGTATCATCGAGTTGATGAAAAGATATGATATTGAAATCAAAGGCAAGAACTGCGTCATCGTCGGAAGAAGCAATATCGTTGGCAAACCCGTCTCCATGCTCCTGCTCAAGGAGAACGGTACGGTCACCGTTTGCCATTCAAAGACCAAGGACTTGAAAGGCGTGTGTAAAAGCGCTGATATCCTGGTTGCAGCCATCGGCCGTCCAAAGATGATCACCTCGGAATTCGTCAAGGAAGGGGCGGTTGTCATCGACGTCGGAATCAACAGACTGGATGACGGTACTTTATGCGGAGACGTGGACTTTGATGATGTCAGGGATATGGCATCCTATATCACACCGGTTCCGGGAGGCGTCGGCCCCATGACCATAGCCATGCTCATGAGCAATGTGGTCAACAGCGTCATGTAACAGCAACGGAGGAATGATTTGAAAGAAGTGAAACCGATTATATATTTTGAATCCTTGGGATGCGACAAGAATCTGGTGGATTCCGAGGTCATGCTGGGGATGTTGAGCCGTGACGGCTACAGGATCACCATGGACCCTGAGGAAGCGGATGTTGTCGTTGTCAATACCTGCAGCTTCATCCACGATGCCAAGGAAGAAAGCGTTAATGCTATTCTGGGTCTTGCCGATTTGAAAAACCACGGCAAACTTCAGGGACTGGTGGTTGTAGGATGTCTGTCCCAGCTATACCAGGAGGAAATCCAGAAAGAGATACCCGAAGTGGACGCGATTCTGGGAGCCGCCAACTACGACAGGATCATTGAGGCTGTTGAGGCTTCGCTTGCTGATGGAGAAACCGGCAGAACCAAATATATGGAACTTGATACCATCGATCATCAGCCGGATGTCTACATTGAAAGAATGACCGAAACGACCAAGCATTATGCATACCTCAAGATCGCAGAAGGCTGCGACAATTACTGCACCTACTGTATCATCCCCAAGCTCAGGGGCAGATTCAGGAGCCGTGAGACGGAAAACCTGTTGGATGAGGTGAGGTATCTTGTCTCCATGGGCAAAAGCGAGATCATCCTTGTCGCCCAGGATGTAGGCAAATATGGCTTGGACATCTATGGGGAACGACGTTTGACACAGCTTATTGATGAGATTTCAGAGGTGGAGGGTGTTGAATGGATCCGGTTGCTGTATGTGTATCCTGAGGATGTCACAGATGAGCTGATCGATACTATCGCGGCCAATCCAAAGGTTTTACATTATATCGACATGCCCCTGCAGCATATCGATGACATGATCCTAAAGAAGATGGCCCGTAAAAGCAGAAGGGAATCGATTGTTCAAAAAATAAACACTTTGAGGGAGCGTGTTCCTGACATGTGCATACGAACGACTTTCATTGTGGGATTCCCTGGAGAAACAGAAGATGCCTTTAACGGTCTTCAAGGCTTTGTAGAGGAAATGCGGCTCGACCGGGTCGGTGTTTTCACATATTCAAGGGAGGAAGGTACTCCTGCATATGATATGCCGAACCAGGTGGATCATGAAATCGCAAAAAAGAGGCAGGAAATACTGATGATGACCCAGCAGGAGATATCGACCGAGAAGAATCAGGATATGATCGGCCGGGAACTGACTGTGGTCGTCGACGGCTATGTGCCCAAGGATGAGATTTACATTGCGAGAAGCTATAAAGATAATCCGGATGTCGACGGTTATGTTTTTGTCGAATCGGAAAATGAACTGATGTCCGGCGACTATGTCAAAGTTCGCATCATAGGCGCCAATGAGTATGACTTGATTGGAGAGATTATATGAATATTGCCAACAGATTGACCATATTGAGGGTGCTGTTGATTCCTGTATTTTTGCTTGTACTGTATCTTGTCGACGGCAAACCGGGCGATTATATCGCCACCGTGATTTTTATCATAGCGAGTGCTACCGACTGGTTGGACGGATACCTTGCAAGAAGCCGCAATCTTGTGACGGATTTCGGTAAATTCATGGATCCGCTGGCGGATAAACTGCTTGTGTCTGCAGCACTGATCTATTTTGTCGAAGTGAATCGGCTGTCTGCTGTCATCGTCATCATCATCATCAGCAGGGAGTTCGTCATCAGCGGTTTGCGCCTTGTGGCAGCCTTGAACCAGGACGTGATCGCTGCCAGCTGGTGGGGCAAGATCAAAACCAGCGTCACCATGGTGATGATTGTCGCTGTACTGCTTGATTTCAGTGGTCCGGTATTCTACTGGATCGAAATCATCCTCATTTATGCAGCAACGATTTTCACAGTGATATCCGCATTGGACTATGTTTTCAAGAATTTAGGAGTTTTTCACGAATAACAGAGGGAAAGGGGCCTATATGTACGGAGAGATTATCGCTGTGGGTGAAGAGGTTTGGCTGGAGATGTGGTCAATTCAAACGCTGCAGTTATCAGTAACAGACTCTCGGAAATCGGTGTTTTCTGCCGGTTTCATTCGGTAGTCGGTGATGTTGAAGAGGATATTGTCCATTTGCTTGAAGAAGCTTCTGAAAGGAGTCCTGTGATCATCCTCTGTGGAGGTCTTGGCCCGACGAAGGATGATTTGACAAAAGAATCGGTAGCCAAGTTCCTGGATAAGGACCTGTATGAAGATCCTGCATTGAGGGAGGGTCTTGAAGCGTGGTTTGCAGGCAGGAACTATACGATTACAGAGAACAACTACAAACAGGCCTTGATGCCGGAAGGCGGAACTGCGCTTCAAAACGCGAACGGTACCGCACCTGGCGTCTATATAGAAGGCAGGGGCTGTCATATGTTCTTGCTTCCCGGACCGCCGGGAGAAATGGTTCCGATGCTTGAAAACGGTGTGATTCCAAGGATTGCACCACTTATTGACAACAAGATCCTGTCGAAGACCTACCGCTTGGTGAATATTGGCGAGAGTGCGGCTGTGACGGTTCTCGATGATATCATGGTTTCGACAGATGAATTCATCCTGGCACCTTATGCGAAGCTTAGAGAAGTGCATTTGAAAGCCACAGCAATCGGAAATGACGAGATGAGGCTTAAGGCCAGAATTGCGGAGACGGAAAAATCATCTACGAAAGACTGGGAGAACATGTCTATTCGGATGACGGTCGCGACCTTGTTGACGTATGTGTGGATTTTCTCGAGCAAAACGGTGCGACCATTGCTACCGCAGAATCCTGTACAGGTGGACTCATAGCCAGTTCGTTCGTCGATAAGCCTGGTGTATCCAAGGTGTTTATGGAAGGCTTTATCACTTACACGAATGCGAGCAAGATTGATAGGCTGTATGTCGATGAAGGCATTCTGATGGAGTATGGTGCGGTCAGCGAACAGACGGCTTATGCAATGGCCGAAGGTGTCATCAATCTTTGCAGGACTGACTACAGCATCAGCGTGACCGGAATTGCCGGTCCGGAAGGCGGAACCGAAGCGAAGCCGGTTGGTTTGGTCTATGTGGCGATCGGCAGCCGAAGCGGTATCAAAGTGTTCAAGCATCATTTCAAAGGCAACAGGGAGAAGATACGTCAGCAAAGCGCGAAACACGCCATAATCCACCTTTGGGAGGAACTGAAGGAGAATATGGACTAGAATACCTATAACTGTCGAATGGGGATGTGCATGTCAGCGGTAGACCGGTGTTGGAGGACGGCTGCTTATGCGATATCCCCATTTTTGATTTGTTTAGCATGAAAAAGCATATTGCCCTATGGGAACATATGTGCTATAATTCGCATAAGGAACAGATGTTCGACAATACACGAAAGGGGGAACCTGGTTATCCAGGGACATATGAATAACGACAAGAAGAAAGCTTTAGATGCAGCAATCAGTCAGATAGAAAGAGCGTACGGCAAGGGTGCCGTCATGAAATTAGGGATCAGGCCATGAAACAGAATATCGATACAGTGCCTACAGGTGCGTTGAGCCTCGATATTGCGTTGGGGGCCGGTGGCGTCCCGAAGGGAAGAATCGTTGAGATCTATGGGCCTGAATCCAGCGGTAAGACGACAGTTGCCCTTCATATGATAGCCGAAGTCCAGAAGCGCGGCGGTGTTGCGGGTTTCGTCGATGCCGAGCATGCCTTGGACCCTCAGTATGCCTCGAAGATCGGTGTTGATATAGAGAATCTGTATATATCACAGCCGGATAACGGTGAACAGGCGCTTGAGATTACTGAAACCATGGTGCGATCAGGTGCGATTGACATTGTGGTCATCGACTCGGTTGCCGCATTGGTGCCAAGAGCAGAGATCGAAGGGGATATGGGAGACTCCCATGTGGGGCTGCAGGCAAGACTGATGAGCCAGGCTTTGCGGAAACTGACCGGTATCATCAACAAATCCAACTGTATCGTTATCTTCATCAACCAGCTGCGCGAGAAAGTGGGCGTTATGTTCGGCAGTCCGGAGACAACCACCGGAGGTAGGGCACTGAAGTTTTATTCATCTATCCGATTGGATGTCAGAAGGATTGAAACTCTCAAGCAGAGCAGTGAGATGGTCGGAAACAGAACAAGGGTTAAAGTCGTGAAGAATAAGATTGCTCCTCCGTTCAAGATGGCTGAATTTGACATCATGTTCGGTCAGGGAATATCCCGGGAAGGTGACATACTTGATCTTGCAGCAGAGCTGGACATCATCAAGAAAAGCGGCGCCTGGTATTCCTACAACGAAATCCGAGTGGGACAGGGACGCGAAAATGCCAAGGAATACCTGCGAAACAACCAGCCGCTGCTTAAGGAGGTCGAAAACCTGGTACGCAAGCATTATGACCTTCCAACTGAAGAAGGAGCGGCGGAGAGTGAAGCTGCAGCCAAGAAAGACAAGTCTGCAGATAAATCCAAGTAATGCTTATGGAGCGGAAGATCACAGCGATAAAAACCGAAGATAAAAAAGTGCTGATAGAAATGGATGGTGAATACCATCTGTTTCTATATACTCGGGATTTGAGGAAAGCCAAATGGAAGGACCTTATCAGGGAAGACTCGGTTCTTGATCAGGACAGGTATGAGGAACTCAAAGAGCATGTCATCAACAGAGGGAAGCGACGCATCATGCATCTTCTGGCCAAGCAGGATTATCCTATATCGAAGCTGGAACAGAAACTGCTGAAGGCTGGGTATATTGCAGACCATGTCAGCGTCATTCTTAAGCCTTTTTCGGATAGGGGCCTCATTGATGACAGCAGGCTGATCGGGCGGAGAATCGAGTCGTATAAGACGAATAAGAGTAAGATGGAGATTCGGTATAAACTGAAACAGGGCGGTTTTTCAGATGAGCAGGTCAAGGAAGCCATCGCTGGTCGGTTTGGTGAAAATGACGAATTGGAAAGCGCCGTTCGTTTACTGAACAAAAGATTCTTCTTGAAGAAAATGAAACTCGAGGAACCTGAACTCAGGAAAAGGCCATCGGGTATCTGAGTCGAAAGGGTTATCCTGTCAGCACCTGCTTCAAGGCGTTCGAGCAATTCATGGAAAGCGACTCCAGACAGGCATAAGGTTGATTTGTATAAAAATATGGGATGATGAAAGGTATAACTTGACATTATTCATAAAAAGATATAGAATTTATTTGTTGTAGTTGTTAGAACTACAGCTATGACAATTTCATATAGAGGAGGTGTTAACGAATGATTCCACCTGCTGTTTTAGTTGTCGTGATAATTGTTGCGGTTCTGTTGCTGCCGGTTGCCTTTGTAATGGGTATCAATCAACGCAAGCGTACTGCTGAAGCTCAATATGGTTCAGCCGAAGCCAAGGCGAGACGCATTGTCGATGATGCCATTAAGGAAGCTGAAGGCATAAAGCGTGAAGCGAAGCTTGAAGTCAAGGAAGAGATCTATAAGATCAAGAGCGACCTTGACAAGGAAGTCAAAGAACGCAGAAACGAATTATCACGTCTTGAAAAAAGAGTTCTTCAGAAAGAAGAAACGTTGGATAGAAAGAGTGAACAGTTCGAGAAAAAAGAACAGTCACTTTCTGACAGAGACAGTGCTCTTCGTAAAGAAAAAGAAAGAGTGGAAGCAATCAAGCAACAACACCTGTCTGAGCTGGAGAAAATCTCCGGACTCACCCTCGAACAAGCGAAAGATTACCTTTTGAAATCTGTTGAAGAAGATGTGAAGCACGAAACTGCTGTGCTCATCAAAGAACATGAGGCAAGGGCAAAGGAAGAAGTGGACAAGAACGCACGTAAGGTTCTGGCCAACGCCATCCAGCGTTGTGCTGCAGACCATGTTGCCGATCTACAGTGTCCGTTGTCAGTTGCCGAATGATGAGATGAAGGGAAGAATAATCGGGAGGGAAGGTCGAAACATCCGTACACTGGAGACTTTGACCGGTATCGATTTGATCATTGACGATACCCCAGAAGCGGTAATCCTTTCCGGGTTTGATCCGATCCGAAGAGAAATAGCGAGAATCGCTTTGGAAAACTCATTGTAGACGGTCGAATTCATCCGGCACGCATTGAAGAAATGGTTGAAAAAGCCAAAAAGAAGTAGAGAACATGATTCGCGAAGAAGGCGAGAACGCAACTTTCGATGCTGGTGTGCACGGTGTGCATCCAGAACTTGTCAAATTGCTCGGAAAGATGAAATTCAGAACAAGTTATGGACAGAATGTCCTTAAGCATTCCATCGAGGTTTCCCAACTGTGCGGAATCATAGCTGGAGAAATCGGTCTGGATGTTCGCGTCGCTAAACGCGCCGGTCTCTTGCATGACATAGGAAAGTCAGTTGACCATGAGGTTGAAGGATCCCATGTGACAATTGGCGCGAACCTGTGTAAGAAATTCAAGGAAAACTCTACTATCGTCAATGCTGTACATGCACATCACGGTGATGTAGAGCCTGAATCACTGATTGCAGTCGTCGTTCAAGCAGCTGATACCATCAGCGCAGCTCGTCCTGGCGCACGTCGTGAGACGCTCGAATTGTATGTCAACCGTTTACAGAAACTAGAAGAAATAGCAGATAACTTCAAAGGTGTAGAAAAATCGTTCGCTATCCAAGCGGGTAGAGAAATCAGAGTGATGGTAATACCGGACCAAGTCAACGATGATGAGATGGTGATACTGTCAAGGGATGTTGCAAAAGAGATTGAGGGCCAGTTAGAATACCCTGGTCAGATTAAAGTTAATGTCATTCGTGAAACACGTGCTATCGGATATGCCAAGTAATGCTAATATTGCTTATGGCAGTCTCATAGAGCTAGCGGATGCCAAATGAGAAGATGAAACAAAATAGGCTGTAGATGTCAATCTACAGCCTTTTAAAATACTCATTTTTAGTAGAATTTGCAGTTGTTTGCCGTATCTATAGAATTTGAGGAATGCTTGTGTTATAATAGTTACGATTTTGTGGTATGGAATGATTTCACTAAACTGCAAATGTAAACTGAATTCGTTGACAATTATGGAGGAAACTATCGTGTATCAAACCTTTGAGAACCCATTGGTATCCCGTTATTCTAGTAAAGAGATGCTTTATCTTTTTCACCGGACAAGAAATTCAAAACTTGGAGAAAGATGTGGATTGCCCTTGCTGAAGCTGAGCATGACCTGGGGTTGGATATAACCAAGGAACAGATTGAAGAACTTAAAGCTTATGTTGATGACATCAACTATGAAGTCGCCATCGCAAGAGAAAAGGAAGTGCGTCATGACGTCATGAGTCATGTGTTCGCATACGGTGAGCAGGCCAAGTCAGCGAAGCCGATCATTCACCTTGGAGCAACCAGTTGTTATGTCGGCGACAATACGGATATTATCATCATGACTGAAGCTTTGGAGCTTGTCAGACAAAAGGTTGTCAACATCATGGATAAACTTGCCGCATTTGCAATGGAATATAAGGATATGCCGACATTGGGATTCACCCATTATCAACCAGCACAGCTGACGACCGTCGGGAAGAGGGCATGTCTTTGGATTGAAGATCTGTACATGGATTACCAGGATATCCTGCATCAGCTTGACAAGAAAGCGCTTCGCGGTGTTAAAGGAACTACAGGAACGCAGGCAAGCTTTTTGAATCTTTTTGAGAATGACCATGAAAAGGTCAAGTCTTTGGATAACATGGTTGCATCTAAAATGGGATATGATAAGACTTTCCCGGTAACAGGACAGACATATCCCAGAAAATTGGACAGCCAGATGCTCAGCGTGTTGAGCGGTGTCGCTCAATCCGCATATAAATTCAGTAATGACATGCGTCTTCTTCAGAACCTGAAGGAGATTGAAGAGCCTTTTGCCAAGAGCCAAATCGGGTCCAGCGCAATGGCGTACAAGCGTAATCCGATGCGAAGCGAGCGTATCAGTTCACTGGCCAGACATGTCATCGTCAACAGCCTGAATCCTGCAATCACTGCAAGTACCCAGTGGTTTGAAAGGACGCTTGATGACAGTGCGAATAAGCGACTTTCCGTATCAGAGGCATTCTTGGCCATTGATGCCATCCTTGATATTTACGGCAACGTCGTTGACGGATTGGTCGTGTATGACAAGGTCATCCGCAGACGAATCATGGAGGAGCTGCCTTTCATGGCTACGGAACCATCCTGATGGAAGGCGTGAAGCGCGGCGGTGACCGTCAGGAACTTCATGAAGGCATCCGTGTGCATTCCATGGAGGCAGGCAAGATGGTCAAAGTTGAAGGTAAATCCAACGATCTGATTGAAAGAATCATCGCTGACGACACCTTCAAGATGACTGAAGAAGAGATTCTTTCCATGCTTGAGCCAGAAAACTTTGTAGGCCGATCTCCGGAACAGGTTGTTGAGTTCATTGGAGAATACATTCAGCCGATTCTTGACGGGAACAAGGATATTCTGGGTAAAACTGTTGAACTGCATGTATAATTCAGTGTCAATTTGCGCATTGACCGTATGAACGAATGGTTAGGCAATCAAATATAAAGATATAGAATCAGGGAGGATGCATATGAGAATAGGTTTCATTGGAGCCGGCAATATGGGATTTGCCATGATGAAAGGTGCAATACGGGTTTTTGATGAAGAAATCACATATACGGATATCAGTACGGATCGCCTTGAGTATGCGAAAGAGGAACTGGGTATTGCCTATTTGGAAACCAACCAGGGCGTGGTTGACAAGAGTGATATCGTGGTGCTTGCTGTCAAACCTCAGTACCTGCCGGACGTACTCATGAATATTGACATCGACACGCCCAAGATCGTTGTCTCCATAGCCCCTGGAATCACCATAGACCATATCAATGCATTGATGGGCGGCAATCCAAAAATCGTAAGGGCAATGCCCAATACACCAGCCTTGATTGGTGAAGGGATGAGTGCTCTTTGCTTTGGGGAGATGGATTTCAGTGAAGATGAGAAAGAAGAAGTCATCCGTTTGTTTGAATCCTTCGGTAAGGCCGTTGTTTTGAAAGAAGAGCTGATGGATGCAGTAGTTCCGGTTTCGGGCAGTTCACCGGCATATGTATATATGTTTATCGAGGGCTATGGCCGATGCGGCTGTACTTCATGGTCTGAGCAGAAAGATGGCCTATGAGATGGCAGCACAAAGTGTTATGGGCGCAGCAAGATGGTGCTTGAAACAGGTGAGCACCCCGGAGTTCTGAAAGATGCAGTGTGTTCTCCAAGTGGAACGACCATTGAGGCTGTAAGGGTGTTGGAAGAAAAAGGTATGCGCACTTCTGTCATCGAAGGTATGAATGCGTGCTTTGATAAAATCAAAAAAATTCAAGAAAGATTAATGATACTATTGCTATGGGCAGTATAAGAGGGATATGATGAAAAAAATTCAGGAAATTGAGCGAAACAGAAATATTCAAAGGTAAAAGAGTCCATCTCTTTACAGAGCAGATCGAATTGCCAAACGGCAAAGTCACAACGTGGGAACTGGTCAAGCATATCGGTGCGGCTGCCGTCATCCCTGTGGATGATGACGGCAAGATCATCATGGTGAAACAGTACCGTGGTGCTTCAGACTCCATTACCCTGGAGATTCCTGCAGGGACGTTGGATGAAAAAAATGAGACCCGAGAGAATGTGCCATGAGAGAACTTGAAGAAGAGACTGGACATCAGTGCAAGTCACTTGAATATCTTTTCAAGTTCTATTCAAGCATTGGAATCTGTGATGAGGTCATCAGTATTTATGTCGCAACAGGACTTATACCAACGGAGCAGAACCTTGATGAAGATGAGTTTGTCGAATTCCAGCATTATACATTGGATGAATTGATCAATATGATTTTCGACGGTACCATCGTAGACAACAAGACAATCTCATCATTGCTGGCTTATAAAGAAAAGTATGTGAATAGGAAAAAATGATCAGGCAAATCAATGAATATCTGGAATATATACAACTCAATAGAAATGTCTCCGTCAATACACTGTTATCCTATGGCCGTGATATAAAGAAAATGGCCGGCTACATGGAAGAGCTGGGCTTGACCCGCTGTGATCAGGTCCAGTACAGCCATCTGCTCGATTATCTCGAGCACCTGAAAGGGAGAGGTGCGTCCTGTTCTACCTTGTCACGACAGATCGCATCATTCAGAGGTTTCTTCAGGTACCTTGAACTGAAAGGTGTTATCCAGGTGAATCCTTCTTCCAGTATCAAGTCCATCAAGTCGGAGAACAAGCTTCCGGTCGTACTTTCGATCAAAGAAGTTGAGGTTTTCCTACAGCAGCCGGAGGATACCAAAATCGGTATTAGGGACAGGGCGATGCTTGAGGTCATGTACGCTACCGGTATCAAGGCGAGTGAACTTGTCAATCTGACTTTGGGTGATTTGAATATTCCGTTGGGATTCATACAGTGCAGCGACGGCAAAAAACAGAGAATCATTCCTATAGGGAAAGTCTGTCAGAATGCTATGAATACATATATCAAAGAAGCAAGACTACTTCTTATCAAGGACGAAGGGAAGGCCAATCGTTCGGCCGGACCGCTGTTTGTGAATTCAAGAGGCGGCAGTCTGTCGAGACAGGGATTTTGGAAAATTGTCAAAGGCTATGCAAAAGCCATGGAAATTGACAAGGAAATCACTCCGCATATGTTGAGGCATTCCTTTGCCTGCCATATGCTTCAAAACGGAGCAGACCTGAAGAGCCTGCAGGAAATGATGGGACATGAGAGTATCGTTTCAACCCAGGTATATACCAAAGTAGGGGACCACAAGCTCATGGAAGTCTACCGAAAGGCGCATCCAAGGGCATAGATATTCCCGAATCCGTGAAACAATAAGGCGTTAGATGCGACTGCATCTAAGCCTTATTGTTTTCTTTACTCTAATTATTATGTATGTCGTTCAACTACCCGAAGTATCTCTCGAGAAGGCCTTTGAATGCCATACCATGTCGTGCTTCGTCCTTGCACATTTCATGAACGGTATCATGAACTGCATCGTATCCCAATTGTTTTGCTTTGGTGGCAAGGTCTTTTTTGCCTTGGCAAGCACCGTGTTCAGCGTCAACACGCATTTGAAGGTTGGTCTTGGTGTCAGAGGTTACCACTTCTCCCAAAAGTTCTGCAAATTTTGATGCGTGCTCAGCTTCTTCAAAAGCGATGCGCTTATATGCTTCCGCTACTTCAGGATATCCTTCGCGATCAGCCTGACGGCTCATTGCAAGATACATGCCGACTTCCGTGCATTCGCCCATGAAGTTCATCTTAAGGCCTTCAACAACCTCAGCGTCAAGATCTTTCGCAACACCGATCACATGCTCATCAGCCCATGTCATTCCACTATCACTTTGTTCTACAAACTTCTCTGCTGGGGCACCACATTGTGGACATTTTTCAGGAGCGCTGTCACCTTCATGAACATAGCCGCAAATAGTACAAATAAATTTTTTCATTCTCTTCCTCCTATTTCTTTATGGATAATTATTATCAACAAATCATGATTACAATAAGATTATAATTCAATACAAATTGAAAGTCAAAGAAAATATATTAAATTTTTAACAAAAAATCTCTTCTTACAACGCTTCAAGATTTGCTGCCCTGCCTTTTATTATACTATAAAATATAACAAATGTAGAATTATGTAACTTTTGAAATGGCAATCATATGAAAAGTGGTGTAAACTTAGATATAGGGAAACCGACACTTGAGATGGAAAGGGTGTAGTTTGTATGAGAATGTATGATTTGATTGAAAAGAAAAAACTGGGCAACAATTTGACGGAGGAAGAGATCCGCTGGTTTATCGAGAATTATACTAATGGTGAGATCCCGGATTATCAGGTTTCTGCATTGATGATGGCCATTTACTTCCAGGGTATGAACAATGATGAAACGGTGGCTTTGACCCTGGCGATGGCTAAAAGCGGCGACATGCTGGATTTGAGCAGGATAAACGGAATCAAGGTTGACAAGCATTCCACCGGAGGAGTTGGTGATAAGACTTCCTTGGTTCTGACACCGATGGTTTCTGCTCTGGGTGTGCCGGTAGCCAAGATGAGCGGTAGAGGTCTTGGACATACAGGCGGAACAATTGACAAGCTGGAGTCTTTTCCGGGTTTTACAACTGGCATCAGTGAAGAAACCTTTATTCACAATGTCAATACAATCAAGATTGCCATCGCAGGACAGACAGCAAATCTGGCACCGGCCGACAAGAAACTGTATGCGTTGAGGGATGTAACGGCAACCGTCGATCAGATTTCTTTGATTGCGAGTTCCATCATGAGTAAGAAGATTGCTTCCGGAGCTGATGCGATCGTACTTGACGTCAAAACGGGGTCAGGAGCATTTATGCGCGAGGAGGAAGATGCTAGAAAACTAGCAAGAACCATGGTAGATATCGGCATAGGGCTCGGACGGCAGACAACGGCTGTCATCTCAGATATGAATCAGCCCCTTGGCTGTGCTGTCGGTAATAATCTTGAAGTCATCGAAGCCATTGAAACGCTAAAGGGTCGGGGACCTGATGATCTGTTGGAAATCTGCCTTGAACTTGGGAGTCATATGGTATACTTCGCCAAAAGGCCGTATCTGTGGAGGCGGCAAGAAAATGCTGGCAAAGACCATTGAAGACGGATCCGCCATAGAACAAATGAAACGGTTTGTCGAAGCACAGGGCGGAGATCCTTCATATGTTGATGACACTTCAAAGTTTCCGGTAGCTTCCATCGTCCGTGATGTAGTCCTGGAAAAGTCCGGTTATGTGGAAAGGATAGAAACGGAGGAAATCGGTTTGGCGGCAATGATGCTTGGAGGCGGCAGAGAGACCAAGGATAGCGTCATCGATCTGAGTGTCGGTTTCATTGTACATAAGAAGGTTGGGGACAAAGTTGGAGAGAAGGAGCCGATTGCAACCGTATATGGCAATGATGCGCAAAAAGTTGACGCGGCAGTCAGGCGATTCAAGGAAGCCTATTTCTTAAGTGCAACTGAATGCAATAAAGTCAGATTCATCAAAGATATTGTATCATAATTCAAAGTCTAGTATAATACAACTGATGTCCGTAAGGGCGTTGGTTGTATTGTTTTTGTTTCATGGGAAATTCCTTCGGAAATTCCTATGAAACAAAAGCGTTCCACTATGGAAGCACATGAATGTGGATTTGTCAACTTCGCATTCACCTGATAAGTGTTATAATAGAGTGATTCAAGATTGAAGAAAGTTGGTTATGTTATGAAGAATATACGTAAATACCTCGGTATAAATCCTCAGATTGATAAGAGTGTTTTTATCGCACCCAGTGCGAATATCATCGGGAAGGTAAAAATCGGAAGAGATACAAGCATATGGTATCAGAGCGTTTTAAGAGGCGATGTCAACGAAATAGTCGTAGGAAAAGGGACGAACATCCAGGATGGAACGGTTGTTCACCTGAGTGAGGATTACGGGACATATATCGGAGACAACGTGACCATAGGACACAGCGCCATCATCCACGGGTGTACCATCAAAGACAATGTTCTCATCGGCATGGGAGCATGTGTTCTTGACGGCGCCGTCATCCCGAAGAACTGCATTGTTGCCGCAAGGGCGCTCGTAACCAAGAGCAAGACCTTTGATGAGGGAACACTGATCATCGGAAGTCCTGCAAAATCATTCAGAAAACTTACGGATGTAGAGATTGAAAGCGTCACGCGTTCTGCACTGGGATACATCCAAGTGGCAAAGGAACATATGGAAGAGAATCCTGAATAGAAGATTTCTCATCATATGAATTGTACTGCATATGATGCTATGCTATAATAACCATAATGCATAGAAGGACTGTGCAGGTATACCGTCATAATACGAACAAAAGAGGTGACATCATGTTGAATATGACACTCAATCTGATATTGTCGCTAGTTGCAGGAGCACTGGTGATGATGATACATGAACTGGCAAAATATTATTTTTCGCTTACTTTACTACACCCCATCCACCGCAAGCGAAAGGATATGCGGGTGAATGCAATAAAATTCATCGATCCCATCGGTCTGATTGTATTCGCATTCAGTGGTTTCGGATGGCAAAAACCAGGAGAATACAATCCCACAAAGTTCAGAGAGAAGGAAAGAGGACTTATCATGTTGGCGTTTGTGGGAATATGCGCAAATGTTCTTGTGATTCTGTCTATGATTCCTCTGTTCTTCAGCGTGCGTTATATACACGGTCTGCTTGGGAACATATTGGCGATATTCGTCTACAAGATGATCCGATTCAGTTTTGCACTGATTGTTGTCAATCTGTTGCCGATGCCGCCTTTCGACATGGCGAAGATCATTTATGCACTGAATCCCAGTTTTTACTTCAAAATGATTCAAAACGAACGTATGATACAGGCAGTATTTATCTTGATGATTGCTTTCGGTCTGCTCGGGCTGGTTGTGGAAGCGATGTTCTATCCGATTCAGCAGTTTATTATATAGAGGGTGAGATATGGACTTAGCAGTAAAGATCGATGTATTCGAGGGCCCTTGGACCTTCTTTTACACCTTATCGACAAGAATAAAGTGACAATAACAGACATACCGATAGCACTTATCACGGACCAGTATCTGGATTACATCGACTGCATGGAACAGAACCGGATGGATGTCATGAGTGAATTTGTGGAGATGGCAGCAACCTTGATCAGCATCAAGACACGTATGCTTCTTCCTCATAAGAAGGATGAGAATGATGAAGTCATCGATCCCAGAAAAGAACTCATGGAACAGTTGCTGGAATACAAGAAATACAAACTGATGGCAGAGGAACTGAGGGATAAGCAAAAAGATGCCGGGCAGGTTGTCTTCAAGAAACCTTCTATCCCGGATGAAGTGGCTTCGTTTGTACCGAAAGCGGATCCTGATGAGCTTCTGAAGGACTTGGATTTTTCCATACTCTATAACATTTTTCAGCAAATGATGAAGAAGAACAAGGACAAGATCGATCCTATCAGGAGCCAGTTCGGTACCATCAAGAAGGAAAGCTTCACCGTGCATGACAAGATGGATGAAATACTTGAAATGAAGAGCAGGAAAAAGCGTTTCAGTTTCAGGGACCTGCTGGAGAAGATTTCGTCAAAGTCTGAAATGATAGCGACTTTCCTTGCCATACTTGAATTGATGAAGGTCTCAAAGATCAGGGTTGTACAGAGAAATGTATTCCATGATATCGATATTGAATTCATGGCCTGAATCAATCAGAAAATGTCGAAAGGGCATATGATCAATTATGAATATTGATGAAATAAAAGGAGCAATTGAAGCGGTCCTGTTTTCCCTGGGAAATTCAGTGGAACTCGGTAAAATCGCAGAGATTGTAGAATTGGATAAAGATACGGTGAAGAAGATGCTTCATCAGATGATGGATGATTATGACGCTTCCGAACGTGGCATACATATGATTGAGTTGGAGGGCAGATATCAGTTATGTACCAAACGGGCATATTATGATTACGTGAAGAAAGCCACCCATAAGACAGTCAAGTATGAACTGACGGATGTAGTCATCGAGACGCTGTCCATCATTGCATATAAACAGCCTGTCACAAAGCTTCATATCGAGCAGATACGGGGAGTCAAATCCGATCATGCCGTGAACAAGCTGGTGGAATATGGGCTCATTGAGGAAAGGGTCGTATGGATACACCTGGACGGCCTATTTTATTTGGAACGACCGAGGCATTCCTAAGGAATTTTGGTCTTTCGTCGATGGAGGATCTTCCTGAAATTGGCGAGAATCAGCTTCAGTCGATTAAAAACGAAGTGGAAAGGGAAATGCAGTTGTCTTTTGATGACGAGGGTGAAATAGAATGATGCGTTTGCAAAAGTATATGGCTCAGGCGGGTATCGCCTCAAGAAGGGCCAGTGAGAAACTTATCGAAGAGGGTAAGGTGAAGGTCAACGGAAGAGTCGTCAAGGAGATGGGGTATCAGGTTAACGAACGGAAAGATGTGGTCCATGTTCAGGGTAAGCGAATTTCAATGGACCGAGACAAGGTATATTACATGCTGAACAAACCCCGTGGCTATCTCAGCACTTCTAAAGACGAACGAGACCGAAAGACGGTGATGGATCTGGTGCCTAAAGGAAAGCGGCTGTATCCGGTTGGAAGGCTTGACCAGAACACATCCGGAATTCTACTCATGACAAATGACGGTGATTTGACTTATGCAATGACCCATCCAAAGCACGAAGTGCCAAAACATATGTTGTGAAAGTGACGCCTGTGCCCACGAAGGAAAATCTGACCTATCTTAGAAAAGGCGGGGATATCGGTGTGTATACCGTCGGACCTTCTGAAATATCAATCAGGAACATCGATGGCGACCAGGGAACCTATGTCGTTACAATCCATGAAGGCAAGAACCGTCAGGTGAGGAATATGTTCGAATATTTCGGATGCGAGATCAAGACGCTGAAACGCATCGGCATTGGTGAGTTGAGTCTGAAAGGTCTCAGATTGGGGAAAAGCAGGGAACTTACAGATGAAGAGCTTCATTATGTGATGGAACTCGTCGGATTGAGAAAGAAGAAGTAGGCTTTTCATGTTTGATCTGAAGATAACTGAAAGATGTCATATGCTGATGCGTCCGTTCGTCAAAAGCGGCGACGTTGTCGTTGACGCTACGTGCGGGAACGGATATGATACGTTTTTTCTGTCAGAGCAAGTCGGTGCTGACGGTGTTGTCATTGCTATGGATATCCAATATGTTGCCTATGACAAAACGAGACGTCTGATGAAGGACAGCGGGTTGGAAATCGAATATCATGAGATCGACCGCCTTGACCATTGGCGCCTAACCACTCCGGGATGTCATTTCATACTCGGTTCCCATGCAAGGTTGGATTCGCTGACCATCAATCCAAAAGTCATTATGTTCAATTTGGGATTCCTCCCCGGTGGCAACCGTCAGGTAACGACCGTCTCGGAGCAGTCCATCACCGCGATTCGACATGGGCTTGAGATTCTCGCTGCTGATGGCGTGATGTCAGTGATCACCTATCCGGGGCATACGGAAGGCAATGAAGAGCACGAGGATATCATGTCAATGCTTGAGCAGCTGCCAACGAACAGGTTTGAAGTGATAACCATCCTGCAGACGAACCGCAGCAGCAAGACGCCTGTCCAGCATCTGATACGCAAGCAAAAGTGAAAAGGGATGTGTAATAAGAAACAGGGACGCTTTTTGTTGGATTCGACAGGCGTATCCTGTTTTTCTTATCATATTTGATATTGTGCAGTACGGATTTTATCCACTATTCAAAAAACCGCAGACAAGCTTGATTTATAGGTATGTCTAATGTAGAATGGAGTAAGTGAAAGTTACAATATTTTAATAAATTTATGGAGGGTTTCTATGAGTATTCATGGCAAATTGAATGACCTCATTAACCGTCGATACGCTATCGAACAACTTGGCGGAGCTGATGCAGTCAAACAGCATAAAGCTGACGGTAAAATGACATCACGAGAACGGATTGAAGCGTTGCTCGATGAGAACAGTTTTGTTGAAATCGGTGCTTTTGTAACGCAGAGATCCACAGATTTCATATGGATGCCAAAGACTTGCCGGCCGACGGAGTCGTTACCGGTTATGGTACAGTCGAAGGCAGATTGGTTTATATCTACAGCCAGGACGCAACAATCCTTGGTGGTGCATTGGGTGAAATGCATGCCCGTAAAATCGTTTCGGTTTACGATTTGGCTCTGAAGATGGGGGCACCGGTTATCGCATTATTGGACTCCGCAGGTCTGCGTCTGCAAGAATCGACGGATGCATTGGATGCACTAGGGAAGATTTATGAGAAGCAGTCCATGGCATCAGGCGTCATACCGCAAATCTGTGCGGTTCTTGGGAATTGTGGAGGAGGAACATCTGTGATTGCAGCTCTCTGTGATTTTACATTTATGACAGCACAAAATTCCAGACTCTACGTCAATAGTCCAAATACTTTGAGGACCAATCCGGTTCGTTGGATGAATATGCAACCGCATCATTCCATTCCACAGAAACAGGTATGGTTGATTTCGTGTGTGATGATGATACATGTGTGATGGGATGTATCAGGGAGCTCTTGGAGATGTTGCCTTCCAACAACAGCGAAGAAGCTCCGTTTGTCGTTGTGACAGACGATTTGAACAGGATTTCCGAAGAACTGGGGACTGCTGTTGCAAACGGCACCAACGCTTTGAAGATTATCATGCAGTTGCCGACAACCATGCCGTCAAAATCGTTCGAGAAGGATATGGTAAGGAAATCGTTACCGCCTGGGAAACATGAATGGTATGACAGTCGGCTTCATCGGTAATCAGACAGATATTGACAGTGAAGGGAGAATGACGGTCAAAGGCATGACAAAAGTCGCTGAATTCGTCACTTTTTGTGATGCTTTCAATATCCCGGTCGTAACGGTTACGGACATTGTCGGTTATGCGGCTGCTCTTTCCGAAGAGACAGCAGGCTTGGCGAAGGCCGCCGCAAAGATCACTTCGGTATTTGCCAATGCCACCGTGCCAAAAGTCAACGTTCTTGTAGGTAGAGGATACGGATCGGCATATGTTTCCTTCAATTCAAAACATAGTGGAGCTGATGTAGTATTGGCTTGGCCGACCGCATCCATCGCCATGATGGACGCGAAGAATGCGGTCCGCATCATATATGCGGATGAGATCGCTGCTTCTGAAATAGCCGGTGACGTGATTGTGGAGAAAACCGCGGTATATTCCGCAGGACAGGCGAGTCCATATGCAGCTGCAAGTCATGGCTATATCGATGACATCATTGAGCCCGGTGCGACAAGAAAGCGTATCATCGCAGCCCTTGAAATGCTTTATTCGAAAAGCATGCCTGTGATAGGAAGAAAGCACAGTACGCTATAAGGAAGGTGAGTATTCATGAACTTAATGTTTTTATTGGAAGCACAGAATGTTTCAACTTCAGAAAGGCTCACCGAAGGTGTTACCGCTCTGATCAGCGGCATGGGAGCTGTTTTTCTCATCCTAGTCCTGATCTCTACAATCATCAGCCTTTTCAAGTTTCTAAAGGCCGGTGAAATAACCCACGAACACAAGGAGGCGCGTATCAACGCTGTTGTTGAAACTCAGCTGGAGGAGGAACCGGAAGAGGATCCCATGGAATTGATTGCGGTTATCACTGCGGCTGTTGCCGCATCACTGGGCACGACAACCGACAGGCTTCAAGTCAGGTCTTTCAGAAGAATCGGTTCAAAAACAGATAATAGTGGAGGTTTAATATGAGAAAATTTCAAGTAACAGTGAATGGAAATACATACGAGGTGGAAGTGGCAGAAATCGATGCCGGAATGCCAGGACAGGCTCCGGTTGTAAGCACTCCGCATGTTTCAGCACCAAAATCACCCCTGCGGCGCCAGCTGCACCAGTTGCACCAGCTGCAGGCAGTACATTGCTTGAAGCGCCTATGCAAGGTAAGATCGTCAGTGTACGTGTGAGCGAAGGAGACACAGTTGATGCGGGTGACGTAGTCGCTGTTTTGGAAGCCATGAAGATGGAAAATGAAATCGTCGCACCTAAAGCAGGTACTGTTGCCAGTGTGGGTGTTGTAGCCGGACAAACTGTTGAAGCTGGAGACCTGATTGCTTCTCTAAACTAATCGAACGGAGGCAGTATACATGAATATGACAGAAAGACTTGCCGAGGCATTCGGCAGATTTATC
>LQAG01000033.1_pt1 | contig 82853 bp, 120 predicted proteins | sample 1535801 | NCBI WGS metagenome assembly LQAG01 (sample SAMN04331584, study PRJNA305678) | bioreactor metagenome | isolation source: bioreactor_3 inoculated with Wadden Sea sediment 1st replicate of a... | place: Germany:Bremen
GCCGGCATGAGCAGCGTTTTCTTTGGCCCGGCCCTTGAGATTAGCTGGTTATATTGTCGAGTGCTTCGATAATCTTGATGATGTGGTTCATTCATGTTGCCTGGAGAAAAATCTGGAATGCAAGGCTGATCTGCTGATCGTGGATACCAGAGCAGAGGCCCCGAATTTCTGTGAAAGGTTCCTATTGGCAGAGAGTTGAAATTTGTTGCTGCTTCGTGAACAGAAGGAATGTCCGGAGATGTACTGTATTCAGGACCGAGTGACTTGTGTCTGCTCTCCTTCGACGCTGCTGGCTGCGGTGAAAGATCTTTTTGATTCTTCCAGGCAGATAAAGAGAAGCAGGCAAAAAGGTTGTTGTCACACCTGCAAAAGCAAAGAGTTTAGTGTTTTGCTGTCTGCTAGACACAAAGCACCTGTTTGAAATAGAGAGGGTTCGTCAGAAAAGGAGATTATGATGAAGAATCTGAAAATCAGTTTGAAAATCTGGCTGTTGGTCGGCATTGTCTGCCTGTTTACTCTGGTCGCCATCGGGAGTGGACGTTATGCGATTAGCGTTGTGACCAATGAGGCGCTTCAGCAGTCGGATCAAGTTATGAATCGTGACTATGAAACTCAGATGAAAGCTCTGGTTGAAAGTACCGCGTTGGCTATGGGAGCGGCAATTGCTGGCTTGACCGATGCCGATGAGATCAGAGCGGAGATTCAAAAGATCAATAACCCGATCCGCTTTCTGGATAACAAATCGGGATACTTTTTTGTCTCCGATACCAACGGTGTCTGCCAATCCCTGCCGACCCAGCGCTCACTTGAAGGTACAAACATGATGGGCAGCAAGGACAGTCAGGGGACTTATTTTTTTAAGAAACTTGTCGAAGCGGCCCAAGGTGGCGGCGGTTTTGTCAAGTATGTATGGCCCAAGCCTCCTAGCAATGAGGAAAAGCCGAAGTTATCTTATGCTGCAATGATTCCAGGGACCAGTTTTGGGTAGGCTCAGGGGTCTATATCGATGATATTTCGGCCAGAAGGAACTGATGGCCGAGTCAATGCACACGAGCATCAAGCCGATTCTGTTCTGGAGTCTGGCAGGATTGGTTATTTTGTTCGTTGTTCTGGTCATTCCGACCGTCATCATACTGATCAGACAGATGGTTCGCCCGCTTAAGAGTTTGCAGGAAGTTGCCGTGGAGCTCGAACAGGGGAAGCTTTCGAGTGATTTCACATGGGACAGTAAAGATGAGATCGGAGACCTGTCTCGATCTCTCAGCGCTATGGCTGCTCAGCTTAAAAATTATGCCGAGCAGGCTGAAAAAATAGCGGATGGTGATCTGACAGTCGACATCACTCCCGCCTCCAAGGAGGATGTGCTTGGAAAGAGTCTGTTGCAAATGACAACCAATCTACGTGATATCGTTCATCAGATTCAGTCTGCCAGTGGCCAGATTACGTCAGGAAGCCAGCAGATGTCCGATTCAAGTCAGTCCCTTTCCGAAGGGCAACACAAACAGCGGCGTCACTTGAAGAGATAAGCAGCTCCATGAGTCAGATGGCATCCCAGACAACTCAAAGTGCTGAGAATGCAAATCAAGCCAACCAACTTGCCAATGAAGCCAGCCAGTCTGCGGCCAAGGGGGGAGAGCATATGGCTGCTATGGTCAGTGCAATGGCGGATATTAATGAAGCTGGACAGAATATCAGTAAGATTATCAAGGTTATCGACGAGATCGCCTTTCAGACCAACCTTCTGGCTCTTAATGCCGCCGTTGAGGCCGCGCGTGCAGGACAGCATGGTAAAGGTTTCGCTGTTGTCGCTGAAGAAGTTCGCAATCTGGCTGCACGCAGCTCCAAGGCCGCCAGTGAAACTGCCGAGTTGATTGAAGGCTCGGTTGAGAAAACCCGCAATGGTTCGCGTATTGCGGAGCAAACATCCTCGGCATTGCAAGAGATTGTATCATCGACTGCCAAGGTGACCGATCTTGTGGCTGAAATTGCCGCGGCCAGCAATGAGCAGGCTCAGGGCATTTCCCAGGTGACAGAGGGGCTCAATCAAATTGATCAAGGTGTTCAGGGTAACACTGCTGCCGCCGAAGAGTCCGCAGCTGGCGCTGAAGAGTTGTCAGGACAGGCAGAACAGCTTCAGCATATGCTAAAGCGCTTCAGGTTGAATCGTGATGCCGGTGTAATGCAGCCTCATGCTCCCCGGGTTCACGCTCAGCCTGTTATGCAGGAAAGTGCATGGGGACACCTGGCTGCAAAGCCCGCAGCGGCGGGGGAGGTACAGATTGCCTTAGACGATTCAGAGTTTGGGAAGTTTTAACAGTCACGGGACGACCAGCTTTTGCAGAAAGGAAAGACCTATGGCTGATGAGAACGAATTAGTGACCCCACATCAATTTCCGCAGGGCGAAGATACGCAGAGAGATCTTTTCTTAACGTTTCGTCTTGGACATGAGGATTATGGCATGGAAATTTTCCATGTCATAGAGATCGTCGGTATTCAAAAAAATTACAGAAGTGCCCGATATGCCGACGTATCTTAAAGGAGTGATCAATCTTCGTGGCAGTGTCATTCCCGTCATCGATGTTCGCTTGAGGTTCAATATGCAGGAAAGAGATTATGATGATCGTACCTGTCTTGTTGTCGTGAGGGTCGAAGAGGTGACCGTTGCACTTGTTGTTGATCGCGTTAACGAAGTTTCAGAGATTTCAAGTGAAATGATCGAACCACCGCCTCGGACCAATGTCTGCAGTAGCCATTATCTGAAGGGAATGGGAAAGGTCGGTGATGCTGTGAAAATCCTGCTCGACGTGAGAACTCTTCTAGGCGAAGAAGGAGTGACTCTGGATCCCATAAAGTTGGAAGTGCCTTCCTGACGCCAATACAAAAGCTGCGACGCCTGTGGTCGGCGTCGCAGCTCGTTGTGTCAAGCCACCGCTTTTTGAATGATTTTGTCCATGGTGACAAAGTTTTCTGCCATCTTGACGGCAAACTGATCGTCCGATGGTCCATTTTCAAATTTATTATGACCCAGAAGCTCTGCCATCAACTTAGCCGAGTAGCCGAGCGTGCGAAGTTCTGTTGTTTCTCCTTTGCTGTAAACAAAGATCAATTTCTGCACAAAATACCGCGATCGGGTTGAATGGAACGACCTTCCCGGAATTTTCAGGCTTGCAGACCTGCAGCATGACATGTTTGTAATTGACCGGCATAGTAACGCCTTCACTGCGATAGAAATCGACCAGGTCTTCTCTACTATGGTGGAAATGCGGTAACCGAACTCTTCTACAGCCTCTTTAAGGTCTTTCATCAAGACGTCAAAAGGTTTATTGGTGCTGCTTTTGTACAGTTGTACGTCATTCATATCCTCTCCTTGGTCAAATAATACAGATATATTAATATTTGGAAAAAATGATGTCAATAGGAGGAACTTTATTCTCTTATAATCATACAACTTTATAATGAATCATTTGGTCTTATCTGGTTATCGACTTCATTTCAGTAATGTTCAAGGATTCTATTTCCAGGGATGCGTGAACCCATGGAATATTTGAACATTTGGTATTTTGACGTGAGGAAGTAGATAGCCAACATTGCCTTATTGCTCTTTTTCTGTGCTGTCTTATAGGGTGATCGCTATCTGCCATGGTCAGGCTTTAACACAGGCCGGTGGATGCAGGTTTCCTGGTTTTATTCGGGGGAGACAAGCCACAGAGTTGAAGAGTGATCTGAATTGATCATGCTGCGGGTGATCGGCCAGATGGATCGCCCGAGCAGAATACTCGCTACGGTTGAACGTGCCCCAGTTGATCAGCTGACTGAAATAAACACTGGCGTCGTATTGTTCTGCCAGGGCTACAAAGGCAGGAATTTCGTGATAATTGTTGGACTGGACAACCATGCTGAATGTCAGTGGAAAAGGCTGTCTTGCAAGGTAGTCCAGATTGTTCAGCAGCTCTGAAAAAGATCCACCGGGGCGGTTGATGGCATAGGTCCCGGCCGTTGCCGCATCAATAGAAATTTCTGCTTCACGAACGCAGGTGTGAAGGTTCGGTAACGTCTCCCATGTTTTCTCTGTCCATAGAAGTCCATTCGTATGAAGCCGCAGGGCTGTTGCACCTGAGTATTGATTTAACCGTTTCAGCAGGGAAAAATAGATCGGGCTGGCAAAGGGGTCGCCAAACCCACTCAGAGTGATCTCCTCTGCCTGGGGGAACAGCTGATCGATGAGCCTGTCAGCAATGTTTCGACAGCATTCACGCTCTGTTCCGACCGCCTGGCGCTTATTCGGCCGACAGCTTGGACAGGCCAGATTGCAGCTGTGATCGAAACAGAGGTTCAAACGCTTGGGCAGATAGGATAGCCGGTCGCACTTGTTGATCAGAGCCTGGGCGACAGTCTGGTCCATAACCGTTTCAACAGTTCCGACCGGGGCATGTGTCGTTGACAGAAACGGGCACCGCTTCAGGTGGCAGTTATGGAAACTGTGATTGAAAATCGACTTGCGGATTTCCCGGGCGACAGAGCTGTTCCATATCTGCTCAATGTCCTGTTTAAGAATGTTTCCGATCGGTCGTTTCAACCACGTCGGGCAGCACAGGAAGAGATCTCCTCCGGGATGTATCTCGCACCATTCGAAAGGGCGGGTGCAGATCAGTTTCTGTTCTGGTAAAGTCAAAGAATAATCCTTTCAGGAATGTTGGCCCCTCTTTTTCCAAAGGAGTTTTACCTCATGACAAGCCTGCTTGACCACCCATTGATCAGTCAACGATATTTTTTCCCCCGCACCGGTGATTTCCCCGACCCATTCTGGATTGAGTGTGAAGGTGCACGGCTGGCTTGCAGTTTTCATGAAATTGATCCGACGGCAAAACGCTGGTTCATTTTCATGGTAATGGAGAAATTGTTGATGATTGGCAGGGAGATTTTGTTAACCTGGTCCTGAAGATGGGGTGTAATTGCTTGCTGGCGGAACTACGCGGTTACGGTCAGTCCAGTGGTGAGGCGCAACTTGGGAAAATGCTGACCGATGTTGTCCCGACGGTTGAGGCGCTGGGGCGTGACCCGCAGGATCTGATTTTTTTCGGGCGCAGTGTCGGGTCGATTTTTGCCCTTGAAGCAGCAGACCGGTTTCCCCGGGCTGCAGGTTTGATCCTTGAAAGTGGAGTTGCCGATGTCCTGGAGCGATTGTTGTTGCGTGTTAGTCCGTCAGAGCTTGGAGCCAGTTTTCACGATCTGGAAAAAGAGGTTGCCAAGCGTTTGAACCATCGGGAAAAAATAGCCGGCTTTACCGGCCCTGTTCTCATTTTGCATACGGAAAATGATGGCTTGGTCGACGTAAGCCATGCCAGAAATTTGTATGCCTGGGCAACGGGGAAAAGACGCTGCATCTGTTTCCCGAAGGGGATCATAACAGTATCATGTATGTCAACAGTTATGAATACTTCGCATTACTTCACCAATTTATCAGCAACCTGCCCTGACCTGCTGGAGTAATTTGTCCAACTGGTTGGCGAAACGGGAGCGGTCGTTTTTGCTCAGGGCTGCCGGACCTCCGGTTTCGATGCCTGAATTGCGTAACGACTCCATGAAGTCGCGAATATTCAAACGCTCACGGATGTTTTCTGCTGTGTAAAGTTCGCCGCGTGGATTAAGAGCCAGGGCTTTTTTATCAACCACCTGTGCAGCCAGGGGAATATCGGCTGTAATCACAACATCTCCCGCGCCCATCCGTTGGACGATTTCATTATCGGCGACATCGGCCCCGGCTGGAACAAGGATAAAATCAATTCCTTGCTGGTTCGGGACTTTCATAGAGTGGTTCGCAACCAGGGTCAGAGGCAACCCTGTCCGCTGTGCTGCCCTGAACAGGATTTCCTTGATTACGGCCGGACAGGCATCTGCATCAACCCAGATTTTCATCGATCATCCTTAAAGTGGTTCAGAAAGACTGAACGAAAGTCCGAAGAGCTGGAAAAATTATCCAGTAAACGGTAGGTCAGCCCCAGAGCGGTTGCTGACTCCACTCGCTTAATCAACGATCGGGTGTCGGCGATCTGCTCCTCGGTAATAAAATTGTGCCAGTCGATTGCGTTCTGGATCGAGCAGGGTGGTTAGAGGTACCCAAAAAAAATCAACCACTTCACCATTAAGCGTGAAGCCTGTGTCCTGCTTCAGATGATAGACGAAACAGGACACGCGCACAGACAGGTAAGCTCCGCCCAGATCATCCCCCTGTCCCAGATAATCGGCGTCCTTCAGGTCAAGGCCGATTTCTTCCCAGGTTTCACGTTCGGCAGCCGCACGATCGTCGCTGTCCTGTTCTTCAATCCGCCCACCGGGGCAGGCTAGGTCCCCGGACCAGGGATCATCTTCATGCTCCGCCCGGCGGATCAGCAGGGCTTCCGTTTCTTTTTCACCTTCCCTGAGAATCAGTGCAACAGCCGCATGGCGTCTTGCCTCAAGCTCAAGGACCAGCGGTTGATGATTGTCCAGGCGGTATTTTATCTGTGCAATTGAAAGCATTTGATCTGTCTCGTGGTTGTTATGCCCGTGAAACGAAGCGGCATTCGCGGGTGTCGACTTTGATGGTTTCGCCTGCTTCAAGATAACCGGGAACCTGAACCGTAATACCTGTTTCCAGAATTGCCTCTTTGGTTTGAGCTGTAGCGGTTGCATTTTTGATGGCCGGGGCGGTTTCCGAGACTTTCAGTTCGATTGTCTGGGGAACCTCAAGAGTAACGATCTGGTCGTTGAACACGCCGAGAGTGACTTCTCCTCCTTCGAGCAGATAACCCTGAATATCAGTATAGAGTTCTCCGCCAATTTCATACTGTTCGTAATTCTCATTATCCATGAAGACGCCTTGCTCTCCTGAAGAATAGAGATATTGGCCTTTTCGACGGGCAAAATCAGCTTCATCAAGGCGATCTCCGGACTTGAACGTGTTGTTGAGAACCTGTCCGGTCATCAAATTACGGAATTTGGTTTTAACCAGAGTGTTCCCACCCCGCGCCGTAGGAGACTGCATGCTGATATCCAGAACCAGGCAGGGGGCCCCATCAAGCTGAAAAATTGCGCCACGGCGCAGATCATTGGCGTTTATCATCGGAATTTCTCCTTATATTTATCTGTGGTTTGTTCGGGTGTCGAGTTGGTTGTCTACGCTTCAAGCAGGGGATCATCTTTACGGTAAGCAGTACCTTGAAAGCTTGCGATCAGATTTTGCTTGTCGTCGCGGATGCTGACCTGGTAATTCCCCAGTCGACGGTTCAGCGACAGTTCTTCCGCCTGAGCAAAAAGCACTCCTTCGCGGACTGCCTTGACGAACGTTGTTGACGTATTGATCGCCAGGGCCAGTTGACCCCTGTTATTGACAGCAACGGCAAAAGTGAAATCGGCCAGACTGAAAATAGCGCCGCCATGAACGGTTCCTGCCCCGTTCAGGTGAAACGGTGGATGATCATTCTGGCCGTGGCGGAGCCAGGCCGGTGTTCAGAAGTTCAATGCCGCAGTGGCGGGCAAATGGTCGTTCGTTGTGAAAAAATCGTGCATCTTGTCCACGGTTCAGCTCCAGTAATTGTCGAGCTTCTTTTTGCCAGCGGACGAGGATTATGTAATTGGTCGGGATGGTTTGCCCTGGCCCCGCATTTTCCGCAGATAACGGTCGGGGTCGTTGAGCGGCGGTCGATCTCCTCCATCAGTCCCTTGGCTTTTAGTTCGCACATTTTAAGCTGGTCTATATTTCAGACATTGACCTCTCCTTTCCCAGTTTAAGTGAGCATAGAGAAATGATAACCGGAGTCAAGGGGAAACGACAAGTCATCACCATGAAAGGTGTCGGCTTAAGACTGCAGAAGGGCAGTTGATGTTCGAAAAAGTGTCAGCGGCGATATCTGTTTTGGGTGCTGGTGGTGGCTCTTTTGCGAGTTCTGCGATAAATACCGTCTTCACCGCGATCGTAGTCGACCCTTTTTTTCACTGGCAAGATGATAATAAAAGTTGAAGTCCGGTTTCTGGACCGGCCTTTGGCGTTTTGATGCAGGCTCGTGCCGCTGTTTTTCCGTGTCGGAGGAGGATTTCCCGGTCCGAGCAGGGCATCAAGAAGCGAACTGATAAATTTGTTGAATTTCTGTTGTGGATCTTTGTAGACCGGTGCCGCTGGGCTTGAAGACAGTTCACGCTGCTGTTGCAGTCGTTGGTCATACTCAGCTCTGCGGGTCGGGTCGGACAAGGTGCGATAGGCGTCATTAACCTGACGGAACAGTTCAGCCGCTGCTTCCGAGCCTTTGTTTCTGTCGGGATGAAAACGTTTGGCCAGACTGCGGTAGACCGATTTAATCTGATGTTGACTGGCATCAGGCGGAATGCCGAGCAGCAGATAGTGGTTTCTTACCATAAAAAATGATCCTCGGGGCGATATCTACAGAACCATTGTCCGGTCCACCCAGGGACCAGAGGTCGCATTGAGCTTATCGGCACCTGACTGAGGAAAATTTAGTTCGTTTTTGAATGTCCGGCCCATTTGCCCACCTGCATCATGCAGGCGGGCTTCATACTCTCAAGTATGGCTGAAACTGACTTCAACATCCTGGCGATGGGCAGGGTCGATCATCCACAGTGAACGGTTTTCAAAATTGAACAGCCTGGCAACGACAACGTCGGGAAACTGATCGAGACGGGTGTTGTAGATGGTCACAGAGGCGTTGTAGAGTTCGCGACGGTCGGAGATTTGATCTTCGATTTCGCTGATTCTGTTACTCAGCTGGCGAAAACCGGCATCGGCTTTGAGCTCAGGATAGCGCTCGACGACCATGAACAGCGATTTCAACGTGTCTGTCAGCATGGTCTGAGCCTGCAACTTTTGATCTTCGTTACGGGCTGACTGAACCATGGAGCGAGCCTTGATGACCGCTTCCAGGGTTTTCTGTTCATGTTGCATGTAGCCTTCGCATGTTTTAATCAGCTTTGGAAGCTCATCGTAACGTTGCTTGAGCAGAACATCGATGTTACTCCAGTCCTGATTGATCGTGTTTTTCAGGGCGACAAAGCCGTTGTAAATGATAATAACGTAAAAAATGACTCCGCTCAGAAGCAGTAATATGATGCCGAGAGCTATCCATCCTGTCATGGTGAAATCCTCCTTTTATCCTTTCAGATAGTTTACGAGTAAGTAGATTGCTCCACCCGTTGCCAATGCCGAGGCCAGAATAAGTGGAATACTGTAGTAATTGTAGCGCGCAGTCAGGTGATCCTCTGAAGGGGTCTCACTGATGATAAGCGGATGGCCCTTCATTTTCCGATGACGATATGTTCTTCCTGTTTTTACGCTCTGATTTTCTGCCAGTGTGTCGAGCAGAACCTGTTCTTCAATCTCTGAGCGGGCTGTGTCCCATTCGCTGGAGCTGATGCTTCCGTCGCCATCGCGGTCAAACTGCTTCATTCGGTCTGGATTGCGTTTCAGTTCTCGCAAGGCTTCTAATTTACGCTCAGTCTGGTTTGGCCCGATGTCGTGCTTGACAGACGCGTAACCGAGAACATAAATCAGGGTTCCTTCCAGTATGGTTTCCTCAATCCACTTTTCATCATCGAGATTGTGGTGGCTGAGCAAGCCTATCTGTCCGGGTGATCCCTCCTGCTTGTTTCTGGCACTGACACGACAGCCGCTTGGATCGATCTCAATCCCTCCGGTATCATCTTCGAGCAGGAAGGCACATTGTCGCTGCTGCTGACACTGCTGACTTTCCATTGATTATTTTTCTCACGCCGATATTTGGTCAGGCGGTAATAGACACAAGGGGTGTGCGACATGGGGAAAGCAGAGCGTACCGACGAATCGCCTGTCCCTTGACTTCGACCATTCCCATGGCAACGGAGCGCACGCGGCTGGTCGGGGTGTTTTCGATCTGGCGTTCATCCGGAGAAATAAAAGCCATACCAGAACAGCAGGCAGGCCGCCACAAAAAAGCGGCACCCGTTTCAAACGCTTCCACTGCAAACGCAGGAGCCATTCGTTAGCGCTGCTGTCAACAAGTATGGTCAGGACCATGACCGCAATACTTCCCCCGGTTCCGAACCAGAAACCTGGTCGGCTCCAAAGGGATGTTGATCTGGCGGGGGGCGGTGCCGGGAGCCCCTGTTCCGATACCTCTGCTGTTTTACCCGAGTTGTTGCTTGTTTCATGGTTTGCATGGCCTACCGCATTGATCTCTGCGTCGATCTCCCTGCTTAAGGGGGCGAAATTGTCTGCTCCCTCCTGCGCCGCCGCCAGTGCCGGATTCATTGTTGCCATTGCTGCTGAAACCGTGGCGGCGATTTCATCGCCAGATGCTCTTTCAGCCTGCGGTGATCTCGTCTCAGCCTGGAGCAGATCACTCATCAGCCAGCCATAGCGGACCAGACTGATCAGGTTTTTTCTTCGGGTATCGGGGTTGTCCGGATCGTCGGTTTTTAACCTGCAGCCAGGGAGGTTAACCAGCCCGAAATCGGTATAGAGATGGAGTTCTCCAGCATAGTCACGGACGACTTCAAGAACTTTGACCAGATTCTGTCGACTGCTTAACGTTGCCCGATTCCCCAGCCCTTTGGGATCAAATTTGCCAGGGTAGACCCTGACGGAACTTTCAAGCCGATTGTTGTGATCGAGTTTGTAGAGATCAAGAATCGGTTGCCCTGCAGGATTGTTCTGAATTTTTTCTTCCGTGATATGTCGGACATTGTCTCGTCCGCGGTATGCGTGGCTGGACAGCAGTTGCTGGACACTCTTCTCGGCCAGCGAGCCGGAAAGATCGGCAAAACAGCCAGAATTCGATCCTCTTTGGAAATGATGAGCTCTTTCTCGACCCCGACCAGGAGGATGGCGTTCTCAGTGATGCGGATCGAGTTTAACCTGAAAGGGGCAAAGCCGGGGCTGCTTGGTCGTGTCAACCAGTGAGTGTAGCCACTCTGTCGGAGCAGGGTGGATATGTTTTCCAGTATCTCTGGTTGACCTTGGGCGAGTAATGATAGTCCGCGTCCGACGAGCCTTTGTCGACACTGGTAGATGTCCAGCCTGTATTTTGCTGACAGTTCTTTCAGCAATTCCGGCAGAGTTTCCGGAGCGTTCTGTTTTTGATCGACGATGAGATAACTGGGTTGAGACATTGTGAATCCATTAATTAGTAAGATTCTTTAATCTACCATAACCTGCTATATTGTTAAAGGGTTTTCATGCGTGCGGAAGAGGAAAACAAAAGAGGAGTTCCAAGCCTGTTCAGTGATGAATTTTCTGTCTCATCTCTTTGATTTTACTGTGCTGTTTTTTCGAATCCAGCCGTCGCTTAACTGAATTTTTACTCGGTTTAGTTTTTTTACGTTTTTTGGGGCTGACAAGAGCAGACTTGATAATTGCGGTCAAGGCGTTGACGGCATTGATTTTATTCTGCTCCTGACTGCGGCTCTGCTGCGATTTGATAATCAGGATGCCGTCTCTGGTTATTCTGTGGTCCGCCTTGCTCATCAGGCGCTGTTTGACTTCAGCGGGAAGTGTTGACCGGTCGATATCAAAACGCAAATGGATGCCGGTCGCAACTTTATTGACGTGTTGCCCTCCCGCCCCTTGAGAGCGGACCGCAGAAAAATGGAGCTCCGCCGCCGGAATGATGATGGTTGGTGAAATCGCAATGTCATCCATAACTTACTCCTTCATGGACGCAGTCTGTAAAAGCAGAGCAACGTCATTTGATCTGGACGCCAGTTTCGCCCGGCTTTTCTCCCGCTCATGAAAAAAGCCCTGCAGCACGATTCTGCAGGGCCTTAAGCTGTTTTGCAATCCTATTTTAATCAGTATTTGCCAAAATCATCATCATCCAGCTTGATGACTGGTTTCGAGGGGCTGCTCCCCACCCGGGCTCAGGTTGTCGGTTGAGCTGTGGTTGTGGAGTCAGGGCGGCAGGTGCTGCCGGTTTCGTGTGGACCTGAGGGGGTGTCGGTCGAGTTGTCTGAGCCGGTTTGCTTGTCCGTGTATGCGCTGCGGATTGAGTTTCCTGTCCTCTCAGAGTGAAATTTTTCAGCATTCGATGAAGATCCGAAGTCTGACTTGACAATTCTTCAGCGATGGCAGCGCTCTCTTCTGAAGTGGAGGTTGTACGCAGGTTTACTTCGTTTAATTGTGTCAGTCCTTCATTGACCTGATTAATCCCCTCTGACTGTTCTTTACTGGCGTCCGCAATTTCGGCGACCAGATCGGAGACTTTCGCGACGTCATTGACGATCTCTGAAAGAGAGGTCGCTGTCTGATCGGCAATGTCGGCGCCTGCGTTGGTTTTGTCAACCGAACCTTGAATCAGTGCCGTCGTCTCCTGAGCCGCTTTAGCACTGCGGGAGGCCAGGTTGCGAACCTCTTCGGCAACGACAGCAAACCCTTTACCGTGCTGACCGGCGCGAGCTGCTTCAACTGCAGCATTTAACGCCAGTAAGTTGGTCTGGAATGCAATCTCGTCAATCACCTTGATAATCTGACTGATGTCCTGAGCCGAGGCCTTGATCTCCTCCATCGCCTCGATCATATTCTGCATCTGCCGATTGCCTTTTTCAGCCGCATTTCTCGCTTCGCCGGACAACCTGTTGGCGGCGTCAGCGTTGTCAGCGTTGCTGGTGGTCTGTTCATTCATCTGAAGCAGCGACGATGAGATTTCTTCCAGTGCGGCCGCTTGTTGGGTTGCATCATTCGCCAGTGACGAACTGGTTTCCGACACCTGCACCGAGCCGGATGAAATTTGATCGCTGGCTTCCTGAACCGTCTGCATAGCTGCAGTCAGCCCCAGACAGGCCTTGTCCAACGGTGCAGCAATCAGTCCAGATGCTTTGAAGCTGAAGTCTCCTCTGGCCAGGCGATTAAAAGCTTCAAGAACTTCATCCTGAAGGTTATCGGCAAAGCGGTTCATCGCTCGAGCCAGGCGGCCAATCTCGTCTTGCCGACTGGTGTCGATACGATGACTTAAATCTCCCTGTTCCAGGCTTTCGATCATCTGCATCGATTGACGTACCGGATTCACAACAGCTTTGGTTGTGAAGAAAGAGATCACGATACCGAGCAGCACAAGAATCACAGCGAAGATAATGCTGGACCAGAGGATGGTGGAGTTTAGTGCTGCGTCGGCTGTGTCGAGGGAGTGAATGATTTCAAAGGCACCGTGCATCTCGCCGGTATTCCAGTTTTCCATGCGGGCACCGGTTGGGTCGACACCGTTGTTGTTGCCCCAGTATTCTGTTTGATTTTGATGGGGAGCCATGACAGTACAGGCAGGTTTCAGTCAGGTAAACGGCTCTAAAATAATGAACGCTATTATCATTGGAGTTGATTTCGTAATATTCATTAAGCCCCTTGTCCCGCATATGCTTCAGCACCCGGCTCTCCAGTTGGTCTGGACTGTTTTTGGGGTTGCGGGGCTGGAACTTAGGGACTTTAAAAACATATCCACCTTCTTCTGCTTTGCGCATAGCTGAATTCCAGGCCGATACGACGGGTACAGCAGAGAGGATCTTATCCTGTGCGCCCTGATCGGACCATTGCTTCAGCATTTCAACTGTGAATAGACCATCCTTCCATTTTTCCTCCATTTCGATCCTGGTGGATTCAACCGTTTGAGCCAGAATTCTCGATTTATCGACGACCGAATCGAGGGCCTGGGTTTTTCATGGGAGTAGAAACCGATAAAAGGGCAAGCAGCAATAGTGCCGGAAACAGAATGCCTCCAGCGATCAGTTTGGTTCTTAAGGAAAACGAATTCACAGCGGTCCTCCTCTGTGGACATAAAAACAGGTAATTTGTGTTTCTTAATTTGCGTGTCATCATAAACCTCTCAAGTCAAAAATCAAGCTATTATTATCGGCCCAGGCATGAACTGTCGGCACTCTGGCCACTGCCGGTTAGTCGTGATAGGCTGGGTGCGGCAAAGGAGTTTCAATGGTGGTGGAAGATCGTCAAAATGCTTCAAAAAACTGGCAGGTCTACATGATCCTGTGTTCTGATAACAGCCTGTATACCGGGATTACTACGGACATCGAACGACGCTTTGTCCAACATGCCCGAGGGCAGGGGCCAAGTATTTTCGCGGCCGTACGCCGCAAAGCCTGGTTTATCTCGAAAAGGGTCATGACCGGACTTCGGCCAGTCGCAGGGAGATTGTGATCAAGCGCCTGTCGGTTCAGGCCAAACGGCAATTGATAAAAACATCTCCCCCACCGAAGGATGTTGTGTGAGAGGGGGTGTTGTTTTCGTCCTGGTATGTTTCTGTGCCCTGACAGCTGTTGCTGCTTGGGGAGAACAGCATCACTGGATGGTTGGTCAATCTCTGAAGCAACAGATCTTTGCCGATCAACATGGTCGCGTTCATGCGGTTGATGAAACGACTCGCCTGCTTTTATTCGCCCCTGACCGGGCTGCCGCCGGATTGGTCCATACTGTGGTTGAAAAACTGGATGTCGACTATCTTCCTCTCGGCACATGGTCTATGTCGCTGATGTCAGTCGCATGCCGACTCTGATTGCCCGTATCTTTGCCCTTCCCCGAATGCGACGCTACAGCTACCCGATCTCCTTGTGTCGCGAGGCTTCTGATTGTGCTGCCCTTCCGCGTCGTAAAGGCCGGGTTAGCCTCTTGTCCCTTGATCGTTTACGGCTGCAAGAAATCCGCTTTACCGAAACCCCAGATGACATGCTGATTCTGATCAATCGCGTTGGGCTGTAAGCCGGCTTCAAAGGTCTGGGGACTGCACGGGCATGGGCACAGACATAGAGACTGTGGGGAAAATTATTTTAATCGCCTATTGATCATCGTCTTGATGTGTTGTCGAGCTTTGTTGAAGCTGCATGAGTTTGCTGAACGACGATTGGTCTGTTTGAGAATAACGCGCACCCTGAACTTGAGACAGACTGTCTCTCAACCGTTTAGGGACGCTTGTCCGACCGACCGAGTTGCCATCCGGATTGGAGAGATGGGAAAGTTTTTACAGTTTCGGTGATCTTACGGCCGAGGCATCGTCTGGACTTTCACCGCTCCAATTGATAGTCTGCAGCGCATATGATGGTGCAGTTTTCCTTGAAGAATTGAACGGTTTCGTAACGCAGGTGTGGCAATAAAACGACTTGATTGTTTTTTGAGCCCGAAGAAAATATCGGAATTATCTCTATTCCCGTGAAAGAGCAACGTCAATGACGGAAACACAGATTCTGCGCCAGGCCGTTGTGTCGGCCTGGAGGCGTGCCAACGATTTTTATGGTTTGTCTCTGGCCGTCCCTGAAGTGGATTTTTCATTGAAAGGAAGGTCAGCCGGGCAGGCTTGCTGGAGACGGGTCAAGATCAAGAAACTCTGGCGCACCATCTGGTCCGAGCATATGAGTATCCGTCTCAATCTGGATGCTTATCGGCTTGATTCCCAGGATATGGTCAATGATACCATTCCTCATGAAGTTTCACATCTGATTGCTCAAACCCTGACTCCGGAGAAGAGGCTTCGTCCTCATGGTAAAGAGTGGCAGCAGGTGATGCGCGAATGCTTCGGAATTCACCAGGCGCACAGAACCCATCATCTCGTTTTACCAAAAGCACGTCAGGTTAAGCGCTGTTTTCTTTATCGCTGCCAGTGTGACAAGGAACACCTTTTGACCAGTATCAGACATAACCGCAGCAGGCGTGGAACCGTGTATCGCTGTCGGACTTGCGGTCAGGCTCTGAGGTTCTTGCGTGTTGAGCATGGTGACGCGAACCCGATTTGATGAGTTATTGCTTCTTCCCAGGCGATGAGCCGGTCGCCTGGGAAGAAGTGTCAGGCGGCTGTTGATTGTGACGGGCTGTGGTATTTTTCTCGTCGCCATTTGTAGGGCAGATCGACAATAGTTCCGGGTTCCTGAATCTGGTAGAGGGCATTCAACGCTTCGAGGACCACGGTGCGCTGTTGAATCCTGTGGCCAGGCTCTCCGACAGGGTGGCCAAAGGGCCAGTGCAGATATACGGTTCTCGGAGGTTTAACCTTCTCAGAATATTCTCTGACGATCGATATGCCTATTGTTGCAATTCCGACCTTTTCGATTTCTCTCTGGATCAATCCCACGGATTGATTGCAGATACCTCAGGCCGGAGTCAGCAAAACCAGATCGACCTGGTCTTGTCTCAATTTTTGGGCGACTTCGCGCGCCGTTTTTTTAATCAGTGTGGATATATGCGGACCGTCGATGTGTCCCATGAAGGCATAGTGCTTCTTAGCGAGGCTGCCGACGATCCCTTCGTTGACCAGCTCCCGGATTCGTTCCAGAGGGAAGATGATATTCGGATCCTTGCGCGCATTGGAATGGTCGTAGTAGTCGTGAGTAATTTTGAAATCATCAAATATCCTGTCCCCGTCGATTTCACGGTAGCTTGGGTCGCCGTTGCTGTCGCTCATGTCGAACTGTCGCTGGTCCTGATGGTGGATGCCGGATGTTGTGACCAGTGCCAGTTTTGCCTGGTTTAACGGTTTAACCGGTTTTGTCCAGGGAATCTCTCCGCTGCTTTCCTGTACCTGGTAGGCATCAATAAAGCGTTGTGCAAGAGCAGGAAAGCGCGTTGTCAAGTGAGCCAGGGCTCTGTTCTTAAGGCGTATCAGAGGACTCATTGTGTTATTGCCTTTGTCGTGTTGGATGTTGTCTCCTCACCCAGGGTCAGGCTGACCTGGACCGAACTGTCAACCTGTCCTTGGGCATTAATGATTGGCAGGGCCGGGTTATTGGCCCACTCAATCCATGAACCGTCATAGTTTTTGACCTGCTCATAACCTAATCCCAGCAGGACCAGTGTTGCATAGGATGAACGGATACCTGTCTGGCAATGGGCAATAACTTCTTTATCTTTGGTCAATCCTTTCGCTTTCAGCAGGGCGACGATTTCATTGCGACCCTTCAATACTTTAACCCCGTTGACTTCCGACAGCAACTCAACCCAGTTCAGAGAGATTGCGCCCGGGATATGACCACCGCGATCGGCGCGGACTTCAGTGCCTTTGTATTCATCAGGTCTGCGCGTATCCCAGATCAGTACGTTGGGATTTTCCAGCCGGGTATAAATGTAGTCCGCTTCAGCCCGGGCCTGCAGGTATTCGGTGTCCGGGCTCAAACGATATTCGGTGTCCGGGCTCAAACGATATTCGGTCGGGCTTGGTCGGGGCGTGGGTAATAAACTTGTGGCTCGATCTTCAGCCTTCCATTTGTCATATCCACCGTCAAGGACATAGGAATTTTTATGACCGTGATACTGCAGTGTCCAGACCAGTCGGGCTGCGTAGGGGTTGTCGTCTTCTGCGTAAACAACCAGAGTTGTGTTCGGAGTGACTCCCAGTGAACTCAACAGCCCGGTGAAGGATGCCGCTGTCGGAACCAGACTTTTGACCTGATTACGCTTTTCCAGAAAAGCACTGCGGGGAACGCTGAGTGCCCTTCTATGTGGCCAAGCAGGTAGAGAGGTTGCTGGCGTGCATCGAGAACAACAACATTATCACGATTATCAGCCAACCACTGCGTACTGACAAAATAATCACTGAGTTCTGCAAAGCTGGATACCGGGATGACGAGAAACAGGGTGACGCATAGACTTTGGATGAAGCGCTGCATTTTGATCTCTCCTATGTTGAGTGTGTTTGTAGTGTTATATTGTTTTATATTTTACAGTGTCAAGCTAATAAATTTAAAAATAAAATAACTTCTATTAAGTGTATTATTTGGAATTATATAAAGCCAAGTGATATCAAGCTGTTTAGTTTTTTGTAAGCTTCTGAGAAAAAGGTGATACCTTCTGGAATTTCTGTTCGATATGGTGAGATCGGGAAGGGGAATGTCCATGGTCAAAACAGGATGGCTGGTGTATTGAAGCGCCGGCTATTTAATCTTTTCTGGGACCAGCACCAGATTAAAGACAGCCTCTGTCGTGTTTTTTGCAGGTAATGCTGAGTTGTCAGGGGGCGAAACCCTTTGGCAGTGACCCTGATATGAATATGAGCCGGGCGGCTGAAGTAAGCACCGGGATAATCGGTTTCAAAGCGGTATTGACCCGATTCATCGGTAATGATTGCCGCCCGATGGGCATCGTCATAACGACCGTTCGGACCGGTTTGCCAAAGCTCGATCAGAGGAGACGGGATCGGTGCACAATCAACGGCCGATTTGACGCTACCGGTCAGAACATATCCGGTCCCGATCCTTGAACTCAGTGGCGCTCCGGGGCGATAGAAGGGGCCCATTTCATCTTCCGGGGTTGGAGGGCACATATGACTTGTTGGCGGTTTTAGCTTTTCGGCGGATGCTACTGTCGTGAAAACGGCGAGCAGCATAAACAGTAAAAAAATAATGGAATGGCGAATAGTCATAACCCAATTATAGCCGCTGTGACTTTTTTGAGACAACTCGCTGGGTTTGACCATGATCCTTCTCAGAGGCCGTAGAGGGGAAGGTGCTCTACAGGGCGAAGGAGGGAAGGGTCAGATAGGTGTTTGCAAAACCACGCCCATCTATCTGATGCAGAGCGTGGTTTTGCTGGATAGGCTTTTATCGGCGTCCCATAATCCGAACCAGTCGCAGGAACAGGATGATAATATCCATATACAGCGCTGCCGCCGAATCGATGGCATTATCGACGGTTCGTGGAATGTGGTTCGCCCGCGCCCAGTCATAACCGATATAACCGCAGAATATCAGTACAACCACCCAGTCGATGATGGAACTCTGGGTTTTGAAGACAAAGATCATCACCAATTCAACAACAATGGTGCAGATCAGAGCAACGGTCAATCCGCGGGCAATGCTCTTGAAAAATCCCGGATACATGGTTCCGAGCAGCATCATGATGACAGTGATGGTCCCGGTCGCCTGAATTGCGTTCATAACAACATCACTGCTGTAACGACTGACGACCAGATTAATGACCAGCCGAAGGGGGCGACGACCAGCAGGTAGCCCAAAAAGCTGACCGGCGGACTGTCCGATTTGGAAAACAGTGCGACCCCGGCAAAGCAGCAACCAAGATAGCCGATAAAAAGATAATCGGATTGATCTGCATGATCGTTTCAACCGGGATCAATTTGACCATCAGGTAATTGATCCCGAAGCCGATGGCCAGAGTGATGCCGATGATGGCGTTGTAAAGGCTGGCGCCGATTTCCGTGGCGCCGGTTGCAGTGCGGTCGAAGACGTTGGTTTGCATAGAGAGACCTTTTAAACTGGTTAAGATTCCATCGAGGAATAGGGTTGTACGAGCAACAGAGGGCGTAGTTCTGCTTGATAGATCACAATTTACCCTCTGAAAACAGACGACTCATGGTACATGCCTGTGTATTATGGAACAAGATAAAATGATGGTCAACGTAGGGGATATCAATTGAATATTTCTATGATTGTCCGGTCTTCTTTGAACCGATAACTCCAAAATCATCGGTCCGCACCAGGTCGGTAAACTTATCCCTCAACTCAAGAGGCGGCGTTTCAATCCGGCGTTTGATAAGATTAAGCCAGGCTCCATCCAGATCAAGCACAGCACAGAGCTCATCTCCTCTGTGGATTGCGTGCCTTATACTCCACTTTCGGTGGTCGTCTGACAACCCGGACAACTTGGTGTCGATGATCAATGCATCACCTGCATATAACTCGCGGTAAAAGTGCGCCTCCTCTCGAAACAGCACCGGACCGATAGCATTCTTTTCATCCAGTCGAGACCGAAGCCCTCTCGTTGCAGATAAGCGATCCGGGCCTGGGCTCCGTAATCGTAATAGATGGAATGGCGGACATGGCCGTTGGGGTCCAGGTCGGCCCAGCGGACGGTGATCTTTTGTTCAAAGGATTTCATGAGCGCGCCCCTTGGTTCGCTGTGAGTCAAGGCCAGAGCTTGGTCTCTGCAACCAACCCTGCCACTTAGTATTCGTTGGCTTCTGCTCTATGGAATCGCTCTGTTTTCAGCCACCAAGATAGGCTTTTTTGACTTCAGGGTTGCCCAATAACTCTTCACTGGTCCCTTCGGCCACGATATTGCCGGTATCCAGAACATAGCCACGGTGAGCCAGGTGCAGGGCCAGGTTGGCGTTCTGCTCGACCAGCAGAATGGTCATCCCCTCTTCATTGAGTTGTTTGAGCTTGCGGAACAGTTCATATTTCAGCACCGGAGCCAATCCCATGGAGGGTTCGTCGAGCAGCAGAATTTTGCAGCCGGTCATCAGGCGCGGCCAACGGCGAGCATCTGCTGTTCACCTCCGGAGAGTGATTCACTGCGTTGGTTGCGACGTTCCTTGAGGCGGGGAAAGAGATCGAAGATATGCTCGTATTCGGCCTCAAGGTCGGCATCTTTTTCACGGGAGTAGGTCGCCAGTTTGAGGTTTTCCATCACTGTCAGGTTGCCGAAGATACGGCGCCCTTCCGGAGACAGGGCCAGATGCAGGTCTTTGACCACGTCGCTCGGTCTGGTTTTCAGGATCGATTTGCCCTGAAACCTGATATCGCCGCCAACAACACGCGGAGCGTCGGGTGGTGGCAAGCGGGCGATAGTGTACAGGCTGGTGGTCTTGCCAGCTCCATTGGCACCGATCAGGGTGACAATTTCACCTTCATTGATGTGAAAGCTGATCCCGTGAAGGGCCTGAATATTGCCATATTTGACTTCGAGGTTTTCTACTTGCAGAAGCATCAGATATTGTCATCTCCCAGATAAGCGGTGATAACCGCCGGGTGGTTGCGGATTTCATCAGGGGTGCCTTCGGCTATGGTTTCGCCGAAGTCGATAACCTTGATATGGCTGCACAGCTCCATAACCACGTCCATGTGGTGCTCAATCATCCAGATACTGACATCAAAGCTATCGTGAATCCAGCGGATCAAACGGATCAAGTCTTTGACATCGGCCGAATTGAGGCCGGCAGCCGGCTCATCGAGCAGCAGTAGTTTGGGGTGGCTCGACAGGGCACGAGCAATCTCCAGCTTACGTTGGGTTCCGTAGGGGAGGTTTTGGGAATTCATCGGCGTAGCGCTTGAGATCAAAGATATCGAGCAGTTCATTCGCTTCTTGGGCGATTTCGGCTTCCCGCTGCATATACCGTTTACTGCGCAAGGCGCTGTGAAAAAAACCGTAGCCCAGGCGATAGTGCTGTGCCACACGAATATTGTCGAGCACGGTCATATCGTTCCAGAGGCGGATATTCTGGAAGGTGCGCGCTACCCCCAGAGCTGTAACCTTGTGCGGTTTCAGGCCTGCAGTGGGAGTCCCGTTGACGTAAATCCGCCCTTCAGTCGGCTGATAAAAACCGCTGACCAGGTTAAAAACAGTGGTTTTCCCGGCACCGTTAGGGCCGATCAGTCCGGTCAGCTGGCCCGGCATCAGCGTGACACTGAAGTCAGATACGGCGCGCAAACCACCGAACTGCTGGGTCATCTGCCGGACTTCCAGAACCGGTCTGTTTTCTGTTTGAATGTGTGGTTGCATATGAAACCTGTTTTTTATAGGGGAGACCTGTGTGTCTGCCCTTTATTCTTTTCGCAGGGGCGAACAGACAGGTTCGCTTCTGCGGGTTATTTGAATCGATAAAACTTCTTAAGCCAGGGAAAGACATCTCCCAGCTCGCGATTTCCCATGATCCCCTCGGGACGGAACTGCATCAGGATGATCAGCAGCAGAGGAATCACGATCCACTTGATGATCTGCAAAGGGCGCAACAGCTCAAGCAGAATGGTAACAGGATAGCCGAAAGGACCGAACCGGACAGTGAGCCCATGCCGCCCAGGTAGACCATGACCAGAGCCTCGGTTGACTTTAAAATATTGAAGCTGCCCGGATTGACATAGCCGAGGATATAGGCAAACAGACCGCCACCGATTCCGGCCATGCCGGATGAAACCATGAAGGTGATGGTTTTTATCTTGTTGGTGTTGACGCTCATGATTTCCGCTGCAACTTCATCCTGACAGATCGCCGTGACCCTTTGCCGAAAGTTGATGAGACATAACGGCGCATCAGCCAGACACAGAAGATCGTGAAAATAAACACCCAGATAGGCATCCACGGTAATTCAGCGACATCCTCCATCGAAGTGACCAGGCGCTTCATCCCCATAAATCCGCGGGAGCCTCCGATAGCACCGATATTTTCGATGGTACTGATTATGATGTAGTTGGCGGCAATGGTAATGATCGCCAGGTAGTCGCCTCGGGTTTTGTACGATGGTATAGCGACTAAGATCCCGGCCAATGCGGCGGCAATACCGCCCGCAAGGATGATAAAGGGAAAGGCGTAGAGGGCGTATTCCGGATTGAGCAGCGGGGCACCGAAAACCTTATCCTTGGCAAATAACCAGACACCAAGCAGTGATGAAACGTAGGCACCGACACACATGAAGCCAGCGTGTCCGCAGGAAAACTCACCCATGTAACCGTTGACCAGATTCAAGCTGGTTGAGAGGATAATGTTGACTCCCATGAACATCAGGACAGACAGGATATAGAGGCTGATCAGCTCTTCATAGGCGCAGTAGGTGATGATACCGCCGATGGCCATCAGGGTCAGTTGGACGGAGTAGCGTCGTAACATCTCGTCCTCCTAAATCTTGGTGGTCTTGGCGATACCGAACAACCCGGTTGGCTTCCAGGTCAGTATGGCCAATAGTACGGTAAAAGCGATGAGATCGCGGAAGGTTGACGGAAAAAATGCGACCACCATAATTTCGACAGCACCGAGCAGAAAGCCGCCGAGAAAGGCGCCGCGGATATCCCCTATACCGCCGACTACCGCTGCGATAAAGGCCTTCCAGCCGATCAGGGCACCCATGTAGGGCTCGAGAACCGGGTAGCTCATGGCGAACAGCAGCCCCGCCAGACCGGCAAAGCCTGAGCCGAGGATAAAGGTGACGACGATGATCTGGTCGAGGGGGATGCCCATCAGCGGCACGGCAAACTTGTCGTAGGATATGGCACGCATGGCCATGCCGACCCGGGTTCTGGTGACGATCCACTGGAGAAACAGGAAGACCAGAATCGCTGTGACGATAACGGCGATCTTTAGGTTGGTGAAGGTTACGCCACCGATGGTGTAAACCTGAGTCTGGATCAAGGCCGGAAAGGCTTTGCGGCTGGCCCCGAGAATTGCCAGGTTGGCGTGCTCGAGGATCAAGCCGCACATCAGTGCAGTAATGACCACATAGAGTCTGTGGGCCCCCTTTTTCCTCAGCGGACGGTAAGCTACCCGCTCCAGAGTGACACCGACCAGGGAGGTCAGAATCATCGTCAGCGGAATACAGAGTGCCAGGGCGACCCAGCCAGGCACTCCAAGCGTGGTTAAAAAGAAGGTGGCAACAAAAAAGGCGATATAAGCGCCGACCATAAAACATCGCCGTGGGCGAAGTTGATCAGCGTCAGAACGCCATAGACGAGAGTATAGCCGAGAGCAATGAGGGCGTAAAAGCTTCCCCATTGCAGGGCGTTGATGATGTTTTGAATCAAACTTTCAAGCATGTAGTGCCTTCTGCGCGGTCGAGGGAAAAGCCCTGATTGCTGCACCTGCGGGTCTATGCCTGCGCAAGCCTCGCGGCCAGGACTTTTGTCCCGATCTCATGAGCTGGAAATGGAGTGTCCCGCAAATCTCCTGCCCCCCCCATAGAATAGGGAGGGCAGAGAGTGGTGATTCAGGTCAATTATTCCGGACAAACAGATGTCTTGAACTCAAACTCGCCCGACTGGCTGATCTGAACAACCACGGCACACTTGACCGGATCGCCCTGGTCGTCAAACTTCATGCTGCCGGTAATACCGTCGAAGCTGGTGATCGCCTGCATCCCCTTGCGCACGGCTTTACGATCTTTCTTCAGCTTGCCTGTGAGGCCGCCGGTGTTCTGGATGGCTTGCAGGACAACTCGGGTTGCGTCCCAGGTCAGGGCAGCGACGTCATCAGGAGTGTAGCCATACTGTTTGGTATAGCGGTCGATGAATTCCTTGGTTGCGCCGGTGGCACCAGCGGCAGCATAATGGGTTGAAAAGTGCAGTCCCTTGCAGACATCGCCACAGAGGGTCATCAGTTCAGAAGATCCCCAGGCGTCAGAACCCATGAACTCACCCTTGTAGCCAAGTTGACGCGCTTGAGGAACGATCAGGGCGACCTGATTGTAGTTGTTGGGACGAAATAAAGTCTGGCTTGTGGCGATGATCTTCGTCAGCTGGGCTGAAAATCCTGATCTTTTGTTCCGTGGCTTTCAAACGCTGTGACGGTCCCCGCGCCCATTTTATCTTCGAAAACTTGCTTGAAAATTTCTGCCAGCCCCTTGGAATAATCGTTGGAGAGATCGTAGAGAACGGCAGCTGTTTTGGCACCAAAAGTATCAACGGCAAAGTTTACGGCAACCGGTCCCTGGAAGGGGTCGAGGAACGCGGCGCGAAAAACCCATGGGCGATCGTAAGTTGCATCCGGATTGGTCGACCAGGGAGAAACCATGACCACGCCGTTGTCATCGGCAACCTGTCCGGCAGGAACTGCCTGCTTGGATGAGTTGGGGCCGATCATCGCCAGAATTTCATCTTTTTCAATCAGTTTTAAGGCCGTTGTCACTGCTGATTCTGCTTTGGCCTCATTGTCTTCATAGACAAACTCAAGCATGTATTTCTGGCCGCCGACCTCGAGACCTCCGGCACCATTGATGTCGGCCTTGAGCATTTCAGCCGCAAACTTGGAGGATTCACCAACTTTCGGAATGTCTCCTGTCAGCGGAATGTTGAAACCTATTTTAATTGTGTCTGCTGCATAGGCCGAAATGGCCAACATAACGGAGATACTGGCAATACTGAGAATTGTCGTCAGACGTTTCATGAAGCCTCCTCTTGATTTAAACGTTAAAAAAGGGTTTTAGCCAAAGTTCTTCATGTTAAAACCGTTATCTTCATTGAACTTTATGTTTAAGGCTGGTGTGCGTGTGAGTGGACCGATTCTCCGTGGAGCCGTTAAATACTTCTTTTGCACTCTCATTAATGGAGTTCATATCATTTTTCAAAACGAGAAAAATGCAACTTGTTTTGTCTTTTTTTTTTTGTTATTCTGACTGCGTAAAAGAGCATAGAAAATGAAGCTTTATGTCAAAGTTAATTGAATTTGTAGGGTTATTTCGTGGCTTCAAAGTAGAGGGGAATCTTTTTTACTAGAAAGCTGTTCCATTTTTGTATTTGGATAATGCTTGAAAAGGGTTTGAAGAGATGGTTGACTTTAGTCTTGACTGATTATAGCGTGTATTTGCACAAAACAGCCGATATCGAATACGGATTGATTGATGATGATGACCAAAATCGATGTTTTCCGTGCCCGGACAGAGAAAAGTGTCACCGCTCTCATCAAGGATCTCGGTCGCTCAATGACCATGTACGGCTTTATCATTCGTATAAAGATAAAATGGAAATGGCACGTCCTTTCGGTCACCATGGGGTTGATCTGTCGACTGATTTCGACCTGCATATGGTGCAGGTTTGTGCGCTTGAGCAATCGGCTCATTCAATACCGGCCAACCTTGAGCGGGCGGTCTTGTTGCTTCGATTTATCGTTGTATTCAGCCGGGATGATGTTACCCAGGTGAGGATGTTGCGCTTAGGCCAGAAACTGGTGCAGGAGCTGATCGACGATGACGAATTTGTTTCGCTTAATGTCGCGATCTGTGATGATCTGCGTTGTGCCATCGAAAAAGCACTGTAACTGACTCGCCGGAAAGGCGAGGGGAAGATGGGCGGAAGATGTCCCCACGACCGAGAAAACCAAGGCATTGTTGTCCCAGCAGGCGTCCGTCGGATAATATGTTCAAACCGATCGGAACGCCGATTTCCCATCTGGAAATGGTTGAAATCGACGCTGATGAAATGGAGGCGATGACTCTGTGCGATCGCGAAGCCATGACTCAAGCTGAAGCGGGTGAGCAAATGGGGGTTTCACGCGGGACAATTCAGCGCCTTGTGACCAGTGGTCGAAAAAAGGTCATTGACGCTCTGTTGAATGGCCACGTGATCGTTATCAAGCCGCACGAGTAAAATAATCCTTTTAATTCCCCGCCATTATTTCTGTTTTTTGGTCTGACCATGTCTGGTCCAGGCTGTCTTTATCAATTGCTGCAGGCAACTCTTTATTATGTTATGTTTCCAGGTCGGGTTGTCGAAATTTATGACCTTCTGTGGTCAGACCAGAGGCTTGAAATGAATACGGTTTTTGAAGAAATTAAAGTTGAAAAAGTTTCAGACAAGATCAGTGAACAGATTATTTCCCTGATCGTTGATGGAAAGTTGAATCCGGGGGATAAATTGCCTGGAGAGCGGCAGCTGATTGAGTTGCTGGGTGTCGGGCGCTCCTCTCTACGGGAGGCCTTGAACCGCCTGGAGACCCTGGGTTATATCGAAGTTCACAAACGCAAGGGCAATTTTGTTAAATCAATCGATTCGACGTTTAAGCGAGATCCCTTGAAAAACTGATTCAGGGGATGTGCGTAAATCGTCCAACTTTACGAAATCCGGCGAGATCTCGAGCTGGCCAACGCCTTTAACGCCGCCATGAACCGCAGCGATGATGATCTGGTCGCTATTGCTTCCGCCCTGGCACTTTTCAGTCAGCCAAGTGGGGAAGCCCTGTTTTCTTGGGATGCTGATCAGCAATTTCACATTGCCATTGCGAACGCAACACAGAATTTTCTGCGGACTCATGTGCTCACCAACATCTTTAGCCTGTCTCAGGAATTTCTGCAGCCGGTTTTGCTGGAAGCATTCAAGCATAGCGACAATCGGGCCGTTATTCTCGGACATCACGCCGCGATCTATCGGGCGATAGAGCAACAGAATGCTGACGTTGCAAGGGGTTGTATGGATGAACATCTGTGTTGGACGAATGAGCATCTGGTCGAGTGGCTTGATGCAAAATAGAAGCAGGGACAACGGACTCCTGAAATCAGATACGCAAGCGCTGGCACATTAAAAGAGTGCTGCCCGGTTGTTTTTTTGCCGCCATCTTCATTTCAGTGCAGATATCTATAATTTCAAAAATATTGTTGATTTTGCGTTGGCCGAGATCAACTCCTCCCATGCTCAAGCTCACCAGAGGATGTTCTTTTTCGATCCCTTCACGATTGGGCGCAAGGATATAGCCACGTTCGATAACGTCGACCGGATATAACTCACGGATGCCCAGATTGATGCGCTGGATGATCTCGTCGGTAACCGCATGGCACTGTGCCGATGGGATGAGAATGACGAAATCATCGCCACCGATATGACCGATAAAGGCGTCGGGACAGCCAGCCTTAATCAGAGCAATTCTGATGATATCGGCGGTAAAGATGATGACTTCATCGCCTTTAGCGAAGCCATAGGTGTCATTGTATATTTTAAAATTGTCCAGATCAGCGTAAACAACACAGACATCGGCCTGCTGGTCAATGGCGGATTGCAGCTCTTTTCGGATACTGTTGTTGCCGGGCAATCCGGTGTTGGGGTTGGCGTCCAGCGCAAGCGTATGGAGTTGTTTGAGTTCTTTAATCGCCTCGCTCAGTTGTAGCTGGCTGCGAATCCGAGCCAGAGCTGTTGGTGCATTGAACGGTTTCTGAATATAGTCAACGGCTCCGACACCAAAGGCTGTCGCCTCGGTCGCAATACTGCTCTGATTGCTGATGAAGATCACAGGTACTTCTCTGGTGTTAATATTGTTTTTCAGCTGAAAGCAGATACCGAAACCGTCCTCACCCGAGAAATGTGTGTCGAGCAGAATCATGTCGATTGCGCCTTTTTCCAGACGTTTAAAAATATCGTCAGGGTTTTTGGCGACAATGACATGATAATCGTCTTTAAGTGTCCCGATCAGCGTTGCCAGATTCAAGAGCTCGCTGTCGGCGACGAGTATCCGTTTTTTGTCTCCTGCGGTCATGACTCTCTCACTGTGCGTGGGACTGAGGGGTGGTCATACTGTCGGAAAGAAGGGCGTCCTTCCGCTTTGCAGCTCAAATTCATTAAAATAGATATACGCTAAGCGGTCAGAACAGTAAAGTCGTTTTCCGACTAAATCAAGCTACACAGGGCTTCCAGGAGCTGTTCTTCGGTTTTCATCACCTTGGCTCCTTCGCTGATCAGTTGTCTGATCTGCGCATGTGCCTGCCCTGCCGTGAAATCCTCACCTTTGTGTTGATCAATGAAAAAGAGATGTTTGCCCTGTGCGAGGGCCTTATCCGCCAATTGCAGGCAGGAAAGATTGCCGCTGCCCCACCAGCGTGTGGCAACGATGACGGCATCCGCCTCATCAATCATGTTGGAGCTGGTTGTCAGGATTTTATCAGAGTAGGGGCGGAAGGGTTTTTCTGTCACACAGGGAATATCCAGCGCGGCAGCCAGGGTTTCATCTGCATCGCCCTCATTCAGAGGGCCTGCGGTGACCCGGCTGTTCGCCAGGTGGAGTTTACGCAACAAAGTTTGCCGCTGCCGCCACCGCAGATCAGATGGACTTTGAGCTGCTCCAACTGATGAACTGATGTGTTGAGCAGAGGCAGGATGAGTGGTGTCCCTGTCAGCGGGTTTTTATCAACCCTGACGTTGACGCGAAATACATGCCGCAGTTTTTTTGCCGTCATGACTTCTTCCGGCGTGCCGATGCTTACAATTTCACCATGCTCACTCAGCAGCATGATGCGATGTGACATGGCTGCCGCCAGGTCCAGGTCGTGACTGATCTGGACGATCGTCGTCTCCTGTTCGCGGTTCAGGCGGACCAGAAGCTCACTCAGCTCGAGTCGGTGGTCTATATCGAGATGGCTGGTGGCTTCATCGAGAAACAGAACATCCGCACTTTGAGCCAGGGCACGGGCTAAAAAGACCCGTTGCAACTCTCCGCCGCTGAGCTGAGTGACCGCTCGTTCACTCAGGCTGGCAATATCGGTAATGGCCAGGGCATGGCGAACCGCTGATGGTCCTTCTGACTGCTGAAGCTGAGTAATCCCCGGCGGTGAGGGTAGCGCCCCATAGCAACGACTTCATGTACTTTATAAGGGAAATCGATATGAACGGTCTGGGGGACAACAGCGACCTGACGGGCTAACAGCAGGGCTGGGATATTAGCGACTGGGGTATCGCTCCAGCGCACTTCCCCCTGTTGAGCTTTCAAATTGCCGCGCAGCAAACGCAAAAGCGTTGATTTGCCACACCCGTTGGCCCGATAATGGAGAGAATCTCTCCCCTGTCGATAGTGAAATTGAGCCCGTCGAACAATGCTCTATCGGCAAAAGAAAAGCCGAGATTGTTAACTGTAATCACAAGCTTCCTCCTTTCCGGCGCAGCAGGTAGAGAAAGAAGGGGCTCCAAGGATGCGGTAACAACGCCGACCGGTATTTCTGCAGGGCGTAGACACTGCGGGCAATTGCATCGGACAGCATTAGAAAGCTGCCTCCAAAAACGGCTGACAGAGGGATCAACAAGCGATGTCCCGGTCCCCATAGCAGGCGGCATATATGTGGAATAACCAGGCCGACAAAACCGACCAGACCGGCCAGCGCGACGGCACAGGCGGTCAAGGCTCCCGCCAGAATAAACAGTAATAAACGAGTTTTACCGACATTCAATCCCAGATCTTCGGCCGTTTCTTCGCCCTGGGTCAATAGATCAAGGTTCGGAGCCATGACCCAGAGTGACAGAAATCCGATTGCAACCCATAACCAACCCCAGGAAATCCAGCTCGGGTCGGCCAGGGAAAGGTTGCCTGCCAACCAGAAAACGGCCTGCCGGGTTGCATCGGACGGAGCTCTCCAGAGTAGAAACAGAAGCAGGGCTGCAGCCAGGCTGCCGACCATAACCCCCGAAAGAATAAGGGTATGGGACGAGCAGGTGTGAGCGCGTGCGACCATATAGACCAGTAACAATGCCACCAGCGCGCCGATAAATCCGGCGACAGGGAGCGCAATGAAGGATTGAAAACCGAAGGTCAGTGCGATAACGGCTCCCAGGGCGGCTCCTCCCGATACCCCCAGCAGGTAGGGGTCGGCCCAGAGGATTGCGTAGGACGGCCTGAAAGGTGCAACCGGATAAACTCAACGAGGCACCGACCAATGCTGCCAGCAAGGCTCGCGGAAGACGAATTTGCCATAAAATTGTTTGATCTATTTCGGGCCCCGGTCCCTGCAGCAACAGAGCAAAAACCTGATTGAATGACAGTTCCAGGCTGCCAGCGGACAGAGAGCAGTAAAAGGCCAGAAAGGGAACGATAATCAGCAGCCAGCGGCGACGTCCCTGTTTATGGGTCAACATGTCAGTCATCGAAACCAATATCCGGGTGCAGAGCTTTGGCCATTGCTTCAATACCAAGAGTCATTCGCGGACCGGGACGGTGAAGCAAATCTGCGTTAATCTGAAAAATGCGATTGTTTTAACTGCTTGCAGTTGCGGCCACTGTTGAAAGATATTTTGGGGGCGGGCTGACCGGGATGCGCAGAAACGATAATGACCTCGGGATCAAAAGCCAGCAGCGCTTCACTGTTCCAGGTCGGGTAGCGCGATGGCCCGGGAGGAACAATGTTTTTACCGCCACCACGGCTTATGATGTCGTCTATAAATGTTTCCGGGCCGGCAACTGTCAGTGGTTGAAGCATGATAAATGTCAGCACCCGGGGTTTTTGAGTCTGTTTGAGTTGATTTTCAAGTCTGGAGAGTTTGGCCTGGATATCGGCAACAGCTGTTTTCGCTTCTTTCTGGTGTCCGCTGATCGCACCAATGGTTGTCATTGTCTGCATGGTCTCCGTGACATTATGCGGATTAACGACATAAACCTGAATATGAAGAGTTTCCAGCCGCTTAATCAGAGAACGACGATTCATGCTCGCTGAAGCAATCACCAGGTCCGGCTTGTACAGTAAGATACTCTCAAGGCTGGGTCTGGAGTATTGCCCGACTTTCGGGAGCTTCTTGGCGGCCTCAGGGTAGTTACAGTAATCTGTCACTGCGACCACCCTGTCCTGCAGGTCAAGTTTGAACAGAATTTCCGTGACTGCCGGAACCAGGGATATTATCCTTTGTGGAGGGCGATCGAAAACGAGTTGACGCCCCAAGGCATCTTCAAATTGTGCGGCCAACAACCAGGATGGAGCCAGGGCGATAAAGGTTGTCAGAATTACGAGATGTTTCAATGTTCTGGCCTTTCTACACTACGAGGGTTTCCCCCCGCAGTGTAGAACAAAGTGGATCGATTAGAAAGTAAACTTAACGCCGGCATAGCCCGAAATTCCAGCTGTACCATAGCCTGCGACTTCTTCGTAGTTTTCGTCAAACAGATTGTCGATACGCCCAAAGACTTCAATCTGATCGTTGATCTGATATGCGCTTGCCAGGTTAACGAGTGTGTACTCCCCAAGTGTTTCGGTAGCATCGTCACGCTGGCCTATATAAGTGACATTTGTGTTGATTTTAATGTTTTCCGTTGGGTAGACATTGACAGAGAGGCTTCCCTTGTGAAGAGGGATACGAGCCTTGCGACTGTCGTCGGCATTTTTTGAGTCGGTATAGGTGTAGCTGAGTTGAAGGGTGATCATTTCGTTTGGATACAACGCGATGCTCGACTCAATCCCCTTTGTTTCAAGTTCTGCAATATTCTGATAGGTTGATGTTGCACTGTCAAAATCAATATAATCGTCAATGTCGTTATAGAAGTAGGTCACACTGAGAATCAGGCTGTTATCGAACAGGGACTGCTCTATTCCCGCGTCCCAGCCAATGCTGGTTTCTGCGTTCAGGTTCTGGTTGCCGTAAGTTGAGTAGAGTTGGTAGAGGGTTGGGGCTTTAAAGCCCGTTCCGACCGTCGCCTTGATGCGGGTTCCCGTTTGTTTGAACTTGTATGTCGGAGCGATGCGCCAGGTTGTCTCTTTGCCGAAATCTTCATTGTCATCCTGCCGAACCCCAACTGCTGCTGAAAAGTCACCGAACGTCATCTGATCCTGAGCGTAGACCGAATTTGTTCTGTTGCTTCCTTCGGATGCGTCGTAGTAGGGAAAGGCCGGGAAGGTCGTATCATTGTATTCATAATCGAAATCTGAATTCTCAGTTTCAGCGCCAACAACGAAAACATGATGGTCATCCGCAACATATGTGCTTTGAATGTCAAATTTCGTGAGGCGACCGTTATATTGTGAATCGACTGTTTCTTCGATATAAGTTCTTTCAAAGTCGCTGACAGAGGTTCCCAGCGTCAGTGTCCAGGTATTATCGAGCAGGTGGAAGATCCTTCCAGGCGGCAACTCTTTCACTGACTTCCTGAACGTTGTCTGCATCTGTGGGGATATATGTTCCTGTTGCGGAGTCAAAACGGGAAGCATCATAATCATATTCTGCTTCCGTTGATCTCAGGTTCAGTTGCAGATCGAAATTATCGGTTGGTTGAACTCCGACATTTAACAGGACGGTCGTATTCTGATAGCCATCATCTTCGCGGTTTCCGTCATTTTCATTTGCAGTCGAATAGCCATCGGTGTCTGTCCTGGAAATGGAGAAAGAGGTTTGGGCTCTTTCGCCGCCGAAGGAGAATCCGGCATTTTCCTTAAATGTGTTATAGGAGCCGCCCTCAACCGAAATATGGCCCTGTGGAGTTTGAGTGCCTTTTTTGGTTATGATATTGATGACACCGCCAATGGCATCTGAACCGTACAGAACACTTTGGGCACCACGTACGATTTCTATCTGTTCGATATTGTCGGTTGTAAGATTTGACAGGTCGGCACCACCGAAACCGGCAACATCCCTGAATTCAATACCGTCGATGAGAACCAGAGTGTGTTTCGTATCTGTTCCACGGAGGTAAACAGAAACGGCTCCTCCGGTGTTTCCGGTTTGTACCAGGTTAACGCCGGGCACGCTTCGCAGGACGTCAAGGACTTGGGTTTTTGTTGCTCGGCAATTTCTTCAGAAGTTATGACCGTAACGGAACTTGCGATCTGACTGACTGCTGTGGCTGTCCGGGTTGCTGTGACGATAACCGGATCCAGTTTGACCGGTTCGGCGTGCAGTGTTGTTGTGGTCAGCACAAGGCATAGGGCGGCAAAAAAAGTCTTCATCTGTCTGTTCCTCCTGTTGTCCCCCGGGAGCAATGCAGCAGACACAAAAAAGCCCGCGACCATGAACAGGTGCGGGTTTCCGTATTCTTACGCGCATCTCCATGCTCCCATACCCGGGGAGATTAATGGTTAGCGTTTCTCGACAGGTCTTCTGGCTTGCAAGCTTTTGCCGTGAACAGTCACACGTCAATGACAGAACAGCCTTCCCGGTATGAACCAGTGGCGTCTTGCTCTGTTCAGCTTGATTACAGCGGCGGGTCCGCGGGGGAGTTACACCCCTCTTCCCATCCGGATACCCAGCAGTGGTCTCCGGGCCTTGCGGCATCGATGAAACAATTTTAAATTGTGTTCTGCGTTATAGGCAAGTGGGGGAGCTAAGTCAAGATATTTCCGATGAAAGTTTGCTTTAAGTCGAGGTGGTGATAATTGAATGCTGACTGTTTTAAATTGTCAGGAAACATGTTACCTATACGCTCAAAATAAGCTTGGCAGACGATTCATTTATAAATTTACGACAGAAAGGTTGACGTCATGATATTTGATGCAATTGGTGTTCAGGTGCCGCAGATTTTATTGCCCAGACAGGGGACGGACATGCGGCGCTGGGCGGTGATCGCCTGTGATCAGTATACTTCGGACAGAGATTACTGGCAGCGACTCATTCAGCAGACCGAAGGTGTTCCTTCAACACTGAATCTGATTTTTCCAGAGGTCTACCTTGAGGATGATGATGCGGATCAGCGCATCCGTGCCATTAACCGTCAGATGGATACATATCTGACCGACGGTACTCTGGAAGAACAACCGCCGGGGTTTATGCTGGTCGATCGAAAAACGCGTGAAGTTGAGTCGCGCAAAGGGCTGGTTCTGGCACTTGATCTGGAAAAGTATGATTACAATAAAGGAGCTCAAAGTTTGATCCGGGCCACAGAGGGAACGATTCTGGACCGACTGCCGCCACGCATCAAGGTGCGAGAAAATGCCCGATCGAGTTGCCGCACATCATGGTTCTGATTGACGATCCGCAGCGGACAGTGATTGAGCCACTGTTCAATGAAGCGTTGGAGACCTTGTATGATTTTGAATTGCTGGAAAATGGCGGGCACATCAAGGGCTATCGGATCGATCAGCCTGAATTGATAAGACAGATCGCAGCAGCTTTGGAAAAACTGGCTGATCCTGACGCCTATCGGAACAAGTATCCCGATGAGGAGGCCGTTATGCTCTTCGCCATGGGGGACGGGAACCATTCGTTTGCCACAGCCAAGGCTATCTGGGAGAAGTTGAAAAACAGCGCAGAAGACAGGGATGAGATCATGACCCATCCGGCTCGCTACGCACTGGTCGAACTGGTGAATGTTCATGACGAAGGTCTTGAATTTGAAGCGATTCACCGGGTTCTGTTCGATGTCGATTGCGACCATATGATGACGCGGATGGAAGAGTTCTTTGCTGAGCGTAATACGCCAATGACTTTCTGTGTCTGTGGCAGCCGGGACGAAGCCGAGCAAGTGGTTGTCCGGGCGGATGAATCGCATGCCTTTCCGGTTGTGTTGGCCGGTCGGTTTGGGGTGTGCAGAGTCGATCGGCCGGAATACACCCTGGCCGTTGCGACACTCCAGGCGTTCATGGATCAGTATCTGGAGGAAAACCCTGACGTTCGTGTAGACTACATTCATGGCGACACGGCCGTGACCGAGCTGGGCAGCCGGGCCGGCAGCGCCGGGTTTTACCTGCCGGCGATTTCCAAACATGACCTGTTTAAAACCATTGTATTGGATGGGGCACTGCCGCGAAAGACCTTCTCTATGGGAGAAGCGGACGAAAAAGGTTTACCTGAGTGTCGTAAGATCTGTTAAAGTTGTTTGCGTGTTGACATTTGAACGCTGGTATTTCTAGGTTCCCGAGCGGTTTTCCGCTCGGGACGGCGGGTGCTGTATGTCACAAATTGATAATATCGTCTTTGATGTCGGTCGGGTTCTGATTAATTTCGACTATGGACATTTTCTTCAGTCTGCTGCGAAGCCGTGGCGCCCAAATTTCCGATGAAGCCGATTTTGCTCAAAAGGTTGATCTGATTCCCTACGAACATGGGCGCATCAGTGATGATGATTTTCTCGATAAACTGGGATCGATGTTGTCCGATCCCTTGCCGAAACAGGACTTGGCAACCGCCTGGAACAACATTTTTGAGCCGATCGAAAATATGCTCGCCTTGGCCGGGAAACTCAACAGCCAGTGTCGAGTTTTTTTTGTTGTCGAACACCAGTCATATGCACTGGCGGCATCTCCGGGACTATTACCGATTAAGTCATTATTGCAGAGATTTGCTCGCCTCCTATGAAGTTGGTGTCATGAAGCCTGCTGCAGCTATTTACCGAGTTTGCGAGGAGCGTTTCGGGGTTCGACCGGAGAGTACGATCTTGGTCGACGATAAGCTTGAAAACGTCAAGGGAGCCCTGGCCTGCGGCTGGCAGGGCTTGCATCACCTGAGTGGCGAGGAGACCATCGTGAAGCTGACCGGTCTTGTGGCCTGTGGACAGTGACAGGTTTCCTTCATCCAAGGGCTCTTATCTGCTGTGGTTCTATCTGCCTCGTGGAGCGGCATTGACGATTGGAAAACTCGGGTACCATCATTTCAGCCGCGGTTGGTATCTGTATTGTGGCAGTGCTTTCGGCCCGGGCGGATTAAGGGCACGACTTGGCCATCACCTTAAATCCGCATCCAAGTTTCACTGGCATATCGATTATCTTAACGCCTCAGCCGATTTACGATCGATCTGGTTCTGTGTCGGTCATAACTTTGAACATCGGTGGAGTCGTCAGCTGGTTGGATTATCGCAAGCCCGTTATCCTTTGACTGGATTTGGTTCCAGTGATTGTCGTTGTCCCAGCCACTTAATTTATTTTTCCAGGAAGCCCGGATCAAATCTGGTTCTCAATGAATTGGGAAGTGCTCCCCGTATTTACAGGAAAAACACGACTAAAGCGATTTGATCTACCCTTGCCACAGGGTCCACGGCAGATTGTTTTTGTCCGTACTGCGGGTGAACTTTGCACTGCATGTCAGGCATTGATAATCGTGTTCCTCATAGCCTCTGGATTGGCTTCCTTTAAAAATTCGAACGTCACCGAATGGCTTTAACCAGTCATGTGGCTTTGCCCGGTGCGATTTCTTGACCTGTTTTCGCAATGATCGCAAATTTCCATTTAATTGTCCTTTTTCGAATTTATCTCTGCAGCAAGAGCTATTTTCGTGATCAAGCTATTTGCAGCGCATTACTTTCTTGCCGCTTTCAAAGATAACTTCAATCTTTTGGGAGCCGACCACACGTTGTACTTGGCCAAGGCCGAATACCGAGTGGTTTATTATGGACTTCACTTTGTATGTCGCAGTCATGGAGTACTCCTGCGCTTTTGCTCCGATCATACTCTGGTGCAGGGCTTCCCATTCTTTGCGATCACTATCGTTTTTTTTATGGCGAGTCTCTTCTTTTTTGGCGGCGGCTTTACTTTCGAGTGTTTTGGGTGTCACAGCCGGTTTGAATTTATGCTGATGTTCACAAATATCACACTGGACTTTATCTGGTACTTCATTGCTGATAGCAATAATAAAGTGTTTTCTGTTTGTGCGGCACTTGGTACAGCGGGCTTCAATGGCGTCACCAGCTGAAAGTTTGGTGTTTGACATGAATGAGACTCCTTTTTTGGGGGTCGAGCAAGGTGTGTCCAATAAAAACCTGGGAGATGATCGGAGTCTATGGAGCAAGCTTGATAGTTTGATAATTGATCTACCGGAAGAGGGAGGTACGATCGTCTGTCTAGCTCTTCATTCCGTAGTATCATCTCCATACGGCATGAGGAACTGTAGGTATTAAAGATGTCCTCTGTGGACAGTCGTGGGCTCAGTATACATGCTATTTCAGCAAAGATATCGAATAACTAAGAAAGAGGGAATTGTAAAAAGCCGTTGTTCCAAGGGGAGGTGAGTTTCTTGAACCTCTCTCCTTGCTGATTCTGCGATCAGTTTGTCTGTTTTGCTTTCGGTTCTTGACCGCCTGAATGCTTCGGTTGAACTAAACGGGGAGTGTTTGTCAGGACCACTCCCCGTAAAGCGCTGATTAGTTTTTATGCCCCTGAGGTAGGATCAGGTTTAACAGAACCCCGATAACCCCCGCCAGGCCGATGCCGCCAAGCTTGACAATGGCCAGATCAAAGCTCATGCCGCCGATGCCGAAGACCAGAATGATGGCGACAATTGCTAAGTTACGCGGTTCCATCAGATCGGTTCCGGCCTGAACCAGGGTGTTGATACCGATCACTGCAATGGCTCCGAACAGCAGCACCATAATGCCGCCCATAACCGGAACCGGAATCGTGTTGAGGAAGCCTCCCAGTTTTCCAACAAAGGCGAGCAGAATAGCAGTAATAGCCGCCCAGGTCATGATCGCCGGATTGAAGGAGCGGGTCAGAGCCACCGCCCCCGATACCTCCGAGTAGGTCGTATTGGGGGGGCCTCCCAGCATTGCCGCCATACTGGTGGCGACACCGTCACCCAGCAGGGTGTTCTTGATCCCGGGTTTTTGACATAGTCTTTACCTGTAATCCCACTGATCGCCAGAACGTCACCAAAGTGTTCAATAGCCGGTGCGATTGCAATCGGCACGATAAATAAAACCGCCTCCAGATTCCAGACCGGGAAAGTGAAATTCGGGATGGCGAACCAGGGTGATTCTGCAACCTTTTGCATGGAAATCAATGTTGGAGAGGTCCAGTTTTGTAACGTGCCCGGATCGAAGACCGCCTGAGCTGAACGGGTGAAGCCGCTGATGTCAAGCAGCAGAGAGGTCAGGTACCCAGCTGAGATTCCACTTAAAATCGGGATCAGTTTAAACCAGCCCCGACCCAGCAATGACACCAGAATGGTGACCGTCAGAGCCATACCGGCAATAATGTAGGCGGTTGTCTGGGGAACGAGCCACGCCGAGCCATCGCCTGTACGACCGGATGCCATATGGATAGCGACCGGGGCCAGCACCAGTCCGATAACCATAATGACGGGGCCGGTAACAATGGGAGGCAAGATCCGATGAAGAATTTCTGAGCCGAAGACCCTGACAACCAGACTCAGTAACGCGTACAGCAGACCTGCTGCGACCAGCCCACACATGGTTCCGGGGATTCCCCATTGACCGACACCATAAATAATTGGTGCGATGAAAGCAAAGCTGGACGCCAGGAAAATCGGCACGCGACCACGGGTGATCACCTGGAAAATAAGGGTTCCAACTCCGGCCGTAAACATGGCTACGTTTGCGTTCAGCCCGGTCAGTAGTGGCACCAGAACAAGAGCACCAAAGGCGACAAACAGCATCTGGGCACCAAGCAGGCAGTCTTTGCCACGAAAATTATAATCAGTAGGGGCGGGGTTCTGGCTCATCTGTACATTTCCTTTACGGTTTGTAGTAAGTTGGGTCGAAACCTTGAGTTAACTCTTGGCCTAGTCGGTATGGTGTTTATTTCGTTCCGAAAATTTTGTCCCCGGCGTCGCCGAGACCGGGGGAGGATGTAACCATTTTCATTCAGGCGTTCATCGACCGAGGCAACGTAGATATCGACATCGGGGTGTTCCGCTTCAACCCGTTTGATGCCTTCAGGGACTGCAACCAGAAACAGGCCCCGGATACTTGTGCATCCGGCTTTCTTCAGCATGTCGATACAGGCACACAGAGAGCCGCCGGTCGCCAGCATCGGATCGAGGATCAAGGCCGTTCGATCGCTCATATTGCTGGTCATTTTTTCAAAATAGGTGACTGGCTCAAGGGTCTCTTCGTTACGGTACAGACCGACAACGCTGACACGGGCACTTGGAACCAGGTCAAGGACTCCATCCATCATTCCCAGGCCGGCGCGCAGAATCGGGACCACGGTGATTTTTTTACCCTTTATTTTATCGACAGTGACCGGACCGTTCCAACCGGTGATGGTTTCCGGTTCGGTCTCGAAATCTTTTGTCGCTTCATAGGTTAACAGTCGTGCAACCTCTGATGCCAATTCACGAAAATCTTTAGTGCTGATCGCATGCTGGCGCATCAGGCCCAATTTATGTTTGACCAGGGGATGATTAGCTTCAAAAACAGCCATGTTTTTCTCCTTGTGTAAGGTTCTGTAATGAGATTCAACAGCGCAGCATAAAAGTATCAATTCACCCGGTCAAGAGATTAGCGAGAGATATTATGTTAGTCTTGGATAATGTTTTTGCGGATCACGATTGAAAACTGCTATCTTCCGAACAAGAAATTACGCTATAGTGCCCGGCTGGCTTAAATTCTCATATTATGTTTTTACCTGTAGATGAAAGTTAATGGCTCAAATATCTCTTAAACACCGCAGTGAATACTTGGCCCTGATCTGTGTGGCTGTTTTGGTTCGGCGACTTCCGCGGAATACAGCAATTGCTTTGGGGCGTGGCCTTGGCCGCTGGGCGATGAAGTTTTGCCTGACCGCTACCGGTTGGCGGAAAAAAACCTGACCCTGGCTTTTCCTGGAATGAGTTCGGACGAAATAAGGTTAACTGTCCGAAAAAACTTTGAGCATGTCGGTAGCAGCGGTGTTGAGATGTTGAGGAATGATATGTTCAGACCGGGAAGTTCCGACCTGGAGGACTATTTCATCCTTGAAGGCAAGCAGTATCTGGATGAGGCCCTGGCTTTGGGGAAGGGGGCGATCCTGTTGACGGGGCATCTTGGTTTTTGGGAAGCCGGTAACTTTGTTTTGCCAGAATTGGGGATTCAGAGTGACATGGTTGCCAAGCCGATGAAGAACCCGTTGAGTGATACTTATTTCAACCGGATCAGAACGAGTTACGGTGCCCAGATTCTTAATAGCCGCAAGGGGGCCCGGAGGATCCTGAAGTCATTGCAGGCTGGTCACCTAGTCAGTATTCTTATGGACCAGCATATCTCCCCGCCGGGATCGGTGGTGACGGAATTTTTCGGCCGTAAAGCCTATACCACCACGGCTATTACCAATCTGGCGATGAAATATCAGGTTCCTGTTGTCCCTGTGTTCTGTCTGCGTCAGGCTGACAATCGGCACCGGGTCTGGGCCGAGCCAATGCTGCTGCTCAAAGGTAAGGGCAGTGAGGCCGTTGCTGCCAACACTCAGCTTTTGACCGATAAATCGAAGCTGCGATCCGTAGGGATATCAGCCAGTGGTTTTGGATGCATAAGCGCTGGCGGGTTAAAGGCTAAGAGAGAATTAGCGTATAATCGAGACCGTTACAGATAGATAAGGATATAAAAGTGGGTAGAGAGTTAGAGAAAGAAATTGCCAAAAGGAGAACCTTCGGCATTATCAGTCACCCTGATGCAGGAAAGACAACCCTGACTGAAAAGCTGTTGCTGTTCGGTGGTGCAATTCAGATGGCTGGAACGGTTAAGGCACGAAATCGGCCCGGCACGCAACCAGCGACTGGATGAGTATTGAGAAGGAGCGGGCATTTCGGTTTCTTCATCGGTTATGAAGTTTGACTATCGTGACTTTGATGTCAATCTGCTCGATACTCCCGGGCACCAGGATTTTTCCGAAGATACCTACCGGGTTCTGACCGCCGTTGACAGTGCCCTGATGGTCATCGACAGTGCTAAAGGGGTTGAGCCGCAGACTGAAAAGCTGATGGAGGTCTGCCGCATGCGCAACACACCGGTGTTGACCTTTATTAACAAGCTTGACCGGGAAGGCCTGGATCCCCTTGATATTCTGGCCGATGTTGAGGAAAAGCTGCAAGATCGAATGTGTGCCAATGTCCTGGCCGATCGGCATGGGAAAGCGCTTCAAGGGGGTATATAATCTTTATCGCAAGGAACTGAACCTGTTCCGCCCCGGTGAAGATGCCCGCACGACTGAGACAGTAAAAATAGCTGACCTGAACGATCCGAAGCTGGACGATCTTCTCGGCCGTCAAGCGCAGGAACTGCGTGATGATATTGAACTGCTGGAGGGAGCGGCCAATCCTTTCAGTCTTGATGACTACCTTTGTGCCAGTCAGACCCCGTCTTTTCGGTAGCGCGATCAACAACTTCGGTGTGCAGGAGATGCTCGATGCCTTTGTTGAGCTGGCTCCGGCTCCAGGCGAGCGGACTGCACTTGAACGGACAGTCAGGCCGGAGGAGGAGCAGTTCTCCGGATTTGTGTTTAAGATCCAGGCCAACATGGACCCGGCCCATCGCGATCGGATTGCCTTTTTGCGCATCTGTTCAGGTAAATTCACCCGCGGAATGAAGGTGAAGCATCACCGTATTGGTAAGGAGGCTCATTATCCAACGCGACTATTTTCATGGCCCAGGACCGCGCTCATGTTGAAGAGGCTTACCCCGGTGATATTATAGGCCTGCATAACCACGGTACGATCAAGATCGGTGATACCTTCACGACCAGGGAAAACCTCAAGTTTACAGGTATTCCTAATTTCGCTCCGGAACACTTCCGCCGGGTGCGGTTGAAGGATCCGTTAAAATCGAAGCAGTTGCAGAAGGGACTGATTCAGCTGGCAGAAGAGGGAGCCGTTCAGGTTTTCAAGCCTTTGACCGGTGCCGAATTTATCCTTGGAGCTGTTGGCGTATTGCAGTTTGATGTGACCATGGAGCGCTTAAAAGCCGAATACAATGTCAACGCTGTCTACGAAGGGGTCGATTACACAACCGCCCGTTGGGTTCAATGTGATGATCGCAAGCTGTTTGAGGAGTTTCAGAGGAAAAATCAAGGACAGCTGGCCTACGATGCAGAGGGGCACTTAACCTATCTGGCAGCAAGCGAATGGCGACTGGGACACACGATTGAACAGTGGGACGGTGTTCAGTTCCTGAAGTCCGTGAACACAGTTGATTCGGGATATTAGAAGAAGGGCCGGCTACGGTCCCTTTTTTCTGGTTTAATAGGAATTAGCATGGTAGATTTATAGAGATTAATTATTTTCTTATCATCTCTCCTGCTGGAGTCGAATAGTGCTGCTTAAAATTGTCAACGCTATATCGCCAATCAGATTGTTTCTGCTTCTCATGATCGCTCTTGCTGTCGGACCTTCTCCCTCTTCTGCTGAAAACCGCGACAAAGTCCTTGTCGTTTTCAGTTATGAACGGGATTCTCTGTGGGAAATTGAAATTCGCAAAGGCCTGGAAGATGTCCTTTCCGATCAGGCCGAGCTGACCTTTTTTTATATGAATACAAAGGTGGATCTGTCCGGGGGACCGGAGAGGGCCGCGGAAGCTTACAGGCTTTTTAAACAGATAAAACCCGACGGTGTGATTGCTGTTGACGATCATGCCCAGTCGATGTTTGTTGTCCCCTACCTGAAGAATAAAACGTCTGTGCCGGTTGTTTTCTGTGGCGTCAACGCCGATCCTGAATCCTACGGTTATCCCGCCGACAATGTCTCCGGCGTGCTGGAACGTTTTCACTTTGAAGAATCTCTGGCCTTGAACAGGCAGCTGGCCGGTCGCACTGAAACATTTGTCGTCATGGTCAACAGGAGTCCGTTGGCGGATTTGGTCGAAGCCCAGCTCGAAAAGGATAAAGATAACTTTTCGGCCCGGTTGGTGGCGCTTTTGCAGCCCCGCACTCTGGAAGAAGCGATCTCTATGGCAAAGGAATACCGAGAGCAAGTCGATTTATTAATGCTGTTAACACTGAAAGGGCTGATCGATGACGGGGGCAAGCCTGTCAGTGATGAAGAGGCGATTTCAAAGGTTGTTTCAGCGTTCAATAAGCCGACTGCGGCGACTGCGGCCTTTGCCATAAAAAAAGGGGTGCTGAGCGGTGTTCTTGCCAGTGGACAAGAACAGGGGCAGCGTGCCGCCTTTATGTTGGAACAGGCGATGAAAGGGGTTCCTCTCAGGAATTTACCTATCAGCCGAATCATTTTGGCCATCGGATGCTCAATGTGACAACAATGATGCATTTGGGGCTCAAGCCAAAATCGATGTCACTCAGGGGGGTGTCTCTCGTCTGTACCGAATAGTATTGGCGGGTGATATTGTAATCACATGGTTTTTCGCTTCAGAAGAACAAAATCTATCAAAGTTCGCCTTCAGAGAGTTTCTCTAACCACGATCTTGATGTATCTGGTTATCGCAATAAGCTTTTGCGTTGCGACATATGAAGTCTGGAACAAGGTTGACCGGGTCGTTGAAGACCTGTTGCAGCAAACTGTTGATAATTCCCACAATATTCGAGATTTTGGCCTCCTGCATTCACGACTCAGTGTTTTCCGCAATACATTTTTTGGTAATGACGCCTATTTTCAGAGTGAAGGGAGCTCTTTGCGCAGGGAGCTGCCGCTCTTCAGTCGAGAGTCAGTAATGACCCCTTGAAGGGATTGATTTCACACTTATCCGAACAGCTCGATCGTTACCTGAAACGTGGACAATGGATAAATAATTTGTTGTCCTGGCGTTCAGAGCAGGACAGTGATCTTGATGATTTGCTGCAGATATTGCAGGAATTAATTGTCGATCGGTCGATTGCAATTGCTCTTGAAGGAGGAGATACCCGTTATTTTGAACAGTTGGTGATGCTGACTTCCGGCTACCGTGAAAGCCTGCTGGAAATTGCCAAATTGAACGCTGAAGAGGACAGGGCTCAGGTTCTGGCGTCGCAAGGTAAAAACGCTGCCCCGCTTGCGACCAAGTTGGACAGCCTCGCTCTACGGCTGCGGACATTGACAGCTTCTGAACCGCATATCAGTCGTTTTGGCACGCATTTGATCAGTCGGATCCAGTACTATAAATACCTGATGCGGCTCTATCAGCTGGAGATGATTCAGCTGAACCGGCAAAATATTGATCTTGGCGTTTTGACCGGACAGATCCTGGGAGAAATGGAAGTCCTGGGACAGGAGAGTGCGGCCATGGCGACAATGGCCAGAGCTGAGATCAAACAGACGATGTACGCGGCAGTCGTCGCTGTCCTTGGGCTCTTGTCATTTTGGCTCTGCTCTCCTGGATGAGTCATCATCACCTGTTCAAGTTTCATATTGAGACCCCGATGGATCAGGTCAGTAAGCGCTTGACCGATTTCCGTAATGGCGATCATACAACCCCGATGAATTTGCAACGTCAGGACGAATGGGGAGGAATTGAAGAAATTTTCAATCAGAATCTGGCTGCACTTCAGGACAGCTTGGCCGCACTGAGTGATTCGGAAAAACGTTATCGCGGAATTTTTACCAATGCCATGGAAGGAATTTTTCGCTCGACCGTGGAAGGGCAGTTTATCGACCTGAATCCCGCCGCTGTAAAGATGCTGGGTTGCGATTCCGTTGAAGATGTCAAGACACATTATAACGACCTTGGACAGCAGCTTTACCTGTCACCGCAAGTTCGTAAAAATATGATCGAGACCATGTACCGGGATGGCCGCAACATGAACTTTGAAGTGATTATGCAGCGTAAAAACGGCGAGCAATTCTGGTGTGTCGTCAATAATTTTCTGGTCCGTGGAGAAAACGGCGAAGCTCTTTATATCGAAGGTACGCTGAGAGATGTCTCTGAGCGCAGAGAAGCGCAGGAATCTTTACGCCAGATAAAGGTTTATCTGCAGAATTTAATCGACTCCATGCCATCTGTTCTGGTCGGTCTGGATAACAGAAAGAGGGTTATTCTCTGGAATAAGCGTGCCGAGCAGGAAAGTATTCTGACGGCAGAGGAGGCCAAGGGGAAAAAGATGGTGGATGTCTGCAGGTTGTTCGATCCTGACAAGTATCTGCCTGAGCTGGAAAAGGTTTTATGTCGCGGAGAGCAACGCCGACTGGCCAAAGTTGAAAGCTTGAAAAAAGCCGCAGATGGGGGGAGTCGTTACTTTGATATTCTGATCTTTCCCCTGTCATCAATGGAAACAGTGGTGCTGTTATTCACATGGATGATGTCACAGAGCGGGTCCGTTTTGAAGAGCGGATGGTGCGTTCTGAAAAATGCGCTCGGTTGGCAGCCTGGCATCCGGTTTGGCTCACGAGATCAATAATCCCCTGGCTGCTATTCTGCAAAATGTTCAGGTGTTGAGTCGACGCCTGTCACCGGAATTGAGTAAAAATAATGAGGTGGCAGAAGAGCTCGGGACAACGATCGCCACCATCTCCCGCTACGTTCGTGAGCGCGGGTGTGAAAAATGCTGGGCTCCATCGCCGATGCCGGCCAGAGAGCGGCAAAGATTGTCTCCAATATGCAGAGCTTCAGCCGTCAGGACTCGGTCAGCTTTACGCCCTGCTCCATGGTCGATCTGATAGAGCGGACGCTTGACCTTGCGAGCAGTGATTACGATATGCGTTATCACTACGATTTTCAGAAATCGATATCATCCGCGATTTGCTGATGTCCCATCCGTCAGCTGTGAGCCGAGTCACATTCAGCAGGCGCTGCTGAGCCTGTTTAAAATGCTGCTCAGGCTATGGCCGGGCAGAGTGCGCGTCCCTGCCTGACGATCAGGTTGGTCCAGACGGATCGGGCCCATGTCTGTGTTCAGGTTGAAGACAATGGCCGGGGAATGGATCCGGAGGTCAGCAGCCGAATTTTTGATCCGTTTTATACGACTCAGGATGTCGGTCGTGGTTCGGGGCTTGGACTGTCTATCGCTTATTTTATTATTACCCAGACTCATAAAGGCCAATTGACGGTGATTTCCTCCCCGGATCGGGGCAGTCGCTTCGATATGGAGTTGCCGATTGAACATGAGTAGGACATGAAAGGCAGCAGACTGTCGATCCGGCAGACGGGAAAGGCTTCAGGGTTCAAATCGCCGCCCAGGTTTCATTCTGGGGGATAAAGGGGGAAGAATAAAGAGATGAATAAATCGCTGTTGGTGACAACAGCGCTACTGGCTACCTTACTTAAGGGTAGCCTTTTTAGTGAATATCCCTTGCAGATCGACACTTAATCTGGTGATAATCTGTTGGGTGGAAGGTGACGGTCGAATTGTCTCTCATGAGGATGTGCTTCTGAAAGGAACGTTGCAATGAGTAAATACTGGAAAACGGCGATCAAGCAGCTGTTCAAGCTAAAAGAACCGCAGGAAGATATATGTGTCAAGGGGTGGGTGCGCTCGGTACGGCGCGGTAAAGGGGTTGCCTTTGTTGCGCTGAATGATGGCAGTTGCTTCGCATCACTGCAGATCGTACTTGATCCAGAGCTGGAAAATTACGAAACGGTCTCCAGAGTCGGCACCGGAGCTTGCCTGTCCATTGTCGGACGTTTGATCGAATCGCCAGCCTCAGGCCAGGACTGGGAGCTTCAGGCTGACCAGGTTGAACTTGTCGGCGACGCGGATGAAGACTATCCTTTGCAGAAAAAGCGTCACAGTTTTGAATATTTACGGACTATCGCCCATTTAAGGCCCCGATCCAACACGTTTGGTGCTGTTTTTCGCATGCGGAGCGCTTTGGCCTTTGCCGTCCATCAGTTTTTTCAGGAACGCGGTTTTCTCTACGTTCAGACGCCTATTATCACAGCCAACGACTGCGAAGGTGCTGGTGAGATGTTTCGCGTCAGTACTCTTGATCCATCCGACCCGCCGCGGGTTGAGGGTAAAGTCGATTGGTCCTCCGACTTTTTTGGTGAGCGGACCGGTCTGACGGTCAGCGGACAGCTGCAGGGAGAGCTGTTTGCGACAGCTTTTCCGATATTTATACTTTTGGACCGACCTTCCGGGCGGAAAACTCAAATACCAGTCGCCATGCCGCAGAATTCTGGATGATTGAGCCTGAGATCGCTTTTGCCGATCTGGAAGATGACTGTCGGCTGGGTGAGGATTTCTTGCGCCACCTCGTCGTTTACGCCCTGGAGCACTGTCATGAAGATCTTGATTTTTTCAACCAACACATTGAGAAGGGTTTGATCGATAAACTGGAAGATCTGGCACGGGCTGAATTCAAAACCATCACTTACACCGAAGCGGTCGAACAGTTGCAGAAATCGGGGCAGAAATTTGAGTTTCCCGTTGCATGGGGGCAGGACCTGCAGTCAGAGCATGAGCGTTATCTGACCGAGAAAGTATTTTCCGGCCCTGTTTTGTGATCGATTATCCCAAACAGATTAAAGCATTTTACATGCGGATGAATAATGATGATAAAACCGTTGCCGCCATGGATCTGCTGGTTCCCCGGGTGGGCGAAATTATCGGTGGCAGTCAGCGGGAAGAGCGCTACGATATACTGAAACTGCGCATGGCCGACCAGGGCATTGCCGAAGATGACCTTAGCTGGTATTTGGATATACGGCGCTGGGGGAGCTGTCCGCATGCCGGATTCGGTCTCGGTTTTGAGCGGCTACTGATGTATCTGACCGGGATGGAAAACATCCGCGACGTCATCCCCTTTCCGCGGACACCAGGGCATGCACAGTTCTGACCGCGCTCACCGTCTTACGGGTTGGCTGCTCGTCGTTTTTTGTTCCTGTTGGGCTCGAGTTTCCCCGCTCTGGCGGAGGATGGGGCGTGGTGTCGGGGATCTGCCGATCCGGATCGGTGGTGATTACAACTATCCACCTTACGAGTATCTGGACGCGGACGGCCTTCCGACGGGCTATAACGTTGAGCTGACTCAGGCTATTGCCAGGGTGATGGGGCTGGAAATCAATATCCAGCTGAGTTCCTGGGGGGAAATGCGTCAAGCTCTGGACCTGGGACAGGTCGATTTTTGATGGGGATGGCGCATACGCCTGAACGTCTGACGGAGGTTGATTTTTCCATTCCTCACGCCAAAGTTCATCAGTCGATCTGGGTGCGTAAAGGGAATGAGTCGGTTCGTAATACGACTGATTTAGCCGGCAAGGAAATTATTGTTATGAAGGGCAGCGTGATGCATGATTTCGTGATCGAAAACGAAATCTCTGCTGACCTTTTTCTGGTTCAGACTCTGGCTGACGCGCTCAAGCTTTTATCGGCAGGCGAGCATGATTGCGCGTTGGTGGCCAAGCTGCCGGGTGAGTATCTGCTGAGCGAGTTACAGCTCGACAATATCCATCCCATTGCGCGGCCCCTGGTTGCCCAGGAGTATGGCTTTGCCGTCAAAAAAGGAAATCAAGAACTTCTGGCCCAGTTTAATGAAGGCTTGTCCCTGCTGAAGAAATCGGGAGAGTATCGGCGCATCAGGGAAAAGTGGTTAGGGGTGCTGCAACCTCCTCCGATCCCCTGGGACAATATTATTCGCTACGGTTCTGCTATCGTCGGTCCCCTGCTCTTTGTGCTGCTGATTTTTGTTCTCTGGTCGCGAACATTGCGTAAGCAGGTTGCCTTGCGGACGGAGGAACTGGAACGTGAAGTGCTTGAACGTAAACGCGCAGCAGAAGAATTACAAGTTCGGCAGAAACAGCTGCTGCATGCCGATAAAATGACATCGCTGGGGATTCTCGTCTCGGGGGTGGCCCATGAAATCAACAACCCGAACGGGTTAATCCAGCTCAGCTTGCCCCAGTTAAGCAAAGCCTATCGCAACATGGAACCGATCTTGGAGAGGCATTATCGGGAACAGGGAGATTTCAAGCTCGGGTGGTTCGAATATTCACGTATGCGCAAAGAAATTCCAAAGATGCTTGAGGAAATGCTCGACAGTTCGAATCGGATCAAGCGGATCGTCGAAGACCTCAAGGACTTTGCTCGGCGCAACGATTCCGGCCTTGATGACAGGGTCGACCTCAATGCTGTCACAGCGTCCGCTTTGCGCCTGGTCGATAATGCCCTGCGCAAGGCAACCAATCATTTCAGCGTTGAATATACACTCGGCCTCCCGGCTTTTCGTGGTAATGGACACAGGATTGAACAGGTTGTGATCAATCTGGTTCTTAATGCCTGTCAGGCGCTCAACTCCAACGAAGAAGCGATCCAGCTTAAAACAGATTACGATCGGAACCAGGAGATGGTTGTTCTTGAGGTTCGTGACCAGGGAGGGGGCTGGATGAAGAAACTCTGGGACGCATTACGGATCCTTTTTTCACGACGAAGCGCAAGACGGGTGGAACAGGGTTGGGGTTGTCTGTTTCCGACGGCATTGTGAAAGATCACCAGGGCCGACTCGAATTCAGTTCGCGGGTGGGGGACGGTATGCTGGTAAAATTGTTTTTGCCGCTTTACAAGGAGCAAGATTGATGGAAAAGAGCCTCTATCCCTCTTTTGGGGTTCTGTTGGTTGATGATGAAATGCCCTGGTTGAGAGGATTGAGCATGACCCTCGAGGTCTGGTGGGATTAATAACCTGTATCAGTGTGAGGATAGCAGGCAGGTTATGGGGATGCTCAATACCCATGATATCGGTCTGGTTCTGCTCGATCTGACCATGCCTCATATCTCAGGTGAAGAGTTACTTGAACAGATTGTAACCGACTACCCGCATATCAGGGTGGTTATCCTCAGTGGTATGAATCAACTGGAAGCCGCCGTGAACTGTATGCGTCTTGGCGCGTTTGATTATTTTGTCAAAACGGTGGAAGAAGAGCGGCTGGTTGAGGGGGTCCGTCGGGCGATTCGCATGATCGACCTGGAAAACGAAAACCGGGATATTCGCCAGAAACTGTTTGGTGATCAACTTGATTCTCCTGAGGTGTTTGCGCCGATTGTGACGAACAATGCCGCCATGAAGACCCGCTTCCAGTATCTGGAGGCGGTTGCTCCCAGTTCTCAACCGATCCTGATAACTGGCGAAAGTGGAGTTGGCAAGGAGTTGATTGCCCAGGTTATTCATGCTTTGAGTAAAAAAAGTGGGGCGTTGATTTCGCTTAATGCTGCCGGGTTGGATGACAATGTCTTTGCCGATACTCTGTTCGGACACGTCCGTGGAGCGTTTACCGGAGCGGATAGTGTGCGCAAGGGGATGATTGAACAAGCGGCAGAAGGAACTCTTTTCCTTGATGAAATCGGTGACTTGAGCCCGGCATCGCAGATTAAGCTGCTGCGTTTATTGCAGGATGGAGAGTATTACCCTCTCGGCAGTGATGAACCGAAGCAGATGACGGCCCGCGTCGTGGTTGCGACCCATGCCAATCTGGAAGAAAAAATTTCCAACGGTAGCTTCAGACGCGATCTTTATTACCGACTGATTGCCCACAATGTTCATTTGCCCCGCTGCGAGAGCGAAAGGATGATCTGCCCATCCTGATCGACCATTTCCTCAACCAGGCTGCTCTGAAGCTGGGAAAGAAGAAACCGACCCCTCCCAAAGAGCTTGCGGTCCTGCTGTCAACCTATCACTTTCCTGGCAATGTCCGCGAACTGGAGGCGATGGTTTACGATGCCGTCAGCCTGCACAGTTGCAAGACATTGTCGATGCAGAGTTTTCTTGAGCGCATCGGCCAGCAGGAAGCACCGTTACTGTCGGAAATCTCCTCCGGTTCTGAAAACCCCTTTGGTTTGCTGGAAACCCTTCCAACCTTACAACAGGCTGGACATCTGCTGGTGGAAGAGGCGATGGACCGCTCTGCCGGCAACCAGAGGGTTGCCGCTCGTCTGCTCGGGATCTCGCAACCTGCTTTGAGTAAAAGGATTAAGCAGGGACGGAGATAAACCCCTATAACAATAGTTATACTCAGTTGTTTGGTTATCTCTCCTTAAATTGCTGTATTTGCGTCGAAAAATCAATTTTATCCCTATTCTGATTTGTTTGGTTATACGCTGTTCTATTGTCACCAGGTCTTTCAGGCTCTCTGTTTGACTATTTAAATCGACAACTTATAGGTTTAATGAGTTGTTGGTACTCTCCTTGCTAAAGTAAATATTTACGCTAAGCTTAATATGGTTTTGAAACTTAGAGGCTCGCGCTGTGCGGGCGCAACACTATCTTCTTGAGGAGGAGTACTGATGAAAAAGATGTTTATGTACCTGTTGGCTTGGCTGTTGCTGTGAGCTTTGTTCCAGTTTCCCAGGCTGAAGCGCAGAACCAGTTTGTCACGATCGGTACCGGTGGTGTTACTGGCGTTTATTACCCGACAGGTGGTGCTATTTGCCGTCTGGTCAACAAGACCAGAAAAGAGCATGGCATTCGTTGCTCCGTTGAAAGTACCGGCGGTTCCGTTTACAACCTGAACACCATTAAAGCAGGTGAACTGGACATGGGCGTCGCTCAGTCCGACTGGCAGTATCATGCTTATCATGGCACCAGCAAGTTTAAAGAGCAGGGTGCTAACAAAGACCTGCGAGCTGTCTTCTCCGTTCACCCTGAGCCTTTCACCATGGTTGCCCGTGCCGATTCCGGCATCAAGAACTTTTCTGACATCAAAGGGAAACGCGTCAATATCGGTAATCCCGGATCAGGGCAACGTGGCACTATTGAAGTTCTGATGGATGCAATGGGACTCAAAAACTCTGATCTGAAGCTGGCTTCCGAGCTGAAAGCCTCTGAACAGGCAAGTGCTTTGTGTGACAACAAAATCGACGCCATGGTTTATGTTGTTGGCCACCCTAATGGTTCCATCAAGGAAGCAACAACGTCCTGTGATTCCGTTCTGGTGACTGTGGATGGACCAGCTGTTGAGAAATTGATCGCAGACAACCCTTACTACCGTACTGCAACCATTCCCGGCGGGATGTATCGTGGTACTGACACCGACACCAAGACTTTTGGTGTGGGCGCGACTTTTGTTTCTTCGGCAGCGGTACCGAACGATGTTATCTACAATGTTGTTAAAGCCGTTTTTGAAAACTTTGACGACTTCAAAAAACTTCATCCGGCTTTTGGTGTATTGAAGAAAGAAGAGATGATCAAGGACGGACTTTCAGCTCCTTTACATGATGGCGCAGCCAAATATTATAAAGAAGCGGGTTTGATGTAGATTTGTTTTTGATGTCATGAAGAAATGCACCGTTGTTTAAGCGGTGCATTTTTTTTCTGTCAAGAACATTGTTAATTGGAGCCCTGTTGATTGGTTATTGAAAAAAATAAGGGTTCGCTTGATTCCATTTTTATAAGGGATGTGTTGTTATGGGAAAGAGAAAAAACAGACCAAAGTTGTCGAAAATCCAGAAGCGATTGTTGAGGCTGAATCGGGAGCTAGAAATCCGACTGGAGCATTTCCCAAAAAAGTTTTATTTGCTGTCCCATTGGTCTGGACAATATTTCAACTCTGGTATGCGTCTCCACTCCCTTTTATTTTCAATTTCTTTGTCATTAATGACTCAGAGGCACGGGCCATACATCTGGCCTTTGCGGTCTTTCTGGCCTTTACAGCGTTTCCAACATTTAAAAAATCACCGACGAGCTATATTCCCATACAGGATTGGCTGTTGGGACTGATCGGCTCATTTTGCTCCGCTTACCTCTATATTTTCTACGAATCTCTTGCAGACCGCCCCCGGCATGCCTAATCAGGTAGACCTGATTGTCGCTGCAGTTGGTTTGATTCTTTTGCTTGAAGCGACTCGCCGGGCTTTGGGCCCCCCCGTTAATGGTGGTTGCTACGGTTTTCTGTATTTACACCTTTGGTGGACAATACATGCCAAGCGTTATCGCTCATAAAGGGCAAGTCTGGCTAAGGAATGTCTCACTACTGGCTGGGGACTGAAGGTGTCTTTGGGGTTGCTCTGGGCGTTTCAACTGGAATGGTTTTCATGTTCGTGCTGTTTGGTGCAATGCTTGAGTCGGCAGGGGCGGGAAATTATTTTATCAGAACCGCTTTTGCCGCTCTTGGGCATCTCAAAGGAGGTCCGGCAAAAGCTGCTGTTGTCTCATCTGGATTGACCGGCCTGGTCTCCGGCTCTTCTATTGCCAATGTTGTAACCACTGGTACTTTCACTATTCCTCTGATGAAAAAAAGTTGGTTTCAAGGCGGAAAAAGCCGGCGCAATCGAGGTTGCGTGCTCAACCAACGGTCAACTGATGCCGCCGGTCATGGGCGCAGCAGCTTTCCTGATGGTCGAGTATGTGGGGATTTCCTATATTGATGTTATCAAGCATGCCTTTCTTCCGGCGATTATTTCATATATTGCCTGGTCTATATTGTTCACCTTGAATCCTGTAAAATGGGTCTGCAGGGGATGGAAAAGACAGTGACAAAAACACTTGCACAGCGGCTGCTGTCTTTTGTTTTTACCATTCTCTTTTTGATTATTCTCGCGGGTGTCACTTATTATGGACTGGGTGGATTAAGGTGGTTGGCGGATCTGGCACAATCTATATTGTGACGGTCCTGCTGGCATGTGCTTACCTGTTTCTGCTTTGGCTTGCCTGCCGGGTGCCTGAGTTGGATCAGAGCACAGAGATCAGTGAACTCCCACATTTCGGACAGACTGCTCAGGCCGGGTACTATTTTCTCCTTCCGGTCGTGGTTTTGATGTGGTGTCTGGTTGTTGAGCGCTTGTCGCCGGCCTTATCGGCATTCTGGGCCACGGTTTTGATGATTGTTATCCTGCTGTCTCAGCGTCCTCTTAAAGGTTTTTCCGCAAAGCGAGAGGCGAGGAGTTCAGTTTCTATTCCGGTTTTATGGATCTGATCGCTGGTAGTGTTGCCGGTGCTCGTAACATGATTGGTATCGGCGTTGCGACCGCAGCTGCAGGAATCGTAGTCGGAACCGTAACTCTGACCGGTATCGGTCTGGTCATGACCGAATTTGTGGAGTTTATCTCCGGCGGCAGCCTGATGCTGATCCTTTTATTCACTGCAATCATCAGTCTGATTCTTGGAATGGGGTTGCCGACCACAGCAAACTATATCGTTGTATCAACCCTGATGGCCCCTGTTATTGTCAATCTGGCAGCTCAAAATGGCTTGATTATTCCGCTTATTGCCGCTCACCTGTTTGTTTTTTATTTTGGCATCCTTGCCGATGATACTCCACCGGTGGGATTGGCAGCTTTCGCCGCTGCCGGGATATCGGGCGGAGACCCGATTAAAACAGGTGTACAGGGTTTTATCTACGACATCCGGACAGCGGTTTTGCCGTTCATGTTTGTCTTTAACACAAAACTACTGATGATTGGCATTGATCACTGGTATGAACTGATTATCGTGGTGTCGGCCTCAATTTTGGCAATGCTCGCATTTGCAGCCGGAACCCAAGGTTATTTTCTGGTCAAATGCCGAATTTGGGAAACTGCTGCGTTGCTGCTGATTGCGCTGATCCTGTTTCGGCCCGGAATCGTCTGGGACAGGATTTTCCCGCCCCTGCTTGAGGAGCCGCCAACTCAGATCGTAAAATATGTAGAAGAAATGGATGCCGGCTCTTCCTTGAGAATTATGCTCAAGGGGGAGAAAATGAGTGGGAAAGAGTTCACGAAAACGATTATGTTGACCGTCGGTGATGAGCCAACAGGTGTTGAGCGACTTGCGGGTATCGGGTTTGAGACTCGTGAAGAGAACGGCAGTATTTTTATCGATAACGTCATATTCTCTTCCGCCGCTGAAAATCTGGAGTCGATTTCGATCAGGAAATCTTGAATATTCAGGTCCCAAGCCATCGTTTACCACCTGAGCTGATGTATTTTCCCGCAGTTGGCCTTTATGGATTGATCTCGCTGATTCAGTATCGGAGGAAAAAAAGGAGGGGCGACTCCAGTCTGACGCGATCTGTTGATCAATATACTTTCTCAGATCTTATGTTATGCTAAAGCAGCAGAGGCGTTAGATTTGCCGCTGTAGAGAGATGGAGGCCGATATGAATATTAAACTGAAAAAAATCCTTGTTGCCAAGGATTTGAGTCAAGAGTCATCCAATGTCATTCGCTACGCTCTTGAGATTGGTTGTAAGTTTCACGCTCAGGTCCATGTCCTGCATGTCATGCCGACGGTTGATGCTTCCGTACTGAACATGGTGGCACTGACGATGGGGGCTGATAAACTGGCCAAGTTGAATAAGGCCAATGAAGCAGAGATGGCTGCACAGACGCGTAAACAGCTGGAAGCAATTATTCAGACCGAGGAGGAATTGATAGAAGAAGACCTTCTTCATCCTCCCGAGATTGAGGTTCATCACGGTGAACCCGCACCATTGATTCTGAGTACTGCGGACAGGCTGGATGTCGATATGATTATTCTCGGCAGCCACAGCAAGGGGAAGTTACGCTATGCTTTTCTTGGCAGCGTTGCTGAAAAGGTGTTGCGGAAAACCAACCGGACCGTGACTATTGTTCCTCCCCATGTCGGGAGATAGATTTTCTTCGTTCTTGACGGTCCTGCACGTTTCGATGTGCGGGGCCGTTTATTTATGGCCATAAGATTTAGATTGACAGAATAAAATATAAGGGTAGGATTATGACTTATTTCGTCAACAATAAAAGTCATATAAAGGGAGGAAAATATGAGTGCAGCCCAGGCGCGTGAAGCCGCAGTTCTTTTTAAAGGGAATCCGGTGACTCTGTTAGGTCCGGAGGTGAAGGTCGGTGATACTGCTCCGGATTTTCGGGTCGTTGATAATGCCCTGCAGCCAGTGACACTGGCGACTGATGCCGGTAAGGTCCGATTGATTACCGTTGTTCCCTCGCTTGATACACCGGTGTGCGACGCCATGACACGGCAATTTAACGAAGAAGCGTCAATGTTGCCCGATTCTGTGGCAGTTTACACCATCAGCGTCGACCTGCCTTTCGCGCAAAGCTTGGTGTGGTAACGCCGGGATCGAAAAGGTCAGGACTCTGTCCGATTATCAGGAGCGCTCATTCGGGTTGAATTATGGCCTGCTGCTGCAGGACCTTCAGTTGCTGGCCCGGGCGGTTTATGTGATTGATGAGAAAGATCAGGTCACCTATGCCGAATTGGTTCCTGAAGTTACCGACGAGCCTGATTATGCGGCAGCTCTTGAGGCCGTTAAGAAGCTGATTTAGGTTCAATCCCGGATAATAGCAAGACAAGGCCCTTGGAGTCAGTTCAGGGGCCTTTTTGCGTGTTTAATAGGGGGAGCGGGCCTTGGTTGCAATTCTGGTTTCCCCCTCCTTTCTTTCAACGGGGTAGCGCAATTTGTCAACCAGATCCTGAATCTCCTGTGGGGGTTCGGGGGTGAATTTGGAAACGACAATCAGCAGGAAGAAGTTGATCAACATACCAACGGTCCCGATTCCTTCGGGAGAAATACCGAACCACCAGTTGTCGGGCTGGTTGGCGCCGGGATTGATAAATTTAAAATAGATGATGTAGGCAGCGGTGAAGCCGATCCCGGCAATCATCCCGCTCATGGCACCGTAGACATTGGTCTTCTTGTTGAATATGCCCATGATGATTGCGGGAAAGAACGATGCTGCCGCCAAGCCGAAAGCGAAAGCCACAACCTGGGCGACAAAGCCGGGAGGGAAAATCCCCAGCAGCCCCGCCACGACCACCGCTCCCGCCGCTCCACAACGAGCCCAGAGCAATTCGCCTTTTTCCGACATGCTCGGCATCAGCACGCCCTTCATCAGATCATGAGATATCGATGCGGAAATGACCAGTAACAGGCCTGCTGCAGTTGAAAGCGCCGCCGCCAAGCCACCGGCAGCAACCAGGGCAATGACCCAGTTGGGCAGACGGGCAATTTCCGGGTTGGCGAGGACTATGATGTCATGATCGACATAGAGTTCGTTGGGGCCGTCATTCGCAATGTTGGACACCAGCGCCTGGCCGAAGCGTCCTTCCCCACCCGTATACTTGGGTTTGCCGACGAACGCTTTGCCGGGACCGTATTGAATGACACCGTCGTTGTTTTTGTCAACCCAGGCGATCAAGCCGGTCAGTTCCCAGTTTTGAAACCAGGATGGAGCGTCTGCATACTGAACATCATGAACCGATTTGATGAAGTTGGTTCGGGCAAAAGCGGCAACCGCCGGTGCCGCAGTGTAAAGTAAGACGATGAATATCAGGGCCCATCCTGCAGAGGCGCGGGCATCCCTGATCTTAGGCACCGTAAAGAAACGGATGATGACATGGGGAGCCCGGCCGTTCCGACCATAAGGGCGACAACAATGAAGAAGACATCGATCTTAGGCCTGACTCCGGCTGTGTATTCACTGAACCCGAGATCCTTATGAATGCCATTGAGGACATCAAGAAGATACTTTCCTTGGGTGGTGCTGTCCTGCAGGAGTTCTGCTCCGCCAGCGGTAATGCTGCTGCCGAACCCAAGTGCCGGAACAGGGTTGCCGGTCAACATGATCGAAATATAAATGGCCGGAATCATGTAGGCGACGATCAGGACGCAGTACTGAGCGACCTGAGTGTAGGTAACTCCTTTCATCCCCCCAGTACGGCATAAAAGAACACGATGCACATGCCAATAACAACGCCGGTGTTGATCGGTACGTTGAGGAAACGGGAAAAGACGACCCCGACACCACGCATCTGTCCGGCAACGTAAGTGAAGGAAACAAAGATCGCACAAAGCAGTGAAATGATTCTGGCTGCCTGAGAATAATAACGGTCACCGATAAATTCAGGTACGGTGAATTTACCATATTTGCGTAAGTAAGGGGCCAGCAGCATGGCGAGCAGAACATAGCCACCGGTCCAGCCCATCAGGTACATGGAGCCATCACGACCCATGAAAGAAATAAGACCGGCCATGGAAATAAACGATGCTGCAGACATCCAGTCGGCACCTGTCGCCATGCCGTTCAGAATCGGGTGTATTGTGCGGTCGGCAGCATAGAAATCGCCTGTTGAGACTGCCCGTGCACGTATCGCCACGAGGATGTAGATAGCAAATGTAATCCCTATGAGAACCCAGGTCCAGGTTGTAATGCTCATCGCTCATTGGCCCCTTTGATGGTGGTTGGGTCAGTCTTCAAAAACGTCATATCTGTGGTCCAGCCGGTTCATTAATCTGACATAAACAATGATCAGCAGGCAGAATGTAATTTCAGCCCCCTGATTGGCAAACCAGAATCCGACTGGAAAGCCGGCAAGCTTTATCTTGTCCAACTGATCCACAAAGACAATCCCGCAAAGGTAGGAAACGCTGAACCAGATTGACAGTAGAACGGCAATATATTTTATGTTCTGTTTTCCAATAGTTTTGCAGTTCCTGAGATCTCTCCATGTGAATTCCTCATCGTGTGAAAAGCCCTGCCGGGGTTTTTTATACATCAAACTCTATTTTAACTATGACAGTTTTTTTAGCAATGATGAATTGAGAAAAGCTTCAGCTTGACAGGAATGATCCTCAACCTGGGGACGTGGTAGAAATTATTTTTCAATAAAGATTACTTTTTTGGTTAAAAATTGATCCAGATCATGTTTTGCGGATGCTGATTGACTTATAGTCCGGCTATCAAACGCAGACAAAAGGAGCAAAACGATGAATCTTCCTGAAGGTATCGGCGATCAGCCGATTGATAAAACTATTGAGAAGCATCCCTTCATTGGTGAGTTGCTGGAAAATATGAGATCGGTTGCGTAACCTGCGGTGTCGGCATCTGCCTGGGTTAAAGATGTGGTCAGCATCCATGCTTTGGGTGATGAGATCGAGGCAAAAATAGAACAGGAAATTAATGATTATCTGAATAATAAAGGAGAACAAAGTCATGAATGAATTAGCATGTGGTTGCCCTGGCTCCCAGGTTCGTACTGTTGAAAAAAAAATGTTCAGGCCATAGTGAAACGGGCCGGATTGAATCTGAACTGCGCCAGTGGCCCACTCAGTTGCATCTGGTTCCACCGACAGCGCCTTATTTACAAGATGCTCATCTGTTGATTGCAGCGGACTGTGCGCCTTTTGCTTACGCGGAATTTCATCGCGATTTTATCAAGGGTCGGGTGTTGGTCAATGCCTGTCCCAAGTTGGATGACAGCAGTTCCTATGTAGACAAATTGGCCGAAATGATTGCCAATAATGATATTAAGTCGGTCACGGTTACCATTATGGAGGTACCCTGCTGTGGCGGGTTGAGAATGTTTGCCGAGCAGGCCATTGCCCGTTCAGGAAAAGATGTTCCGTTGGAGATTGCCGTAATTGGCGTTGACGGACAGAGGAGAAGCTGATGGGAATCGATGTGACAGGTGTTCTGAAGGAGGAGCATCAACTGATCCTGCGCATGATTGCTCTGGTTGATGCGAACGTCGGCTTGATGGAAAGAGGACAGTTTCGTAACTGGCAGTTCTATCTTGATGCTGTCGATTTTATCCGCAACTACGCGGATCGTTTTCACCATGCCAAAGAAGAAGATGTTCTCTTTGTTGAACTGGTCAGGAACGGGATGCCGGAGAAAAATTCCCCGGTCGAAGCAATGCATATTGAACATGAACAGGGGCGAGCTTTTGTTCGCGGTATGGAAGAAGCGGTTGAAAAGGTTATGGCCGGAGAAACCGGTCAAATTCAGCTTATTGCGAAAAACGCCAGGGGGTACGTCGAACTGCTGCGTGGTCATATCGACAAGGAAGATACTATCCTTTATCCTCTGGCTGAACGAGTCTTGCCTGAAAATGTCCGCAGTGGAATGTTGACAGGTTACAGTGCTGCTGAAAAACAGATGCCCGGACTGGAGGAAAAGTATCGGCGGCTGGTTGAAAAATATGAAAAATAAACTGATCCTTTTGATCTGGATCAAATATTTTTGCAATGACTCAGGTTATGGTGGGCCTCTAATTAAGACTTAAAAGGTAGTTTTTATTCTTTCAGAAAGGATCGACAGCATGGGGATTTTGGATTTTCTCGGATTTGGAAAAAAACAGGAGCAACCGGTGCAAAAGAGCGTTCCATCAATGTTCTGTTACCAGTGCGAGCAGGCAGCCAATGGCGGTTGTTCCGTCGTCGGTGTATGCGGTAAACAACCGGATGTCGCGGCCCTGCAGGATCTTTTGGTTTACGCCATGAAGGGAATTGCTTTCTGGGCTCACAAGGCACGTGAAAATGGTTCAAAGGATGCTGAAATTGATCGTTTCATGATCGATGGCCTGTTTACGACTGTGACCAATGTTGATTTTGACGCAGAGACCATTTCACAAATGGTGACCGAGGCGGTTCGTCTGCGCGGCAAGGCCAAGCAGCTGGCCGGGAACGTCGGTGGTGAGATTCCTGCGGCCGCCCAGGATTGGACTTTGCCTGCAGGTGTTGGTGAGCGGGTTAAGCTGGGACAACTGCACGGGGTCAAGGATTACCTTGTTGATGCCGACATCCATTCTGTCCGCGAAATTACCATGTATGGTGTCAAGGGCTATGCCGCTTATGCCGATCACGCTAAAATTCTCGGCAGTGAAGCTGAGGAAATTTACGCCTTTACCCATAAGGCTCTGGCCGCACAGCTGGATGACAGTCTCGATCTGATGGATAATGTCAACCTGGCTTTGGAAGCTGGACGGATCAACTATATAACCATGGAGCTACTCAACAAGGCCCACGTCGAGGCCTACGGTCATCCTGAACCGACACCGGTGCAGCTGGGAACCAGAGCCGGTAAGGCGATCCTTGTCTCCGGTCACGATCTTAAGTTCTTGAGGAAATACTCAAGCAGACCGAGGTACAGGAGTCAATGTTTATACTCACGGTGAGATGCTGCCTGCGCATGGTTATCCCGGTCTGAAAAAGTTTGACCATCTGGTCGGTAACTTTGGCGGCGCCTGGCAGGATCAGCACAAGGAATTCGCTCAGTTTCCCGGAGCGATCATCTTCAATACCAACTGTATCCAGAAACCGGCCGAAAGTTACAAGGACCGTCTCTTTACCTGGGGCCTGGTTCAATGGCCGGGAGTCAAGCATATTGACGGCTGGGACTTCTCCGAAGTTATCAGCACAGCCCAGGAATGCGACGGCTTTGAAGAGAACTTGGGGCAGGAGATCCTGACCGGGTTCGGCCACAACGCTATCCTTGGTGTTGCCGACAAGGTTATTGAAGCAGTCAAGGCGGGTGATATCAAGCATTTCTTCCTGGTGGGAGGTTGCGACGGCGCCAAGTCGGGGCGCAACTATTATACTGAGTTTGCCGAAAAGGCACCTCAAGATACCGTTATCCTGACCCTTGCGTGCGGTAAATTCCGTTTCAATAAGCTTGAGTTTGGTGATATCGGCGGTATCCCTCGTCTGCTTGATGTAGGGCAGTGCAATGATGCTTATAGTGCGATTCAGGTTGCCGTTGCTCTGGCTGATGCCTTTGAGTGCGAGGTCAACGATCTGCCGTTGTCGATGGTTTTGTCCTGGTACGAGCAGAAGGCGGTTGCTATCCTTCTGACCCTGCTGCACCTGGGAATCAAGAATATCAAGCTCGGACCGAGCCTGCCTGCGTTTATAACGCCGAATGTGCTCAACTTCCTGGTTGAAAACTACAATATAGGCCCGATTACCACGGCCGAAGAGGATCTCAAGCAGATTCTGGGCGAGTAGGAATACAATCAAGTCAAATGATAAAGACCGGGTTGCTTTTTATAGGGCAGTCCGGTTTTTATTTATGTCGGTTCAGTTTGAAATTTATCAGTAGGCCTCTTTTCAGATTTCAGTTATCTTTATGAAAATTTAAAAAGCTTTTCATGGTTTAGCTTTGAAGTTACTATCGTGCGGTAAATGTTACGGATAATCGATCCAATGGATTCTTCGCAGCTCTGTTATGCACTTTTACTCAAAGGAGATGGAAATGAACAGGCTGATAATAAACAGATGTATTCCACTTGTTCTGTTGAGCGTCCTATTTGCATTCGGAACTGCTTACAGTACCGCACGGGCTGAAAACCCTGCCGCTGTCAAGCAGGAGCTTAATGTCTACAAGGGAAAAGTCGCTGGTAGATCGAATAAGGCCAGGACCATTTCCATTACTGTCGGCAAGGGCGACAAGGCCAAGACGATCATGGTCAAGTTTGATGAGACGACCGAAGGTCTGGAGTTCGCTAAAAAAGGTGAAGCCGCCATTATCCAGTGGCAACAGCGTGGCGAAGACAAGTTCGCGACCGTCGTCAAGCCTAAGCTGGCCACACTGCCTCCGGGGGTTACTGAGATCAAGGCTGACGAACTGTACAAGGTGCTTTTCGATCATATGCCTGTAACGGTGGTCGACGCCAGGCCCAAGGGCCGCTATGATCAGGGCCACCTGCCGGGAGCCGTCAGTATCCCGGTTCCTCTGCTCAAGGAGAAAAAGCCGAGGTTCTCCCTGCTGATAAAGACAGACTGCTGGTTTCTACTGCGGGGCTACACATGAGGGATGACCACTCAAACGCCGGTCTGGCGAAGAAACTCGGTTATACCAATGTGAAAGCATTCCTCGGTGGCGAGCTGCATGGATCGCAGCGGGACATCCTCTTTACGCATCTAAAGACTTCGTTGAAAAGGGGAACATCGTTCTTCTCGACTTAAGAGACGGCGATGCCGTCAGCAAGGGACGTATCCCCCGCTCTGTTAATATCCCGGCTGATGACCTTCTTGATCGTCTGGATGAAATTCCGCTCAAGGCTCCTATCGTTCTTTACAGCGATAACTCAGAAGATGTGGCCGATGCTTTTGATGCTCTGGTCTATGACGGTTATAAACAAGTGTCCATGGTGGTCGGTAATTACCAGGGGTGGGTTTATGCGGGGGGTGAAACTGTAAGCGGCCCCGATTTCCCGACCAAGGTCGACTGGGTTCGCAAGCTCGGTAAAGGCGAAGTTGCTCTGGCCGATTTCAAGAAAGCGGTTCTGGGCGAAATGCCAAACACCTTTGTTCTCGACGTTCGTAATGCTGATGAGGTTGAGGAGTTGGGTATTTTCAAGAACACTGTCAATATTCCGCTCGATGAGGTTCCTAAGCGGCTGGCTGAGATTCCTAAAGATAAGAAAGTCTTTGTTCATTGTTCAACCGGTGTCAGGGCGGAGCTGGCCTTCCAAGAGCTTAAAAATAACGGTTATGATGTTAAGTTCTTACTGCAGGATATCGGCGATCCGGAATGTGACTGTCCGATTGTCAAGTAGTCTGAAATTGTTCAGGATTGTATCTGTCAGGTTTATTCGGGAGCATCCCATTTGGGATGCTCCTTTTTTGTTGGATGATCTGCCGATTATTCAGGTCACCATTTTGGAAAAGTGGCGCTTGGTTGAATCCTGCAGCTTGCTGGCGACCCGGAAAGCTTCCTTGAGCAGGTCCTGCTCATTTTTGTTAAAGCGTAAGGATCGAGATAGTGGGAGGGAAACTTGCCCGCTTCGATCAGTTCAATCTCATTGCGCAGCCTTAAGAAGGTGAATGCTTCAAAAGCGGCCTTGATATGTTCAGCCGTTTCCTGGTTGAAGACCTTCAGCTTGACCAGTTGATCGATCCGCTCTGTCGTCGTGGTCGCATCAATCTGCTGTTCAAGTAAAACATGCGGACGCAGTCGACGATAAAAATGCTGCCGGCCTGTTTCAGCGACAGGGTTCCTTTGTGTTCCTTTTCGCGACTGAGAGAAAAACGTCCCAGCAGGGTCAGCGGCACCCGATGTTTAAAATCCAGCTCCATCATGTGGTAGAGGAAGATCGGATGCTCTTTGATCATATAATGAACGATATCGCGTAAATCCTGACACAGGGAAGCTTGACCGGCAATCGGCATGAAATCGAAAAAAATCGACGAATAGCGGACCTTCTGTGGTTCAGGAACTCTGATCCAATCTGAAATTCGATATTTCCACTCCTGCAGCCGACCACGCCATAGCGGGTTGTTGACCATGACGTTGCCCTTGCAGCGTGGATAACCGATACGGGCCAGGGCCGCGACAAGCTTCTCCGACAAGGGAACAAAGAATGCATCGACTTCTGCTGTCTTTTCATCCGGAAAATCTTCGTAGATGAAGCCGTTGTCCTGATCGGGGCCAAGCAACATCTCCTTGCGGCCACCGCTGCCCATGATAATGAAGCAGAATTGATCTCCGGGGCTTTTTTTCCCCTGACGTTTCATCTCGTCAAAGACAATCTCGTAACAACGCCGGATGATGCGGTGGTGAATATAGGAGATGATTTCCATCGTCTCGACATGGGAGCGGGTTTCGTTCATCAATGCCCGGGCGACTTTGACGATTTCGTTGCGCGCTCCGATCAGGTCCTCTATCGTGCGGGCTTTATCGACGCTGCCGACCAGTAACATCGACTTCTGGCTGCGGTACTTCATGACGTCCTGAAGTGAGACAATGCCGACAATGTCTCCCCATCGAGAATCGGCATATGCTTGATCTTGTTGCCATCATGAACGCCGTCGCTTCATACATGAATGTATCCGGTGTCATGGTGTGTGGTCGCGGAGTCATGACTTCGCGGGCAACCGTCGTCAGGCAGTCGGCCCCCTCGCGAGCCAGAACCTTGGTGACCAGATCGCGTTCCGTAACAATTCCGGCCAGCTTTTTGTTGTTTTCGCAGACCAGAATGGCTCCAAGTCCGCGCGTAGCCATGCGCCGTGCTATCTCTCTGACCGATTCATCGGGCGAGCAGGTTTCAACGGGGGTCGACATGATTTCGGAGAGCCGTTTTTTAAACGGATAGGCTTCCATTTGGGTCAACGTGTTCTGGGCGTGATCGCTGATCATGTCTGAGTACAGGTTTCGGACGCGTGAGTAGATGGCGTGAGTGAAATATTCGGTGATGTGAGGATACTTTTGGGCTGTTTTCAAAAGCAGATCGCGAGGAATCAGAAAACACTCTGTTTCATTGACTGTGCGGGCACCCGCTGTATAACCTTCATCCGTAAAGACCGGTGTGCCGCCGAAAAAAGAGCCTTCTTTGCGATAATCGACGATCATCTCGACGCCGCCCGGCGTCAGGACTACGATCTCAACCAGACCCGTTTTGATGACGTAGAGGAAACCGCTGGGTTGATCGTGTTGATTGAAAATGTGAGTATGTGGAGCAAACTTGACCAGCTTGGCGGCGTGGTTGAACTCCTCGAAGATTTCTTCAGGCAGTTCATTGAAGGGGGCGGTTTCGCGCAGTGTTTTGATGAGGCCCATATGATATCCCTTTGCTGTGAGTCGATCATACGTGGTCGCGGTGCGAAAAAGGCCTCCGTCAGGAAGCCTTTAAAATTTGTAGCAGAATATCATATGTTGTGGAACAAGGGAAATTTCTTAGCTATTTTAATTTGTTATGGATGTTCTCCCGATGGCGCCACTTTTTTTCTTCCAAACTGAATCGGGTGGGCCTGGAAACGGATAATAAAATCAGCGATGATTTTACCCCAAATCGTCAAACCGGCATAGGCGCTCCAGGAGTCGTAGTTTTCAAAGGGACCGATGAGCACTCCCAATGCGATCCATAGAACCACTCCGGAAATGATCCAGACGGCGATCCCGCCACAAATCAAATTGAGTAATCCGACAGCAGGGGCCCATTTCCTTGGGTTTGCCGGTGTTACACCACGTTTGGTCGCAACTTCAGAGTAGTTCTTCTTGAGCAGGACACGCCCGGCTCTTCTCAGCCAGAAAAAGGCCATGGGGAAGAGAGCTAAAAAAAAGAAGCCAGGTCAGGATGACGCCGATATCGAATATCATGAAGAAACTCCTCTTTATTGGTCCGTTAACCGTTTGTTTTAAAAAGGCCCCGCCGACAGGCATCGGCGGGGCGCCGATCAGATTTAACTGATTATTGGACCGAAGACCGATTAGTGATGACCGCCTGTCACTGCTCCCGATCCTTCGGATGCGTACATCTTCAACCATCTGGGCAATATGATCCGGTACAGGTGGAGTCATGTTCTTGACAGCAAAAGCGACTGCAAAGTTGACGATAGCACCGATGGCACCAAAAGCGTTCGGCTCAATACCGAAGAAGAAGTTGGCCTGGCCGCCGAAGAGTCCGAGGAACTCTGTGCCTTTGATAAAGAGGATTCCTTTATGGGCAAAAACGTAAAGCATTGTTATGCCGAGACCTGCCAGCATGCCGGCGATTGCGCCCTGTTTGTTCATGGTCTTGCTGAAAATACCCATCATCAGCGCGGGGAAAATGGAGCTGGCTGCCAGACCAAAAGCGATGGCAACGGTCCCAGCAGCGAAGTCCGGCGGGTTGAGGCCGAGGTAACCGGCAACAACGATGGAGCATGCCATGGCGATTTTACCGGCCATCAGTTCACCTTTTTCTGTCAGGTCGGGCATCCACATTCCCTTGAGCAGGTCATGTGAAATTGCCGAGGATATCGCCAGCAGCAGACCGGCTGCCGTTGACAGTGCCGCAGCAAGGCCACCTGCTGCAACCAGGGCAATAACCCAATTTGGAAGCATGGCGATTTCAGGGTTGGCAAGAACCATGATATCGCGGTTGACATTCAGCTCGTTGCCCTGCCATCCCGCTGCGACTGCGCCTGCCGGTGGGTTCTTATCATTGTAATACTGAATCCGGCCGTCATTGTTTTATCTTCGAATTTAAGCAGGCCGGTTGTCTCCCAGCGCTTCATCCAGTCGGGACGCTCGGAATACATGATGCTGTTTTCTGCTGCAAACAGATCTCCACCAGACTTGACAGCGGTGTTGACTGTTGCGTGCAGGTTCAGCCGTGCCATTGCTGCCACGCCAGGAGCCGTGGTGTAAAGGATAGCGATGAAAACCAGGGCCCACCCTGCAGATGAACGGGCATCGCGGACTTTAGGAACGGTGAAGAAACGAATGATGACGTGTGGCAGTCCCGCAGTGCCGATCATCAGAGAGCAGGTATAGACAAACATATTCAGGGTACTGATCCGGGTCATTGTTGTGTACTTACCAAACCGAGATCGGTAACGACCTGATCAAGCTTGCCCAGCAGGGTCATATCTGTGCCGGCGAAATCACCTCCCAGGCCAAGCTGGGGCAATGGGTTTCCAGTCAGCTGCATCGAAATAAAGATGGCCGGTACCGTGTAGGCGAGGATCAGAACGCAGTACTGAGCGACCTGGGTATAGGTGATGCCTTTCATGCCACCGAAAACAGCATACATGAAGACGATGGCCATACCGATGTAGACACCCATGGAGTTGGAGACGCCGAGAAAGCGTGAAAAAGCGACACCGACTCCGGTCATCTGGCCGATGATGTAGGTCAGGGAGGCTGCGAGCAGGCAGATAACCGCGACAGTACTGGCGCCCTTGGAATAGTAGCGATCACCAACAAACTGAGGTACGGTGAATTTTCCAAATTTACGCAGGTAAGGTGCCAGCAACATGGCCAGAAGGACATAACCGCCGGTCCAGCCCATCAGGAACAGACCGCCACCGTAGCCCATGTTGGCGATCAGTCCGGCCATCGAAATAAATGAAGCGGCAGACATCCAATCCGCACCAGTCGCCATACCATTCAAAACCGGGTGAACCGAGCCGCCGGCTGCATAAAATTCACTTGTGCTTCCCGCGCGGGCCCAGATCGCAATGCCTATATATATGGCAAAGGTTATGCCGACAACGAGATATGTCATAGCTTGAAGTCCCATATTGTGCTCCTCCCTTAGTCTTCTTGAACGTCATATTTTTCGTCGATCTTACCCATCAGCTTGGCATAGATGAAGATAAGAGCAACGAAGACATAAATAGAACCCTGCTGGGCAAACCAGAACCCCAGAGGGTAACCGCCCAGTTGGATACTGTTCAGCGCCTGCGCGAAGAGAATACCCAGACCGTAGGAGACGATAAACCAGACTATCAGGATGTTTCTGATCAATCCGAGAGTTTCTTTCCAATACGCTTGACTTTGATCGTCCATAAAAGTGACCTCCTCTAAAATGTTTGCGATCCACTGCACTCACTTGAAACTGTGGGCCGATTGTTCAACCCGCTAACCCGTTTCCAGCTTTTTCCTCCTTTCGTATAAAATCCTGAATCTAATTATTATTTTAAGCTGAAGCCGTGCTCCTGGGAGCGTAAGCGTTATATCCGAGCCGGGCTGAAACGGTTTCACCGGCGGCTTTCAGTGCCGGGACGAGTTCCTTTTGATTCTCTTGTCATCCATGCGGAAGGATGGAGCGACAAGTGCCAGGCAGCCGACCAGTTGTTTGTCGCTTTCAAATAGAGGAACAGCAATACAGGTACTCCCTTCGCCAATGCCGTTGTGGTCGATGCAATATTCACGCTGGCGGCAGAGTGCAATTTCTTTGGCCAGAGGGGGCCGGTGGGCGATGATGCTTTGGTTCTCGGGGTCGAAAGCCAGAAAAATGCGTCCTGAAGCACAGCTGTCCAGGGGGAATCTCTGGCTGGTCAAGGGGACAACCTTGACCTTGTGATTGTTGTCCGCTATTTCAAGAAACAGCGCATCTGTGTCTCTTTGTACGACCAGATAGACTGTTTCTTCGCATTGCCTGGCCAGTTGAGACATAACCGGCTTGGCTTTGCGCAATAAAGACATGTTTGACAGCAGCTTCTGACAGACTTCGTAGACGGCCATTCCCAGCTGGTATTCACCTGAGCGTTGACCGCGTTCGACAAACCCGTGATTCTCAAATGTCGCCATCAAGCGAAACAAGCTGGCTTTTGTCATATCCAGTCGCTGACTGAGTTGGGCCAGGCTGCACTTGTTCCCTTCGTCAGCCAAAGCCTCAAGAAGTAGCAGAGCATTCTCAACGGATCTGATGTTGTAGGAATCTTTTTCTCTGCTTGGCATAAAGTGTCACCCTGTGAGTTAATTTTAAACCAGCTATTCATTTCAGCAACTTTTAATGTTTTGGCCGCCTATGTTTGAGGAACAATAATACGCTGTTATAAAGTTGTCAATGTAGTTTTTGTTTCTGGTCGCTTTTCAGGTGCTTTAAGGGGGAGGATAAGATGGTTCTTGGAATTGTCTTAATTGTTTTAAGATATTGAAAATATTTGTTTTATATTAAATTTTATTTGTCATTTTTTATAGTTTAGAGATGGTTTTAAAAAAATATATATCGTTTCATTTTTGTGGTTTTTATTCTCTTTTTTGGTAATTAAATATTCCCTTTTGCTGATTTATTATTTTTATGAATAATATGGTATTAATTGTAAAGTACGGTATAGTCGGGTTGTTTCGGTGTTTTTGTCGCTTTATAACAATGTTTTATGATATTTAGTGCGCTATGTGTTATACGGGAGAAGAGGGATTATCCCCTGCTGTGGGGGCAGATGGGGCGATTTATTCGCTCTTACTTGACTTGAACTGTTCCCGATGTTAGAAAATCCATTTTTTACAAAGACTTATCTATCCGAGTCACTATCTCTATGTATTATCCTTCAGAAAACGAATTCTGCGCTCTCTCCCGTCAGGGAAATCTGATACCTGTCTATCGTGAAATTCTTGCTGATATGGAAACACCAGTTTCTGCATTCCGCAAAATTGACGACGGTCGAACATCTTTCTTACTTGAATCGATCGAGGGAGGGGAGAAGTGGGCGCGCTACTCCTTTCTCGGCAGTGGGCCCTCACGCGTCTATCGAAGCAAGGGAAAAAAATACGAGGTTCTCCATGACGGTAAGCTTGAAGCTTCAGGAATGGTTGACGACCCTCTGAACAAATTACGTGAGCTCATGTCGGTCTATCAGCCGGTTGAACTGGATGATCTGCCGCGCTTTTTCGGTGGCGCCGTTGGCTACCTTGGTTACGATATGGTTCGTTTCATTGAAGATCTGCCTGATGCGAATGAGCGTGAGATAGATGGATGGGACGCCTGTTTATGCTGACTGAGCGACTATTGATCTTTGATAATATGCGCCAGAAGGTCAAGCTGGTCTGCAATGTCCATCTTAGGGACGGCGACGACCCGACCGCAGCCTATCGTGATGCTCAGGAGAAAATTCAGCAGATGATGGAACTACTCAGGCAGCCTCTCTCGCTGACGTGTGAGGAGAATTGCGACGATGACGAGCAGGAGCTTGATGCCAACTTTAGCCATGAAGGTTTCAAGGCGGCCGTTGAGCAGTGCAAGGAATATATCCGTGCCGGGGATATCTTTCAGGTTGTTATCTCCCAGCGCTTTTCCGGCCAGTTGCAAGCAGATCCATTCGATATCTATCGGGCCTTGAGGACAATCAATCCTTCACCCTACATGTTTTTCCTTCGCTTTGATGATTCGATAGTCGTGGGAGCGTCTCCCGAAGTGCTGGTACGCAAAGAGGGGGATCAGGTCGATGTGCGCCCGATCGCCGGAACGTTGCCGCGTGGGAAGACTGCGGAGGAGGACCTGGCTCTGGAACAGCAGTTGCTGGCGGACCCGAAAGAGCGCGCTGAGCATATTATGCTGGTCGATCTCGGACGCAATGATGTCGGACGGGTGGCGCAGGCGGGAACGGTCGAGGTCAGCGAATTAATGGTCGTTGAGCGTTACTCCCACGTTATGCATATTGTCTCCAATGTTCGAGGCCGGTTACGGCCCGATCTCGATTGCTTTGATGTCTTCAGGGCAGCATTTCCTGCCGGGACGCTGTCGGGATCACCCAAGATCAGGGCCATGGAGATTATTGATGAGCTGGAACCGGCGCGGCGCGAGGTTTACGGTGGTGCTGTGGGTTACTTTTCTTTCAGTGGAAATATGGACCTGGCCATTGCCATACGGACCCTGCAGATAAAGGGCGGACGTTTTTATCTGCAGGCAGGAGCTGGGATAGTCGCTGATAGTGATCCTGAAATGGAATATCAGGAGACCTTGAACAAGGCGCGAGGAGCCAAGCGTGCTATCGAGATGGCCAACCGGGGTCTGTGCTAATATTGCAGGATCTCCCTTTCAGTGTTGATGCTGGTAATTTCATAACTTTTTGACTGGTTAAGCGTATGCTGTTGATGATCGATAATTATGATTCTTTTACCTATAATCTCGTCCAGTATTTTCTTGAGCTGGGTGAGGATGTAAAAGTCATCAGAAATGATAAGATTGAATGTCGGGACATTGAACAATTGGCTCCGCAGCGACTGGTGATTTCTCCTGGTCCGCGGACACCCAAGGAGGCCGGGATTTCGGTCCCGGCGATCAAGACCTTTGCCGGGAAAATTCCGATGCTGGGGATCTGCCTCGGCCACCAGTCAATGACCGAGGCTTTTGGCGGACAGGTTGTCAGGGCTGATCGTTTGATGCATGGCAAGACGAGTCCGATTCACCATATTAACAGTGGTCTGTTCAAGGGGCTTTCAAACCCTTTCACCGCGACCCGTTATCACTCGTTGCTGGCGGAACGCGACTCTTTTCCGGAGTGTCTGAAGATTACGGCCTGGACTGAAGAGGGTGAAATCATGGGGTTGGAACATAAAGAGTTCCCGCTCTGGGGAGTTCAGTTTCATCCGGAATCGATCCTGACCACTGAAGGCAAGGATATGCTCAACAACTTCCTTAAGATGACCTGAACCCCACGCGGAAGAGAGATAATTATGATCAAAGAAGCAATTGCCAGGGTGGTTGAGCGGCACGACCTGTCCGAATCGGAAATGATTGAAGTCATGAATGAGGTGATGGGGGGGAGACGACACCAGCCCAGATAGCCGCTTTTATTACCGCATTGCGGATGAAGGGGGAAACGGTTGAGGAAATTACTGGGGCTGCACGGGTGATGCGCGAGCGGGCAACCCCGATCAGGGTTGGTCGCAATGTGCTCGATATCGACCGCGATGAGATCAACCTTGATCAGGAGACGATCCTTGACGTGGTTGGAACCGGAGGGGATGGAACCAACACCTTTAATATTTCGACAACGGTTTCTTTTGTCGTTGCGGCCTGTGGTGGCAAGGTCGCCAAGCATGGAAACCGCTCGGTCTCGTCCGCCTGCGGCAGTGCCGATGTGCTTGAGGCTCTGGGGGTTAATCTGGATGTCACAACCGATACGGTTGAAGCCTGCATCGACAAATCGGGCTCGGATTTCTATTCGCACCCGCCCTGCATGGAGCGATGAAGTACGCCATCGGACCGCGGCGCGAGGTGGGTATCCGCACCATCTTTAATATCCTTGGCCCTCTGACCAATCCAGCTAAGGCTGATTGCCAGGTGATGGGGGTTTACCGTGATGATCTGGTCGAACCTCTGGCCAGGGTTCTGCTGAACCTTGGTTGTCGCCGCGGGTTTGTCGTTCACGGCAGTGATGGTATGGATGAAATGACTCTGACCGGACCGACTCTGGTTGCCGAGATCAGTGAAGGCGAGCTGAAGGTTTACACGATCGAGCCGGAGCAGTTTGGTCTGGCTCGTTGTTCTCTTGAAGATTTAAAGGGGGCGATGCGACTGAAAACGCTGCTATCATCAGGGCTGTTCTCGCTGGTGAGCAGGGGCCGAAGCGTGATGTCGTGGTGCTCAACAGCGCCTATGGATTGGTTGCTGCCGGATCAGCTGCCGATATAGAGACCGGGATCGCCATGGCCCGGGAGGCCCTTGACCTGGGCAGGGCTCAAACTGTTCTTACTGAGCTGGTACGGATGACCAATTTATGATTCTTGATAAAATCCTGGAAACAAAAAAAGGATGAGATTGCGGCAGCCAAATCACGCCAGCCGCTGGCAAAAATGCGCGATCGGATCGGTGACCTGGAAGATCAACCGCGCGGTTTTGCCCGCTCTCTCCGGTACATGCGCGACTCAGGCGGGACCGCTCTGATTGCCGAGGTCAAAAAGGGGTCGCCGTCAAGGGGGGTTATCCGCGAAGACTTTGACCCGGTTGATATTGCCGAAACCTATGAGCGCGGTGGTGCGACCTGTTTGTCGGTGTTGACCGATGAGCAGTACTTTTACGGCCACCTGCGCTATTTGAACCTGATCCGCGAACAGGTTTCTCTACCGCTGCTGCGTAAGGATTTTATTATCGATCCTTACCAGATTTATGAAGCCCGGGTGGCTGGCGCCGATGCAATTCTGTTAATCGCTGCCGCCCTTGATGACGATAAATTACGTGAATTGGCCGCGATTGCGGATGAACTGCGGCTCGATACCCTGCTTGAAGTTCACGATGCTGAAGAGCTGGAACGGGCACTGTCATTGCCGGTTGATCTGATCGGTATCAACAATCGTGACCTGAAGACGTTCAGCACCGATCTCGGGGTGACCGAGCGGCTGGCTAAAAAAATTCCAGCGCAGCAACTGGCGGTGGCCGAAAGTGGTATTCACAGCCGTGCAGATATTGAGCGTTTGCAGCAAGCAGGGGCAGGGGCCTTTTTGATCGGTGAAAGCCTGATGCGTGAAACCGATATTAAAGCCAAAATGGCCAACTTCCTGGGGAATGAAGTTTAATATGGTGACGGGGATCAAAATCTGTGGCATCACCAATCTGGAGGACGCTCTCTGTGCGGTCAGAGCCGGGGCCGATGCGCTTGGCTTTGTCTTTTATGAAAAGAGCCCACGCTATATTTCTCCGCTCAATGCTCAACGGATCGTAGCCGCTTTGCCCCCCTTTGTGACCACAGTCGGTTTGTTTGTGAACACTGCGGTTGAAAAAGTCGATCAGATTATGATGGCGACCCGACTCCAGGTTGTACAGTTGCACGGAGATGAAAGTCCCGCCGATTGCTGCCAATTGAAGCACTGGCCCGTCATCAAGGCCGTGCAGGTCAAGGATGTGGACTCTCTTCGCGACCTCTCCCGCTATAAGGTCCGGGCGCTGTTGCTGGATGCCTGGAGTGGAAAACAATATGGCGGTAGTGGTCATTGTTTTAACTGGCAACTGCTCCGCGATTTGAAGGTGGAGATCCCTGTCATTCTTGCCGGTGGACTGACGCCGGACAATGTTGCCGCAGCGATTGACGAGGTTCAGCCTTACGCTGTCGATGTTTCAAGTGGGGTTGAACAGAGTCCGGGCCGCAAAGATCATCAACTGGTTGTACAATTTATCGAACAGGTTAAAAACAAATGAATTATGCTTATCCCGACAAGCAAGGTCACTTTGGTCCTTATGGCGGTCGTTATGTTGCTGAAACCCTGATGCCGGCACTGTTGGAGCTGGAGGAGGCTTATGCTCAAGTCCGTCAGGACCCGGAATTTCATAAAGAATTCAATTATTATCTGAATCACTATGTTGGGCGTCCCAGCCCGCTTTATTATGCCCAACGCCTGACCGAAGAGCTGGGTGGGGCCAAGATTTATCTGAAGCGTGAGGACCTGAACCATACTGGAGCCCACAAGGTCAATAATACCGTCGGCCAGATTTTATTGGCCCGGCGTATGGGCAAGAAGAGGGTGATCGCTGAAACCGGAGCTGGACAACATGGTGTTGCCACGGCAACTGTCGCCGCCCTGTTCGGGATGGAATGCGAGATTTTCATGGGCAAAGAAGACATCCGCCGTCAGGCGTTGAACGTCTTCGCATGAATTGTTGGGTGCCAAGGTGACTGAAGTGACCAGTGCACAGCAACCCTGAAGGACGCCATGAACGATGCTTTGCGCCACTGGGTCACTCATGTTCGCGACACCTTTTATGTGATCGGCACCGTCGCCGGTCCGCACCCTTATCCTATGCTGGTTCGCGATTTTCAATCGGTTATCGGTCAAGAAGCCAGGCAGCAGTTACAGGACGCAGAGGGCTGCCTGCCGGATGTCGCCATTGCCTGTATCGGTGGAGGATCGAATGCCATGGGATTGTTTTATCCCTTCCTCAAAGATACTACGGTTCGGTTGTTGGGGGTCGAAGCAGCTGGCCTGGGAGTTGACACGGATAAGCATGCAGCATCGATATCTGCGGGTGCTCCGGGTGTTCTGCACGGCAATAAGACCTATCTTTGCAGGATAACGATGGTCAGATTCAACATGCTCATTCGATCTCCGCCGGGTTGGACTATCCGGGAGTGGGACCTGAACATGCGTATTTAAACGATATTGAGCGGGCGGAATATGTTTCCGTGACCGATGAAGAAGCGCTGGTCGCTTTCCAGAAATTGACGAGGGTTGAAGGGATTATCCCCGCCCTTGAAAGTGCTCATGCCATTGCCGAGGTGATGAAGCTGGCCCCGACATTGACTCAGGATAAAATCCTGCTGGTCTGTCTGTCGGGACGTGGCGACAAGGATATTCACACGGTTGCCGATGCCATGGGTGTTGATTTTTCGTAGGCAGGCACAGTTCCTGTCCGGACCGATCTGAACCAAGGTTTGTCCATTTTAGTTTTTTTGAAAGGAAACAATGAAATTTACCGAACTCAACCTTCCTGAAGCCGTTCAGCAAGGCGTTATTGATGCTGGCTTTGAGACCCTGACCCCGGTTCAGGAAGAATCGATTCCCCTGGCCCTGGCGGGTCGCGATGTGGCGGCCCAGGCACAGACGGGGACTGGCAAGACCGCTGCCTTTCTCCTTTCACTTTTTGCCGGCTGTTATCGAGCGGAAAAAACACAAGTAATAACCCCCGGGCGTTGGTGATGGCTCCTACCCGCGAGCTTGTTGTGCAGATTTGTAAAGATGCAGACCTGCTCGGCAAGACAACAGGGCTCAGAGTTCAGCCGATTTTGGTGGGGTGGATTATGAAAAACAGCGCCAGGCTCTGCGTAGTGGTGTTGATATTATCGTCGCAACTCCTGGACGGCTGATCGATTATTACAAACAGCGGGTTTTTTCCATGGATCGGGTTGAAGCTCTGGTCATCGATGAAGCTGACCGTATGTTTGACATGGGGTTCATCAAGGATCTGCGCTATATTCTGCGCAAATTGCCTCCCTTTGAAAAACGCCAGACCATGCTCTTTTCAGCAACCTTGTCGGCCCAGGTTATGGAGCTGGCCTATGAGTTTATGGATCTGGCTGAGAAGGTTGAAATCGCTCCTGACAAGGTTGCTGCCGACGGTATCGATCAGATTCTTTATCATGTCTCCCGGTCTGAGAAATTTGCCCTTCTGCTCGGATTATTGAAGCAGGAAGAGCAGATCGAACGGGTGATGTTGTTCGTCAACACCAAAGCCGAAGGCGAGCGCCTCAACGCCCTGCTGCAGGCCAACGATATTGCCAGCGCAATTCTTTCGGGAGACATCCCGCAGAAAAAGCGCATGCGGATACTTGATCAATTTAAATTGGGCAGCCTGACTCATCTGGTGGCAACTGATGTCGCCTCGCGCGGGATTCACGTTGATGGAGTGAGTCATGTTGTCAATTACGACCTGCCTCAGGATCGTGAAGACTACGTCCATCGCATCGGTCGTACGGCCAGAGCGGGGGCCGTCGGTCGGGCCATTAGTTTGCCGACGAAGAGACCGTCTACGTTCTTGACGATATTGAAGACTATCTCGGGTTTAAAATCCCGAGCCAGATGCCGCTAGATGAAGACTTCTGCTTTGTCTACAAAAGGGCTCAACCTAAAAGAAAACGGCCACCGGTTGAAAAGAGCGGTGCGCCGAAGAAGCGCAGACGTCCCAGACGTAAGTCGAAAAAGAAACCTGCAGGGCAGAACCAGGCCGATGCTGCGAAAGGTCATAAGGAGCCGAAGGCGGGCGATTGAGTCTGAAAAAAGGATTGAAATGTGCTCAATCAATCGTCTAGTATCTCATATTTGGTCAACATTTTATTTGGCCTTTGATTCAGTCAGGGAATGTTCCGACTCATGAAGTCACGCATTAAGCAAACATTTGACGATTTGATGCGCCGTGGCGAAACGGCGCTGATTCCGTTTATTACCGCTGGAGACCCGGATCTGGAAAAAACATTAGAGTTGGTTCTGGCCCTGGAGCAGGCTGGTGCCGATGTGATCGAACTCGGAATGCCGTTTTCCGACCCCATGGCAGATGGCCCGACCATTCAGGCCGCTTCTGAGCGGGCACTGTCGACAGGGACGACTCTGGATAAGGTTTTAGCTCTGGTGGCGGAGGTACGCAAACAGTCACAGATTCCACTGGTTTTGATGGGGTACTATAATCCGATTTTCCGCTACGGCAGCGAGCGTTTTGCGGCGGTGGCATCGGCTGCTGGGGTCGATGCTTTGCTGTTGGTGGATTTGCCGCCTGAGGAAGTGAGCGAAATCGGTGCTGTTATGAAGCGGGCGGGAATCGATATTATTACATTGCTGGCCCCAACGACACCGGAGCAGAGGCTGGCACGCTTGGCTGCTTCAGCAGAGGGCTATATTTACTACGTTTCGATGACGGGAGTCACCGGAGCCCGCAAGATTTCACCCGCAGACATCAAAGCTGCCGTTGAGTCTCTGAAGCGGATCAGTCCAGTCCCTGTTGCGGTTGGTTTCGGAATTACCACTGTTGACGATGCCAAAGCGGTTGGCAGGTTTGCCGATGGTGTTGTTGTCGGCAGTGCTTTGGTTAAAATAATAGCAGAACATGGACAGGACGATGACCTGCTTGAGCGGGTCGGAGCATTTGCTTCCAGCCTCAAGCAAGGCTTGCTGTCTGTTTGAATTTATCGTCTGTTCAACTGGCAGAGTTCTCCTTAACGAGGGATGGGCGCCGGTGTCGCTTCAGCGTCGGTGTTGTGTTTTCCCCCTTAACGTTTACATAAATTTTTAAATTAAAGGAATTTTCATGGCTTGGTTTCGTAAAAAGAAAGCACTGACAGCTTCGGTCGAAAAAAAGAATGTTCATGTCCCGGAAGGTGTCTGGTCGAAATGTAAGAACTGCCAGGAAATTATTTACGCCAAGGAAATCGAACGAAACTTCAATGTTTGCCCTAAGTGTGATTACCATTTCCGCATCGGCGCCAGGGAACGGATCGACCTCATCCTTGATGAGGGAAGCTTTGTCGAGATGGACGCTAAAATGCGTTCGGTTGACTTTCTCGATTTCAAAGATTCCAAGCGCTATAAAGAACGCATCAAGGCGGCAGTTAAAAATCGGGTGATGGCGATGCAGTGATCTGTGGCGAAGGGGCTCTGGATGGGCTGCCGGTTGTCGTTGCTGTGTTCGATTTTGCCTTTATGGGTGGAAGTATGGGGTCAGTTGTTGGTGAAAAAATCACCAGAGCTATTGAGCTGGGATTGGAAAATGGTGTCCCGGTTCTGATTTTTCTTCTTCAGGTGGAGCCCGTATGCAGGAAAGCATCATGTCTCTGATGCAGATGGCTAAAACCAGTGCAGCCCTGGCCAAATTAAAGGCCGCCGGAATCCCCTTTATATCGATTTTGACCGATCCGACAACCGGGGGGGTCACCGCCAGTTTTGCCATGCTCGGCGACCTGAATATTGCGGAACCGCGTGCATTGATCGGTTTTGCCGGTCCGCGGGTTATCGAACAGACGATTCGCCAGACTCTGCCGGAAGGATTTCAGCGGTCTGAATATCTGCTTGAGCACGGTATGGTCGACATGATTGTGCCGCGTAAAGAGATGAAGCAGAAGCTGTCCCAGTTGCTGCGTATCCTGACTCGCAGTTAGAGGTGTCGGGTCGCGACAGCTATCGGGAGAATCTCGACTATCTCTACGGGCTGCAATTTTTTGGCATAAAACTGGGGTTGGATAATATCCGGGAGCTCCTTGCCCGGGTCGGAAATCCGCAAGATCGGCTGCGGATCATCCATATCGCAGGTACGAACGGAAAGGGTTCTACAGCGGCAGCTCTGGCTGCCGCTTTTCATATGGCGGGAATTCCCGCCGGTCTGTATACCTCTCCTCATCTACACGATTTCAGTGAGCGAATCAGGGTTGATACCCGGCCGATCTGCAGCGATGAGGTCATTGAATTGATTAAAGAACTACGGCCTCATGCAGAATCTCTACAGGCGACTTTCTTTGAGTTTACAACGGCGATGGCACTGCTCAGTTTTGTCCGCCATGGTGTCGAATGGGCCATTCTTGAAACCGGCATGGGGGGCGTCTGGATGCGACTAACGTTGTGATTCCGGAACTCTGTGTCATGACCCCTGTCGGTCTCGATCATACCGCTTATCTAGGGAACAGTCTGGCAGAGGTTGCCGCTGAAAAGGCTGGTATTTTCAAGCCTGGTGTTCCGATTATCTGTGCGAGTCAGGCCATTGACGTGGAACAGGTGTTCACCAGGCAGGCTGAGGCTAAATCGGCACCGTTGATAATCGAAGGTCGGGATTATTTTTGGCATGGAGAGGGGCGCTGGTTTGACTTTTCAAGTCAGACTTACAGTCTAGATCATATTCAACCGATCCTGCAAGGTCGACATCAATGCCAGAATCTGGCTCTGGCCGCTGCAACGATCGCCTATCTGTCTTCACGAGGCTTGAAGATTGACCGGAACACATTACAACAGGGATTGGAGCGAGCCTGCTGGCCCGGGAGGTTAGAGCAATTGTCCCATCGAACCCTGCTCGACGGTGCGCATAATCCAGCCGGGGCCGAGGCCCTTGCCGCCTATCTGGCCGAGGAGGGGCTGACCGACCTGCATATGGTGGTTGGTTGTAAGGCAGACAAGCATGTCGAAGGGATACTAACATCTCTTCTGCCTTTCGCTGCTCATCTCTATGCGGCCCCGCTCCAGTAGATGAAGCGTTTGATCCTGAACGGATGGTTGAGATCGCAAGACATACCGGGGTTCCAGCTGAATCTTTTTCAGGGGTGGAAGGCGCTCTACAGGCAGCGTTGGCACGGCGACAGTCTGATGGCCATATCCTGGTTGCCGGATCTCTGTTTCTGGTTGCAGCTGCCCGTCGGCTGTTATTGGCCGACACTGAATATTTTAGTATTGTTCGCTGATTCTAATCTTTAGGGAAAGCTACTTTGACCATGCGCTTTTGTCTTTACCTGCTTGCCGCTCTGCTGTTCTGTTGTTCTGGACTTCTGTTTGCGGCTGACCTGTCACAGGTTGAAAATTCACCCGTTCCGGTTGAGTTGGAGGCGGACCAGTTGACACAGGATCGAGACACCGGGGTTTATCGAGCAACCGGTGATGTCCGGCTTAAACAGGGGGATATTGAGGTCCGGGGGCAGAGTTTGCAGTGGAATCAGCTGACCGGAGATATTGAAGCAGACAATGGCATCACAGTAGTCTCGCCGGGTGAGGAACTGGTCGGCAGCAGTGCTACGTACAATATTGTTGAGGGAACCGGGACGATTAACGAAGGATCGATTTTTTGCGCGAGCAGAATATGTATATCCAGGGGACAAAGATCGAACGTCTCGGTGAGAGTGATTTTCGTATCGAGGAGGGAACGTTTACGACCTGTAACGGTGAAGTGCCGTCGTGGAAATTTGGCGCCAGCAGAATGGATGTGACCCTCGGTGGTTACGCACGGGCCAGGAACATGATATTTTACCTGAAAGATATCCCCTCTTTGTATTTTCCTTATATGGTTTATCCGGCTAAAACAGAACGCGAGTCCGGTTTGTTGATTCCCAGCGCCGGATATTCCGATAAGCGTGGTTTTGTCTACAACGCAGCGTACTATCAGGTTCTTGGAGTCAATCAGGATGCCACGCTCTACCTTGACTATCTAAGCAACATGGGGATCGGGAAAGGGCTGGAATATCGGTATATCTTCGGCCGGGAAAATGCCGGAGAGGCACGCGTTTATCATATCGAGGTTGACGAAGTGACGGGGAGGTCGTCGATGAAGATCGGTATGCCTTGGAGTGGGACCACAAGGGAACTCTTCCCGGTGGTGTCCAGATGATTGTCGATGCCGAATATGTCAATAATAAAGACTATTTCAGTGATTTTGGCGGTGTCGCAGGCGAGTATAATAAAGATACGGTCGAGTCTGTTTTTTCATTGACCAGAAATTGGGGTAAGTACAGCCTTTCCGGTCAGATGAAATATACAAAAAATTTGAAGGTCGACACCGATACAACCCTGCAACTGTTGCCACGAGTCTCTTTCGATGTTGCTCGTACGCGTCTTGGACAGTCGATTTTTTCCTACTCGTTTGAAAGCGAGTATACTCATTTTTGGCGCCGCGAAGGTCTGACGGGTGAACGTTTCATGGTGCGACCGGTTCTGTCCGCTGACTTTCAGCTCTGGGATGTCATCAGCGTGACACCGCAAGCCTCTTACCGTGAGCGCTTCTACTGGGGCTGAGTGATGACAGCAATGACGATAATATCGGGATTCCGGAATTTTCAAATAAAATCACGACCCGTATCCAGCGCATTTACGCTGGGCTTCTCGGAGCGAGCAAGCTGAGGCATTCGCTTGAGCCGGAGATTACTTATCGGTTTACCCCTGACCAGGATCAGTCGGATCTGCCGTCATTCGACAGTTATGACCGCATTGAGAAAAAAAATGAAATTGAGACGGCCCTGATCCAGAAGTTGACAGCACGCTTTGATCAGGAAGATCAGAATCCAACTTACCGGGATCTGCTGTACCTGCGTCTGGGATGGACCCATCAGCTCAGCGAACAGACGACCACGACACAATTTGAAAAGCTGAGAACCGAGTTGATTCTTAAGCCTGCCGGGTGGTTTACTTTTGACGCAGATGTCACTTATGATCTGGATGCCAGTGAATGGGACAAGGTCTCTGCCGATCTGGATTTGGGCAGGCCGGACAGTAATCGTATCGGTTTCGACTATCGTTATGACCGCGATTCCACTCTGCTCGATGAGACCAATGAATACGGTGCCGTGAATCTGAGTGTTGCCTTCCTTAAACCGGTTTATCTGAATTATGAGCAGCGCTATGATTTTGTTTCCGATGAGCCGCTGGAGCAGGTTGTCGGCCTGGAATATCGCCAACAGTGCTGGAGTGCTATGGTCACCTTCAGAGACAGGCCTGTCGATGACTCCCAGTCGGTGATGTTTACCTTTACCTTGCTCGGACTTGGTACCTTTGGCGGTAATTGATCATAACCTGTGTGACGAAATGATATTGACCTTCCGCTTGTAGCGTGCGACGCTCTGATACTCTGTTGTTGCAAGTGCTGTAGAGGATAAAGAGGCGACTGTGACAAATGCCAATGAAACGGTTACCCCGAATGGCGGAAAGAATATTCTAACCATCGGGCTGCTGGTCATTATTCTGCTGATGTTTGCCTATGCCGTTTTCGGTGACCGGGGAGTTCTGCGAATTTTACAGGCTCAGGAAAAGAAACAGGAACTGGAGCTGCAGTTAGCGGAATTACAAGTGCAACAGCAGGAATTGAAGATTCAGATTGAGCGACTGCAGAAAGATAAAAGTTACTGGGAATCACTGGCCAGAACCCGGTTGGGTATGGTCCGTGAGGGTGAGTTGATCTATCATCTCCCCGATTTTAAAAATGAGAGTCAAGAGGCAACGAATAAATGAAAGAACAGTTACGTTTGGCGATCATAGCCGCCTTGAAAGAGTGTTATGAAGCGGAAACTCTTTCTTCAGGTCACCTTCCTGAAGAAGTTCAGCTTGAAGTCCCTAAGAATCCCGAGCATGGAGACTTTGCCACCAATCTGGCTATGACCATGGCCAAGCTTGAACGTAAGGCTCCGCGCCAGATTGCCGAGGCTCTGGTCGCCGCCCTGCAGCAGAATGAGCTGTGTGAACAGGTTGAAATCGCCGGTCCCGGTTTTATCAACTTTCGCCTTCGAGCAGGTTGCTGGTATGACGTGCTTGACGACGTTATGACCAGGGGGCTGAGTTTGGTCGCAGTACTGTTGGCCGGGGATCAAAGTCCAGGTTGAGTTTGTCAGCGCCAACCCGACCGGGCCGCTTCATATCGGCCATGGCCGCGGTGCGGTGGTTGGTGATGCCGTCGCGGCAGTTCTTGACGCTGCCGGTTTTGATGTGCAGCGCGAATACTATGTCAATGATGCCGGTAATCAGGTCAAAACTCTGGGGCGTTCGATTCTGTTGCGTTTACGCGAACTGCAGGGCGAGTCAATCGATTTTCCGGAAGATGGTTATCAGGCTGCCTATATTGTTGATCTGGCGACCAGGCTGCTCTCTGAACTGGGGCCTCTGACAGGGATCGATGAAGACGAAGCGTTGAGACCTGTGCCCGCTTTGGGATCAAGGAAGTCCTGAGTTGGATTGAGGCCGACCTGAAGACCTTTGGAATCACTTTCGACAACTGGTATAGCGAGAAGAGCCTCTATGATCGCGACATGGTTGACCAGGAGTTGGCCAAATTAAAGGAAAAGGGCCTTTCTTTTGAATCTGAGGATGCTCTGTGGCTGAAGACACCGAGTTGGTGACGACAAGGATCGCGTGCTGATCAAGTCTGATGGCAGTTACACTACTTGCTTCCGATGTCGCTTACCA